>Ga0070741_10008995_pt1 | contig 19681 bp, 25 predicted proteins | sample Coa_R1_4_FD_66440 | JGI IMG/M metagenome (GOLD analysis project Ga0070741, IMG submission 66440) | Surface soil microbial communities from Centralia Pennsylvania, which are recovering from an underground coalmine fire - Coalmine... | ecosystem: Environmental > Terrestrial > Soil > Unclassified ...
GCGATGGAACACGAAGACTTCCCCGTTCGAGCTCTGCAGGGTCGCCTGGTACGAGCAGTTGGACACGTCCTGGTTGAAGACGACGATGAACGAGCCCGTCCCGGTCCTGTTCACGGACGTGACGCCCTTGTTCCGGACGAGCGTGCCGGTCGCGTCGACCACGGCCCAAAGCCCGGTCGCCGAGTCGCCCTTGTCCCCCTTCGGGCCTGCCGGGCCTGCCGGACCCGCCGGGCCTGCCGGCCCCGCCGGGCCCCGCGGGCCCTTCGGCGGCGTCCTGAAGTCGACGGGGCGCAGCGAGTGGTCGATCACCTGGAACGTGCCGACGCTGTTCCGAGGCACGAGCACCTTCACCGCCGCGAAGCTCGTCCCGCCGAGGGCGACGAGAAGAGCAAGGCACGCGACGACCATGGCCGGCGACGGCCTCTTCATCCTTCGAAGCATGTGAACCTCCTGTACTGGGTCGCCAGGATCCTAGACGCTGAATCGTTCCCCAAACGCGATCCGAACCCTGCCCTTACATCCGGAAGACGCCGAACGTCGTCTCCGGAATCGGCGCGTTCAGCGCCGCGGAGATCCCGAGCGCGAGCACGCGGCGGGTGTCGAGCGGGTCGATGATCCCGTCGTCCCAGAGCCGCGCGGTCGAGTAGTAGGGGTTGCCCTCCGCCTCGTACTTCGCGGTGATCTCGTCCGGATCGGCGTCCCCGACCATCGTCAGCACCGTCGCCGCCTGCTCGCCGCCCATCACGGAGATGCGCGCGTTCGGCCACATCCAGAGCTGGCGCGGCTCGTAGGCGCGCCCGCACATCGCGTAGTTGCCGGCGCCGAACGAGCCGCCGGTGACGACCGTGAACTTCGGCACCTCGGCGCACGCGACCGCCATCACCAGCTTCGCGCCGTCGCGCGCGATCCCGCCCGCCTCGTACTCCTTGCCGACCATGAACCCGGTGATGTTCTGGAGGAAGACGAGCGGCACCCGGCGCTTGCAGGCGAGCTCGACGAAGTGGGCGCCCTTCTGCGACGACTCGGCGAAGAGGACGCCGTTGTTCGCGAGGATCCCGACCGGGTACCCCTCGATCCGGGCGAAGCCGCAGACGAGCGTCTCGCCGTACAGCGTCTTGAACTCGTGGAAACGGCTGCCGTCGACGAGCCGGGCGATCAGCTCCCGCGGGTCGACCTGCTCGCGGAACGCCTCCGGGATCAGCCCGTACAGGTCGGACGGGTCGACCGCGGGCGGCTCGGGCGGCGCGACCTCCCAGGGCGGCTCCGGCCGCCTCTGGTTGAGGTTGCGGACGATCGACCGCGCGATCGCCAGCGCGTGCTCGTCGCTCGTCGCGTAGTGGTCGGCGACGCCCGATCTGCGCGTGTGCACGTCGGCGCCGCCCAGCTCCTCGGGGGTGACCTCCTGGCCCGTCGCCGCCTTCACGAGCGGCGGCCCACCGATGAAGATCGTCCCCGTGCCGCGGACGATCACGGTCTCGTCGCTTATCGCGGGCACGTAGGCGCCGCCGGCCGTGCAGGAGCCCATCACGACCGCGATCTGCGGGATCCCGGCGGCGGACATCCGCGCCTGGTTGAAGAAGATCCGCCCGAAGTGGTCGCGGTCGGGAAAGACGTCCGCCTGCAGCGGGAGGAACGCGCCGCCGGAGTCGACGAGGTAGAGGCACGGGAGGCGGTTCTGCTCGGCGATCGCCTGCGCGCGGAGGTGCTTCTTCACCGTCAGCGGGAAGTACGTGCCGCCCTTGACGGTCGCGTCGTTCGCGACGACGACGCACTCCCGGCCCTCGACGACGCCGATCCCGGTGACGATGCCGGCTGCCGGCGCGACTTGCTCGCGCCCTCGCTCAGGCCGGGCGCCACCGGCGAAGCCGGTGGCGCTTCCAGCCCTGAGCGCTTGCCGGTCGTACAGGTCCCAGGCCGCGAGGGCGGAGAGCTCGAGGAACCCGGTGCCCGGGTCGACGAGCAGGTCGATCCGCTCCCGCGCCGTCAGCTTCCCGCGGGAGCGGTGCCGCTCGACGGACGCCTCGCCGCCGCCCTGCGCGACGAGCGCGGTCCGCTCGCGCAGCTCCTGCACGAGCGCCCGCATCCGCTCGCTGCGGCGGTCGAAGAGGTCGCTGTCCCGCTCGACCTGCGAGGTCAGCACCATCGGCCGGAGCCTATCGCGCTCGAGAATCCGGAGCTAAGATCCGATGTAGAGAGGGGTTGGGAGAGACGAAGGATGCCCCTCGCTCAGACGCCGCTCGACTCCCTCTACGAGGCGAACGCAGGTCGAGTCTTCGCGTACTGCTTCGCCCGCGCCGGCTCGCGCGACGTCGCCGAGTGGGCGGTGAAGGCCACGTTCGACCGTGCTCGAGCCGCGCTCTCGGCCGGCGGCATCCCGGCGCCCGAGCTGGACTGGCTCCTGCGCACGGCCGACAAGTTTTGCGCGCCGAGCCTGTGCCGCGGCGGCCGCGCCTTCGAGAGCATGGTCGTCCTCGACGACTGGGGCGGCCGGTCGTTCGACGAGATCGCCGACGAGCTCGAGGCGCGGTACGCGCGGCTGGAGGAGGAGCGCAACCGTCTGACGCCCTGGCGTCGGCTGCTCGGCGCGTTGAACCTCGGCCCGGCCGTCTCGTCGATCAAGGGCTTGGTCGGAGGGATCGGCGTCGTCAAGGCCGGCGCGGCAGCGGTCGCGTTCCTCGGTGCGGTCGCCGTCGTCGGGACGCCGCTCGCGGACGAGCTGCACGACGCCGTGCGGCCGGGATCGCGCCCGGCTGCCCCGGCCTCGACGCCGACCCGGCCGCTCCCGACCGCGGCCGCGGGCGGACCGGCGGCTCCGGCGCGAGCGCCGATCGCGCGCCACGAGCGCCCGACGCCGCGCCGTGCCCGACCGAAGCACACGGCCGGCGCCGCGGCCGCGAGCTCGCCCCTCGCGCCGAGGCCGGCGGCGCGAGGTCGCCCGGCCTCGGCAGGAGCAGGCGCCGCCGCGCCGGCGAGCGCGCCCGAGGAGCCGGCACCTCCGGCGGGGAACATCCCGGCGCCTTCGCCGCCGACGACCACCTCGCAGGGCGAGCAGAGCCCGTCCGCGGCGATTCCGGCCACGACCCCGCCGAGGGTGAACGCGCCGGCGGCAGCGACACTCCTCCCGACGACGCCGAGCAGTCCCGCCGCGCCGCCGCTCGACACGCCGACGATCCCGGGCGTCGGCACGGCGACCGTCCCGAACGTCGAGAGCCCCACCGTCCCGAGCGCCGGCCCGCCAAGCGTCCCGAGCGGGACGAGCCCTCCCGCGTCCAGCGCCCCGGCGGTCACCGTTCCCGGGCTGAAGTAGCTCAGCTTCGCCGCCGTTCTGCCGATAGAGAAGGTGCCGGTGCGGCCTGCTGGGAGAGGCAGAAAGCAGAGCCGCACCGGCTCGCTACGCCCGCACATCGGCACGCCGATGCGTCCTCGCGGCCGCAGCCGAGCAAGCGTAACGCCCCCCGTCCTCCCTGTCACCGGCGTCGCCGCGTAGAGTCTCGCGAATGTCTCCGCGCCGTCCGCTGGCCGAGGTCACGCGTGAGCTGACCGCGGTCGCGATGGGCCGGACGCCGGCGGAGCGCGTGATCCGGAACGGCCGGCTCGTGAACGTCCACACGCGGGAGGTCCTCGACGGCGCCGACGTCGCCGTCGCCCAGGGCCGAATCGCGATGGTCGGCGACGTCTCGCACGCGATCGGCCGGGAGACGGAGACGATCGACGCCGAGGGTGCGTATCTCGTACCCGGCCTCATCGACACGCATCTGCACGTCGAGTCGGTGATGGTCACCGTCACCCGCTTCGCCGAGGCCGTGCTCCCGCGCGGCACGACCGCGGTCTTCATCGACAACCACGAGATGGCGAACGTCTTCGGCCTCGAGGGCATGCGCTGGATGCTCGAGGAGGGTCGGGGGCTGCCGCTGAAGGTGTTCCTCACGGTGCCGTCCTGCGTCCCCGCTCTTCCTGGCTTCGAGGACGCCGGCGCCTCGCTCGGGCCGGGGGAGATCCGTGAGGCGCTGGGCTGGGAAGCGGCGGCCGGGCTCGGAGAGATGATGAACATGCCCGGGGTGATCGAGGGCGACGAGCGGGTGCACGCCGCGATCGCCGCCGCGCTGGAGCGCCGCCTGCCGGTGACCGGCCACTGGAGCCTTACCGGCTGGAACGACCATCGACTCCAGGCGTACGCGGCCGCCGGCGTCGACTCGTGCCACGAGACGACGACGCGCGAGGACGCGCTGGCCAAGCTCCGCGCCGGGATGTGGGTGCAGTTCCGGGAGGGATCGACCTTCCGGGACGTCGCCGCGCTCGCCGCCGTGCTGACCGAGGACGGCGTCGACCCGCGGCACTGCCTGCTCGTCACCGACGACGTCCTGCCGGACACGATCGCGACCGACGGCCACATGGACCGCGTCGTTCGCCGGGCGGTGGAGGCGGGCATCGATCCGCTCGTCGCGATCCAGATGGCGACGGTGAACGGCGCCGAGTACTTCGGCCTGCGGCACGACCTCGGGTCGATCGCCCCCGGCCGGCTCGCCGACATCGTGCTCGTCGAGGACCTCCGCGACTTCCGCCCGCACCGGGTGCTCGCCGACGGACAGGAGGTGGGGAAGCTGCCGCGCTACGAGTACCCGCGCGAGGCGTACGAGTCGGTGCGACTCGCCCGTCCGCTGACCGAGGCGGATCTGCGTGTCGAGGCCGCCGGCGAGAGCGCCCGCATCCGCGCGATCGGCGTCGCGACCGGGAGCGTCACGACCGAGCACCTCGAGGTCGAGCTTCCGGTCGTCGACGGCGCCGTCCAGGCCTCGGTCGAGCACGACGTCGCGAAGGCGGCGAGCATCGAGCGGCACGGGGGGCCGGGGACGATCGGGCTCGGGTTCGTCAAGGGGCTCGGCCTCGAGCGAGGCGCGGTTGCGAGCTCGGTCGCCCACGACAACCACAACCTGCTCGTTGCGGGGATGTCCGACGCCGACATGATCGTCGCGGTCGAGCGGCTGGTCGAGGCCGGGGGCGGGATGATCGCGGTTGCCGGCGGCGAGGTGCTCGCGCTCGTCGAGCTGCCGATCGCCGGCCTGATCGCCGATCGTCCGGTGGCCGAGCTTGCCGAGCAGACGCTCGCGCTCTCGGACGCCTACCGTCAGCTCGGCTCGCCGGTCGAGAACCCGGAGATGATCTTCTCGTTCCTCTCGCTCGGCGTGATCCCGGCGCTGCGCTTGACGAACCGCGGCCTCGTCGACGGTGTCGCGTTCGAGCTGGTGCCGCCGCTGGTATGAGCGTCGACGTCGCACTCGGCGCGATCGTCGCGTCGACGGCGCTCGTCATCGCCCTGATGCTGCTCGCGCGCCGCTTCGCGCCGCGCGGCGGCCACTTCGCGGACACGAATCGCGCGACCGGCGTCTACGGCATCGTCGGCGCGGGCTTCGCGATCCTGCTCGGCTTCGTCGTCCTGCTCGCGTTCCAGCGCTACTGGGAGGCGAAGTCGAAGGCGAGCGAGGAGGCGACTGCCGTCTTCCAGCAGTACCAGGTCGCCGCGCTGTTCCGGCCCGAGAGGAAGCGCAACCGGCTCTGGGGCGAGCTGGCCTGCTATGCCCGCGCGGTCGTCGAGGACGAGTGGCCCGCAATGGAGAGCGGCCGTCGCAGCCGACTCGTCGACCTGTGGGTGGAGCGGATGGAAGCCGAGGTGCCGGCTGCCGAGATCACGACGCGGAGCGAGGAGACGGCGTACCAGCAGTGGTTCGAGAACGCCGGCAAGCGGGACGCGGCCCGGCGCGAGCGCTTGCTCGAGGCTGACGGCTCGCTTCCGGCGCTGCTCTGGATCGTGCTGATCCTCGCTGCCGTCTCGGTCGTCGCCTTCACGCTTCTGTTCGCGGACCGGGAGGAGCGTCTGCTCGGACAGGCGATCTCTGCCGGCTCCGTGGCCGCCGTCGTCGTCAGCAGCCTGCTCGCCGTCGTCCTCCTCGCGTCGCCGTTCGGCGGAGGACACGGACGGGTCGCTCCTTCGAGTATGCGGTACACGCTCGAGACGATCGAGGCCGAGGCGGTGCTGCTGCACGATCCGCAAGCCGCGCCCTGCGACGCGCGCGGGAGGCCGCGACGCGTCTGACTACTTCGCGCGCCGCTTGACCTGCGGGCTCGGCATCCGACCTTTCTGCATTCGCTCCATCGCCCGCCGCTGAGCGCGGTTGATCGGCTGCTGCTGCTCGAGCGCACCCTGCTGACTCGCCGCCTCCATCCACGCCTTGCGCTCCTCCGCGCTCAGCGTGCTCAAGGCCTGCTGCGCGCGCAGCGGATCCTTGTCCGCACCCGCGCGCTGGAGCTTCTTCATCGCGCCGGCGAGCTCCGGGTTGTAGCGCTCGATCGCCTTCTCGGACGCCTTCCGGATCAGGTCCTTGACCACCGGGACGCGGCCGAGGAACGTGAAGACGGGGCGCAGGTACTTGCCGCCGGCGATCCGGCTGAGCGCCGCGAGCGTCCCCATGATAAGGAGCAGGAAGGCGAGGACGAAGACGGGGATCAGGTAGAGGAGCACGGCCCCATCGTAACTAGGATCGTGCAATGAGCCGAACGAGCGGAGACGCCGGCCCTGCCGGCGCCGGAGCGGAAGCTGCGAGCCGGCACGACGAGTTCCAGCGCGACGGCGCCGTCTGCGTCCGCGGCGCGTTCTCGCCGGAGGAGGTGGCGCTCGTCGAGCGCGGAATCGAGCGCAACCTCGCCGAGCCGAGCGAGCGTGCGCTCGTCGTCTCGCGCCCCGACGACCCGGGACGGTTCTTCGAGGACTTCTGCAACTGGCAGCGGGTCCCCGAGTTCGAGGAGTTCGTCCGCCGGTCGCCGGCGGCGGCGATCGCGGGCGAGCTGATGGGGTCGCGTCAGGTGCGCCTGTTCCACGACCACGTGCTCGTCAAGGAGCAAGGGACGCGCCAGGCGACGCCCTGGCACCAGGACCAGCCGTACTACAACGTCGAGGGCTTCCAGAGCTGCTCGATGTGGATGCCGGTCGACCCGGTCGACCGTGAGTCGACGGTGGAGTTCGTCGCCGGCTCGCACCGCGGCCCCTGGCTGATGCCGCGGACCTTCATGGACCTGCAGGCCAAGTGGTTCCCGGAAGGGTCGCTCGAGGAGCTGCCGGACGTCGAGGGCAACCGCGAGCGCTTTCGGATCCTCGCCTGGGAGCTGGAGCCCGGCGACGCCGTCTTCTTCCACATGCTCACGCTGCACGCGGCCGGGGGCGCGACCCGCCGCCGGCGCGCGTTCTCGGTGCGCTTCCTCGGCGACGACGCGACCCACGCGCCCCGCGCGTGGAAGACCTCGCCCGACTTTCCCGGCCTGGCGGACGAGCTGCCGGCGGGGGCGCCGATGGACCACCCGCTGTTCCCGGTGCTCTGGGAGGCGTAGTGCCGCTCGACGCGGAGGTCGACGCGCTCTTCGCGCTGCCGCTCGGGGAGTTCACCGCTGCCCGGAACGCGCTTGCGAGGCGGCTCCGCAAGGAGGATCCCGCCGCAGCCGAGGGGGTGCGGGGGCTCGCGAAGCCGACCGTTCCCGCCTGGGCCGTGAACCAGCTCGTTCGGCGCGAAGGCGACCTCGTCGAGCAGCTGCTCGAGCTCGGCGAAGCGTTGCAGAAGCAGGCTCTGCGTGGGTCGGTCGAGGCGTTGCGCGACACGCAGCGGCAAGAGCGCGATGCCGTCCGAGAGCTCGTCCTGCGGGCAGAGGCGCTCCTGACCGAGGCCGGTCACAGCCAGAGCGCCCGGACGCTCGAGCGCGTGGCGGCGACCCTCACCGCAGGCGCGCAGACGGAGGCTGGCCGCGCGGCGCTGCGCGCGGGACGCCTCACGGAGGAGCTCGAGCCGACGGGGTTCGAGGCGCTTGCCGGGATGGCAGCGGCGAGCCGTTCCGGTGCGCGGGACGAGCTGGCGGAGGCGCGGAAGGCAAAGGACGAGCGGAAGCGGCAACAGCGCCGGCTCGAGGAAGAGCTGCGAGAGCTGGAGCGGCGCGCGGAGACCGCCGAACGGGAAGCAGACCGCGCCGAGCGGGCGGCGAGGGAGGCGCGGGAGGTCGCCGAGCGAGCGCGGCGTGCTGCGGACGAGGCGGCGGCGTCGCTCGCAGAGGCTCAGTGAGGCGAAAGGGAAAAGAACGGCGGGCCGACCACGCGCCCCCCAGCGCACCAGCCGGCCCGTTTGAAGTTCTCTTCCCGTTTTCGCGCGCCTTCAATCGGGCGACGAGCCGCGCCGGCGGGCCCGCGCGGCAGGATCGCCCTCCGTTCTTTCCTTGACAAGCCCGCCGCGGCGGCGATTCTGAGGAGCACGGGGGACGGGCTGTGAGTCCGGTAGCGCCTGCGGGGTCTCCGGCGGGCCCGCCCCCACCACGGTTCGGCTCCTCGGGGTGCGTTTTCCGTCCAGGGGGAGGGGGAAGGCGTAGCTCGTGCTGTGGCTGATCCTGGCGCTGATCCTCAGCGGCCTCGTCGTCGGGGCCCTCGGGAGGTTGCTGCATCCCGGGCGCGACCCCATGGGCATCGGGATGACGATCCTGATCGGGATCGGAGCGAACCTGCTCGTCGGGCTGCTCCTGCGAGGTGCCCTCGGTTCGATCCTCAGCTTCGTCCTCGCCGTCCTCGTCGCGGCCGTCCTGGTCGCGCTGTGGTCACGGCGGACGCCGAGCGGGACGCGAGGCGTGCGCCTGATCGGCCGGCCGTAGGCCGTCGAGCGAGCGCGGATCCGCTACCCGGCTAGTACCACTTCCCTTTCGCGAACCCGCCGAAGAAGACGAGCCCGACGAGGGCGATGATCAGTCCGATCCACCAGTGCCCGAGCAGGATCGCGAGCACGATCCCGACGATGACGAGGATTCCCCCGAGGCTGATTCCGCCTGCCCGTCCGTCCATGACGTCTTCCTCCTGTGCGACTCGGTGTCTCCGTAGAACGCGCGAGGAAGCCGCGAAGGTTCGCGTCGGGCCTCCGTGCACGCGGCTGGGGTCCCGCCGATCCGCGAGGCATGCAGAAGGGTGGTAGAGTGGCTGGTGCGTTCTGGCTTAGTTTCCTCGCCCGCCAGGCGAGCGCGGTACGTCGTGTTCGGTTGTAGGTCGGCTCGGCCAGGAGCATCTATCCGAAGGAGGCCGCAAATGGCCACCACCCCTGTTCCTGAGACTGCGACCCCGATCGCGGGCGCGCGCACATCGAGCGTCCTCGCCCGCTTCACCGCCGCACCCGGTGTGACCACGGAGCAGTACGACGAGACCCTCCGTCGCCTCGAGCCGACGGGCAACTGGCCGCCGGAAGGGCTCGCCTATCACGTCGCGTTTCGGTCGGACGGCAGACTGCGGGTCAGCGAGATCTGGGACTCCCGCGAGCAGATGGACGCTTTCGGCGAGCGGTTGATGCCGGTGCTGAAGGATGTCGGGATCGAGCTTTCGGGTGAGCCCGAGGTTGTCGCGATCCACAACATCATCGAGCGCTAGTCGACCAGGAAAGCAAGGGCTGGGCCGACCGGAAACGAGCTGCCGGGTAACGGGCTCGTCGTCGGAGCGGCCCCGGCCCTACCCTGGCGGTGTCGAGCCGCCCTCGTCTTCCCAGAGCTCGACTCCGGCTGCAGTGCCGTTGCGTCCGGCAGTGTCCCCGGGAAGCTGCTTGTAGGCGAAGTAGGCGGCTAGGGCGTCGAAGTCGTGCCGCCGCCCGTTCGGGAAACGCCGCGCCGAGAACGCCGCCCAATCCAGCCCTGCGGGGAGCTCATCGAACCGCGTCGCTGCTTGCATGCCACACATCTCCCTTCGTGTGCCCACCGTAGATCGGGTCTGGGCGAGGAAGACGTGCAGCTCGCTCTCCGACGTAGTCTAGCGCGACTCCGTGTAGCAAAGAGTCCAGTCGCAACTGCCGGCGCCGATCCTGAACCAGCCTCTCGATTGTCCGTCGTAGCGGAGACGGAAGCCGCGGACGGCGTCAGCGCCGGGCGAGCCGACGACCGCTCGCGGTGGTCGGAGCCGTGTAGTTCATCTCGTAGTGGTGGTAGAGCCTCGACTCATCGGCCTGAGAAAGCTCATCTCCGTGCAACTCGATGTTCGGCGCCGCCTTGACCGCCTCCGCGGACACGGCCACCTGTAGGTAGTTCGGCCCCGTCGTCACTCCAGGAAGCGGCACGAACGTCAGGTGCCGACCGATGAAGCCCTCCTTCACCGTGCCGAACATCGGCTCGTCGGTCTCGACGTCGACGTAGACGTCCTGCAGCTTGCCGATCTTCTCGCCAGAGCTGTCGATCAGCTCCTTGCCCTGCCAGTCGGCTAGATTCGGCTGCGCCACCGACCCGCCTCCTTCGCTCGCGAGCTGTGCAGGCGAATCGTAGCGTAGCTCTGCACGCGCGGCCGTCGCGCGGCGTTCGGCCTACGGGCGCGCGTGCTGGCGGCGCCGCTGCGAGGACTGGGCGAGACGCCCGAACACCGATCGCGGCTCGGAGCGGGCACCGAGCAAGAGGCCTTCCCGATCAGGGGCGGAGGGACTCGAACCCCCGACCTACGGTTTTGGAGAAGAGCGGGGGCAGGTCCGATCGAGTACGGGAGCGGGGTTTTGGCCCCGCTCCGCCCCTGTTAGATCCGGCGAAGTGCGCTGAGGTCGGTACAAGATCCGGTACAAGGTTCCGGTGACCGTGCTTTCGGTCGAGGATCTCTTCACTGCGGGAATCGGGTTCGACGTCGTGGGCGCGGTGCTGCTCGGCAAGGGGCTGCTTGTCTCCCCGAAGCAGCAGTTCCGCAAGGGAGCGTCCGGGTGGGGCGGGTACAGCTTCGGGCAGGCGCTCTCCTGGGCTGAGGACTGGGTAGACGCATCTTTCGGGGCGGCCTGGCTGGTCGTCGGATTTCTCCTGCAAGCGGTCGGCTACGCGTTCGTCGTCGGCGGAGTACATGTCCAGCACGGAGCGGGGGAGGTCGGTGCCGCCGTCGGGCTCCTGGCCGCGGCGGTTGCGGTCGCTCTCGGCACCTGGCGAGCCAAGAGACCCTCCCTGATCCGCGCCAGGGCGGTCGATCTCGCCCGCGTCGGTTCGGCCGATGGTCGTCCAGACGCGTACCTCCTCGCGGGGATGGCGCATGAGCTCGGCCGCACGGCGACGAGCCCGTCGGATGTGCCTGCAATCGTCCGCGACGTATTCGGAGTCACCGACTCCGTGTCGCGGCGGCCCGGCGACGAACTGGAGAGGATCATTCAAAGTTGGAACAACCCCGGGGCAGGGGGCGCGGGATAGACGTTGCTCTCGACGCGCCGCTACCCCCTAGCGGGCGCTCGGAGCGTTGAGGACGGCATCCGGCTACCCTCGGCACTCCGGAGGGCCCAGGAGCCTCTAGAAAGGTTCGCGTTCGCGGGCTAATGTCCCAGGCGATTTCCGTGCCGGCGTACGACTTCTCGATAAACGACCCGGTTCGCCCCGGAGAGTGGGTGTGACGTGGAGATCAAGATCTTCGATCTCAGAGATAGCGGGACGGAGAGCGGCGCCTTCGCGATCCGCCTCGAGGGCGACACGGAGCTCGAGCGCGACGTCCTGGCACGTCGCGGATTTGGCGAGAAGCAGATCCTCGTCGGGACGATCGGACCCGCACCCATCGAGGCGACCTACGACGCTCACCACTGGCGCAACGGCGAGCACGTTCGTCAAAGCGAGACGATGTTCCGAGCACACAAACTGATCGAAGAGCGGTGGGACGAGCTCTCATCGGGCGACCTCGTCGACCTCGACGACCCGCGATCGGGCCGCTAGGGGGCGAGTCCCGAGGATGCTCGACAGGCGACAGGTCGCGGCAGTCCTGGTCTTGGGCGCGGTGGTCGCCGGTACGGCCGCTGCGGCGCGGGCTGACAACCACTCGCTCGCAGCCAGCCTGCGCGCCGGCATGCCCGCGGCGCGGCAAATCGCGACGATTCAGTTCAACCCATTCCTCCCAGGTAGTCCGCCCGTTGAGACCGTCACCGGGAAGGTCAACTACACCGTCTACGGGCGAGAGACGAGAGCGATCGCGGCGTTCCTCGCGCGACTGAGCCGCATTCGCGCATCGCTAATCGTCGGCCGCCAGTCAATCGCGGCGGACAGCGGCTCGACGGCGTCGGGACGAGTTGGTCGAACGCTCGCGCTTCAAGGCTTCGCCGCGTTGCTGAAGGCCGTCGCCGACGTACGGGCCCTCGCGGAGTTGAAGGGGCAGATGCTCGAAGACGCGATTAGAGATGCCCCGCAAGATGCCGCCTGCTTCGACGGCACCGGCTCCTGCGACATGAGTGCACGATCGGCGCGCATCAAGCGACAGGCCGCGAAACGTGGCGCAGCGATCTCCGCCTACGGTCGCGACCGCGACGCCGGGATGGCGCTTCTCAAGGCGGCCGCTACCCGCCTCGCTTAACCCGCGGCGTCCGCCTGGACGACGCCGCCGCCAAGCGCACGACGCCGCGAAGATCCGGGTCGACCGGCGCCTCCCAATACGGGTCGAACCGGACGAGCGACTCGCGCGTCACGGGCGCCTCGAGCATCTCGAGCTCGTCGCGGACGAGGTCGTAAAGCGCGTCGCCGGCGTCGGTCTCGACGAGGAAGCGGGAGCCGTTACGGGCGAGGACTCGGCGTGCCTGCATTCCTAAATCGTAGACAGCGGGACAGCCGGCCATGGCTAGCAAATTGGAAGAAATGCAGCGGACGATACTTCCACCGGAATGCCCAGACTTGCCAGCCCGATGCTTACCACGGACGACGTTGCCGCGATCTTCGGCGTCTCGTCCTGGACGGTCTACCGCTGGCATCGAGATGGCCTCCTCCGAGGCGTGCGCGTCGCGCCACGCGGGCCGCTGCGCTTTCCGACTGACGAGATCGAAGCGATCGTTGCCGCGGCACCCGCCTCACGGCGGGCAGTCGGGGCCGCGGAAGGGTGCGCCGCGCCGGCCGACGCCGGCGGCGCGGCGCCCCACCTAACGAACGAAGGAGGATCCGATGCCTGAGCAGCTAACACGCGATGACATTCGGCTCTTGAAGCAGCGTGTCGCGGGGCGGCCGTTGTGGGAGATCATGGCCGAGAACAAAGAGCTCCGCGAGCGGGAGCAGGAGCGGGTCCGTGAGCAGGAGCGCACCACGTTCGCCGAACGCCGCGCGCGCGAAGATCAAGAACGCGATGAAGCAGAGCGTCTGTACCAGGCGTTTCGAGGGAGCCTCGCGAGTCTTGACGGCGAGGTTGTCGAATTCGAACAGGATCCCGTCGAGGACGAGGCGTACGCGTCGGCTGCCTCGCTCTTCGGGATGGTCAACCCGCCGAGCCTCCGGGGTCGGTCGTGAAGTTCCTTCGGCGGGCAGTCGACGTCACCGAGCCGGTGGCGGTCGAGCAGGCAGTCGAGGACGCACCGGCCGACGCTCCGACGGCCGGGCCGACCCTCGATGAGATTCGCGCGGCGATCGCCGAGACGGAGGCACGACTCGCCGCGATCGCTGCCGAGCAGGAGCAGGCCGAGCAGGACCGTCGCGAGCTCGGAACACTGGACGCCCAGGCACGACTGGGCCTCGTCGACCCTGACGTCGTCGCCGCATGCCGCACCGACGTGATCACGCGTCTCGACGGGCTGCGTGAGGAGCGCGAGCGGGGCGAAGCCGAGCTCGTCGGCCTCCGCCGGCTCGGGACCGAGACCGCGTCACGTCTAGCGGTCGCTCGTCTGGCGCCGCTCGAGGCGCACCTCTCCGAGATCCAGCGACGCCGAGCCGACCTACGCGCCGAAGACCTGCGGCTCGCCGCGGAGGAGGCGACGCTCGAGGAGCCGCTCGACGTTGCGCGCCACGACGTCAACGTGGCTCGCCGCGAGTTCGAACCGCACGTCGGGAAAGGCGGCCCGGAGGCGCAGGAGCGCGAGCTCGTCAACGCCTATGCGCGCGAGGGCGACGTCGCCGGCGCGCCGGCGTGGATGCGCCCGCTCGTCCGGCAGCGGATCGCTGAGCTTCGCGCCCGCGAAGAGACCGAGGCGGCGCAACAGCGCGAGCTCGCCCGGCTGAGCCGCCTCAACGCCGACGGAACCGATCCGCTCAGCTGAGGTCGGATGGAAACGCTTCGGGATCAAAGGACGATGGTCGGCCACACCGTGCATACGTCCGCGGCCGAGGTTCGGCTCGCCTGGGAGGCGTGGGCGCGCGACCGTGGCCTTGCCGTCCGTCGGCGCGCCGGCGACCCGGCGACCGATCTTCGCAAGAGCAGCTTGCGGGTCACTGCGTACGTCTCGGATAACTGCTGGACGGCCGACTGCCCGATCTGCTTCAACGGGATGGCGACGTGGCCGGGCGGAAACCCGGAGGCGTGCTGCCTCGACTGCGGACATATCTTCGAGGTCGACTACCCGGCGGGACAGGAGCTCGGCGAGGTTGTCGCGGCGCTCGAGGCAAGACCTCCGCGTAACCGTCACTGGCGGCCGCAGGCGGGGGAGACGGCTGCAACCCTCCGCTACGAGAACGTCACGCACGGGTTCCCGCCGCGTCGGCTGCCGCTCGAGCACGGGGTCGCGGTCTAGATGCCCTGGACTGCGCCGAAGACGTTCAACACGGGCGACGTGCTGCCGGCGTCCGACCTGAATACGCATCTCCGCGACAACCTGATTTTCCTCCACAACCGCGGCGCGGATCTCGCGTCGGCCACGTCGCTGACGATCACCCACGGCTTCCACAAGGTCACCGGGACGACCCAGATCGACAACATCAATTCGCCGACCGACGGGCATGAGGTCGCGCTCTGGTTCACGGGCTCGCTGACGATCCGGAACAACGGCGGCGGCACGGGCAACATTCGCACGCTCGGCGGGAACGACGAAGTCGTCGCCGCCGGCGAGATTCGGATCTTCCGCTCCGACGGGACCGTCTGGCAGGAGCAGGGCGCTGGCGCCGTCGCCGGCGTCGCCGAGCTCGCCGACGTTACGTTCGCGACCGCGACCGCCGCCTGGGACTTCCAGTCGATCTCCGGCGACGGGCATCTCGAGCTCGTTGTCTACGCCCGGACGAACAACGCCTCGAACACGGGTAACGCGAAGGTCACCTTCAACAACGACACAACGGCGAACTACGACCACTGCCACGTCCGCGCCCGAAGCACCGTCGTCGACACGTCCACGACGAACGGGGCAACCGGCATCCAGGTGTTCGAGTGCCCGGCGAACACCGCGAGCGCGAACCTCTTCGGGACGATCCATGCGGTGATCGCCCACTTCTCGAATTCGTCGCAGAAGAAGTCGCTCGTCACGAAGTCCGGCCACGTCGAAGGCACGGGCTCCTCGGACGTCAACTGGCAGGGCTACGCCGGCACGTGGCGGTCGACGGCCGCGATCACTCGCGTCACCGTTACCCCGGGCGGCGGGTCGTTCGTAACGGACAGCCGGGCGACCCTCTACCGGCGGTAAAAGGGCATGGGGAGGTTCGGTCGCGCGAACGGAGCCGCCTTGAAGCACGGCGGATCCAGCGACGTCCAAATCGTCCGTCGATCGACCGTCGAACGTCGTCGGCTACTGCGCCAAATCGGCCTTCGACAAGACGACCTCGAATCGGTCGGCCGCGCCTTGCTCGTCAACTGGTCGCGTGCGGCGGCGGCGCTGCACCTGATGGACGAGTACGCGGAGCGGAAGGGGTGGCTTGATGAGGACGGCAGTCCGCGCGGGTTCGCCCGTCTCTACGTGTCGATGCTGAACGCCGAGAGGCTCGCACTGAAGGCGCTCGGCGACCACCTTCGAGCTCGAGATCCACACCTTGCCGGGCTGGACGCGCTGATTCTCGAGGGGAAGTCGATCCGCGAACAGAGCGAGAGCAACGGTGGCTGACGCCCTCGACCTCCTGCTCTCGCTGCGCCTCGAAGACGGCCGCAGGTGGGGCGAGGCCGCGACGCGCTGGCAGCGTGCAGACGCCGAGGCGATCCTCGACACGGCCGGCCCTCGGCTGCACTTCCTAACGCGCCCGCGGGGGGCGAGCAAGACGACGGATCTCGCCGCAGTCGCGATCGCGGCGCTTGTCGCTCAGCTTCCGACGCGGTCGCGCTCCTACGCCGCGGCTGCCGACCGTGACCAGGCAGCACTGCTGCTCGACGCGATCGCGGGCTTCGTCTCCCGCACGGCTGGCCTCGCCGGCGCCCTCGCGGTGGAGACGTGGAAGGTGACCGCGACCCAGACACAGGCGACACTCGAAGTTCTCGCGGCGGACGAGGCGAGCTCCTGGGGGCTGAGGCCGCACCTGTTGATCGCGGACGAGTTCGCCGCCTGGAAGACGACGACGGGACCGCAGCGGTTCTGGCGCGCACTCTTCTCGGCTCTCCCGAAGGTGCCGGCGTCCCGGCTCGCGATCCTGACAACTGCGGGCGAGCCGTCGCACCCGTCGTACGCGCTGCTCGAACGTGCGCGGCGAAGCCCAACGCACTGGCGGGTCTCGGAAATCGAGGGTCCGTCGCCGTGGCTCGCCCCGAGCGACCTCGAGGAGCAGCGGGCCGGGCTGCCGGAGTGGGAGTACGAACGGCTCCATCTGAACCGGTGGACGGAGTCGGAGGATCGCCTGACGAACGTCGGGGATCTCGCCGCCTGCGTCACCCTCGACGGGCCGCGCGAGTGGCAGCCGGGCCGCCGCTACGCGCTCGGGCTCGACGTCGGCCTGAAGCAGGACCGCACCGTGCTCGCCGTCTGCTCGACCGACGCGGCGACCCGAATGACGGTCGCGCTCGACCGGATCGCCGTCTGGGAAGGCTCACGCCGCGAGCCCGTGTCGCTCGACGCGATCGAGGCAGCCGTACTCGAAGCGTGGCGGAGCTACGAGCACCCGCCGCTCATCGCCGACCCCTGGCAGTCCGCCCAGCTTTGCCAGCGGCTTCGCGCCAAGGGGGTGCGCGTCGTCGAGTTCCCGTTCACCGCGCAGTCCGTCTCGAAGCTCGCACTTCGCCTACACGGCGCGATCCGCGATCACGCGCTAGCGCTGCCCGACGACGAGCCACTCCTCGATGAGCTACGCAACGTCCGTCTGCGTGAGACCTCGCCGGGCGTCTACCGGCTCGACCACGACCACGGCCGGCACGACGACCGAGCGATCGCACTCGCGCTCACACTCGACCATCTCCTCCCCCGCCGGGGCGCAGGCTCGGAAGGCGGGGCGACACTCGGTTACGACGGCCGGCCGCTGATCGCGGCCGCCCTGCCGGAGCGGGACTTAGCCCGCGTCGCCGGGTCGGGCAACTTCACCGGCGCGCACCCCGGGATGACGCTCTGATGCCTCCGCGGCCGCTCGCCGATCGCCTCCTCTCGCGGCTCGTCGAGGACGAGCACGGCTGCCTCATCTGGCAGGGCTACCGCAACCCTGAGGGCTACGGGGTGATTGTCGAGCGTGGCCGCCTCCGGCTAGTGCACGCGGTCGCCTGGGAGCTCGAGCACGGCCGGATCCGCCGCGGGAGGGTCGTGCTCGCGTGCGAACACAACCGGGCCTGCTGCAACCCCGCCCATCTCCGTGCGGCGACGCCGCGGCAACGCAACCGAGAGCGCCACCCGCGCATCGCCGCACAGATCGCAAAGACACGCTGCCCGAAGGGGCACCCCCTCTCGGGGCAAAACGTGTACCGCTGGAGAGGTCAACGGCACTGCCGGCAATGCCATCGCGACCGGCAGCGGGCGAGGTACCAGGCGGGCAAGGAGCGAGGGCCATGAACGCCGAGAGCCGCCCGCAGGCGGCCCCCGATCACGCACCTAGGACGGTAGCAGCCGCAGCGGAGCATGTTCGCCGCCGCAGTCACGCCGGATTGACCGCACTACCGATCGGCGAGCGCGTGCCGTACGCAGTCGCCGGCCGCGCCGCTCGGCAAGCAGTCGATCGCGCCGTCGAACTCGGCGACGTAGTGACTCGCGCGGACTGGCAGGTGCTCTCCGCTGTCCTCTACGCGACGAGCACGTATTCGCGGCTCGTCGATCGATGGCCACTCGAGGAGACGGACTTGATGCCGAACACTCGACCGCTACCCGACGTCGCCGGCGTCTCGGAGCGGCAGGCTCGCCGCTCACTGTCGAAGCTCGCCAAGCACGGAATCGTCGTCTACATCCCTGGTCGGGGTGCCGGCAACATCACCGTGATAGGCGTCCCCGCCGAAGGGCAGAAAGCGGACGAGCATCTGGCCGCTTTAGGGAGTGCAAAAAGCGGACAGAGCGGGGCGCAAAAAGCGGACAGTGCCGGGTCAGAAAAGCGGCCACCCACGCGCGCGCGCGTTAGAACCGAGAAGACCTTCCGAGAAGACGACCGAGAAGAATCTGCTCCGCACACTCTCGAAGGCGAAGTCGTCGACGCCTGGACTGACGCCTACCAGGCGGTCGCCGACGCAACGGACGCAGACCCCTCACTCGAAGCCGGAGCGATCGCCGCAGCGACGAAAGCGATCCTCGCCGCCCACCGCGCCGAGCACGACACCGAGGCAGGCGTCGCCGCAGAGATCCGACACCGCGCCCAGCGCTACCGGCACGCATGGCCTCGCATGGCCCTGACCCCTACGGCACTCGCAACGCACTGGCGGCGCATCCCGAACCTCCCTACCACCGGCGGCCGCGGCGGCGGCATGACCGGCACCGAAGCACTCCGATGGGCCGAAGAGCGCCGGCAACACAAGCGTGCGCCTGCCCTTCTCGACGTCGAGGAGCCGTATGGCGGAAACGAGGAGGCGGCGTGACGGATCGCCTCCTCACTGCTGAGGAGGTTGCCGAGCTCCTCGCTGTTCCCCCTCGCTGGGTCCGTGAGCACACGCGTGGCGGGCTGATCCCGCACGTGCGCCTCGGCCGCTACGTCCGGTATCGGCGGGAGGCCGTGCTCGGGTGGCTCGAGGAGCAAGAGCAGGGCGGCGCTGCGTGGCGGAAGCACCGTCCGAGGGCGGCGTGAGGTACACGAAGCCGGTACAAGATCCGCTCCAGGCCGCTTGTGAAGCCGGGGTCCGCCGGTTTCGTGATCCGACGGTCGGCGTTCGGGCCCTGTACGATCCGGCTATCGGCAGCGCCCCGCTTGCACCGAGGCCGCCGGTGATCGGAGCTACATTCCGTCCGCCCGCGAGGGGCGCGACGGTGCAAGCGTCGCCGACCTCGCGGGCTTCCACCGAGGAGGTGGGGTAGATGCCAGGGCAAGCGGCAGTGATCCGCTACCGAGGCAAGCGCGGCGTCGTCTGGCGAGTGAAGTACCGCGACTCTGCAGGTAGGCAGGTGCAGGAGACGCTCGGGCGCGCCGTCGACGGCTGGACGAAGCGGAAGGCTGAGGCGGAGCTACGAGCTCGGCTCGTCGCGGTCGAGAAGGACGGCTATCGCCGCCCGGAGGCGACGACGTTCGAGACGTTCGCCCGTGAGTGGGTCGAGACCTACCCGGCGACGAAGGGGCTCAAGCGGTCGACGACGCTCGGCTACGAGGCGATCGTCGAGGCCCACCTGATCCCGGCGTTCGGGAGGTTCAAGCCTGACGCGATCGACGTCGAGCAGGTCGAGCGGTACGTGGCGGACGCCAGGAAGAGGGGAGCGGCCCCGCGGACGGTCAACCGGAGGCTGAACGTCCTCTCGCTGGTGATGGGGGCGGCGGTGAAGCGGAAGCTGGCTCGGTCGAACCCGGTCGCGCTCGTCGACCGTCCGGGGGAGCCGCGTCGGAAGTGGCGGATCCTCTCGCCGGTTGAGGTTCGCGCGGTCGAGGCTGCGTTCGACGAGCTCGTCGCGGAGGCCGAGGAGGATGCGGAGCGCGAGTG
>Ga0070741_10008996_pt1 | contig 19680 bp, 23 predicted proteins | sample Coa_R1_4_FD_66440 | JGI IMG/M metagenome (GOLD analysis project Ga0070741, IMG submission 66440) | Surface soil microbial communities from Centralia Pennsylvania, which are recovering from an underground coalmine fire - Coalmine... | ecosystem: Environmental > Terrestrial > Soil > Unclassified ...
GTGAAGTCCACCTGCCAACCGCGTTCTTCTTCGACGTCGGCGTGTTCTCGCTGGTGGTCGGCGCCACGGGCCTCATCCTCATCTCGCTCGCGCACCAGTCGTCGCGCTCGTCATGGAAGTGATCGTCTCGCTCGGCATCGGCGTATTCGCCGGCGCAGGCGTGTGGCTGCTGCTGCGCCCGCGAACCTTCCAGGTGATCATCGGACTTTCACTCGCCTCCTACGCGGTCAACCTCTTCATCTTCTTCATGGGTTGGGTACGGGAGGGCCGCGCACCGTTCGTCACGCCCGGCGCCCCGGTCGATCTCGCCCGCTTCGCCGACCCGCTGCCCCAGGCGCTGGTGCTCACGGCGATCGTCATCAGCTTCGCGACCACCGCGCTTCTCCTCGTCGTGCTGCTCGCGGCGCGCGGCCTGACCGGCACGGACCACGTCGACGGACGGGAGGGGGAGGAATGACCGCGGCCGACCACCTCATCGTTCTGCCGGTCGTGCTGCCGCTCGCCACAGGGGCGCTGATCGTGCTCGTCGACGAACGCCGCTATGCGCTTAAAGCGGCCATCAGCCTTTCTTCCCTCATCGGCCTGCTCGCCGTCGCGGGTCAGCTGCTCGTGCTCGGCGAAACGACGCGCGTCTACGCGCTCGGCGATTGGCCCGCACCCTTCGGCATTGTCTTCGTTGCCGACCAGCTCTCCGCTGCAATGGTGCTGCTCGCGGCTGTGCTGGGCCTGGCGGCGACCCTCTTCTCGCTCGCACGCTGGCAACGCGCCGGACCGCGTTTCCATGCGCTCGTGCAGTTCCTGCTCATGGGACTGGACGGCGCGTTTCTCACCGGCGACCTCTTCAACCTGTTCGTCTTCTTCGAGCTGCTGCTCGCCGCCTCCTACGGTCTCGCACTTTACGGCGGCGGCACGGCGCGCGTGCGGTCGAGTCTGCACTACATCGTCATCAACCTCACCGCGTCACTTTTCTTCCTCATCGGCGTGAGCCTGATCTACGGCGTCACCGGCACGCTCAACATGGCGGACCTCGCGCTGCGCATCCCGGCGATCGATCCGAGCGACCGCTCGCTTGTCGAGGCGGGCGCGGCGGTGCTCGCGATCGCGTTCCTGGTCAAGGCGGGCATGTGGCCGCTCGGCTTCTGGCTGCCGTCGACGTATGCCGCCGCCAGCCCGCCCGCCGCGGCGCTGTTCTCGATCCTGAGCAAGCTCGGCGTGGTAGCGGTGCTGCGCCTCTGGCTGCTCTTCTTCAACGGCGCCGAGGGCGGCGGCGAGTTCCTCGCCTGGGGCGGCATGGTGACGCTCGGCTTCGCCATCGCCGGCGTGCTCTCCGCGCAGGACCTCGGGCGCCTCGCCGGCTACAGTCTGCTCGCGTCCTCCGGCACGCTGCTCGCCGCGATCGGCATAGGCAGCGCCGCCGCGGCCGGTGCGGCGCTCTATTATCTTGTCGCCTCGACGCTCGGGATCGCCGCGTTTTTTCTGCTGATCGAGCTGGTGCAGCGCGCGCGCGTGCCGGGCGCCGATATGCTCGCGGTCACGGCCGAAGCTTTCGGGCTCGACGGCGACGACGAGCCCGAAGAGGAGGTCGGTGTGGCCATCCCGGCCACGATGGCGCTCCTCGGCCTGAGCTTCGCCGCCTGCGCGCTCGTGATCGCAGGCCTGCCGCCACTTCCGGGCTTTGTGGCCAAGTTCGCGCTCCTCTCGGCGCTGCTAACTCCCGATCCGATCGGCGCGGCAGCATGGACGTTGCTCGCGCTCGTCATCGTGTCGGGACTCGCCTCGCTCATTGCCATGGGGCGCGCCGGCGTACGGATCTTCTGGGGTGGCGAGGGGCGCATCGTGCCGCGCGTGCGAGTGATCGAGATGACGCCGGTGGCGCTGCTGCTCGCGCTCTGCCTTGCACTTACCGTGGGCGCCGGTCCGGCGATCCGTTATCTTCAGGAAGCCGCGCAGGCGCTGCATGCGCCGCACGGCTATATCGACACGGTGCTCGGGCGATGAAGCTATCCCTGGTCCTCTTCGCGCTATGGCTCGTCCTACAGCAGTCACTCGCCGTCTCCGACGTGCTCATCGGCATCGCCATCGCCGCGGCCGCGAGCTTGGCCTATGCGCGCCTGCAACCCTCCCAAACCCGTCCGCGCTTTCGCCCGCGTGCGGCGCTCGAGCTCTTTGCGCTGCTCATCGACGACGTGGTGCGCTCGAACTTCGCCGTCGCGCGCATTGTGCTCGGGCTGCGCGGCGGCAAGCGCACGGCCGGATTCCTCACCTTGCCGCTCGAGCTGCGCGATCCGCGCGGGCTCGCGATCCTCGCCTGCGTCGTCACCGCCACGCCCGGCACAAGCTGGGCGGGCTACGATGCCGCGGCCAACGCGGTCACCATCCATGTCCTCGATCTGACTGACGAGGCGGCGTGGATCCGCGACTTCAAGGCGCGCTACGAGGGGCGCCTGCTGGAGATCTTTCCATGACTCTCTTCACCAGCGTCATCCTCGCCGCGCAGATGCTCCTCGGCCTCGCGATGCTCCTGGCGCTCGCTCGCCTGCTCGCCGGCCCGCGCGCCCAGGACCGAGTGCTCGCGCTGGACACGCTGTACGTGAACGCGATGCTGCTCGTCCTCACGCTCGGCATCCGGGAAGGCACGACGCTTTATTTCGACGCAGCGCTGGTGATCGGCATGCTCGGCTTCGTCTCCACCGCAGCGCTTGCCAAGTTTCTGCTGCGCGGCGAGGTGATCGAATGAGCGCAACGGTCGCCGCGTTTCTCGTCCTCGCTGGCGCGCTTTTCGCCTTCCTTGGCTCGCTCGGGCTGCTTCGCCTCCGCACGTTCTACGAGCGCGTTCACCCGCCCACTATGGGCACCACCCTCGGCACCGCCCTCGTGCTCGCTGGCTCGATTGTCTACTTCACCGCCCTCCAGTCGCGCCCTGTAATCCACGAGATCGTCATCGCCATCCTGATGACCATCAACACGCCTGTGACCTACATGCTGCTCGTCGGGGCAGCGCTCCATCGCGACCGGGCGGCTTCTGCGACGCAGGGGCAAAGGAATTTGCAATCCTTCGATAAGCGGCAGCCCAGGTGAACTGGCTTGGAAGCGTCACGTCGGGCGGCCGACCAGCGGAGGACGCCCGCGATCTCGCTATGGCGTGGGAAATTTCTCGGGTCGGGGATCAGCCACGAAGCCGTCGCGGTTCGGCATCTTGACCGCCGCGAGCGAGCGAGCATCCAGCGTAGCCGACTCCGGGATGATTTTTGCCTCCGAAAGGATGTATGCGCAAAGCGCGTACACCTGATCGTTCGAGAGGCTGCCCGGAGTAGTAAGCGGCATGGCGCGCTTGATGTAGTCGAAGAGCGTAGTGGCGTAAGGCCAATAGCTCTCAACCGTCTTGATGGGCGCCTTCGCCGGATCGCTCCCGGCGAGGCTACCGCGCCCGCCGATCAGGCGATCACCCTGTCCGCCTTCGAGCTTCGCGCCATGGCAGGCGAGACATTGCGTGGCGTACAGCTCCTTGCCCGCCTGAACGGATCCCGACCCCGGGGGCAGTCCCCGTCCATCGGGCAGCGGCGACACGAACGGCGAGAGCTCCTGCGCAGTCGCCACGGAGCCGAAGCCGTAGCGCCCTCCATCCTGCGCGAGCGCGAGGCCGCTCACGGCCAGCAGGAGCCAGAGCGCGTTATGCATGTAAGTTCGTCACGGCGCCGTCTGCCGCGACCTTCCAGCTCTGGATGCCGTTCAGGTGATAGACCGAGCCGGTCGGGCCGTTCAGACCGCGCACCGCGACGAGCTGCGCGATGCTGGGCTGCACGTAGCCCGTCTCGTCGATACAGCGGCTCTGCAGCACCGCCTCGCCACCGTTCCACTGCCATGGCAGGCGAAAGCGTGTGTGACAGAGCGCGAGCACCGGCTGCTCAAGCGCCGCCGACCGCCAGCTGCGCCCGCCGTCGACGGATACTTCGACGCGGCGGATGGCGCCGCGGCCCGACCAGGCAAGCCCGGTGATCTCATGGAAGCCGCGTTCGAGGTGCATGCCGCCAGAGGGCGCGGTGATGACCGATTTCGCTTCCATCTCGAAAGTGAACTGCCGCGCCTTGCCGCTCGGAAGCAGGTCCGTGTACTTTGAGGTTTCCTCGCGGGTCATAAATGGAGCGTCGGCGATCTGCAGCCGGCGCAGCCACTTGATGTTCATGTTGCCTTCGAAACCCGGTACGACGAGGCGCAGCGGATAGCCTTGCTCCGGCCGGATCGCCTCGCCATTCTGTCCGTAGGCGAGGAGGCAATCCTTCATTGCCTTGTCGAGCGGGATGCTGCGCGTCATAGCGGCGCCATCGGCGCCTTCTGCGAGGACCCATTTCGCGCCTGAATCGACGCCAACCTCGCGCAGGATGGTCGCGAGTGGCACGCCAGTCCATTCGGAATTGGAAGTGAGCCCGTGGGTGCCCTGCACCGTTGGCAGCGTCGGCTTGGCCCATTCGGTGAGCGTGTTGCCCGAGCACTCGATGAAGAGCAGCCGGGAGACCGAGGGAAAGCGCTTCAGGTCCTTCATCGAATACTTGCGCGGCTCGCGCACCATGCCATGCACGTACAGGAAATGCTTCGCGGGGTCGATGACCGCAGTGCCGGCGTGGCTGCGCTCGAAGTGCAGTCCCGAGGGCGTGATGACGCCCACACTCTCCTGCAGCGGGGTGAACGTCCAGGACGAGTAAGGCGTGCTCGTCTTGCCATAGCGCTGGCGCACCACCGTCTCGAATTGCGAACGCAGACCGTATCCTTCATCGGGTAGCGGAACGCCAAGTGCCTTGCTTGGGTCGGATGGCACCTCGTGCTCGGCCGCGCCGGGCGGCGCGGCGCCGTTCGCTTCTCGCCATGCCACGGCAGTGCCAAGCACGGCGGCGCCGCTTTTGAGGAAGCGCCGGCGGGAAGCACGAGGCTCCATGGCCTGCCATCATGACCGCACGCCACGTCGCCCGCTATCGCGCAAAAGAGAACGCCGCGGTCGCTGTCAGGCCGGCTTGCTTGTCACGCACCGCGCTACGTCACGCGAGCACGCTCGCCTCGGCATGAGTGAGCACGTGCGGGCTGACGCTGCCGAGGAGCACGCACTCAACCGCGCCGCGCCCTATGCGCGCCGTTCGCAATCAATGGAGCGAAGCGTCTACCGCGAAGTGCGCCTAGCGAGACGCCGCAGACGGACTGCCCCAAACCTTGCTCAGCGTCGCCTCCAAGTTCGATAGCCGCGATGCCAGCCATGCGACCTCGAGGAAGGCGAGAGTCTGGGATGCGGTGCCAAACATGAAGTAGCTGAAGCTCGCATAAGGATGGCCGGCGAAGTTACCAGTGAGGAGGATCAACCCGCCGGACACGAAGGCGCATGCGACGCCGATGAGAAAGCCACAGTGGCGGGCGGCGATGGCCACCGGGACGACGTAAGCGACCCACGCGCTGAGCTGAGATCCGAGATTCGCGTCGAAGATTGCAATAGCAACCATCGCGGCGACGATGACCGGCAAACGGCGGAGGCAGTTCTTCATGTCGACTCTCGAACTAGGCAGCGCGATAACACACATCATAGCGAACTCCGCCCAGCGCAAAGCGCCGCGAGGCGCTCACGATTTCGGCGGCGGCCGCTTCTTTCTTGGGGCGGCCCGCACGTCACCATCGGCGACAATATCGAGAGCCCGGCTAAAGATCGAAATCGACGGAACGGCGTCGCCTTCGATCCAAAGCGCCAAGTCTGCCAGCGACACGCCGAGCAGCTCGGCCAATCGCTCCTTTCCTCCAACAGCCTCGAGGGCGCGGCGCAGCGTGCGCGTGTAAGGAGTATCTCTTGACATTACGCCTCGTTTTTTTACGCCTTGGCTATGACCGGTATTGCACAGTTTGCGAAACTCTGGCGACACGTTGGCGCACCCGTGCTTGTCGGCGCTTCAATCGCGGCGTTAGCCACGTCCCTACCGGGCCTAAGCAAGGCCTCAATTGGCCTTACGAGCGTCACCGGTACGCTCGCGAGGCGAAGCACTCGGCTCGCCACGGAGCCGAGGAAGAGCCCAGCAAAGGTTCCAAGGCGACGGGTGCCCATGACGATCTTGTCGCACCGATGCTCTTGCGCAAATCGCGCAATGGCGTCTGGCGGCGGACCGACTCGTAAATGCCCCTCGAACTCGAGGCTGGCGCCGCGCAAGAGCGCCTGGGCTCCCTCGGTAGCTTTGTTTGCCGCTAGCAGATGGAGGGCGATTCCCTCGCGCTTCTCATACTCCGAGCGCGCCGGCGCCCAGGCGGGCTGAACGTTCAATAGATGCAGCTTCATCGCCATGCCGCTGCTGCTAAGGCCGATGACGTGGCGCACCGCGTCTTCGGACAGCTTCGAGCCGTCAACCGGCACCAGTATGGTCGCCGGCTTCACGCCGAAATTTCGAACGGGTCCCTCGCGGGAAACGTCTGATTGAGTGCCTCGTCCAGCTTCTCGTCGACGTTCGGTCTCTCCCACACTGCTGCCATCGGCGAAAAATGGCGACCAGTTTCGGCCGCGACCGTCCCCGTATCGTCTTGCTCTTTCATTGCTAGCTCCTTCCGGAAGGTAGTACATGTCAGGTCGTCCTCCTCGCGTCGAACGCCGCCGAGACGGCGAACAACGCCACGCCGAATGAGGCGGCCAGTCCGTGGCCGAGCTTCGCCGGGGCGCCACCGAGCAGCAGGTCAACCGCGACCGCCGCGAACAGCAGCGTCCCCAACCAGCACATAGCCCTGCCTGCGCTTAACTTGCTCACGAGGACTCCTCGAGCGCCGGGGCCGATCTTTCGACTCGAAGGATGCGGATGTTCATGCCGCGTCCGCCAGGGAGAGCCGCAGCGACCACGGCGCCAGGCCTGCGCCCGAGTAAGGCGCGCCCCACAGGCGACAGTACGGAGATGCGTCCCTCGCCGGCATTCGCCTCGTTCGGGTGCACGACGACCACCGAGCGCCGCACGCCGTCGGGCTCCTCGCGGTAGCTCACGCAGGAGTTCATCCGCACGCGGTCCACCGGCAGGTTCTCATGTGGAACCAGCCGTGCAGCGTAGAGCACGTCGGCAAGCTCGTCGGCCGCCTCGACTTCCAGCGGGTTGGATCGAGCGCGTTCGCCCACGAGGGACGCGAGCACTTCGGCATCGCTCGCGGACACGATCAATTCGTTGTAATGCACCATCGTCGCCTCCAAATTCGCTACCAAGACACGAACGAAAGCCCTGTCGCTGCCGCGCAAAGGCAGCAGGTCAGGAGATTCGGTGAGAAGCTGAGTGTCCCGGGTCCGGACTCAGCGCGCCGCTGTCAGCGGCTGGCTGGGACCGTTACCGGGCTTGGCCAGGACAGGCCAGCGTTCCCGGAATGCGCAGAAGGCGCGCGACCACGCTGGCCTTGTGGAGGCCGAAGATTGCAATGATGTGGCGCGTGATCATGATGTCTGGACCATATCACATTAAAGAAATTAATCAAGCCTTGGTCATCCGATTGCACCGGCCGACTCCGTCGTGCTTGCCGTCAAGGCCGGCTTGTGCCGGAGCTCTTTCGCGCGCTAAAAAAATGACCGAGGCGCAATCGCCGGCAGGTGGCGCTTGTCCGAGAATGAAGCGGCTGCTGAGCGACCGATGGAGGAAGGTGGCATGAGCGCGAATTCTCGATTTACGCCGGCTGCGCTTGAACCCTATCTGCGCAGCCTGCACGGCCGTGCCGTGCGCGCCGTGCGCGTAACCGCGCTGGGCGGCGGCAGGCAGGGCGACAAGGGTTATGGCTATGGCATTCCGTTGCGGGTCGATTACGAGCTCGATGGCGAAGCGCGCCGCGTCGTGCTCGACACCGTGCGGCCGGGGCCGTTCGGGCACGACCACATGGCTGACCGCGCGCAGGCAATGCTCTGGGCGCACGACGCGTTCGGCAAGCTGCCGCGTCATGTCGCCTCCCTCGACGTCGGCGCCGTGCGCGCGAGCGGCGAGCTGGTGCCTCTCGGCAGCGCCGAGGAGCTCTTCATGGTCGCCGAGTTCGCGGAAGGGCGCGAGTATGCCGACGACCTGCTGCGCCTGCGCACTGGCGAAGCACTACGGGCGCTCGACCTAGAACGCGCTGACGCGCTGTGCGACTACCTCGTTGAAATCCACCGTGTCGCCGGTCCGGACCCCGGACTCTACGCGCGACGGGTCCGCGAGCTGGTTGGCCACGGCGAATGTATTTTCGGCGTCGCCGACAGCTACCCAAGCGCAGGGCCTGTCGCTTTCGATCTGCTGCGGGAGATCGAAAAGCAATGCGTCGATTGGCGCTGGCGCCTCAAGCCGCATGCCTCGCGGCTATGCCAGGTGCACGGCGATTTCCATCCCTGGAACATCCTGTTCCGCGCCGGCAACGACTTCACCGTGCTTGACCGCTCGCGCGGCGAATGGGGCGAGGCAGCCGACGACGTTACTTGCCTTGCCATGAACTATCTTTTCTTCTCGCTGCAGCGCTCCGGGAAGCTGACAGGCGATTTCGAGCAGCTCTGGAGGCGTTTCTGGGAGCGCTACCTAGACCGCTCCGGCGATCGTGCGATTCTCGAGGTCGCGGCACCGTTCATCGCGTTTCGCGGGCTCGTCATGGCAAACCCGCTCTGGTATCCGACCCTTGACGAGGGCCTGCGAAGCAAGCTGCTGCGCTTCGTGCTGAACGTGCTGCAGGACGCTCGCTTCGATCCTGCGCGCCCCAACGCATACTGCGAAGCATGAGCTTCGCCATCTGGCTCACCGGACTCTCCGGCTCGGGCAAGAGCGCCATCGCGCGAGCGGTCCTTGACGCGCTTCATTCGCGCGGCATCGATGCGGCGGTACTGGAGTCCGACGTGCTGCGCACGCAGCTCACGCCGTTTGCGCGCTACGATGAGGCGGAGCGCGACTTTTTCTACGCCGCGCTTGCGCAGCTGGGCGCAATGCTCGTCGCTCAAGGCAAGGCAGTGCTTTTCGATGCGACCGCCAACCGGCGAGCCTACCGGGACCGTGCGCGGCGCGAGATCGAGCGCTTTGCCGAGGTGTTCGTCGACACGCCGCTCGAAGTATGCCGCGCCCGCGATCCAAAGGAACTCTATCGCAGCGGACGAACCGCCACGCTGCCCGGCATGCAGGCGCCCTACGAGCCGCCGCTTGCGCCCGAGCTCACCGTACGGGGAGACGCTGGCAGCCCGCAAGACTCCGCCGCTCGCATCGTCGCGTTGCTCGAGCAACGCGGCTGGCTTGAGCCGGATGCCGAATTGCATCGACGCGCGGTGGAACAGGCGCCCGATGCCATCATCTTCGCAGACCGCGAAGGCGTCATCCGCATCTGGAACGCGCGAGCGGAAGCGCTCTTCGGATACGCGCCGGGCGAGGCCATCGGCAAGACGCTCGATCTCATCATTCCAGAGCACCTGCGCGCCGCACATTGGCGCGGCTATCATCAGGCGATCGCAGCCGGACACACGCGACTTGGCGACAAGGCGATGCTTACCCGCGCGACGCACAAGGACGGAAGCCAGCTCTACGTTGAGCTGGCTTTCGGCGTAGTCGGCCACCCGTCGCTGGGAACCCTTGGTGCGCTCGCCACGGCGCGCAGATCCGCGAAGCCCTAGCATGCGTTATCTCGCGCTCGCCACGGACTTCGACAACACCCCGGCATCCGAAGGAAGAGTGAGCGGCGCCGCGCGCGCGGCGCTCGGCAGGCTGCGCGCGTCGGACCGGCGAGCGATCCTGGTGACGGGGCGGCTGCTGGACGACCTGTTGCGGCTTTGCGACTGCATAGATCTCTTCGACTACATCGTCGCCGAGAACGGGGCGCTCCTCTACGAGCCGAAGAGCCGCGAGAGCACGCTTCTCGGCGAGCCGCCGCCGCCGCAATTCGTCGAGACGCCGCGCCGTCGCGGCGTGCAGCCGCTCGAAGTGGGCAAGGTCATCGTCGCCACACACGCGCCGCGTGATGCCAACGTCCTCGAAGCGATCCGGCAGCTCGGGCTGGAGCTTCACGTGATCTTCAACCTGAACGCAGTGATGGTGCTGCCCGCCGGCATCAACAAGGGTTCGGGGACCAAGGTCGCGCTGCGCAAGCTCGGCATGTCGCCGCACGAAGTCGTGGCCGTGGGTGACGCCGAGAATGACCACTCCCTCCTGCAACTGGCGGAGTGTGCGGTTGCGGTCGGCAATGCCGTGCCGTCCCTCAAAGACATTGCCACACTGGTCATGCGCGGTGCCGCAGGAGATGGCGTCGTCGAGCTAATCGACCGGCTCGTCGCCAACGATCTGGAGGACGTCGAAGTGCGACTCAAGCGGCACCATGTCGCCCTCGGCCTGCGGCCTGACGGCACGACGGTATGGCTGCCGCCTTACGGTCCCAATGTTCTCGTAGCCGGTGCCTCGGGCAGCGGAAAGTCGACGCTTGCGACGGGGCTCATCGAAAGACTCGCCGATCAGCACTACCAGGTATGCGTGATCGACCTGGAAGGCGACTACGTGAGCCTGAGGACGCTGGTCACGATCGGCGACCAGCACCACGCGCCCGGCATTGCCGAGGTCATGGCGGTGCTGCGCGACCCGTACGTGCACACGAACGTGAGCCTGGTCGGCATTCCCCTAGCGGATCGTCCCGAATACTTTGCGCAGCTCGTGCCGCACCTTCAGGCGATGCGGTTGCGCACCGCCGGCCGCACTGGCTGGTGGTGGACGAAGCACATCATCTGCTGCACGCGCATTGGGGTCACACCCCGCAGCAGATTAGCGAGTGCGTGTTCGTGACGGTTCACCCCGACCGGCTCGCGCCTTCGGTCCTCGCCTCGATCGACGTGGTCATTGCCGTCGGCGCTTCGCCGAAACGCACGCTCACGGAGTTCGCCACCGCCAGCGGACGAACCGTAGCCGAGTGGCCGCAGAAGCAGCCCAAGGACCATGTCGCCTGCTGGCTACTGCGCTCGGAAGAAGCGCCGTTCGCGATGCGCGTGATACCGGGCCAGGCCGAGCGCATCCGGCATCACCGCAAGGATGCGCGATGTAATCCGAAATCGGGATCTCGCTGCTGCAGTAGAGGACATCGAGCGGCGTGCCGATCTCACTCCACACCAAACGCGCGCACTCGTATGCGCTGCCGTCGAGGCGCGCTATACCCTGCCGGAGTGATCGCAGCCACTTCAGCTTGAGCGGCGCAGCAGTTGCATCTTGATGTGCTCGATGGCGCGGGCCGGGTTCAGACCCTTCGGGCATACCTCGGTGCAGTTCATGATCTTGCGGCAGCGATAGAGCTTGTAAACGTCATCGAGGTGGGCGAGGCGCTCGGCGCCGGCGCGGTCGCGGCTGTCGACGATGAAGCGCTCAGCCTGGAGCAGGCCCGCGGGGCCGATGTACTTGTCCGGATTCCACCAGTACGACGGGCAGAAACTCGTACAGCAGGCGCAAAGGATGCACTCGTAAAGCCCGTTCAGCCTCTCGCGTTCTTCGGGAGACTGCAGCCGCTCTCGTTCCGGCGGCGGCTCGCCGTTGGTCAGGTATGGCCGGATATCGTGGTAGTGCTTGAAGAAAAGCGTCATGTCGACGACGAGGTCGCGGATCACGGGGAAACTCGGCAACGGCGCTAGCACCACGGGCTCGGGGAGTCCCTGGAGTGGTGTAATGCAGGCGAGCGTGTTACGGCCGTTGATGTTCATAGCATCGGAGCCGCACACGCCCTCCCGGCAGGAGCGCCGGTATGTGATGGTGTCGTCCTGCGCCTTGAGGCGCGTGAGCGCGTCGAGCACCATGCGGTCGGAGGCTTGCAGCGCTACCTCGTAATCCTGCCAGTGAGGCTTGCTATCCTTGTCCGGGTCGTAGCGGTAGATCTTAAAGCGCATGCGACACCAGGATGAGGGCCGTCCAGGCACCGAGCATCACGAGTACGCTCGCAACGAGCAGAAGCACCGCCGCGCGTAATGGCAATGGCTGCACATAGTCGAGCACTACGTCGCGCACGCCCACCCATGCGTGCAAGAGCACCGCGCCAGCGAGCAACAGCAGGATAGCGGCAGCGAGCGGCTGTGCCGCCCATGCGCGCCATTCGGCGAGGCCGGCAGGCGCACCGAACGCGAGCCGCAGTGCGGCGGCGACCACATACGCGAGGAGAACGAGCGCGCTCAGGCGCTGCAGCAGGAATGCGCGCTGACCGGAGAAGACCATCATGGGAGAACGAGGACCGCCGACGCGACGGCGACAGCGCCGATGAGCGCAGCCCAAGCGCTCGCGCGCGATGCCTGGAGCGAGGAACCGATATTGGCGTCGCTCAGGAGGTGGCGGATGCCGGCGAAGAGATGGTGGGCCGCAGCCCAGGCAAGCACGAAGAAAGCCAGGCGCGCAAGCGGCCCGCCGTTCAAGTCGAGCGGTCGCTCGCTGCGCAGCGAACGCTCTAGCGCCCACACCGCAAAAGGCAGCGTTAGAAAGAGGAGCACCCCGGAAATCCGGTGCCCGATTGACGCAACCGAGCCCACCGGAAATCGCAGGCGCGCGAAGTTGAGGAACGTGGGACGTTCGATGGTCATCCCGGATTCTCGCGCAGCCGGCGGCGGAAATCAGAACCGCCGCTCAGCGCTCCTTCATCCGGGCATCTTTTGTCGCGAGCTGCTCGAGCACATACGGCATGATTCCGCCAGCCGAGAAGTACGCAACTTCGATCGGCGTGTCGATGCGCAGGAGAAGTGGCACGGCGTCATCGCGGCCGTTAGAGCGCGCGATGCGCAACATCGCCTTTGCGCGTGGACGCAACGGGCCGTCGAGCTCGAGATCGAAGTGCTCGCTGCCGTCGAGTGCCAGCGTCTTCGCGCTGGCACCCTCTTCGAACTGGCACGGCAGCACGCCCATGCCGATCAGGTTCGAGCGGTGGATGCGCTCGAATCCGCGCGCGATTACCGCACGCACGCCGAGCAGGCGGGTGCCCTTCGCAGCCCAGTCGCGTGAACTGCCCGAGCCGTAGTCCTGTCCCGCGAACACTACGAGCGGCACACCTTCGGCGCGATAGCGCTCGGCGGCGTCGTAGATGCCCATGCGCTCGCCGCCCGGCTGGTGCACCGTCATGCCGCCTTCCACGCCGGGCACCATGAGATTGCGAAGGCGAACGTTGGCGAAAGTGCCGCGCACCATGACCTCGTGGTTGCCGCGGCGGGCGCCGTAGCTGTTGAAGTCGGCTTGTGCCACGCCGTGGCTACGCAAGTATTCGCCGGCCGGCGAGGCGGCGCGGATCGCGCCGGCTGGGCTGATATGGTCGGTGGTAATCGAATCGTCAAAGATAGCGAGCGCGCGCGCCTTCGATACGCGCGCCGCAGGTGGCTGGGCCATGCCGGCGCTGAAATACGGGGGCTCGCGGATGTAGAGCGAGCTCGGCTCCCATTCGTAGAGCAGTCCGCTAGCGGCGCTGATTTCATTCCACATCGGGTTCGCCTGCGCGAAACCGCCATAGACCCGCCGGTACTCCGCCGGGTCGAACGCGCTGGCAAGAAGCGCATCGATCTCCTGCGCTGTGGGCCACAGCTCACGCAGGTAGACGTCGCGCCCACTCACGCTCGCGAGAGGCTCGCTCGTCAGGTCAATGTCGACCCGCCCCGCTATGGCGAAAGCGACAACCAGGGGCGGGCTCATGAGGAAGTTCGCCTTCACGCTCTGATGGATGCGCGCCTCGAAGTTACGGTTGCCCGAGAGCACCGCTGCGGCGATGATGTCGTTCTTCACCACCGCTTCCTCGAGCTCGCGATCGAGCGGGCCGGAATTGCCGATGCAGGTCGTGCAGCCGAAGCCAACGAGCTGAAAGCCGAGACGGTCTAGATAAGGCTGCAGACCCGTCTTCGCCAGATACTCGCTCACCACGCGTGAGCCCGGCGCGAGAGAGGTCTTTACCCAAGGCTTCACTTTCAGCCCGCGCTCAACGGCCTTGCGCGCAAGCAAGCCGGCCCCGAGCATCACCACCGGGTTGGAGGTGTTGGTGCAGGACGTTATTGCCGCGATGACCACATCGCCGTGCGTGAGCTCGCATGCCAACGCCTGGGACGCGCGTGGCGCGCCAGGCTGATTTGGCGTAGGCCGGTTATTCATCATCTCGGCCTCAGTGTGCGGATTGGTATCGCGCGCGCGTCCGGCCGGCAGATTTTCCTCCGACTGCTCGCCGCCCCCAGGCCGCGGTGGCTCGCCATTACTCGGCCGCACGCTCGCCCGCGCCTCGGCTTGCGGCTTGCCGTAACCGTCCGGACTGTGAAGCAGCGTGACGAATTTGCGCTTGAGTTCGGCGAGGGCGATGCGGTCCTGCGGGCGCTTCGGACCTGCGACGGACGGCTCGATATCGGCGAGATCGACGTCGATAAGTTCCGAATAATCGCACTGGCCGCTCGCTGGCATGCCGAACATGCCCTGCGCGCTGAAGTAGCGCCGCACCGTCTCGACCTGCTCTTCGCTGCGTCCGGTCGCTTTGAGATACCGGCAGGTCTCGCCATCGATCGGAAAGAAGCCGACCGTGGCTCCGTATTCCGGCGCCATATTGCCGAGCGTGGCACGGTCCGACACGGAGAGCCGAGCCGCGCCTTCGCCGTGGAACTCGACAAACTTGCCGACCACACGCGCCTGGCGCAGCCGCTCGGTGATGCGCAATACGAGATCGGTGGCGGTAGCGCCCGGGCGGAGCTCGCCGTGCAGGTGTACGCCAACCACGTCGGGAAGAAGCATGTACACGGGCTGCCCGAGCATCGCCGCCTCCGCCTCGATGCCGCCGACGCCCCAGCCGAGCACACCCAGCCCGTTCACCATCGGCGTGTGCGAATCGGTGCCGACAAGCGTATCTGGGTACAGCACGCCATCCTTCTCCAGCACCACGCCGGCGAGGAACTCAAGATTCACCTGGTGACAGATGCCGAACCCGGGCGGCACGATGCGCAGGCCCTTGAAAGCCTGCGCGCCCCACTTGAGGAAACGGTAGCGCTCGGCGTTGCGCCGAAATTCCGTCTCCATGTTGAGCTCGAGCGCCCGCGGCTGGCCGAAATAATCCACCTGCACCGAATGATCGATTACAAGATCGACCGGCACCGAAGGCTGGGCGCGGTTCGGGTCACGCCCGCGACGCTTCATCGCCGCGCGCATGGCTGCAAGGTCGACAAGCAGCGGCACGCCGGTGAAGTCCTGCAGCAGCACGCGCCCGACAACGAAAGGCACCTCCGCGTCACGCGGCGCGCGCGGCTGCCAGCGCGCAATCGCCGCCACGTCTTCCTCGCCGATGCGGTGGCCGTCAGCGTTGCGCAACGCTGACTCGAGAACGATGCGCAAGCTGACCGGCAGTCGGCCAAGTGGCCCAAGGCCTTCCTGCTCGAGTACGGGAAGCGAGTAATACATGCCGGTCCTGCCCGACGGCAGGTCCAGACGACGACGGGCGTTGATCATGGCATGGTCCTTTCTCGGGAGCGACACGTGCAGCAACGGCCGGCCTGGATACGAAGACGCGTGCGACGCTGGAGACCCCGAGCGAGCACTCCCGCGATGCCGTCGCCGCGATCAGCGGCGCAGTGAGCACGCCGCTGGCGGACACTTACGCGCTCTTCATCGAGACGAAGAATTTTCACTGCCACGTCAGCGGGCCGGCTTCCGTCGATTATCACCTTTTGTTCGAGGAGCAGGCGGCGCAAATCCTGGCGATCCCCGATTTGATCGCCGAGCGCGTGCGAATGATCGGTGGCGCACAATCCGCTCCCAGCTGGCCGTCGGCACCTTGCGTGAAGCCGAGGCTACTTTTATGGAAGACGCCCGGATGATCACGCAAGTGCCTTCGGTTTGCGAGGCGCGTCGAGTTGGTGCATGTCTGCGCACCAGCCGAGCCCGAATATTGGTTTCTACCGCCCGAGACGGCCTTTGCGAGGCCTGTAAATAGATAGACGCCACGCCAATCGGCGAGTTTCGGAAACGATGTAGTGTCGCCATGATTTCGGCGTAGCGTCGCGGCGACAGTGGATTGCAGGCGGCCGAGAGCCAAGCCGGTGGCGAGTGCCGCGAGAGTGACGGTAGTCTTCATTCTTATCCGCCGAAGATGAATCATTTTGGCCGCATCAGTAGCGGCGCGTAGAGCACGGCAAACAGTCCAAACGCCATGCTCCACGCGAGGCCTGCAAAGGCGGTCACCTCGGTCGTTGCCACGCCGGTGAACGGCGCGGCAACGCGCAGTATGGCCGCGAGCGTCACAAGAATATAGACGGTGACGGTGCCCACACCTGCGCGCAGCTCCCGCCCCGTGTTCCCGAGCGACGCGCGCGTCATCACCGCGAGCGTCATCGTGCCGACCGCGCCCACCGTCAAGGCGTGCAGCGGAGCGCCGGGCGGCGCCCAAGCGAGCATACCGTTCAGCCCGGTGAGCAGGAGGCCGATCGCCACCCAGGCATAGCCGACGTGCAGGATGAAAAGCAGCGGCTCATGCACGGTGGCGAGGCCGCGCCAGCGCGACAGCCGGATCGCCGCCCCGATGCCGGCCGCGATCGCCATGACGCTCGTGATCTCGGAATCGGGAGAGGCAACCCAGGCGACGAGACCGATCACTACAGCAAGCAGGCACGCGGTATCAACGCGGTCATGCGGCGCCGGCGCCAGTACCTGCGACCGATGCTTGGCGAGCCAGTTGCGCGTGAAGCTCGGCACGATGCGCCCCCCGATGAGCGAGATGAGCGTAACCAGCGTCGCGATGCCAATGCGATTGCCGAGCGCCGCCGTGTAGGCGATGTCGAGCGCGTGCAGGTGAACCAGCGCATTGCCGGCGAGAAGCAGAATGAGCGTGCCGACGACCGGCAGGTTGTGGAAGCGCTGCGCCGCCGTCACTTCGCGTGCCACGACCGAGGCGAGTACGACGATATAGGTGAGGTCGACCGCCGCAGCGGCGACGGGATTGACGAACATCGCGACGCGTCCCGCGAGCCAGAGCACGACCAGCGCCGCGAGCGGCACGCCGGCGATCGGCAGGCGCCCGGTCCAATTGGGTACGGCGGTGAGGAGAAATCCGGTAACAGCGGCGAGCGCGTAGCCGTAGATCATCTCGTGCGCGTGCCACATCATGGCGGGCAGCGCGCCGGGGATCGAATAACCGTGGACGTACGCCGCTAGCCAGATCGGCAAGGCAAGCGCCGCCCAGACGGCACCGAGCAGGAAGAACGGCCGGAACCCGGCGGAAAAAAACGCGGTGCTCTGGCGCGCAGGCTCGCGCGCGGCAGCCGCGGGTTTATGAATCGGGATCGCCATGCGAGAACTCTAGAAGTGGCCTTTTAACCCAGATCAAATCGGCCGCGCCAAAGGCGCATATCGTATGCACCTTATGGTGGTGCGGCGTTCTTCACCGATTATTGCGGGACCAATCGGGTCCGGTTGAGCGCGCCTAGGCGTCCAAGCCTGCTCTTAGCGCTCCTGGCATCGGGCGGAGACACTCTCGCGCTTCAGATAGGCGATGAGAGCGGCGCGCTCCTTCGCATCGGGTACGCCGGCGTAAGTCATGCTGGTCCCCGGCACGGCCTTGACCGGATTGGCGAGGAAGCGGTCCAGCGTCTTCTCGTTCCACACCAGTTTCGATCGCTTCATGGCACCAGAATATTCGAAGCCCGGCACGCTGCCTGCGCGTCGCCCGAACAGGCCGCAATGTTTCGGGCCGGTGCGGTTGTATTCGAGCGCGTGACAGGCCATGCACCGCGAGTAGACCGCTTCGCCGGCGGCCGGGTCACCGGCCGCCAGCGCTGCGATCAGAACCAAGCCGTTCAAGAGACGAACGCGGACGGAACCGGATTCTCGCCCAGCGCCTGGCGCAATACCGCCCAGTGCATCGCCTCGTCGCCGAGGATGCTCGCCGCTGCCTTGGCGAGATCGCGGCTACGGAAGAGTGGTACCGCGCCCAGGTAGGCACTGACCGCGCCCTTCTCCAAGGTCGCGGCGAAACGCAGCACGTCGGCCTGGTTCTTCAGCGTCTCGACCGGGAATTCATACTTCGACTTCGGGGCAACCGGATTGCCGCCAAGCTTGCGGATCGTACTGGCCAGGAGGTCGGCGTGCTCCTTGTGGTGGCCCTGGAACTGTCCGGCGAGCGCCAGCACCGGCTTTTCGAGCAGCCCGCTCTCGGCGCCAACCTGGTATGCCGCAACCGCTTCAAGCTCGGCGCCGAGTGCGGTGTTCAAAATGCGCGCATCGTCCGCATGCGTGCCCTTGCTCTTTGCCGCCAGGGCGTGGCGACCGGCGAGCAGCGCCACCGCCGCGCCGGACAACAGCATTGTTGAACGGCCGAGAAAAAGGCGGCGAGCGGCGTTTGGATCGGAAATGCTCAAGAACGACGACATTGTTACCTCCTTGGGTTAATGGAGACATTCCCCAGCAGCGGCGCGCCTGCTCATCACCACGGCTACGATGCGGGTGCAGGGAGCTCCCGCAAAGGCAAAGGCGTCATCGCAAGTGAGATCGATCTCCTGGGAAGGCGCTTCGCGCAGTTGGCGTCGCGCCCGGAAGAAGCTGGTCCTGCCCGTTGCCTCAGTAATGCCGAGGGCCTCAGCTGGTGCACGCAGCACAAACACGCTCCGGTACGCAGTGTGACCAGTGTCGCGGCCCGGGAAGACCAGCGTGATGCGCCGGCGGCGGCGCAAAGCGTGATCGCGCGCCGGCTTGTCGTAGCCTCGCTTAGGGCGGATAGCAGGCCGTCTCATTGCGTGGCCCGCTCGCGGATGAGGTCGTCCACCACCGCCGGATCGGCCAGCGTGGAGACATCGCCGAGGTTAGCGCAGTCATTCTCGGCGATCTTCCGCAGGATGCGGCGCATGATCTTCCCCGAGCGCGTCTTCGGCAACGCGGGCGCCCACTGGATGTGGTCGGGGGCCGCGATTGGGCCGATCATCTTGCGCAACCAACGTCCGAGCTCGCCGCGCAACTCTTCGCTCGGCTGCTCCGACGCCTTCAGCGTCACATAGGCGTAGATGCCCTGCCCTTTCAACTCGTGCGGGTAGCCGACTACGGCGGCCTCTGCCACCTTGGCGTGAGCGACGAGTGCGCTTTCCACTTCCGCCGTGCCTAAGCGATGTCCCGACACGTTGATTACGTCGTCGACACGGCCGGTAATCCAGTAATAACCATCGGCGTCGCGGCGTGCGCCATCGCCGGTGAAGTACAGACGGGGGTAGGTGGAGAAATAGGTCTGGAGGAACCGCTCATGGTCGCCGTACACGGTACGCGCCATGCCGGGCCCACCGTCGCGCAGGCAGAGCCGCCCTTCGCAAGCGCCTTCGAGCACCTTTCCGCTCTCGTCGACGATCACGGGATCGACACCAAAGAACGGCAGCGTTGCCGAACCGGGCTTGGTTGCGATCGCTCCGGGCAACGGCGCGATAAGGATGCCGCCAGTCTCGGTCTGCCACCAGGTATCAACGATCGGACAGCGACGCTCGCCAACGATGTTGTAATACCAGAGCCAGGCTTCCGGATTGATCGGCTCGCCGACCGAGCCGAGCACTCGCAGGGACTTGCGGCTCGTCTTCTTGACGGGGCCTTCCCCTTGGCGGATGAGCGCGCGGATCGCCGTCGGTGCCGTATAGAAGATGCTGACGCGATGCTTGTCGACGATCTGCCAGAAGCGCGACGCATCGGGGTGGTGCGGCACGCCTTCGAACATGAGCGTCGTGGCGCAATTCGCCAGCGGACCATAGACGATGTAGCTGTGGCCGGT
>Ga0070741_10008997_pt1 | contig 19678 bp, 18 predicted proteins | sample Coa_R1_4_FD_66440 | JGI IMG/M metagenome (GOLD analysis project Ga0070741, IMG submission 66440) | Surface soil microbial communities from Centralia Pennsylvania, which are recovering from an underground coalmine fire - Coalmine... | ecosystem: Environmental > Terrestrial > Soil > Unclassified ...
GAGATGGGGGCCGGGGCCGCTGCGAGATGGGGGCCGGGGCCGCTGCGAGACGGGGGCCGGGGCCGCTGCGAGATGGGGGCCGGGGCCCCGTCGCATCGCGATCAGGCCCTGACGCTCTCCTGCACCAGGGCTCCGTATAGCTCCGGGCGGCGGTGTCCGAAGAGATAGAGCTCGTACTCACCCGGGATCACGTAGTCCTTATCGCGCGCACGCTCCAGATCGATATCGGCGACCAGCAGCGCCTCCTCATCGGCTCCAGCCTCCGCGACGCGCTCGCCGTACGGATCGACGATCTGGCTCCAGCCGCAGAACTCGGCCCATCGCTCCTTACCGACGCGGTTCGCCGCGAGCAGGTACACCCGGTTCTCCGCGGCTCGAGTGCGGGTGATGAACTCGGTTTGGAGCCTCGCGGCCACAGGAAAATTTGTCGGGAGTGCGACCAGGTCCGCGCCCCCGAGGCCCAACGCGCGCGTGGCCTCGGGAAAGCGCAGGTCGTAGCAGATCTCGATCCCGATCCGGCCCAGCGGCGTCTCAAATATGGGCAGTTCGTCACCGGCCACAACGAACCGGTCGACGCCCAAAAACGGCAAATGGGTCTTGCGGTAGACACCGATAAGCCCGTCCGGGCCGACAAGGACGGCCGCGTTGTGCATGACGTCGCCGTCGCGCTCGAGCAGTCCGCAAACCACGTGCATGCCCAAGCGGCGAGCTTCGCGTTCGAGGATCTCCGTCGATGGCCCCGGAATCCCCTCGGCAAAGGGCAATGCTTCCTCGGCGCTGTCGAACATATAGCCCGGGATCATGCATTCCGGGAGGACCAGCAGTGCTGCTCCTTTCGTAGCCGCCTCCTCGAGGCGGGCCACGCAGACCTCGAGGTTGCGCTCCTTCTCGCCGAGCTGAGGTTCGGTCTGCGCAACGGCGACACGCATCCGCCGCGAGTCTACTACGAGCTTGCATACGTTAGTATGCGAACGCCCTGGGCCACACGCTCGCTGAGAAGATTCTGCTCTCGCATTGCGACGCCGACGAGGTACGGCCCGGCGATGTCGTGATGGTTCGTTGTGACGTCGTGATGGCGAACGATGTCTCCGGACCCGTGGCCTTCCGCGCGCTCGAGAAGATGGGCGCAACCGAAGTATTCGATCCCGCCAAGATCGTGATGGTTGCGGATCACTTCATGCCGGCCAAGGACGCGCGCTCCGCAGAACTCCAGAAGCGACTGAAGCAGTGGGCCGATGACCACGGGGTGGCGTTCTACGGCCAGGGACGGGGCGGCATCGAGCACACTCTGCTGTGTGAGGAGGGGTGGATCTGGCCGGGCGCCGTGGTCGCCGGCGGCGACTCACATACGTGCACCTACGGCGCGCTTGGCGCGTTCGGGACGGGGCTCGGGTCGACCGACATCGCCGCATGCCTGGCGTTTGGCGAGTTCTGGCAGACGGTGCCGGCGACGGTCAGCGTCGAGTTCTCGGGCGAGAAGAGACCGTTCGTCACGGGAAAAGATCTGATCCTGGCCGTACTCGATCGGATCGGGGTCGGGGGCGCGACGAACGCCGCACTCGAGTTTGGGGGAATCGGAGCGCAGGCGCTTTCGATCGACGAGCGCCTGGCCGTCGCGAACATGGCGGTCGAGGCGGGCGCCGAGACCGGCCTCTTCCCCGCTGACGAGACCACCGCCGGTTATCTGGAAGAACGCACCGACCACCGTTGGGTGGCCGAGAGCTCCGATCCCGATGCCGAGGTCGCCCGCGCGGTGCGCATCGAGCTTGGGCAGCTGGCACCGCTGATTGCGCTTCCCCACCTGCCCGGCAACGTCGCCGCGGTGGGCGACGTCTCGGGGACCAAGATCGACGAGGTCTACATCGGCAACTGCGCCAACGGCACCATGACCGACCTGCGCCAGACGGCGCAGATCCTCAGCGGCCGTTCGATCCATCGTGACTGCCGGATGATCGTGGTCCCCGCCACACAGCGCATCTACCGCCAGGCGCTCGCGGAGGGCCTCCTCGATCTGTTCGTCGCCGCCGGCGCGATCGTATCGACGCCAACCTGCGGCGCCTGCTTCGGCGGCCACATGGGCGTCCTTGGTGCCGGCGAGCGGGCCATCACGACCACCAACCGAAACTTCCGTGGCCGGATGGGATCGCCCCAGGCCGAAATTCACCTGGCCAACGCGTACGTGGCGGCAGCGGCGGCGGTGGCCGGCGAGATCGTCGATCCCGCGGAGCTCTCACCGGCGGTGGCGCCTTGATCATCGAGGGCCGCGCCGTGGTGATCGACGGCGACAACGTCGACACCGACGTGATGTATCCGGGCCAGTACCTCAACATCGAGGATCCGGACAAGATGAAGGGGCACCTCTTTGAGGGTTACGACCCCGGGCTGCGCGACCTCCTGGGCGAGGACGCCATCCTCGTGACCGGATCGAACTTCGGGATCGGCTCTTCCCGTGAGCACGTGCCGCTCGCAATCAAGGCCTGGGGTGTGCGGTGCGTTCTCGGCAAGAGCTTTGCCCGCATATTCCGTCGCAACTGCGTCAACCTCGGACTGCCCGTGCTGGCGTGTCCCGAAGCAGTGGAGGTGACTCGTTCAGGTTCGAGTATCAACATCGATACCGATAGCGGCGAGGTTGACGTGGACGGCAGAAACTTCCAGGCCGAGCCGGTCCCGCGCTTCGTGCTGGAGCTTCAGGATGCGGGGGGGCTGGTGGAGTGGGCGCGACTGCGAACCGGGGCCGGATGATCGACCCGGCCGGTCGCGGTGAGCTAGCCGGGCTCGGGAAAAATCGCTCAACCCCCTAAGGGTTGCGCGCGGTGATGCGATTCTTGCCTGCATATCGGGCACTATTCGCCACACCTCCTCCCAGGGCCGGGGGTGTGGCGATTTTTGCCCGCCTGCCGCTGGCCTCGAACGCTCCCGACCTGACGCTCCCGACTGACCGTCCTCGCCCTCCTCGTCGCCCCGGGCGCGGATCACGACAAACCGTCGAGCGGATCAGCCCGCGCCGCTATGGCGGTGAAAGAACTCGGCCACGCCGCGCGCGTGTTCCTCGGAGTTGTCGAAGATCGTCGAGTGGTTTGACCCCTTGACGAGGAAAGTCTCGCCGTTTGGCAGATTGTCCGCGATCCACTGCTGACCCGCGCCGTTCGGCCCCTGGTCCCAGGGGGTCATGACGTCCTCGTCGCCCCCGACGACGAGCGCGGGCGCGGTGATCTTCTTGACCCAGTCCCGATTGTCCATCGCGTTCATGGACTCGCAAGCGGCGATCATCACCCGCGGCACATTGGAATCGCGCAGGATCTGCTGGATCGTATCGACACCGGCCTGTCCCTCGGGGGTCTCCATGTAGGCCTTCGAGAGGCACTGCCAGGAGATCAACTCGGCGAGGATCCGGCTGCCGACGCCTTCAAGCCCGATCAGATCGATCCAGTTCTTGAACACCAGGCGGCCGGAGAAGCCAAGCTTGGCGGCTGCGCAGTTGATCACGACCGATTGAATGCGATCCGGGTACTTGCCCGCCATCACCGTGGCGACCATGCCGCCCATCGAAGTCCCGTGGATGTGCGCCCTGCCGATGTCCAGCGCATCGAGCACCCCCACCGCGTCATCGGCCCATACCTCAAGGTCGTAGCGCTGCTCGGGCTTCTCGGATTGCCCGTACCCGCGCTGGTCGTAGTCGATGCAGCGAAACTCGCGGCTCAGCAGCGGCGTCACCGGCGCGAAATTAAAGTGCCCAAAGCCGGCTCCATGGATCTGCAGCACAGGCTCGCCCTCACCGCTGATCTCGTACCAGAGCCGCGCGCCGTTGACGTCGATGTAGCCGCCAGCCATGCCTCACCTCCTGGTCGTGGTCCGCGCCGGAGTATATGTCAGACATCCGCCTCGGTAAACGCGGGGAGTGGCCTGCAGGTCTGCTGCAGAAAGGTGATTGGCCCCACACCGGTTGACAGGCAAGATGCAGACGAGTACAAAGGGAAAAGTCCGACCTTTCGGCTAGGTGTCTCGGCGCGCTCCTTGAAACAGATATCGATTCCCAGCGCGGGCGCACGGCGGCGATGACGCTGCCACTGGGCGACGTCCGCGTGATCGCGGTCGAGCAGTACGGGGCAGGTCCGTGGGGAACGTTGCAGCTCGCCGATCTCGGCGCCGAGGTGATCAAGATCGAGGACCCGCAGTCGAGTGGAGACGTGGGTCGCTACGTGCCGCCGTATCAGGAAGGCGAGGACTCGCTGTTCTTTGAGACCTTCAACCGCAACAAGAAGAGCATCTCCCTGGACCTTCGCTCCGCGCGTGGTCGCGAGGTGTTCGAGGCGCTTGTGACCAGGTCGGACGCGGTCTACTCCAACCTTCGCGGCGATCAACCCCGCCGCCTCCGCCTGACCTATGAGGACCTGCGCGACATCAACCCGCGAATCGTGTGCTGCTCTCTCTCGGGGTTCGGGATGAGCGGGCCACGCGCGGCCGAAGCGGGCTACGACTACGTCATGCAGGCGATGGCCGGCTGGATGAGCCTCACGGGCGATCCCGACGGCCCTCCGACCAAGAGCGGACTGTCGCTGGTGGACCTGTCGGGCGGGTACGTGTCCGCGATTGCGTTGCTCAGCGGATTGTGGCGTGCGCGCCGCGATGGGGTCGGCTGCGACTGTGACATCTCCCTCTACGAGACGGCGCTTCACGAGCTGATGTATCTGGCGACCTGGACCGCAAGCGCCGGCTACGCACCCACGCGAATGCCGGAGTCGGCGCACCCGTCGATCGTGCCCTTCCAGGCATTTCAGACGGCCGACGGCTGGATCACGGTCGCGTGTGCCAAGCAGAAGTTCTGGGAACGGCTGTGCGTCGCCCTGGGCCGCGAGGACCTCCTCGACGACCCGCGCTACGCCGACTTTTCCGCGCGCGATCGCAACCGTCAGGAGCTGCTTGGGGTCCTGCGCGATGACTTCCTAAACCGAAGCACCGGGGATTGGCTCGAGGTGCTCTCACAGGCAGGAGTCCCGCACGGGCCCGTCTATGAGGTGGCCGAAGCGCTTGCCGACCCGCAGGCCCAGGCCAGAGGTGACGTGGTCGAGTTCGAGCATCCGCAGCTCGGAGCGGTGCGCCAGGTTGCCTCACCGTTGAGGATGAGCGGCGAGCCGAATCCGCTCGAGCGCGCTCCGTTCCGGGGCGAGCACACCGAGGAGGTCCTACGCGACCTGTGTGGCTACTCGAGCGAGGCGATCGCGGAGCTGCGCGCGCAAGGCACCTTTGGAGCGCAGCAAGCGCAGGCGCCGGGACTCCAAGCGCCCGTCTGAGTCGCGCCTTTCCGACGTTGTTGCACTCTAGGCGGCGGGCGGCTCGGGCGCACGCCGGAGATGCCAGTCGGTCGCTTGCTGGTAGGCGTGCGCCGCCGCCAGCAGGGTCCCCTCAGCGAACGGCCTGCCCACCAGCTGCATACCAACCGGGAGTCCCTCGTGGAAGCCCACGGGCACCGACATCACCGGCGTCCGCGAGAGTACCCACATGGAGATGGTCTGGGTTAGGCGCGCGGTCATCGCAAGCGGATCGCTGTCGGCGATCCTCGGCGCAGGTATTCCACACCCCGGAACCAGCAAAAGGTCACGATCTGCCAGCGCCTGGAGCACGCGACGGCGCCAGGCGCGCTGCTGCTGGCGACCCCAGCCGTAGCGGGGGCCGCTGATCGCCGCGCCGCGGCGAAGCCTCGTCACCACGTCGGGTCCGAAAACCTCGGGGGTCTGCTCGAGGCGGTCGCGGTGAAACCAGGCAGCCTCCGCGAGCACGAGCTCGCCCGTCACGTCGAAAGCCTGGGCCCGTCCGGGGAGCTCGATCTCCTCGACCTCCGCGCCCAGCCGTTGGAGCGTGGTGGCGGCTTCCCGCAGCGCTTCGGCGACCGGCACAACCGTGTCCTGCAGCCAATCGTCGGTGAGCAGGCCGATCCGCAGTCCCTCCGCGCCGCGGCGGAGGCCCGCGACGTAGTCCTCGGTTGGGACGTCGAGAGAAGCCGGATCCTCGGGGTCATATCCCGCGATCACGGTGAGCATCTGTGCGACGTCCTCGGCGCGGCGCGCCATCGGACAGATCGCGTCGAATGTCCAGGCCACCGGGATGCTGCCGCGATTGCTCACCCGCCCCGCTGTGCAGCGCATTGCGCTGACGCCGCAGAGAGCAGCCGGGATACGAGCGGAGCCCGCCGTGTCCGTGCCCAGCGCGCCCATCGCCATGCTCGCGGCCAGCGCGGCGCCGGAGCCACCCGAGGACCCGCCGCAGACGCGCTCTGGATCCCACGGGTTGCGGCAAGGACCATAGTGAACGTTCTGGGTGGTCCCGCCGATCGCCCACTCGGACATATGCAGCTTGCCGACAAGGATCGCGCCGGCCTCGCGCAGCCGCTCCCATACTGGCGCGTCAGAAGAGGGAATCGGATCGCCTAGGTGAGGGGTGCCGGCCGTCATCGTCACGCCCGCCACCTCGATGTTGTCCTTCAGCGCGAGCGGGATGCCCGCCAGCGGGCCGAGCGGGTCGCCGCGCTTGGCCGCGTCATCGACCTCACGTGCCTGCGCGAGTGCGTTTTCGCGCAGGACGGTCCGGAACGCGTTGAGCTTCTCGCCCGCCGCGATGCGGCCCAAAGCCGCCTCGACGAGCTCGACGGCCGAGACCTCCCGGCTCCCAATCAGCTCGCGCGTCTGGGCGATCGAGCGGTCGAGGGGCGGGAAGCTCACCGCCTCGGCGGCCTGCATGCTCCGCTCTAGGCCAGCCCGAAGGCTTTGTTGCCGGCCTCGGACACCGGGCTCACGGAGGGCAGCAGCCGGCCCTCGCTTCGGTCGAACAGCGCGTTCAGCGACCCGCCGTCGCGTGCAGCTCGAAGCTCCGCCCGCCGCCGCTCAGTCCCTTCAGCGTCCACCTCCAGGCTCTTTTCGTCGCGAAAGACCACGCCGTAGGCGTCGCGCGCGAGCTCAACCGTGGTGAAGTCGTCGAGCACGTCTTCGCGAACCAGCTCCGGCTCGCGATCCAGCGGATCGCCGTACCCGCCGGCGTTCGGTTCGCGAAGCTCGATGTACTCGCCGGCTTTGAACGGAACGCCCGTCACCTTCGCCTCGACGTACTCCTCGCTGACCGTGCCCGGGTTCTTGTGGGCCGAGGCAACCAGCCCGTCCCAGCCGCCAAAAACACCGCGCGGAGGATCCCACTGGCGATCGCCCTCGCAGGAGTAGGTCCCGTCGACCAGGAAGCGGTTGCGTCTGATGATGCCGACCCCGCCCCTCCAGCGCCCGGGCGCGGCCGGCTCGGGGCGCAGCTCGTACTGATCGCAGCGCACCGGGAAGCGCAGGTCGAGCTCCTCGATCGGGTTGTTGCGCGTGTTGGCCATGAGGTTGTCGACGGAGTCCATCGCGTCCTTGCCATAGCGGCCGCCGTAGGCGCCTTCGTTCACCTCCAGGTACAGCCAGTACTCGCCGGTTTCGGGCTGGAAGCCCGAATACGAGCAAAAGTGGATCCCGGCCGAGTTGCCGGCCGTGACCTGCTGCGGGAGTTCGTCGGCGAGCGCCAGGATGGTGTTGTCGACCACGCGCTGGACTTGACAGAAGCGCGAGAAGCAGGCGCGCGGGAAATTCGGATTGAAGATCGTTCCCTTGGGGGCGATCACTTCGACCGGACGAAACACGCCGTCGTTTTGCGGCACATGCTCGGGAAAGGTGGTCTCATCCAGTAGCAGCGTGCGGACCGCGTAGTAGGCGCCGACCAGCAGCGATCCCTCGAAGGGAACGTTGAAGCCGGTGGGGACCTCGGCCTCGGAGCCGGTGAGGTCGATCGTGATGCTGTCGCCGTCAACGACCACCTTGGTCTCGACGCGCAGCCGCCGGCCGCGGTTGCGGGCGTCGTCATCCAGCCACGCGGTGGGGGCGACGTACTCGCCGTCGGGGATCTTTGCGATCTGCTCGCGAAGCATGTTCTCGGAGTAGTCCATCCACCCGTACGCAGCGCTCATCACCGTCTCTGCGCCGTAGCGCTCGATCAGCCGCAGGAACCGATCCCGGCCGAGCTGGCAGGCCGCCATCATCGCGTTCATGTCGCCGCGGTTCATCGTCTCGGTGCGCACGTTGTCGAAGATCATTCGATCGACGTCGACGTTGAGCTCGCCCCGGCGGTACCAGCGCAGTCCGTTGTAGAGCTTTGCCTCCGCGTAGACATCGAAGGCGTCTGCGTTGATCCCCGGGAAGGAGCCTCCCACGTCGAGCACGTGTGCGGTGACAGCAGCGAAGCCCACCAGCTCCTTGTCGTGGAAGATCGGTACCGCCACCGCCACGTCGGGACTGTGCGAGGCTCCCAGGAAGGGATGGTTGTGGACGATGACGTCGCCGTCTCGGATGTCGTCTCCGATGCGGTCGAGAAAGCCGCGGATGTACCACGGCAGCGAGCCGATGTGCATCGGGGTCGAGTCCGACTCACAAAGCTCGCGCCCCTGGGCGTCGAAGATCCCGGCACCGAGGTCCTCGGACTCGCGGATGATCGAGGAGTAGGACATGCGGAAGAGCACGCCCGCCATCTCCTTCGCGATGGCGTGGAAGGCGCCGCCGAGGACGCGCATCGTGATGGGGTCGACGTCGACGCGGGCTCGGGTGGGCGGGCCGGGCGAGCGACCCACCTCGTAGGTGACGATTGACATCGCTTTCAGTCCTCTCTCTTGCTCGCTAAGCCGAAACCACTTTGCCGACGGTCAGAACCCGGCCGCCACGCCTGTGGCACCCAACGCAGCATCGCGGGCCGACTGGTCTATCCAAACCACGATGTTCCCGAAGCGGTCGATCTCGGCGGTCAGCCCCGGCGGGACCACTGTCGTGGTGTCGTACTGGTTGATCACCGCCGGGCCATCGATCCTGTTGCCGGCGGCCAGGGCCTCGCGCGCAAAGAAGCGCGTGGGCAGTTCCATCAGCTGCCCCTCGACGCGGAACCAGGCTTCGCGCTCGTGGCGAAGCGCGGCGGTCGGGGACTCGTCGGCGCGGGGAACTTCCCGCATCTGAAGCGGCGGTATCAGTCCGATGCCGCGCACCCGGATGTTCGGGATTTCGATGTCGGACTCCTCGAAGCGGCGGGAGTATTCGCGCTCGTGGGCGTCGTGGAACTCGCCGGCCAGTCGCGACGCCCAACCCTCGTCGATCCGGCCCGAGCCGGCCTCCACGCGCAACTCGTAACCCTGGCCCAGGTAGCGACAGTCGGCCACCCGCTGGATGACCCGGCGCTCTTGGGGGATGCCGTCGGCCTGAAGCTGGGTGCGCGCCTGCTCCTCGAGCTCCTCGAAGCGCGCTTCGAGCTCGGAGGCGTTGAGCTGCGACATCCGCTGGTAGGTGGTCGTCACGAACTCGTAAACGGAGTCCGTTACGAGCAGCCCAAGCGCCGCCGTCACGCCCGGGTAGGGCGGCACGATCACGGCCGGGGTGCCGACTTCGGCGGCGATGTTCGCGGCGAACATCGGCCCGGCACCACCCTCGGCGACCAGAGCGAAGTCACGGGGGTCGTATCCCTTCCGGACCGAGTTCTCCTCGATTGACTGGACCATGGAGTGGCTGGCGATCTGGATCGCACCCATGGAGGCCTCCTCAACCGTCATCCCGAGCCGCTGCGCCAGAGGCTCGAATGAGCGCCGCGCGAGCTCCGGCGAGAGGTCCATGGTGCCGCCGAGAAACGCCTCGGCCTGCAGCCACCCGAGGTTGACCATGGCGTCGGTGGACGTGGGCTCCTCGCCGCCCCGCCCATAGGCGGCCGGTCCGGGGACGGCGCCCGCCGAGCGGGGGCCAGAGCGGAAGATGCCGCCGGTGTCGACATACGCGATCGACCCGCCGCCGGCCCCGATGGTGTCCACGTCGACCATCGGGATCATCGCCTGGTAGGGCCCCACGCGCGTGTCCAGCAGGTGCTTCATGCGCAGCTTCCCGCCCTGCGACAGTCCAATGTCGGCCGAAGTACCGCCCACGTCGAGGGTGATGACGTTGTCGAATCCCGCCTGGCGGCCGACCCAGATCCCGCCCACTACCCCGGCGACGGGACCGGACATGAGCAGGTTCACGGGCCGCTGCACCGCGCCCTGTGCCGTGACCACGCCGCTCGCCGAGCTCATCAGATGCAGCCCGGTCCGGACTCCCAGCGTGCGCAATTCGTCCTCCAAGCGCCGCACGTAACCGGCCACCTTCGGACCGACGAACGCGTTGAGGGCGACGGTGGAAAAGCGCTCGTATTCCCGGTACTGCGGCAGCACTTCGGATGAGACCGACAGGAAGGCATCGGGGAATTCCTCTCGCACGATTTCGGCGACCCGCTGCTCGTGCTCGCCGTTCAAAAATGAGAACAACAGACAGACGGCCACCGCTTCGACGCCCATCTCCTTGAGGCGGCGCACCTGTTCCCTAGCGCGCCGCTCATCGAGTTGCACCAGCACCTCGCCCTGGGCGGTGATTCGCTCGGGGACGGTGAGGCGGTAGCGGCGCCGGACCAGCGGATAGCGCTGCCAGGGGAGGTCCTGGTAGTTGGAGAAGTTCAGGGGCTTCTTGTGCCGGGCGATGTGGAGGATGTCCCGGTAGCCCTCGGTGGTGATCATCCCGACGGTCGCGCCGTTGTGCTCGATGACGATGTTCGTCGCGATCGTGGTCCCGTGGAAAACCTGATCCAGGTCGGCGGGCGTGACGTTGGCCTGCTCGGTGAGCTCTCTGATTCCCTGCACCGTCCCCCGGGAGGGGTCGTCAGGGGTGGAGGCGATCTTGTGGATGAGGATGCTGCCGGCCTCGTCATCCACGTAGATCAGGTCGGTGAACGTGCCGCCGACATCCACTCCGAGGCGTTTCATGGCGTTCTCCAGGATGAGTGGTTGGGCAGGGTCATGCGTTTCACGGCCGCAAAAGGATCTTTCCAAAGAAGTCACGGCTCTCGAGCAGCTCGAACGCGGTCCGGGCGTCAGCGAGCGGGAACGTTTTCGCCACCAGCGGCGCCAGCAGCCCGCGGGCCGCGAAGTCGAGCACCTTCTCGAGCTCGTCACGGTCGTAGACGAATGAGCCGATGATCGTGTGCTGTGCGCGGAAGAAGGGGATGATGTCGAAGGGGACGACCTCGCCGCCGTGGGCGCCGCAGGTGACCAGGCGCCCGTTCTGGCTCAGCGATTCGATCGCCTTCTGGAACAGCTCGCCGCCGACGTGCTCGAAGACCAGGTCGACGCCGCGGCCACCCGTCACTTCCATCACCCGTCCAGGGACGTCCTCGCTGGTGTAGTCGATACCGACGTCCAGCCCGTTGCTCCGAGCGTGCTCGAGTTTCTCCCGCGAGCTCGAAGTGCCGATCACCGTGGCGCCCGCCAGGTGCGCCAGCTGAACGGCCGCGGAGCCGATGCCGCTGGAGACCGAGTTGACCAGCACCACCTCCCCGATTCGCAGCCCGCCCCGTCCGAACAGCATGTGCCAAGCGGTTCCGAACGCGACCTGCAGCGCGCCCGCCTGCTCGTCGGCAATGTCCTCCGGGAGGCTGACGAGCTGCCTGGTCGGCGCGACGACATAGTCGGCGAAGCCGCCGGGGCCGCTGACGCCGATGAAACGATCGCCGCCGAGTAGGTAGGGCATCACGCGGTCGCCGGGGTCAAAGCCCTCCGCGCCGGCGCCGAGGGTGTCGACGCGCCCCACGACCTCCAGCCCGAGAATGTGGGGGAGGGAGATCTCGAAGCGCGAGATGCCCTCGCGAATGTCAACGTCAACGTGGTTCAGAGCGCAGACGTCAACCTTGATCCTGACCTCGCCGGGTCCCGGTTCGGGGTCGGGAACCTCGTCCACGCTCAACTGGTCACGACCGCCGTACTGGTGCATCCGCACAGCCTTCACGCCGTTCGTCCTTTCTGTAGCCGCTCGAATCGCCCTCCACGCGCCAGGCGACCGGGCCGGCCGTCATTCTTATGCCCGACATTACCCATGTCAAGGCGGACGAAAGCGGTTTAACGCACGAGGGAGGCGATGCGGGAGGTTGACATCGGCTGATGTCTGACATATAACGTGCAAGACGCTGGGCGTCGGCGCGTGCAAAGTGGCTGGGCTCGTGGGCCCTGCGTCCGGCGCCCGGGTCCGCGCTGATCACACGAGGAGTAACCGATGGCCATAAAGGGCGATCCGGCACCCAAGATTTGGCGAGGCCGGTTCTATGAGGACCTCGACGTGGGGGACGTGTTCCAGAGTCGGCTCGGGCGCACCATCACCGAGACGGACAACGTGTGGTTCACCTGCCTCACGCTCAACACAAACCAGGTCCACTTCAACAACGAGTTCGCCGCCGGGACGCGGTTCGGCAAGGCACTCGTCAACAGCACTTTCACACTGGCGCTGGTCACGGGCATGAGCGTCCCGGACACCAGCGAGAACGCGACCGCGAACCTGTCCTGGACCGATATCAAGTTGCCAAACCCGGTTTACGTCGGGGACACGCTGTGGTGCGAGACGGAGATCGTCTCCAAGCGCGAGTCGCAGTCGCGCCCCGAGGTTGGCATCGTCAGCGTCCGCTGCCGCGGTATCAACCAGCGCCGGGAAGTGGTGGTCGAGTTCCGGCGCACATTCATGCTCTACAAGCGCGGTGCCCCCGAGGTCACGAGCACGTTTCCGGGCACCGACACCGATTGGACTGTTTGAGAGGCCCACATGGACACAGCTGCACACCGCATCGCCAACTTCAGCTCGTCTCTGACCATCGATCAGGTGCCCGAGGAGGTGGTGGAGTCTGAGAAGCTCCACATCCTCGACACCATCGGCTGTGGCCTGGCGGCCCACGCGCTGGATGCCGCACCGGCCGGGCGCCAGGCGATGACCGAGAACGAGGTATCGGGCCCCGCCACCGCGATCGGCGTTGCCGCTGGGCTACCGCCCGCCGACGCGGCGCTCGTAAACGGCGTCACCTGCCATGCCCTCGACTACGACGACACGCATACAGGAGCGATCGCGCACGTGAGCGTGGCGGTCGTCCCGGCGGCGCTGGCTGCCGCCCAGGCGCGGGGCGCGCGCGGCGAGGACCTTCTGGTCGCCGCGATCGCTGGCAACGAGATTGTGACTCGGCTGGGCATGGCGGTCGGCTCGGCGTTTCATGCGCGCGGGTTCCATCCCACCTCGGTGTGCGGCGTTTTCGGCGCGACCGCGGCCGCCTCTCGCCTAGGTGGGCTCGACGGCGACACGGTTACGAACGCCCTGGGCATCGCCGGGAGCATGGCCTCGGGCCTGCTCGAGTACCTCGCCGACGGCTCTTCCACCAAGCAACTGCATCCGGGTTGGGCGGCCCACGCGGCGATCCTCGCCTCACGGCTGGCCGCTCACGGCGCGAGTGGACCGAGCACCGTCTTCGAGGGCCGGTTCGGGATCTACCGGGCCTTCGTGGAGGCGGACGTCGATCCGGAGGCGCTGACTGCAGGTCTCGGGGACCGCTGGGAGACCCCGAATATCGCCTTTAAGCCGTACCCCGCGTGCCACTACATACATGCGCCGCTCGATGCCACGGCGCAAGTCGTTGCTCAGACCCGCATTCGGGCAGACGAGGTCGAAGAGATCGTTGTGCTGAGCACCGAGGCCGGTGTCTCGCTTGTACTCGAGCCGCTCGCCGACAAGCACCGGCCGCGGACGCTGTACGAGGCCAAGTTCAGCCTCCCTTACTCGATCGCATGGCTGCTGCTGCGCGGACCCGTGGGCGTCGCCACGTACACCGAAGAGGCGATCACCGATTCCGAGGTGCTCGCGCTCGCGGCGAAGGTCCGCTACGAGGTCAAGGACTATGAGACCTTCCCCCGGGCACTTCCCGGCGGCGTGCGCATCCGCACCCGCGACGGCCGCACGCTGGAGGCCGAGCTTCTCTACCAGCGGGGCGGCCCAGACAACCCCATGACCGCCGACGAGGTGCGCGAGAAGTTTCGCGCCAATGCCGGCTTGGCGATTGCGGGCGACGAGTTGGAGTCGCTCGAGGAGGCGGTCATGACGCTGGAGCGCAGAGGCGATCTGCGGGCATTCGAAGTGCTGTCTGCCACGGCCCGGGATCACAGCGTCGCGGTCGCATGACCGCGACGCTGAATCTGAGCAACGAGCAGACGGAGATCCTTTCAACGATCCGCGACTTCGTGGATCGCGATGTTGTTCCCAACGTCGCGCGCTACGACCACGCGGACGAGTTTCCGGCGCCGCTGGTGGAGACGATGAAGGAGATGGGACTGTTCGGCGTGACCATCCCCGAGCGATATGGCGGGCTGGGCCTCGACCTGACCACCTACGCCCTGATCGTCGAGGAGCTGTCGCGCGGATGGATCTCACTCTCGGGCGTGCTCAATACCCATTTCATGGCTTCCTTCATGATCAAGACCTTCGGCTCGGAGGAGCAGAAGGACCGGCTGCTGCCGACCATGGCCTCAGGCGAGATCCGCTGTGCCTTCTCCATGACCGAGCCGCATGCCGGGTCCGACGTCCAGGCGATCCGCACGCGCGCCGTCCCCGACGGCGAAGACTTCGTGATTACCGGTCAAAAGATGTGGGTCACCAACGGCCTGCGAGCTGGCATCGTCATGCTGCTGGCTGTCACTGATCCGTCGGCCCAGCCGCGCCACGCCGGCATGACCGCGTTCATCGTGGAGAAAGAGCCCGGGGTCTCCCAGCAGTCGGGACTGACGATTCCCGCGCCACTGAAAAAGCTCGGCTATAAGGGCGTCGAGTCCACCGAGCTCGTCTTTGAGGGGTTCCGCGCGCCTGCCACGAGCATCCTCGGCGGCCCCGGCCAGATTGGGCAGGGGTTCAGGCAGTTCATGGCCGGCATCGAGCTGGGTCGCGTAAATGTCGCGGCGCGCGGTCTGGGCATCGCCCACTCTGCGCTCGAGAACGCGATCCGCTACGCGCGCGAGCGGGAGACCTTCGGCAAGCCGATCGCCAACCACCAGCTGATCCAGGCCAAGATCGCGACGATGGCGACCAAGATCCGCGCGGCGGAGCTGCTCATGCTCGACGCCGCACAGCGCAAGGACAGCGGTGAGCGAGCCGACTTGGAAGCGGGCATGGCAAAGCTGTTCGCAACCGAAGTGGCCGAAGAGGCGGCGCTGGAGGCCATGCGGATCCACGGTGGATACGGCTACTCGCAGGAGTACCCCATCGAGCGGCTGTACCGGGACGCGCCCGTGCTGATCCTGGGGGAGGGGTCCAACGAGATACAACAGCTCGTGATCGCTCGCCGGTTGTTTGAGCGCCATGACAGCAGAACGCGATAGGGCAGGTGGATCGGGCGGTCGGCGGACTATCCGAGTCGTCGCGGGGAGGTCTGTCGAAGGCTCAGACGCCCCGCCGGTCAAACGCGTACGCAAGGCCTACGAGCAGGTGTACGACCAGCTGCGCGAGCTGATCGTCCGAGGGGAGCTCAAGCGGGGCGAGCGCCTCCCGGGCGAGATCGTCCTTGCTCGCCAATTCGGAGTCAGCCGGGGGACGGTGCGGGAGGCGCTCCGCGCACTGGCGGCGCACAACCTGGTGCGGACTGCCAAGGGCGCCACCGGCGGTACCTTCGTCACGCTGCCGACGGTCGACCACATCTCCGCGTTTCTGCAGGCCAACATCGCCCTTCTCTCGGAGGCCAACGACGTGACGCTCGAGGAGTTTCTGGAGGTGCGGAGGCTCTTGGAGGTGTTCGCGGCGCGTCAGTGCGCGCTGCGCCGCACCGATGCCGACATCGAGCGGTTGCGCCAGGCAGTGGTGGAGCCAAGTGGTCTTGCGGTCGAGGAGCAGTTTCTGCACAACAAGGACTTCCATGGAGCGGTGCTCGATGGTGCGGGCAACACGCTGTTGCGGATCGCCGCGCAGCCGATCTTCTCGATCCTCCAGACCAATCTGACCCGGGAGGCTCTCAACGCCCGATTCGCCCAGCGGGTCGACAGCGATCACCGTGCGATCCTTCACGCCATCGAGCGCGGCGACGGCGATGCCGCCGCGGCCGAGATGGATGAGCATCTGCGCTACCTGAGCCGCACGTACAAGAGCATGTGGACGGCTTGATCAGTAGGAGCGCGGCAGCCCCAGTACGTTCTGAGCCAGAAACGACAGGATCATGTTCGTCGTCACGGGCGCGACCTGGTAGAGCTTGTTCTCGCGGAACTTGCGCTCGACGTCGAATTCCCGGGCGAAGCCGAAGCCGCCGTATGTGTCGAGACATGCGTTTGCCGCCTGCCATGAGGCATCGGCCGCCAGCAGCTTCGCCATATTCGCCTCAGCGGCGCAACGCTCGCCGCGCTCATACAGCTCCGACGCCCGCCTGCGCATAAGGTCCGCCGCCTCGATCCGGGCATGGGACCAGGCGATCGGGAAGGCGACGCCCTGGTTTTGCCCGATGGGCCGCCCGAACACGATCCGATCCTTAGCGTGTGCGACGGCGCGCTCGACGAACCAGCGTCCGTCGCCCACGCATTCGGCCGCGATCAAGATCCGCTCGGCATTCATCCCGTCGAGGATGTAGCGGAAACCCATGCCCTCCTCACCGATGCGGTTGCTCGCCGGGATCTCCAGGTTGTCGATGAAGACCTCGGTGGTGTTGTGGTTGAGCATCGTTTCGATCGGCGTAATGCGGACCTGCTCGCCCACCGCCGACCGTAGGTCCACCAGAAACGTGGATAGTCCCCACCAGCGCGGACGCTCTTCGTCAGGTTCGTTAGTCCGGGCCAGCAGGAGCATGAGGTCGCTCTGAAGCGCCCGCGAGGTCCAGATCTTTTGCCCGTTGACGACGTAGGTGTCACCGCTTCGCCGCGCGCGGGTGCGGATACTGAGCGTATCCAGGCCGGCATCGGGCTCGGTGACCCCGAAAGCCTGAAGTCGCAGCTCTCCAGATGCGATCGGTGGAAGCCACTCTCGCTTTTGCTCCTCCGATCCGTGTCGCAGGACAGTGCCCATGATGTACATCTGGGCATGGCACGCCCCGCCGTTCGCGCCGGAGCGGTTGATCTCCTCCATGATGATCGCGGCCTCCGGGATACGGAGCCCCGCGCCGCCGTACTCGGCGGGGATCAGAGCCGCGAGCCAACCCGCCTCGGTGAGCGCCGCGACGAAATCCTGCGGGTAGGCCTCGTCCCGGTCGATCCGGCGCCAGTACTCGTCGGGGAATCGGGCACACAGCTCGCGCACGCCACTGCGAAGCTCCTCCTCGGTGACGTCACTCACGGTGAGTCCCCGCCGGACCAGATTCCGGATGTCAGGCCTCCGTCGACAACGAGCGCGGTGCCGGTGACCCAGCGGGCCTCGTCGGAGGCGAGGTAGACGAACGCGTCGGCGATGTTGACGGAATCGCCGAGCCGTCCCAGCGGATGGAGTCCGGTGGCAAAGGCGCGGGCCGCTTCCGGGTCGGGCTGGTCGGAGAAGAAGCCGTCGATCATCGGAGTCTGACGAAGCCGGGGCACACGCAGTTGACGCGAATGCCATCGCGCGCGCCGTCGAGCGCCATGCACTTGGTGAGCGTGGTCTACCTCCTGCGCGGCGGTTGAGTTAGCTTCTCGCGCATACTAGGGTTCTTGGTGTGCAGTTGCATACAAACGCTTTGAGCGCCGCGGAAGTCGTCGTTTGCGATGTCGGGGCCCGCGACGGGCTGCAGAACGAGTCGCGGTCACTGCCCCCATCCGTGCGAGCGGAGCTCTGTAACCGGCTGGCACGCGCCGGGCTGCCGCGCGTGGAGGCGGTCAGCTTCGTTCATCCCGACCGTGTTCCGCAGATGGCCGGCGCCGAGGAGGTCATGGCTGGGCTCGCGCGCGACGGGGACACCATCTTCGCCGGCCTGGTCCTCAACGAGCGCGGATACGAGCGCGCTTTGGCGTGCGACGTCGACGAGGTGCACTACGCGTTTTCGACGACGGACACCTTCTGCGAGCGCAATCAGGGCACCACGCTGGCGCGTGCGCGTGAGCTCGCCGGCCGCCTTTGCGACAGAGCGCACGCCGACGGAAAGAGAATCACGGTCACGATCGGAGCATCGTTCGGGTGTCCGTTCGAGGGACGCGTGGAGCCGGAGCGGGTATTCGAGGTGGCGGCGGACGTCCAGGCCCACAACCCGCAGGAGATCATTTTGGCGGACACCATCGGGGTGGGGGTCCCGTCGCAGGTGCGCGAGCTCGTGAGCGGTGTGTCTGCGCTCGGGGCCACCGTCGGCTGTCACTTTCACAACACTCGTAATACCGGTTATGCGAACGCCCTCGCGGCGGTGGACGCCGGCGTCCGCTTACTCGACGCTTCCTGTGGAGGCACCGGCGGGTGCCCCTTCGCCCCGCGGGCGACAGGAAATATCGCCACCGAAGATCTCATCTATCTGCTCCACGGGATGGGCTATCGGACCGGGGTCGACCTGGAGGCGGTGATCGCCACGGCCGGCTGGCTGTCCGAGGCCCTCGGGAAGGAGCTGCCCGGCCAGACGTACAAGGCCGGCACGTTCGCGCCGGTGGCGGCGTGAGCGACGGCCGCGTCGCGATCGTCGACGCCCTCGCGGCGGGATGACGACGCCGTAGTCGCGTGCGTCCGCAGCGCACGCATCTTGAGGTCCTCCGGTCCGAGCTGAAGCTCTCGGGCGCCATGGTTATCGACGTGGGTTGTGGCACAGGCGCGTTGACCCACCGCCTCGCCGAGGAGGGGGCGCGGGTGGTCGGCGTTGATCCGTCGGCCGATGCGATCGCCCGTGCGTCGGGCCGTGGCGAGCCAAGCGAACGCTATCTCGTCGGGCGCGCCGAAGATCTCCCTGTTGAGGATCGGTCCGCAGACATCGTGACTTTTCTCAACAGCCTTCACCACGTCTCGATTGCGGCGCTGGTCCAGGCACTCGCCGAGGCCCGGCGGGTTCTGCGAGCGGACGGCATCGTCTACGTCCAGGAACCACTGGCAGAGGGTGAGTACTTCGAGGTCGTGCGGCTGCTTGACGACGAGCGTGAGGTCCGTGCCGCCGCTCAGGACGCCCTGCGCGGTGCCCGCGGCGTGGGTCTGGAGGTGATCCGGGAGCTTGAGTACGACGCGCTGGTTCGGCACCGTGACTTTGGAGCGTTTCGAGATCGGATGCTGATGGCGGGGTGCCAACGCGCGAGCGCTTTCGCGGCTCGCGCGAGCGAAGTCGAGGAGCATTTCCACCGGGCGGCGCGACAGGATCCGGATGGTTGGTCGTTCCTCCAGCCCACTCGCGTCACGCTCCTTGGAGGCATCGCATCGAACGAGTCAGAAACGATCAACACAAAGGAGAGTCATGAGCGAAGAGCTGTATGAGACGGGGCTTGCGACCCGACGCGAGGTGCTCGGCGCGGAGTACGTCGATGCCGCCATGTCAGGCGCAGACGACTTCAACGGCGAGTTTCAGCACCTGGTCACCGAATACTGCTGGGGCGCGGCCTGGAGTCGCGGCGTACTCACCCGGCGTGATCGGAGCCTGCTGAACCTGGTGATGCTGGGCGCTCTGGGCCGCGCCGCGGAGTTCAAGCTTCACACACGGGCGGCGCTGCGCAACGGTTGCACCCGCGAGGAGATCAAAGACGCGCTCACCCAGCTGGCGGTTTACGCCGGAATTCCGGCGGGGATGGAGGCGTTTCGCCATGCTCGCTCGGTGTTTGCCGAGATCGATGACGGAGCGTCGCGCGACTAGCAGCCCCTGAGCGCTCGATCGCGTGCACAAGGCCGCTCACGGTCCGGTTGACGGGCGCGTC
>Ga0070741_10008998_pt1 | contig 19677 bp, 18 predicted proteins | sample Coa_R1_4_FD_66440 | JGI IMG/M metagenome (GOLD analysis project Ga0070741, IMG submission 66440) | Surface soil microbial communities from Centralia Pennsylvania, which are recovering from an underground coalmine fire - Coalmine... | ecosystem: Environmental > Terrestrial > Soil > Unclassified ...
ACGGCTAACCAGATCACGGGGTTCATCACGCTCTTCCTGGGCTCGGTGGCCGGCATCTCGCTGCTGGTGGGCGGGATTGGGATCATGAACATCATGCTGGTGAGCGTCACTGAGCGCACGCGCGAGATCGGCATCCGCAAGGCCGTTGGCGCCCGGAGGCGTGACATCCTCTGGCAGTTCCTGATCGAGGCGACGGTGGTGAGCGTGGTGGGTGGCCTGGCAGGCATTCTGCTCGGCGCCGGGGGATCGCGGCTGCTCGATGGCATCCGCTTTGGCGGGCCGCAGGCGCAGCCGTTGCATACGCTCGTCTCTCCCGACGCGATCGTGCTGGCCTTCACCGTCTCGGCGCTGATCGGCCTCTTCTTCGGCGTCTATCCAGCCATCAAGGCCTCGCGCCTTAACCCGATCGACGCCCTGCGGTACGAGTAAGGTGAGTAACTGGATGTGCGTCACTATTCCTGGGAGCGCCCCTGGTGGTTCCCTGGGGCCGCATCTGGCCGGCCAAGAAGCCGGCCTCCTGGCTCAGGCGGTGCCTGGCTCAGGTCGCGACGGTGAGCTCATTGATCACCAGCGCCACGCCCGGAACGCTCCTGGCCAGTGTCTCGGCGGCCGACCGTGTGGTGGGATTGCGCACTGTCCCGGTGAGCGTGACCGTCCCGCCGGTCACCAGGACATCGATTGCCTCCTGGGCCGTCTGCGGGTCGGCGGCCAAGGCGGCCTGGACGGCGGCACGGAGCTCAGTATCGGCGGTCAGCGCGTTTCGCACCTCGAGCACGCCGGGCACCTCAGCGGTGACGGCCAGGGCGGCGGCTCGAATCGCTTCGGAAGCCACCGCGCCGGTCAGCTCTACCACACCGGCATGAGCCACCACTCCGATGGCTCGGGCGTGCGCACTCGTTCGCGGGTCGTGTGCCAGCGCATGCTGAACCGCTGCAGCCAGGGCACGGTCTTGGGGACGGCCGCGAAACTCGGGCAGCCGTGCCAGCTGCTCGAGTCCAACATCCAGCACGACGTCATCGTCGATCGAGCGCACCCAGTCTACCGGCACGATCAGCCGCCGGCCAAAGAAGGGACCGACTCCACCGCGGCGCAGGACGAAATGGGTCACCACGCCGGTAGCCAGATTGACGAGCACGCCCTCGACGCGCCCCGCCTCCCCTTCCAGGCACAGCACTCGCTGCCCGCGCTGGAGCGTAACGAGCTCGTCGGTGAGGCCGAGCTTGCGCCGGTGCACGAGCAACCCGCTCTCGAGAAGCTCTGCCTCCTCGACCTCCTCGCCTCGCACCAGGCGGTGGAGCACCTGAGAGCGCTCGTAGCCGGCGGGGGGCTCCCAGGTGGGATCCGGTGAGACGAAGGCAGTCTCCACGAAGCCGGGCAAGGCTTCCAGCTCCCGGCGCGTGAGCGCAACGACCACCGCGGTGCCGTCGATGCTCCATTCGTGCACCAGCGAGACGGGGACGACCACTGCCCGACCCAGCGCCGGCAATGGCCACCCGGCGCGGACAATCAGGTGCGTCACTCGGCGGCTCCGCGGGCTCACCACCACTCGCTCCACGGTGCCAGCCGGGCCATCTAGCGTATGGACGGTGGCTCCAATCCGCAGAGGTACCGGTGGTGGCACGCTCGCTGCAGGAGGTGCTCCTTGCTCTTGCGCTGGTAGAGAATCGGTCGCTTCTTGGCTAGGCATCCGGTGATTTCCTTTGGCTATTGCCGTCTTCAGCGCCTTCAGCGGCCCCCTTTCTTAGGCGGAGCAAAGATACCATTCCTGAGTCGGGCGAGAATGATGAACCTCGCCCAAGCGAGCTCTCCCTACTGCCAGTATCAAGGAGGACCATCGACATGATTCGGACTGCCGATCTGGAGCGCCTGGTCACCTTCAACGGCGGCCGGCATGGTGTGCTGAGCGTCTATCTCAACCTGGCTCCGGCACGGCAGCTGCGCCGGAGCTACCGCACAGCGTTCAACGATCTTGTCAAGCGCCTGGAGGAGCAGCTCGATGCCGAGCGCCGCACCGCCCTTCAGGAGGAGGTGGCGCGCGTCTGGCAGTATCTGGATGCCGAGCCTCCGCGTGGCCAGGGCCTGGCCCTCTTCTCCTGCGCGCCGCGCGACTTCTGGCAAGCCTACCATCTGCCGGTGCCGGTGGCCGATGATCTCCGCTTCGGCGCCACTCCCTATGTCAGGCCGTTGCTCGACGTGCTCGACGAATACGAGCGGTTCGTCGTGGCTCTGGTCGATAAGGAGAAGGCGCGCCTGTTCAGTGTTTTCATGGGCGAGATTGAGGAGGAGCGCGAGCTGTTCGATGTTGTCCCCGGCCGGCACGACCAGGGAGGCTGGTCGCAGGCTAACTACCAGCGCCACCACGAGATGCACGTGCACTGGCACCTCAAGCGGGCGGCAGAGGCGCTGGCGGCGCTGTTCCGGCGCCATCCCTTCGACCGGCTGGTGCTGGCAGGGCCGGAAGAGGCGACGAGCGAGCTGCGCCGGCTCCTGCCACGGCCACTGCGCGCTAAGGTGGCCGGCACGATTCCCGCGGAGCTCTTCGCCGGCGAGGCGGAGATCCTGCGCCGGACGCTGGAGATCGAGCGGGAGCTTGAGCGGGAGGCCGAGGAGCGGATCGTCGACGAGCTAGAGGAGCTCAACGCGGCCGGCGGCCGCGCCACCTGCGGCGTTGATGCCACGCTCGATGCTATCTGGCAGGGTGAGGTGCGCCGGCTGGTAGTCGCGGAGGGCACGCAGCTAGCCGGCACCGAGTGCCCGCAGTGCGGCCGGCTGGCGCGGGCCGGCTACGGCGCTGAGGCGCGCCCCGGCGCACACTGCCCGCTCTGCAACAGCACGCTCGTCCTGCTGGATGACGTGGTCGAACGGGCGGCGGAGCGAGTGCTGGATGAGAAAGGCACCGTCGAGGTGGTGCATGGCGCAGCGGCTCACCGCCTCTCCCAGCACTGCGGTGGGCTGGGGGCTTTCCTACGCTTCTGAGTCCCTGCCCGGGGGCACGCACATGAAGAAGCGGGGCCGGCGGGCTTTCCCGCCGGCCCCGCGGGCAGAGGAGCAAGGCAGCCACAGCGGCTTAGGCTTGCTTGACCTTGATGGTCTTGGCCTTGACCGCTTCGGCCTTGGGCAGCGTGATGGTCAGGATGCCCCCTTCATACGTGGCTTCCGCCTTGCTCGCCTCGACCGGCATACCGAGCGTCAGCTGCCGCTCGAACCGGCCGGTGCCGATCTCCTGGAAGATCGGCTGCGCGCCCTCCGGCGCCACTGGCCGGCGCTCGCCGCTGATGGTCAGGATGTTGTCCTGCACCGCGACGTGTACCTGCTCCGGGTCGATGCCGGGCAGCAGGCACTGGACGATGTACGCCTCATCGGTCTCGTACACGTCCACGGCCGTGCCGGCGACGCCATCCAGGCCGCCGAAGAAGAAGGACGGCGTGAACGCGGTCTCGAGCAGGCGGTCCATCATCGTACGGAGGGGCACGAACTCCCGAGCGAGCTCGCTGCCCGTCCATGGACGACGCATCAGCTCCAGGGCCATCGCTCAGTCACCTCCTTTCTCCTTCGTGTGTTATTAGCTAGCTTCGAGCGACCGGCTCATCTCTACCGGTTCTACCGGTTCTACCGGTGAGCCGGTCGATGGGGCGCCCTGCACCAGAACGTCGCCCACACAAGGGTCCTTCGGACCCACGTACGGGCCGGCCGATGCCCTCTCGGAGTGGAGGCGCCGAGAGGCACCGGTCCCGACGCCCCGGTGGCACGCCTCACGTCATCCGTGTGACGGGCCAAGCAGGGCGCCCCATCCACAATCGAGCATCGCACCCCAACGTCAGACCAGCGTTAGCGTGCCATCAGCACGCCGTAAAGGTTGCGCCAGTCCGGCGTTGGAGCGCGATCCGCCGGGCGGTGTCCCGCGGCCGGCGGCGGACCAGCCGGCCTAGGCGGCGCGCGCGCCGCTCGCCCCGCCGAAGCTGGCCGTCGACGCCTTGGTGGTCTGGCCGTGCGAACGGCCAAACACACCCTGCTCGTGCAGCCAGCCGATGAAGGCGAGGACCGCCACCGCAAGGCCAGCGATCACGCCGTTGTAGAGCGCCGGCTCAACCGTGCGGTAGCCGAGCACCCACGGTGCGGCCGCGATCCACAAGCCCAGCAGGACGTCAGCCCACCAGAGCACCTTGCGGAGCATGGCCCTTCACCTCCTTTCGTCCGGTCTCGATTGCTTACCGACACGGAACGTTGCCGCCGCGGGCCGAGGCTTGGTCGTGCCCGCCGGGGCTTCGTTCCGCTTATTTACATAAGCGCCCCAGCGTTAAAAGGACGTCAGAAGGCAGGCAGGAGCGCGCAAAACTTGCGTGAGAGAATCGTTGGTGCCGGCTGAGCCGAGCTATGCTCTCCACGTGCAACCGCTCGCACGCTCTGCGCCGGCTGGACGGGAGGCGGGCGCGCGTGCCGCTCGTCCGAGCCGCCTGCGCCCAGAGCGTTCCGTCCTCCTGAGTGAGGAGCTGCCGCCGGCGGAGCCGCGCTCCCCGCACCCGATCGCGCTGGCGCTGCAGCTCGCTCTCCTGGTGGCGCCGGCCGCCGTCTTCGCCTGGCTCGCCTGGAGCCGGCGCTGGGTGGCCGAAGATGCCTTCATCGACCTGCGCGTCGTCGAGCATCTCCTAGCCGGCGACGGACCCGTCTTCAATATGGGCGAGCGCGTCGAGGCCTATACCAGTCCCCTCTGGATCGCCCTGCTCTCGGCCTTTGCCTGGATCGGGCAGGGCCGGCTATCGCTGGAGTGGCTGGTGGTCTGGCTGGGGCTCGGGTGCGCGAGTGGCGGGCTGCTGGCGGCCTCGCTGGCCGCCTGGCAACGGGCGCGCGCCGGCGGCCACCGAGCGCTCGCGCTCCCGGCGGGTGTGCTGGTGGCACTGGCACCGGCGGCCGCGTGGGATTTTGCCACTTCAGGGTTGGAGAGCGGGCTGGCGCTGGCCTGGATCGGCAGTGCGTACCTGGCGCTCATCCGCTGCTGGGCACCGGCGGCGCGGCGCGCGTGGCCGGCGGCGGTGCTGATTGGCCTGGGGCCGCTGGTGCGGCCGGACCTGGGGGTGGTGGCACTGGCCTTCCTGCTGGCGCTCGGCCTGGCCGCCCCGCGGCCGCCCGGCTACTGGCTGCGCCTGGCTCTCGCCGCCGGCCTGCTGCCGGCGGCGTACCAGCTCTTCCGCATGGGCTACTTTGCCGCCGTCGTGCCTAACACGGCGCTGGCCAAAGAGGCTGGCCTGGCGCGGTGGGACCAGGGCTGGCGCTACCTGGCCGACTTCACCGGCACCTACTGGCTGTGGGTGCCCGGGGCCGCGCTGCTCTGGTGGCTGGGGATGGAGCTGCTGCTCCCTCGCGCCGGCGGCCCGTGTCCGGATGGTCGGGCGGCGCCGGCACGGCGGCTCGACACGCTGGCGCTGGTAGGCCTGCCCGTTGCAGCCGGGCTGCTCCACGGCGTGTACGTGGTGCGCCTCGGCGGCGACTTCATGCACGGGCGCATGCTCTTGCCCAGCCTCTTTACCGCCCTGCTGCCGGTTGCGGTTGCTGCCGGCACCCGCTGGTGGCATGGGGCGCTACCGCTGGTGGTCGTGCTGCCCTGGGCCGTGGCCTGCGTCCTCTGGCTGCGCCCGCCGTATCACGGCATTGGCAACGGCGTTGGCCCTGAGGGCATTGCCGATGAGCGCTGGTTCTACGTCTGGCTCTCGGGCCGGGCGCATCCCATCACGCTGGCCGATTACGCGGCCGCGCCGTGGAAGCAAGATGGCGATCAGCTTCGCCGGCTGGCCGAGCGCGAGCGCGTGCTCCTGCCCTGGCGTGCGCCTGAGCCACCGGAGATGGTGGATCCGATCCCGCCCGGCTGGCCGGCGGCGCTGCCGCTCGCGCCGGCGGTGCCGGCGAACGTCGTCGCGAACCGCAAGAACATTGGCCTCACTGGCTATGCCGCCGGGCGGCACGTGCACGTCGTCGACCGGCTCGGGCTGGCCGACCCGCTGGCCGCGCGCCTGCAGCTGGCCAAGCGCGGCCGGCCCGGACACGAGAAGGATCTGCCCGATGCGTGGGTCGTCGCTCGCTTTGCGGCACCGGAGGCGCTCACGCCTGCCCTGCTTGAGACTGCCTCTGAGGTGCGCGCGGCCCGCGCGGCGCTCGGCTGCGGCGACCTGGCGCTGCTGCTCCAGGCCATACAGGCCCCGCTCACCCCGCCGCGTTTCGTGCAGAATGTGCGCCTGGCCTGGCGGCTGACGACCTTCCGCCTGCCGGCCGGCCCGGTCGCTGCCGAGGCAGCGCTGTGTGCCAGCCCGGCTTCTGTCCCCTCGCCCTAGTGGGGCATCTGGCAAGCCCCTGCCAGCTCCTCCCAGAGGGAAGCAATGGCAGCATGGCGGTGCCGCACGCCCTGCGACTTCGCGCCGCCTCTCACCCGCACGTAGAGAAGGGATCATTCCACCACGCTCGCGGCGAAGCATCTCCCCTCTCCCATCAAGGGAGAGGGGCTGGGGGTGAGGGTGGCCCACTCGACCCGCGGCGCGCAGGCACGATGCTGATGGGCACCCGTGTATCAGGGCTGGCAGGAGATGGCGCGCAGGCACCATAATCACCCGCGCAACAGCGCAAGAGGACGAGCCCATGAGAGCCCTGATAGTGCGTGGTGGCTGGCCCGGCCATGAGCCGGTGCAGACGTCGGAGCTCGCCGCCGCCGAGCTCCGGGCGGCGGGAGTCGAGGTGGAGATTGCCGAGACGCTCGATCGCCTGCGCGACCTCGATTCGCTGCTGGCGCTCGACCTGATCGTGCCGATCTGGACAATGGGGACGATCGAGCGCCAGCAGCTCCAGCCGCTGCTGGCGGCGGTGCGGGCCGGCGTGGGGCTGGGCGGCTGGCACGGCGGCATGTGCGATGCCTTTCGCCAGCAGACCGAATACCAGTTCATGTGCGGCGGGCAGTGGGTGGCGCATCCCGGCGGCGATACGGCGCGCTACCTCGTGCGCATTGGCCCCAATCCAAGCCCCATCACCGAAGGCCTGCGCGACTTCTACGTCACGAGCGAGCAGTACTACATGCACGTCGATCCCAACGTGCGCGTGCTGGCAACGACTCACGTGGCGCAGGGCGCGGCCAGCGGCGATGGCTACGACCCGGCGGCCCAGGAGGCGGTCGATGCCGGGCGCGCTCAAGGCGTGGTCATGCCAGTCACCTGGACAAAGCGCTACGGCCGCGGCCGGGTCTTCTATACCTCGCTCGGCCACGTGGCCCGGGTCTTCGACATTCCAGAGGCGCGCACGATGCTGCGCCGTGGCCTGCTCTGGGCGGCCGAGGGCAAGGCCGCCGGGCCCGAGTGAGCCCGGGGCAACCGGCCACTCATCACGCCACCATGGCTCCCTTCTCCCTCTTCTCGCTCCAGGGCAAAGTTGCCGTCGTTACCGGCGGCAGCCGCGGGCTGGGAAAGGAGATTGCGACGGCGCTGGCCGCGGCCGGGGCGCGGGTGGCTATCAGCGCGCGGCGTGAGCAATGGCTGACAGACGCCCGCCGCGCGCTCGAAGCCGCCGGGTTCGATTGCCTGGCGGCCACCTGCGACGTGGCCGACGAGCACCAGGCGAGTGCGTTCGTGGAGCAGGTGCTGGCGCGCTTCGGCCGGATCGATATCCTGGTCAACAATGCCGGCATCTCGTGGGGCGCGCCGAGCCTGGAGATGCCGCTGGAGCGGTGGCGCAGTGTGCTCGAGGTCAACGCTACCGGAGCCTTCATTATGTGCCGGCTGGTGGGTCGGCATATGATCGAGCGCCGCCGGGCGGCTGCACATCCGGGCGGGACGGGCGGCGTAGCCGGGAAGATCATCAATATCGGCTCGGTCATGGGGCTGCAGGGCACGCCGCCAGAGGTGCTGGCGGCGGCCGGCTACAGCGCGAGCAAGGGCGCGCTCATTGCGCTGACGCGCGCGCTGGCCGTCGAATGGGCGCCACACGGCATTACCGTCAATGCGCTCTGTCCCGGCTTCTTCCCCACCCGGCTTTCGGAAGCGGTCATCGAGCGGCACGCGGAAGCGCTGCTCGCCCGCATCCCGCTCGGCCGCTTTGGCAGCGCCGAGGACATCCGCGGTGTGGCCGTCTTTCTCGCCTCGCCCGCGTCCGACTATCTCACCGGCCAGGTAATTACCGTCGATGGCGGCATGACCGCCGCCCTGTGAGCCAATCTGGAGGATCTCTTATGCCCGGTCTGCTCGAAGGCAAGCTCGGCCTAGTGGCCGGCCTCTCCAACAAATACGGCGTTGCCTGGGGGGTCACCCAGGCCTGCCTGCGCGAAGGCGCCCGGCTGGCGTTCACGCACCAGGAGCGCTATGCTCGCCAGGCGGAGGAGCTAACGGCGGCTATTCCCGGGGCGGTGCGCGTGCCGCTCGACGACGCGGCCGACGAGGCGCAGGTGCAGGCTGCCTTTTCCCAGCTCGAGCGCGAGTTCGGTGGCCTGGACTTCCTCGTCCATTCGATCGCCTACGCGCCGCCATCCACCTTTACCGCCCGCTTCACCGATACAACGCTGGAGGACTTTCACGTCGCGCTCGATAGCAGTGCCTACTCGCTGCTCTCGCTCACCCGCGCGGCCGAGCCGTTGATGCAGCGGCGCGGCGGCGGGAGCGTGGTAGCCATGACGTACTACGGCGGCGAGAAGGTCGTCCTGGGCTATCGCATTATGGGCGTGGCCAAGGCCACGCTGGATAGCATCGCACGCTACCTCGCAGCCGAGCTGGGCCCGGAGAACATCCGCGTCAATCTCCTCTCGCTCGGTCCCCTGCGTACTATGTCGGCGCGCGGCATCCCCGGCTTCATGGGCATGAAGAAGCTCTCCGCCCTCGTCTCTCCCCTGCGGCGCGACATCGACACCGAGGATGCTGGCAACGCCGCCGTCTTCCTCCTCAGCGATCTGGGCCGGAACATCACCGGCGAGATCCTGCACGTCGACTGCGGCTACAACATCCTGGGCCTCTGGGAGGGGATCGAGGTCAAGGGGATCGATTAGCCGAGCGACGAGCGATTACGCCGGGGTGCCAGTTTAGCCGAGCGATGAGCCAATCGTGCCGGGGTGCCCATGATGCGCGAGCCACGTAGCCTCTACCTGACCTGTGACCAGCTCATTACCAGCGACGGCCCGCCGATTGCTGCCGGCGCGCTGCTGCTCCAGGAAGGGCAGATCATCGCCGCCGGTCCGGCCGAGGAGATAAGGCAACCGGCCGGTGCCGAGGCGATCGAGTACCCCGGCTGCAGCATCCTGCCCGGTCTCATCGACGCCCACGTGCATCTGATGTACCGACGTGGCGAGACGATCTACGAGCACGCCGCGCGCTTTGACGATCACCAGCTGCTGGTGCGCTCCGCGTACCATGCCCGCCGGCTGATCGAGGTAGGCGTGACGACCGTGCGTGACTGCGGTAGCCGCGGCACCTTTCTGCTGGCGCTGCGCGATGGCATCGCCGCTGGCCTGCTGCCCGGACCGCGGCTGCTCGTCTCCGGCCCGCCGGTGACGACCACTGCCGGCCACCTGTGGATCTGCGGTGGGGAGGTGGATAGCGCCGGCGAGGCGCGCACGCTGGTGCGCCGACTGGTCAAGCAGGGCGTGGACTTCATCAAGGTGATGGCCACCGGCGGCCGGATGACTCCCGGCAGCAACGTCGGCCGGGCGCAGTTCTCGGTCGAGGAGCTGCGTGCCATCGTCGATGATGCCCACCGGCTCGGCCGGCGCGTGGCGGCGCATTGCCTGGGCACAGAGGGGCTGGCGCGGGCGGTGGAGGCCGGCGTCGATACCATCGAGCACGGCAACTTCCTCAACGAGACTGGCGATGGCTACGCCTTCGACGAGCGCGTCGTGCGCCAGATGGCAGAACGAGGGATCTACCTCAATATGGCCTCCCAGCCCAATCGCGTGCTGGCCGAGAAGCCGCTCGATGTGCCGCTCACGCCGGCCGAGCGGCGGCAGCTCGAGGCGCTGCACGAGCGGTGGTTCTACTTCCGGCGTGGCATCGAGCTGGGTGTGCCCAGCTTCTTCTCCACCGATGCCATCTATGGCCAGTGGGACGACCGGTGCTGCGATCTTCCCTGGCTCATCACGCTCATTGCCGAGCGCGCCGGGATCGATCCCGCCACCGCGCTGCGCATGGCGACGGCCCTCCCGGCCCGGGCACTGGGGATCGATGGGCTGGTCGGGACGCTGGCAGCGGGGAAGGTGGCCGATCTCCTCGTGGTGCGTGGCAACCCGCTGCAGCGCATCCGCGACTTGCATCAGGTAGTGGCCGTCTATCAAGCCGGCCGGCAGACCGCCGGCGTGCCGGGCTGGCGCTGACCCGACGACGGGCGGAATTTGTATGCTTTGCTCCCGGAGGGGTGCCGCTCACGTCAACGTAAGTCAACGGTAGGGAGGAAGTTTGGTGCAGCCATTCGGGTATCAGGTAGCGGACGGGGTCTTGAAAGGAAAGGGCGGCGCACCTGGGCTTTCGCGGCGTGCGCTCCTGCGCGCGGGGATCGCAGCCGGCGGCGCGGCCGCGCTCGCAGCCTGCGGTGCTCAAGGAGCGCCGAGCCAGCCGGCGCCGGCGGCCAAGCTGGCCGGGCAGCTGCAGTTCTGGCAATGGGGCGTCTCCTATGTCGATGGCTTCAACCGGCTGGCGGCGGAGTTCAACGAGAAGCACCCCGGGGCGGAGGTGGTGCACACCCAGCCCTCCGACTACGACAACAAGATCAAGGTGACACTCGCCGCCGGCAGCGGCGGTCCGGACGTCTATCTGCTCACTGGTCCCAACTACAAGAAGTACGCCCACGATGGCCTGGCCGCCGCTATCAGCAGCTACCTGAGCCGCGATAAGGCCGCCGCCGCCGACCTTAAAGAGCTGCTCAAGGCCGCGGTGGACTATTACAACAACGATGGCAAGCCGCAGGGCCTGCCCTGGGATCTCTCGACGATCTCGGTGGCCTATAACCTGGACGCGATGGAGCGCCGCGGGCTCAAGCCGCCGGCCGAGCTAGGCGAGAAGTGGGATTGGAACGCGTACCTCGAGTACGCCAAGCAGCTTACGGCCGCCGACGGTAGCGTCTATGGTGTGGACGCCAACCCCGGTATCGAGACCGGCTGGTACAACTGGGGCGTGGCCAATGGCGCGCGCTTCTGGTCGCCCGATTACAAAACGCCGATGGTCAACTCGCCGCCGATGATCGAGGCGGTGGAGCAGTTCATGAGCGTGGCGAATAAGCTGCGCGCCTCGCCGCCGCGTGACTGGATCGACGAGCGCAATAAGGGCCAGCCACACCGTGCCTACGTGCTGATCAATGGCCTCACCGCTATGCAGAACGAGGGCGATTGGTTTTTTGGCTGGTACGACCGTGCCCAGGGGCTGCGCTGGGACGTGGCGCCGGTGCCCGTCTCGCCGCACACCAAGAAGACCGGCAGCGTGGCCAACATGCGCGGCATCATCCTTTCGCCACAGGCGCAGAACCGTGATCTCGCCTGGGCCTGGATGACGTATCTCATCAAGCGTGAGGTGCAGGATCGCATTCCCAGCCTGATGGGCGAGGTGCCGGCGCGTCTCGACTCGATCGATCAGGTCTACCTGAACCCGACCAAGATGCCCTCGCCGAAGAGCCGCAAGCTGCTCAAAGCCTCGATCGACGCCACGGTGCCCCTGCCCGGCCATCCGCTCCTGCCCTGGGGCGGCGACGGGAGTGTCAATGGCACGGCGAACCTCAACCCCGTCTACGACGGTAAGCAGGAGGCACGCGCCGCGCTCAACGACATCCAGCAGCAGTTGATGACGCTGATCAGCCAGGCCGGTGGGTGAAATCAGCCAGGTGAACGAGGCGGGCGTGGCTGAGCTGCAGGTGTGCCGAGGTGCCGAGGCGTATCAGGCCACCTGTAGCACGATCAAGCCCTGGGGCTGCTTGCCAACCTGGATCTGCTTGGCCACGCTCAGCGACGCCATGTCGATCACGGCGACCGAGTTCGTCCCCGTCACCGCGACGTACGCCGTCTTGCTATCCGGTGTGAAGCCGATGTTGGTCGAGTTCTGGCCAACCGGAATCTGCTTGAGCGTCTTATGCGTCTTCGCGTCGCGTACGGTGACGAAGGTATCGCCCTCGTGCGTCAGCAGCACGTAGCGGCCGTCGGGCGACCAGGCATTCGTCACCGGGCCTTTGCCGTCCGGCTCGGTCTCCTTGATCTCCAGCGTGGCCGGGTCGAGGATGCTGTTGGTGCTGGCCGCCGTGGTCTGCACCCAGAGCTCCTTGCCGTCGGGCGAGACGCGGAGCATGTACGGCTTGCTGCCCTTGGGGAAGTCGATACGCTTGACCAGTGTCCCGCTCTTCAGGTCGAACTTGGCGACGCTATCCTGGTCGCGCTCAGGGGTGAAGCCGAACTGACCGTCCGGCGAAAGGTGGAGGTCTCAAGGGAACTGGCCCGTCTCGAGCTGCTGCGCGACCTTCCCCGCGCCGAGATCGAGCACGTTGATCACGTTGCTCCCGGCGGCATTGAGGTAGCCTGTCTTCCGGTCCGGTGAGAGCATCAGGCTGTGGCCGGGTCCGGTGGTGCCAGTATCGATGCGCTTGACCACCGCCACCTCCTTGGGGTCGATGGCCAGTGCCTGTAGCTTGTTCTCCGGAAAGTCGTACGTCCAGATGAGCGAGCCATCCCAGTACCGCTGCTCATTCGAAAGCCAGCGGATGGCGGCGCCCAGCGGACGCGTGGCGAGGACCTCGTTCTTCGCCGTGTCGATGATCGAGACGTCCTGTGACCCGACATTGAAGACGTAGACCCAGAGCGCCTTCGGTGCCGGTCCGCCCACGCCGCGCTGCGCTGGCACGATCGCCGTCGGCGTACCGGAGAACTGGCCAGGCGCTCTGGCCGTTCCGCCGGGAGCAGGTGCATTGCCCGCCGCCGCGCCGCAGGCGGCGAGCATCAGGCCGGCCACGCCACTTGCAGCCGCGCGCATCACGCGCCGGCGCCCGAGGGTGGCCAGGAGCAGCCGGCCGATCGAGGCGGTGTAGAGATCGTCGAGATCGCTGGCAGAGCCATTCATCTGCTCCACCGGCGCTACGGGGTCGCTTGGTAACCGTGGCGCGCCCAGCCTGCCCAGGCCCTCTGAGAGGCCCAGCTCAGCCAGGGTGGGCGCCGGAGTGCAGGCGGGCTGACCGTCCGCCGCCAGCGTGGCCGTTCAGTAGGCCCGGCGGATGGGGTTGAAAGGCGGCCGTGGCGTGCTCACGATAGTCCTCTTTTCAATGCACGTTGAATGCCCTGCCTATTCGCCGGGAAGGTGCACCTGCCCCGATCCGGCCGAGAGGAGTGTACCTGTCCGGCTACTCAGAAAGCGAGAGCGCGGCCAGCTGCTCCTGGACCTTGGAGAGAATGTCGGCCGGCTTGGCCTTCGGATCGGCCACGCGCTGCAGCGTGATCCGCCATTCCGACGCACCTGCCTCCTCGATGCGGGCTTCGAAGCCCAGCTTGGCCGCCTCCCATGGAATGGTCGACAGCGCCGGCGGGTGGTCGGTCAGCACCGCCAATCCCTCGGCCACGGGGAGCTTCTTGAGCACCTCCACCGTGCGCAGCATCGGGTAGGGACAGATCTCTCCGCGCACGTCTAGCTCACGCATTGATCCTTCTCCTCTGCTTCTCTTGCTCTTTGCTCTTCTTTGCTTTTGTTTTGCCGGCTGATCGGCCCTTGCACCGGCCTGAGTGTGGCAAGGAGCCGCTTAGATCCTAGATCCGCTTGATCACCTGCACGCCACCGTATGCACCGGCCAGGAGCGACAGCCCGAACACCCAGCCGTTCAGCCCGAGCGATGGAATAGCCGAAAAGAAGGCGCCGATGGTGCAGCCGGCCGCGATGCCGGCGCCGTAGCCCATGAGTAGGCCACCGCCGAGCGACTGCACGTAGCGCACTGGCTGGCGCGGGAAGCGCAGCTTGAACTCATTGGCCAGCAGCGCGGCGATCAGCGAGCCGAGGATCAGCCCGCCGTCGAGCATCGTGCCGGTGTTGATCCACCCGGCGCTCTCGTCCACGATCAGCAGGCAGCCGGAGAGCCCGCTCGCCCCCAGCAGCACCGGCGTCCCAATACCCGCGGCGGAGGCCAGCCGGTTGGCCCAGTTGGAAAGCTCCCCGGTGACGCCGAGCGGGTGGTCGAAGAGATAGACGGCCACGTTCAGCAGTGCCAGTGCCAGCGCTCCGGCGATGAACGGCCAGCCCTTGCCGAAGATGGTGCGGTAGTGGCGGATGAGCCAGTCGCGCACGCTCGCCGGCGGCGCTTCGGCCGCGCGCTTGAGGCCAAAGGCCGGGCGCGGGCCAGCGCGGAGCTCCCACACCAGCGACGCCACCGCCAGCGCCGCCAGGAGGGCGAGCGTGGCGGCCACGGCGCCGCCGTACCCGAGCCAGGACGGCAGCCAGACGGTCGGCGCGCCAGCGCTGAAATGCTCCCACCACCAGTTCCAGTGGTGCGTCGAGACCACCAGCCCCAGCAGGATGCCGCCCAGCGCCACCATCGAGCCGACGTAGCCCTCTCCCACGCGGTAGAGCGTGCCCGAGACGCAGCCTCCGGCCAGCACCATGCCCACGCCGAAGATCACGCCGCCGGCGATGAGCTGCAGCCCCACTGGCATCAGGTGCGCTCCGGCAGGGAGCGCGCCGAAGGCCGGCACCGGTACCGACTTGCTCTGCACCAGGGCGAAGCCAGCGCTGGCCAGCGCCAGGCCGGCCAGCAGCCCACGCAGATTGCGTGCGTCACGCAGCAGGAAGAGGTCGCGAAAAGCGGAGGCGAAGCAGAGCCGGCTGCGCTGCAGAATGAAGCCGAAGGCCAGCCCGAATACCCAGTAGATGGCCAGCGTGCCGTTGGCCAGCATGGCGACGGCCAGAATCCAGAGCGCCAGCGCAAGCGCGGCCGCACGCGCCACGAACCGCCAGATCAGCGGCGAAGTCCCGGCCGGCGAACGAACGGCTATCGCTGCCACGACATCCTCTCCCTGCTCTCTTCCTCCGGCCGGGCAGAGTCCATCCCTGCCCCACCGGTGCTCAGCGTAACGTGAAGTAAGTATAGCGACTTAATCAAGAACCTTGCCGGCGCACGAAGATCACCTGGCCGACCAGAATGATGCCGGAGATGATGAACCACTGGATCGCCGCGATTTTGTGCACGCCCTCGCTGAGGTCCGGCTGGGGCAGGTGGCGATGCGGCGGCGGCCCGGCCTCGTCGCCGGCAGCCGGCGATTCGGCCACCACCAGCGGGGCCAGGCGATGGTGCAGAAGGGCCTGCAGGTGTGCCAGATCCAGATCGGTCACCAGCCGCCGCGGGTTGGGCTGGCTGCCCGGCGCCGGCCAGCTGCTCCCCTGCCGGCTGGGATGCACCCAGCCGTTGATCTGCACCACGCCGCTGGGAGCATCGTACTGCGCCCACTGCTGGGGCGAGGCCTCGGTCGCTGGAATCCAGCCGCGATCGACGAGCACTGCGCGGTCGGTGCCCTCGACGACCAGCGGCGTGAGCAGATCGAGGCCGATCTGCCCGTTCCACACCTGATTGGGCAGTGCTACCTCATCGGCAAAGTCGAAGGTGCCGCGCACCACCACCGGCCGGTAGACGAGCGCCTCGGCCGCCGGCCCGCTGCCGAGCGAGGCGAGGAAGGTCGCGGTCAGCTCCAGCGGTGGCGCGCTCAGGCGGCTAATGAGCTGGGCGTTGCTCGCCCGCCGCTGCGCCAGCCGGTCGAGCTGCCAGAAGCCCAGGCGCACCGTGATGGCACATGTGAGCAGCGCGGCCAGCGTCATCCAGCGCCAGCGCCGGCCAAAGAGCAGGTGCAGGGTGATGGCCGCTTCGCGCACAAGCCGGCCGGGCCACGCCGCAATGGGCCCAACGGGTGGGCTACCGCCTTGCATGTGCTGTCCTGGCTTGTACGGCGCCTGGGTGCGCCCACCGGGCGCAGCGGCCGCGCGGCCGGTGGACCGGCCGCCGGCTCCTCCAGAGGGTACCCTAACACCAGCCGTGGGCCGGCCGGCAGCTCTGGCGGCCCGGCCGGGCACCGCCGGCCGGCTGGAGGCAGGCTGCGCTTGATCCACCACTCCTTACAGTCTACCGGGCGCGTGCCGGTGCTGGGACGCAGTATCATGGAAAGGAGTGCCCTGCAGGTTTTTGCGCCATGGGAGACCCCTCATCCCCAATCCCCTCTCCCACAAGGGGCGAGGGGGCATCCCGGCCACGGACGGTGCCCATCGTTCCCCTCTCCCCGCCGTGGGGGAGGGGCGGCTTGGCCGGGCAGGTGTGGCCCGGACGAAGCCGAAGGAGTGAGGGGTGTAGCGCGTGCACGCAACAGCTTGGCGAGCACCCCGTGAAAGTGCGTGAGGGGGTATGCGAGTTTCGTCCAAGGAAGGAAAAAAGCAGTGGCAGGTATGGCAGGTGGGTGCGGTGCGGGTACTGGGTTCACAACGGAGTGGCTAGGTGAGGGAGCCGGCGCATCGGCTGGCATGGGGAGCAAGCAGCCGTGGCAGCCCACACGGCGGCACATACTCGGCCTGGCGGCCGCCGGCGGGGCCGGCTGGCTCGCAGCCTGCGGGGGCACGACGAGCCCCGGGGCAGCACAGGCGCCGCAGCGCCTGAGCGGGCCACCGCAGAAGGTCACCTTCATCAAGCAGCAAGCGACCGAGCTGAAGGACAATGCCTGGCGAGAGACGTTCCAGCTGGCCGTCAAGGCCGTCAACGTCATCCCCGAGCTGGTCGTCGAGCCGAGCGCCGGCTTCCTGGACAAGCGCATAGCGGAGTTCGCCGCCGGCTCGGCGAATGCCGACGTCACGTACAACCAGCTCAACTGGTTCCTGCCCATGGGGCTCCAGGGCATGCTGGTGGACCTGATGCCCCTGTTCAAGCGCGATAAGGTCGATACCGCGCAATACTACAAGGCCGACTTCGAGTCGTGGATGTGGAAGGGGAAGCTCTATGCGCTGAGCTTCCAGGCGGGAGGCGAGGGCGTGATGTACAACAAGGAGCGCTTCCTCGCCAAGGGGGTGAAGCTGCCCAGCAAGGACTGGACGTATGATGACCTGCTGCAGGCCTGCCAGAAGCTGAATGACCCGGCCAACAACTTCTATGCCGTGCACATCCAGCAGAATGGCGTCCAGTACATGATGGGCACCTTCATGCACAACTTTGGCGGCAAGGTGATCAACGACGCCAAGAACCGCGCCGTCTACGCCGACGATCCAAACTCCGTCCGCGGCGCCGAGCTCGATGTCGATCTCCACCAGAAGTATCGCGTGGCGTGGACCGACGACCTGGTCAAGCAATATATCCAGCCGGGGCTGACGCCGATGCGCTCACGGCTGGCGGCGATGGAGATCAACGGCCTGGCAGGCGCGATCGATATTCGCGACGCCATCGGCCAGGAGAACCTCGACTATGCGCCGCCGCCCAAAGGGCCCACCGGCATCCAGAAGGCGCGCGTGGCCGGCAACTCGTGGTCGATCCTCTCGCTCTCTAAGGCGCAGGACGCCGCCTGGACGGTGCTGCGCTGGCTGCACACCCGCGAAGGGCTGATCAGCCCTCAGCTCAAGGCCATCTCCTGGCCGCCGCTGGTGTGGGCGGCGGAGACGCCCGAGTGGCTGGAGCCGTACAAGGGCACGCACATCGCCGACGTGACCAATGTCTGGCGGACGAACGGCCACAATGAGGTGGTCGTGCCTGAAGGCGATAAGGCGCTGCAGCTGATGAACCAGCCGGTCAACCGTGCGCTGGCTGGGGAGATCGCCACCAAGGAAGCGCTGCGCCAGGGACAGGACGCCGTCAACCAGCTCTTTGCCCAGCGGCCCAAGGAGTGGGAGCAGTAGCGCCAAGCCGGCTTGCGGAGCAATGCGCATGTCGATGTACTTTGCCTCCTTCGATGGCACGAGCAAGAAGGTCCACTGGCAGGAGCTGTGGCGGCACGAGCTCGAGGCGGCGCTGGCGCACGATCCGGTGGTGATCGTGCCGGTCGGCAGCATCGAGCAGCATGGCCCCCACTGCCCGCCGGACGTGGACATCTCGATCCCGTTTCATCTGGCCGTGGCGGCTGCCCAGGCGATCGACGACTTTCCAGTGATCGTCGCGCCGCCCGTGCTCTACGGCTTTACCCACTACAACATGGGCCACGTCGGCACGCTCACGCTGCGGCTGGAGACGTTCATCGACGTGCTCTGCGATATCTGCCGCAGCCTCAAAGCGAACGGGTTCGAGCGCATGATCCTGCTCAACGGCCACGGGGGCAACGTCGCGCCGCAGCGGGCGGCGTCGGTCAAGCTCTCGGAGGAGGACGTGTGGGCGCTGCCGGTTGTCTACTGGGAGATGGCCGCCGATGAGCTACGGGCGTGGAGCGAGGCCGATGAGGGCAGCATCGGGCACGGGGGCGAGTGGGAGACATCGCTCCAGCTCTACCTACGTCCGCAGCTGATTGCGCGCGAGAAGATGGCGCGCAACGAGTGGCCGCGCCCCGGCGCGCGGTTCAGTCCGGAGATCTGGCGCTTTGCCCAGTGGCCCGAGCGTCGGCGCGAGGCGCCGCTCGGCGTCATGGGCGATCCGTTTGCCGCCAGCGCGGAGAAGGGGGAGCGCCTGTTCCGCGTGCTCACCGGCCGGCTGGTCCAGCTCTGCCGCGAGCTCCACGCCCAGCCGGTGCGCCGCTACCGCCAGTTTGGCTCGCACTGCCCGTAGCTGCCAGGAGGGGCATCAGGATCTGGCAAAGGACGAGCAGACGATGGTTTCCTCGGGTGAGTGATGGGGCCGGTCACGAGGTGACTTCATCATCTGGCAAGATCTGGCAAGGGATAAGAAGACGATGGTTCCAGCCACTGCGGCCATGGCGCGCGAGCACAAGCAGCCGCCGGCAATCATCCCGCCCCTGGAGAGTGGTGACCATCTCTCCCGCGCCGAGTTCGAGCGGCGTTACGAGGCGATGCCGGATCTCAAGAAGGCCGAGCTGATCGAAGGAGTAGTATACGTGCCTTCCCGCGTGCGTCTCATTCACGGCCAGCCTCACGCGGCGATCCTCACCTGGCTGGGTATCTACGCCGCGGCCACGCCGGGGGTGGAGCTGGCAGCCGACACTATGGTGCGTCTCGATCTGGAGAATGAGCCCCAGCCGGACGCCTTGCTGCGGATCGCGCCGGCAGCCGGCGGGCGCTCGCGCACGAGCGACGAGGGCTACGTTGAAGGGCCACCCGAGCTGATTATCGAGGTCGCCGCCGGCAGCGTCTCGATCGACCGTCACACCAAGCTGCGTGTCTACCAGCGCAACGGAGTCCAGGAGTACCTGCTGTGGCTGGTGCTGGACCGCCGGATCGAGTGGTTCGCGCTGCGCGAGGGTGTCTACGTGCCGCTCGCCCCGGACGCGCACGGGGTAGTGCAGAGCCAGGTCTTTCCCGGCCTGCGGCTAGCGGTGCCGGCCCTGCTGGACGGTGATCTGGCCCGGGTGCTGGGCGAGCAGCAGGCGGCGCTGGGCACGCCGGAGCACCAGGCATTCGTCGCTGCCCTGGCCGCCGGGCGCCGCATGTAACCGCTGAGGCGCGCCGCGTCCCTTGCACCTCTTCACCGGCATCCCTGGTAGAGGCCCTGGTATTCGCGGGCATTTTCGCCATGGAAGCCACGTGCTGCCGCCTGCGCACCGGCGCCTCCGGTAGAGGCCCTGATACGGACGGGTACAGGTGCCCCGGT
>Ga0070741_10008999_pt1 | contig 19675 bp, 17 predicted proteins | sample Coa_R1_4_FD_66440 | JGI IMG/M metagenome (GOLD analysis project Ga0070741, IMG submission 66440) | Surface soil microbial communities from Centralia Pennsylvania, which are recovering from an underground coalmine fire - Coalmine... | ecosystem: Environmental > Terrestrial > Soil > Unclassified ...
TCCTTGCCACCCGGCACGCACAGGTTCAGCCGCTCCTCTGTCCTGGCAAAGATCGCCGCCGAATAATCCCTGCAATTGTAACCGCACTGGCCGCAATCCTGCTGCGCCATCGCAGCCATCATGCGGAGCGGCAGCGGCCTGCCTTCGGCGAGTTTCATGCGTTCGGCAAGCGCAATCGCCGGATCGTGCCACGGTGCGCCATCGTCAGCCTCGGCGGACTGCGCCAATGCAACGCCAGGTACGAGCAGTGCAACCTGCTGCGCCGACAGCGGCGTCACGCCTTCGGTCAGGCCATAGAGTCCGGCGAACAGGCCATTCAGCCAGGCCCGCTGCTCCGGCGAGAACGGCGCGTTCTCTGGCAGAAACGACGGAATTGGCGGACGCGGCGTGATGCTCATGCGACCTCTTCGGCAAATGCCTTGAGCGCATCGACTTCGTGGCGGCGCACGAATTCGATGAAGCTTTCCGCGGGCGACGCGCGCTGCGCGAGATAGGCCTTCAGGATTCGTTCCACGGTCTGTGGCGCATCCTCCGCCTTGACGTCGCGGTAGAGTTCGCGCCCAAGCGCGGCATCCGGCCCGAAGCCGCCGCCGACCAGAACGTGATAGCCCTCGACCGGTTCGGCCTCTTCATTGTCCTGCACCTTGCAGGCCAAGAGGCCAATTTCCGCAACAAAATGCTGTGCACAGGAATGATGGCATCCGGTCAGGTGGATGTTGACCGGCGTGTCGAGTGAAACGCGCGTCTCGCACCAGCTGGCGATTTCTTCGGCGTGGCGTTTGGTGTTGGACGCAGCAAACTTGCAACCGGTATTGCCGGTGCAGGCGACGAGACCCGAGCGGAGCGCGTTGGCCTCGATCGCGAGACCGAGCGCTTCGATACGCGCACGTACCGTTTCGATTTTGTCTGCCGGGACGCCTGAAATCAGCAGGTTCTGCCAGACCGTCAGGCGAATATCGCCATCGCCGCATTCGCGTGCAATATCGGCAATCCCGCGTACCTGGGCGGCGCCGAGATAACCGACCGGCACCGCGACACCGATCCAGTGCAGCCCATCCTGCTTCTGCGCATGGACGCCGATATGTGCCGTGCGCGAGAACGGCGGCCGCGGCGCCAGCGCGCCGGGCACCGCGCGGTTGAGCCTGCGGCCGAGTTTTTCCTCGACGAGGCCGAGAAACTTCTCGACGCCCATCTTGTCGAGCACGTATTTCAGCCGTGCCTTGGCACGATCGGTGCGGTCACCGTGATCGATGAAGACGCGCACCACCGCGTCAGCCACCGGGGTCGTCTCGGCAGGTCTGACGATGACGCCGGTGTCGCGCGCGAAGTCCTTGTGACCCGTGAGGCCGCCGAGACAGAGCCGGAACCAGACGCCGCGCTCCAGCCCGAAGCCTTCGTTCACCTGTACCGCCTGGAAGCCGATGTCGTTGGTATCCTCCAGCACCGGGATCATTCCAGCACCGTCGAAAGCGACGTTGAACTTGCGCGGCAGACCGTAGAGCGACCGGTCGTTGAGGATGTGGAAGTGCCATTCGCGCGCATAAGGGCGCGTGTCGATCAGCTCCTGCGGATCGATGCCGGCGGTCGGTGTGCCCGTCACGTTGCGGATATTGTCGGCGCCGGAACCGCGCGAGCAAAGCCCGAGATCCTGGATCGCCTCGACCGCGGCAACCGAATTTTTTGCCTCGATTTCGCGGATCTGGATATTTGCGCGCGTAGTCACATGCACATAACCGCCACCATACCGCTCGGCAATGTCGGCCAGACCGGCGAACTGTGCGGCCTTCAGAATGCCGTTGGGCAATCTCAGACGGCACATGTAGGAGTTCTGGTTGGGCGCGACATAGAACAGCCCGAAATAGCGCCAGCGGAAATTATCCGGCGGCTTCGGGTATTCGTTCCTCGCGGCGTGCGCCTTCAGCCGCTCGTAGGTGTCGAAAGGATGTTCGTCGCGCTTGAATTTCTCCGGATCGGACAGCTTGCCGCCTGCCGCGATGACTCGATCCTGCGCCCTGCGCGCGGCGGCGTCCGGACCGATCAGCTCGCCCGCGCCTGGCGGCGCATCCGCTGCGGGCGTGCCGAGTCCTTTCGCGGCCTTGGCGATCTGCAGGCCCGCGACAAACCCCTCGAGATATCGTTTCTGTTCCGGCTCGAAGTCGCCGGACGTGGTTTCGCCCGGCGGCTTGAGCGCCGTCCCGGCTTCAGTGGTCATGCGCGCAGCGATCCTTTCGCTGCTGTCTCAGCAACGACTGTGCCAGACGCTAACTCGCTGATATAACAAGCTATTCTTGCGATACCGGACGCCCGCTGCACGCAAATTAGCCGCTACCGAGCGAATATTGTGCAGTGCATTGCAAATGGGCAGACGATCTCATGGTTGCGAATCGAGGACCGATCTGCGTGAGGCCACGCCGCAACCCGTTTTCCACGGCGAACGAGACAGTGAGCGTGGCCACGCGCGCGCATGCGTCAGTTGGCATGTCAATTGCTCAATGGCGATTGAGACACTGCAACCGACAAAAAGGAGACCACTCCCGTGTCCTATCTCGTTCCTTCTGAATTCGTCACCAAGATGATCGACGCCGGAGAGTCGAAGATCTTCATGTCCACCAGGGACACGGTTGTGCGTGCCTACATGGCCGGCGGCATTCTCGCCTTGGCGGCTTGGTTCGCAATTACAATCAACGTTCAAACCGGCCAGCCGCTACTCGGCGCACTCCTGTTTCCGGTCGGGTTTTCAATGCTGATCCTGCTCGGCTTCGACTTACTGACAGGCGTGTTCGTCCTCTGCCCATTGGCCTGGCTCGACAACCGGCCCGGCGTCACGATCAGGGGGATTCTGAGAAACTGGGGACTGGTCTTCATCGGCAACTTCGCCGGGGCGCTGACGGTCGCCTTCATGATGGCTTTTGTGACCACGTTCGGCTTCACACAGGCGCCCGACAAGGTCGGCACAGTCATCAGCAACATCGGCGAAGGCCGCACGCTCGGATACGCAGCGCACGGCGCGGCCGGCATGGCGACACTGTTCCTGCGCGGCATGCTGTGCAACTGGATGGTCTCGACCGGAGTCGTCGGTGCGATGATCTCTACGACCGTGCCCGGCAAGGTTCTCGCCATGTGGATGCCGATCCTGGTCTTCTTCTACATGGTCTTCGAGCACTCGGTCGTCAACATGTTCCTGTTCCCGTCAGGGCTGATGCTCCACGCGCCCTTCTCGATCATGGACTATTTCATCTGGAACGAAATTCCGACCGTGCTCGGCAATCTGGTCGGCGGCCTCTCCTTTACTGGCCTCACTCTCTATGCCACGCATGTGCGGACCGCTCCAAAGCGCGCCGCTTCGCTGAAGCGTGTGGCCTGATGCAATTTGCTGTCGTGGAGCCTCAACCCATAAGGGTTGGGGCTCCTTTCCTTGGTCCGCCGATGCCAGGCCAGCTTGCCATATCGATCGGACAGCATTCCGACAAAGGCCGAAAAGAAGTCAATCAGGATTTTCATGGCACGTTGATTCCGGATGAGCCGCTGCTGAGTCTGAAGGGCATCGCCGTGGTGCTGGCTGATGGCATCAGCAGCAGCGAGGTCAGCGGCATCGCCAGTGAATCGGCAGTCAAAAGCTTCCTGACGGACTACTACTGCACCTCGGATTCGTGGTCCGTCAAAACATCTGCTCAACGCGTCATTGCCGCGACAAATTCCTGGCTGCACGCCCAGACCCGGCAGAGCCAATACCTCTACGACCAGGACCGAGGCTACGTGTGCACGCTCAGCGCCATGGTCATCAAGTCGACCACGGCACACATTTTTCACATCGGCGATGGCCGCATCTATCGTATTGCCGGGCGCCGTCTCGAGCAGCTTACCGAGGATCACCGGGTCATTGTTTCGTCCCAACAGAGCTATCTCGGGCGCGCCCTCGGCATCAATCCGCAGGTCGAGATCGACTACCGGGCTGTCACGATCGAAAGGGACGACCATTTTCTGCTGGCAACCGATGGCGTTTACGAGTACGTCGACAGCCGCTTTGTCATTGAGACGATCAGCGGTCACGCGAACGACCTGGATCACGCTGCGGCGGCGATCGTCGAAGAGGCCAAGCGCCGCGGCAGTACCGACAACCTGACCGTCCAGATTGTCAGGATCGACTCGCGGCCGGACGGCGAGAGCGCCGAAGTCGTCAGGCAGGCGTCCGAACTTCCGTGCCCTCCGCTACCCGAGGCACGGACGGTCCTGGACGGCTACCGGATCGTCCGGGAAATCCACGGCACCAGCCGCAGCCACATCTATCTGGCCGTCGACACCGCAGACAACTCGCTGGTTGCACTCAAGATTCCGTCGATCGATTTGCGGGGCGATCCCGCCTATCTGCAGCGATTCATGATGGAGGAATGGGTGGCGCGGCGCGTCAACAGCGCCCACGTGCTGAAGCCCCGTATCCAGTCGAGACGGCAGAACTACCTGTACGTCGCGACGGAATTCGTCGACGGGCAGACCTTGACCCAGTGGATGATCGACAATCCGAAGCCGGACCTGGAAACGGTGCGTGGGATTGTCGAGCAGATCGCCAAAGGCCTGCAGGCATTTCATCGGCTGGAAATGCTGCACCAGGACGTGCGGCCCGACAACATCATGATCGACAGAACCGGTACCGCGAAAATCATCGATTTCGGCTCGGTGCGGGTCGCGGGGATCGCCGATGACGCAGGCGACGACGACCGGATTCTGGGGACGGCGCAGTATACCGCACCCGAATATTTCCTCGGCGAGGGCGGATCGCAGCGTTCCGACATCTTCTCGCTGGGGGTTATCGCCTACCAGATGCTGACCGGCCGGCTGCCCTACGGCGCGGAGGCCGCGAGAACGCGGACGAAAGCGCAGCAAAAGAAATTAAAATATAGGTCGTTACTGAACGAAAACCGCGACATCCCCGCCTGGGTCGATGGGGCGTTGAAAAAAGCCGTCCACCCGGATCCGTATCAGCGATACGACGAACTGTCCGAATTTGTGTTCGACTTACGTCACCCCAACAAGAAATTCCTCGACGCCACGGCAAAACCTTTTATCGAGCGCAACCCGCTGCTGTTCTGGAAAAGCCTGTCGGCGATTTTGTTTGCTGCGCTTCTGGCCGTGCTGGCCTTGCTCATCCTAATGATGGACCACCACTAGGCTCCACGCTCTGCTCGACAGACGCTCAGACGTCATGCGCGGGCTTGACCTGCGCATCTACAATGAAGCGCAGCGCGCAAAATCCTTACGGCAGAGACTGGAGCGCTGCCTCATGGAGGGCCGGGCAAGCCCGCGGTCATTTCGGCTTGTAGGGGCGGACGTTGGCATGGAAATCGGCGCCGTTGCCGCTCGCGGCGACGAAGCCGGCGCGGATCACGTAGTCGCCGAAGCGCTCGCCCTTCCGCCGTTCTTTGGCATAAGCCGCAAACAACGGTTCGAGCGCGGCAACGATGCCGGCGTGATCGAGATCTTCCGCGTAAAGCTTGTTCATGCGCGAGCCGTCGAAGGCCGCGCCGAGGTAGAGATTGTAGCGGCCCGGCCCCTTCCCGACGACGCCTATTTCGGCGAGGTAGGGCCGCGCGCAGCCGTTCGGGCAACCCGTCATGCGAATCACGATGTCGTCCGCGGACAGACCGTGCGCGGCGAGTTTCTCGTCGAGCGCATCGAGAAGCTGCGGCATGTAGCGCTCGCTCTCGGCCAGGGCGAGGCCGCAGGTCGGCAGCGCAACGCAGGCCATCGAATTGCGCCGCAGTCCGGACCATGGCGCGAGCAGGCCCGCCTCGCGCGCGATGCGCTCGATCTCAGCCTGCTTCTCCGTCGGCACATTGGCAACGACAAGGTTCTGGTTTGGCGTGATGCGGAAATCGCCGTCGTGCATCTGTGCAATCGCGCGCAACGCGCTCTGCTGCGCGGCGCCGGGAACATCGCGCACGCGTCCGTTCTGCACGAACAGCGTGAGGTGGCCGCGGCCATCCATCCCTTCGGTCCAGCCGAAGCGGTCGCCGGTCGAGGTGAACGTGTAGGGTTTTGCCGGCGCAAGCCTGACGCCCGAGCGCTTCTCGACCTCGGCGCGGAAGGCGTCGAGCCCGCGGTCCTCGATCGTATATTTGAGCCGGGCATGCTTGCGGTTCTTGCGGTCGCCCCAGTCGCGCTGCACGGTGACGACGGCCTCGGAGACTTTCACCACGTCCTCAGTGCGGCAGAAACCCATCACCTCCGCAATGCGCGGATAGGTGTCGGGCTCACCGTGCGTCATGCCCATGCCGCCGCCGACGGTCACGTTCCAGCCGGAAATGTTGCCCGCATCATCCGTGATCGCGATGTAGCCGAGGTCGTGCGCGAAAACATCGACGTCATTCGACGGCGGTACCGCCACCACAACCTTGAATTTGCGCGGCAGATAGGTCTTTCCGTAGATCGGCTCGACCACCTCCTCCTCGCCGCCGGCGATACGCTCGCCGTCGAGCCAGATCTCGCGATAGGCAGTGGTGTGCGGCAAAAGATGATCGGAAATCGACCGTGCCAACGCGATCGCCGCCGTATGCGCGCGCGATTGCTCGGGAAGCACGTTGCACATGACGTTGCGGTTGATGTCGCCGCAAGCCGCGATCGAGTTGAGAACCGCGGCATCGATCGCCTTCAGCGTTGCTTTCAGGTTGAACTTGATGACCCCATGCAGCTGCACCGTCTGTCGCGTGGTGAGCCGCATCGTCCCGTTGCCGTAATCGCGCGCAACCTGGTCGAGCGCAAGCCACTGTTTCGGCGTGAGAACTCCGCCGGGAATGCGCACACGAATCATGAAAGCGAAAGCCTTCTCCATTTTCTTGCGCGTGCGCTCCGGCCGCAGGTCGCGGTCGTCCTGCAGGTACATGCCGTGGAACTTCACCAACTGCGCATCGTCCTCGATGATGGCGCCGGTGATCTCCTCGCGCAGGCCATCGGCCAGCGTACCGCGCAGATAGTCGCTCGCTTCCTTGATGCGCTCGTTGCGCGACACTTCGTCGGTCATTGTCTTTACCTCGTCATTCCGGCCGACGCTGCGGGGTGTCGGGAAGCCGGAATCCAGATCCTGAGGAAGCTTTTGATGTACCCGGATTTCGGGTCCGCTCGTTTTGCCGCGCCCCGGAATGACGCTCCCTGAGGATCAATACGTGTCCTGCAGATAGCGCTTTTCGCGCTCCAATGTCACCACCGCCTGCTCGGCCGCTTCAGGGGTGAGGGACCTCACGTCGGCGTAGGCGCGCACCAGCGTGGCGCGCACGTCCTTCGCCATCGCCTTGGCGTCGCCACACACGTAGAAATAGGCACCACCGTCGAGCCATTCGATGAGTTCGGCGCGGCGGTCCCACAATTTGTGCTGAACGTAGATTTTCTGCGGCGTGTCCCGCGAGAAAGCGACGTCCATATGCGTCAGCACGCCGTCCTTCAGCGCATCCTGCCAGTCAAGCTGGTAGAGGAAATCGTGCGTGAAAGTACGGTCCCCGAAGAACAGCCAGTTGCGGCCGCTCGCTTCCGTCGCACGGCGCTCCTGCACGAAGGCCCGGAAGGGGGCAACGCCGGTGCCTGGACCGACCATGATGATGTCCTTGTCCGGCGCAGGCAGGGCAAAATGCTTGTTCGGCTTCAGTTTCACGCGCACGCGGCCGCCTTTCTTGAGGCGCTCGGCGACGTAGCTCGAGGCCACGCCCTTGCGCGCGCGGCCGTGGCTTTCGTAGCGCACGGCGGAAATGAGCAGATGCGCTTCGTCGCCGACCTCGCGGCGCGACGATGCGATCGAGTAGGCGCGTGGTGCGAGCGGCCGCGTCAGCGCGCGCAGCGTGTCGGCATCGATCGCGATCGGGAACGTGGCGATGAGATCGATCAGCTGGCGGCCGGCGACCCATTCGCGCGCCTGCCCCTCGGCAATGAGCGCCTTGACGTATTGGTGGCCGGTTTTTTCCGCGTATATCTCGATCGTCTTGAGCGACAGCGTGGTCACGTCGCGCGATTTGATAAAATCCGCGCGCAGTTTGGCGTCGTCCGCAAGCCCGGCAAGCTTGAGCAATTCGTCAACATAGGCCGGGTCGTTTTCCGGATAAAGGTCGAGGGAATCGCCCGGCTCGTAGGCAGGCACGCCATTCTCAAACGTGAGCTCCAGGTGGATCGTCTCCTTGTCGGAGCGCGAAGAATTGAGATCGATGTGCTCGGTGATCTCGGCCTCGACAATTTCGGTATTCACCGCCGCGGCTGGCTTGCTTCCGAAGTCGACCTCGATCACGCGACCGCCGGAATTTGGCGGGGTCAGCACTTTCACGGCATCGCCGATCCAGCGTGCGGCAGGCTCGGCGAAATCAAGATCGAGATCGACACGGTCGACAACGCGCTTTCCGCCGAGCGCCGCGAGACGCTCGTCGATCTTCTTGCCGACCGCGCAGAACTCGGCGTATGCCGTATCGCCCAGCGCCAGGACCCCGAATTCGACGCCGTCGAGACGCGGTGCGCCCTCGCCCATCAGCTCGTTGTAGGCACGCACAGCACGCGCCGGCGGGTCGCCCTCGCCCCACGTGGCGGCGATGACGACGAGCTTCCTGGCGGACGCGAGCGCCGGCAGCTCGAGATCCGCCATGTCGATGACGGTCGGCTTGAGGCCGTTCTTGCGTGCCGCCTTGGCAACGTCACCCGCGAGCTTCTCCGAATTCCCGGACTCGCTCGCATAGACGATCGTCAGCGGCTCCGCAGGCCGCGCCGGCGCCGCCGGCTGCACCGCCAGCGCTCCGCCCGACGACGCGTCAAGGCCCGCCAGGAACCCGGCGAGCCAGGCGCGTTGGATCGGGCTTGCGGTGCCGACGACACGATTGAGGAGATCGATCTCCTCCTCGGCGAATGGTGCGGTCTTCGGTATTGGCGACATTTCCATTCCTGCTTCCCGACGGCACAACAGGCGCCGCCGTCTTGCCGGCGTCAGATCGACGCCGGGTAGAGGTGATTGACGATAGCGAGGATGACGAGAAGGCCGACGCCGATTCCGAGGCTCCAGCCGATCAGCTTCTTCTCGATCGGCAGCAGCGGTTCGGCTTGGGCCTTGTGCAATTCCTCGGCGATATTCGTTTGCGACATTTGCTTTGCTCCCAAACTCAGCCGGCCAACGGCGGTTTCACACCAGCGAAAAACAGCCAGGAAATCAAAAGCCCGACCCAGATCACGAAGCCGAACAGGCTCACGAGATAAACGGCGGCAAGCTTACCGATGCCCTCCTGCCAGAGCTTCTTGAAATTCGACAAAACGCCGATCGAGAAGAAGGTCAGGATGAAGAACACGACGCGCAGCGTGTTCGCCTCGCCCATCGCGGCAGGCACCTTGTGCGCGATGTCTGCCGGTGTTGCGAGCGCGAGGTAGAGCCCGACGATGAATGTGATCACGAAGCCGATAACGAATTTCGGGAAGCGGTCCCAGATCTCGCGGATATTGGCCTTGTCCGAGGTGCGGTTGATGTGGTTGGTCCAGATGTAGCCCAGCACGAAGGCCCAGATACCGATGAAGATGTCGATGAACACCTTGATCGTCGCCGTGGTGCCGAGGATCCAGCCCGGCTGATATTTGACGCCCTCGGCCGCGTTCTGCGCCAGGATCAGCGACTCGGTGATGGCACCGCCGGCGACCGCCGCGCCGTCGGTCTTGATCGCAAGGCCCATCCAGGCGCCGGCGACAAGCGGCTCGTGCGCAAGGAACGTCTGCGCGAGGAACGGCAGGATCAGCACCTCGACGACCGCGAAGACAACGACCAGCGACGACACCAGCACCGGCACCACCGGCCGCGCGCGGATGGCGCCGCCGGTCGCGATTGCCGCAGAGACGCCGCAGATTGAGATGCCGGAGGCGAGCGGCGCGGCCCATTCGCGATTGAATCCGAAATATTTGCGGGCGACGAAATAGACCACCGCCCAGTAGATGAGATAGGCCTCGATGATCGCCGCGATCCCGCGCAGGAGCAGCGAGCTTGCGAGCGACAGCTTTCCGGCCGCGGTTACGGCAAAGAAACCGCCGAGGATGACGATCGCGATCTTGATGTAGAGCTCGGGTCGCACCGCGTCCTTGATCGCCTCCGCGAAACGCGGGAACACGTTGGCGATCACCAGCCCGACGACAAGCGCGACAATATAGGCGCCCTCGTTTGTCAGCCGCAGCGACCAGCTGATGCCGAACTTCTGCAGTTCAGCCGGCGTCACCGCGGCGAAGGTCGCGAAGTTACCGGCGATCCAGCTTGCGTACGCGATCCAGAACACCGCGGTGAAAGAAAGCGCAAACTTACGGATGTCGCTCTTGAGCGCTACAGCCGCTGCGCTCAAGACGACCAGGAGAGCAACGTAGGTCGCGACGAGCGCACCGAAGCCTCCGAGCGAGGCGTAGGACTTCGATACCGTGCCCAGCGCCTTGCTGAAATCCACCCAGACCGAGGTAGTCACCGCCCAGCCGAGCAGATCGACGTTGACGATCGCGGCGAGCGACAGCACGAAAATAAAAAGGCCGATGATCAGCGACAGCCAGTCCTCGCTGATGCGCGGTGCGGTCTCGACATTGTCGGCGCGTTTGGGTGCGCGCTCGTTCCAGGTCGTTGCAGTTGTCATGAAGTGCCCCTTACCCCTTACCAATGCACATGCGGCACGATGCCGATGGCGATCAGCGCCACCAGCGCCGTTGCAAGCGCCAGCGCCCAGGCTTCCAGCGCCGAAACACGTTCGGGCTCATGCGGGAGATCGGACATCGGGCCTGCTCCTGTTGCGGAACCTCAGGACCCGTTAAGTAGGAGACTATTCTGCAAAACCGCAATAAGTGCCCGAAAATAAGAAGAAATTTGCTCCCTTGGGTGGCGGAGCGCGCAACAATTTCCTCTGCCGCTCGGCTTGTGGAGAACGCCGGTAACGCTCGAATCCTGCGTTTACGTATGCAAAACACGGAACATGTTGCTCACTCCCGCAATGCTTCACGCGGTGATGCCACTTTGCTGACGTCAAGCTATCGCCGCAGACTGCATGCCGTGCTGACACCGCGCGAGCACCGCCTGTTCGCGCGCCTCGACACGCCCCAGAAAATCCAGACGTTCCTCGACAGGCTGCCGGTGAACTTCAGCCTCGACGGCGACACCGCCATGTCGCCGCGCCGCGTGATCGAGATGCGGATGGCGCATTGCGCGGAAGGCGCGGTCTTTGCCGCGGCCGTGCTCGCCTATCATGGCCGGCCGCCGCTTCTGATGGATATCCGTGCGCTACCGCGCGATCAGGATCACATCGTCACGCTGTTCCGCGAGCGCGGACTGTGGGGTGCGATCAGCAAGACCAACCACCCCATCCTGCGATGGCGCGATCCGATCTATCGCAGCGTGCGCGAGCTCGCGATGACCTACGCGCACGAATATTGTCTGCCGGGCGGCAAGAAATCGATGCTGTCTTTTTCCAGGCCGTTCTCGCTCGCGCGCTACGCACCGAAAAACTGGGTGATCGCGCCGGAGGACCTCGATCAACTGCTGGTCGATCTCGACACCTCGCCGCACCTGCCCGTCGCCCCGCCACGCGCGCTGCGTGCGCGGCGCCGCGCCTCGCGTTTCGAGATGCTGGCACAGGACGCGGTCGAGTGGCCGGACCCGGTGAAGAAGAAAAAGAAGAAGAAGACGAAGAGGCGGTTATAGGCGCCCCGACACACTCTGCTCGTTCCCGCGGCAATCAAGGGCGGCGCGTGAGGGCCGCCGTTCAGCGCTGGGTCCGCGTTTTCGCGGGGACAAGCGGTCGGGTGGCGGGCATGACAGACGGGAGACCGGCGGTTATAACGCGTTGCACCCGTGTGACCTGAGGCAACCCGCGTGGCGTCCTTCACCTACCGCAGCACATTGACCATCGAATGGGGCCAGTGCGATCCGGCCGGCATCGTGTTCAATAGCCGCTTCTTCGAGATCTTCGACACCAGTACCTGGCACATGTTCGCGGCGGCCCTCGGCGTGGAGCCGCACAAGCTCGCCAGCACGTTCGGCATCATCGGCATCCCGCTGGTCGGTGCCAGCGCCAACTTCCTCATGCCGGTTCGGTTCGGCGATATCGTCGAGATGACCTCGCGGGTGAGCGAGTTCCGCCGCTCAAGCTTTGACGTCGAGCACCGGCTTTCGGTCAACGGGGAGCTTGCCGTCGAGGGAGCGGAAACCCGCGTCTGGGCCGCCCGGCGCAAGGACGACCTTGGCAAGGTCGGAGGGACCGCCATCCCGGCGGACGTAATTGCCAAATTCGCCTAATCGTTCCATCCATTCCCGGGAATTGGCTTGTCGAGGCGCTTCGGCGCCGCGCGCGGTGCAGTTAATATCGCGGGCAAATCAGCAAGCGCGCCGAAAAGGCGCCTGCCCAAGGGGAAGAAACGCTTGGCCCGGCTGCTTACATGCAGGTTGAACGGGCGCGACCGCGCCGATGCGGTCGCCGACAATGTCCTGCTGCTCGATTACCTGCGCGAGAAGGTCGGGCTCACCGGCACCAAGACCGGCTGCGACGGCGGCGAATGCGGCGCCTGCACCGTGCTCGTCGACGACAGGCCGACGCTCTCCTGTCTCACCCTTGCGGCAATGGTCGAGGGCAAGCGCGTCGACACGATCGAATCCCTCGGCCACGACGGCCAGCTCTCCGCCGTGCAGCGCGGCTTCCATGAGAAGCTCGGCTCGCAATGCGGCTACTGCACGCCGGGCTTCATCATGGCCTCGGCGGGATTGCTGCGGCGGAATCCCGGTCCGAGCGATGAAGAAATCCTGGAGGCGCTCGGCAGCAACATCTGCCGCTGCACCGGCTACGTGAAGATCATCGAGGCGGTGAAATACGCGATCGCGCTCGGCAAGCAGGGGGTGGCGCCGTGAGTTTCTTTTCCAAAGAGAGGAGGCAAGAGCGCACCACACATTCCGCTCGTCCCCGCGAAAGCGCGGATCCAAGGCGGCCGACCGCGAGGCTTGAGATTGTGGCTTTGGAATCCCGCTTTCGCGGGAATGTGCGGAATGCCCACAAGGCCGCCGCATGAACAAGCCCTTCCCCGCGCATAATATCGGCAACTACGTGCCGATGATCGACGGCCCGGAGAAGGTTTCCGGCCGCGCGAAATACACCGCCGACATTGTGGCGCCGGGACAGCTCGCCGGCCGCATCTATCGCAGCCCGTATTCGCATGCAGATATTGTCAGCGTCGACGTGTCGGAGGCGCTGAAGGTGCCCGGCGTCGTCGCCGTCGTCACCGGCGCCGATTGCGACAAGGGCTTCGGCGTCTTGCCGATCGCACGCACCGAATACCCGCTGGCGCGCGACAAAGTGCGCTACCGCGGCGAGCCGGTCGCCGCCGTCGCCGCGCTCGACGATGCCGCCGCGCGCGAAGCGGTGCGCCGCATCAAGCTGACGGTGCGCGAGCTGCCCGGCTACTTCACCAGCAAGGACGCGCTCGCGCCCGGCGCCGTACCGCTGCACGGGAAAAAGCCCGGCAATCTCGAGCGCGACGTGCTGTTCGAGCTCGGCAGCGTCGCGCAGGGCTTCGCCGAGGCCGACCTCGTGCACGAGGGCACATATAACTGCGCCGAGGTCTGCCAGAACCAGATGGAGATGCACGCCGCGCTCGCCGAATACGACGCCGTGCGCGAGCGCATGACCGTGCACGCCTCGACGCAGGTGCCCTATTACGTGCACCTGATGCTGGCGCAGATCCTCGGCATGGACATGTCGCGCATCCGCGTGATCAAGCCGCATGTCGGCGGCGGCTTCGGCTGCCGCACCGAGACGCTCAATGTCGAACTGATCGCCGCGCTGCTCGCGCGCAAGGCCAAAGCCACCGTGCGCATGGTGACGACACGCGAGGAGACCTTCATCACCCACCGCGGCCGCCCGGAGACCGACATCCGCCTGAAAATCGGCATGCGCAAGGACGGCCGCATCACCGCCGTCGAGTGCGACTGCGACCAGCGCGGCGGCGCGCATTCCGGTTACGGCGTGGTGACGATCCTTTATTCCGGCTCGATGCTCTACGCCATCTACGACCTGCACAACGTCAAATACACCGGCCGCCGCGTGCTCACCAACACCCCGCCCTGCGGCGCCTTCCGCGGCCACGGCACCGTCGACGTCCGCTTCGCCTTCGAGAGCCTCGTCGACGAGATGGCTGCAAAGCTCGGCCTCGACCCCTTCGCCGTGCGCCGCGCCAACCTCCTGAAAGCGCCGACCTTCACCGACAACGACCTGATGGTGAATTCCTACGGCCTGCCCGAATGCCTGGACTGGGTCGAGCGCGCGAGCGGCTGGACGACGCGCAAAAGCAGGCGCGAGAGCGGCAACGGCATCCGCAAGGGATTCGGGATGGCCTGCTCGCACTACATCTCGGGTGCCTCCAAACCGGTGAACTGGACCGGCGAGCCGCATGCGACGGTGAAGATCAAGCTCGATTTCGACGGCTCGATCGTGGTGCTCTCGGGGGCCGCCGACATCGGCCAGGGCTCCACCACGATCCTCGCGCAGACGGTTGCCGAAGTGCTCGGCCTCGACCTCGGCCGCGTGCGCGTCGTCACCGGCGACAGCGAGGTTGTGCCGAAGGACAACGGTTCCTATTCGTCGCGCGTCACCTTCATGGTCGGCAACGCCGCGCTCGACGCCGCGCGCAATCTCAAGGCCGTGCTGGTCAATGCCGCCGCGCGCAAGCTCGAGGCGCGGCCCGAGGACATCGAGTGCCTCGGCGAGGTCTACCGCGCCGGCGCGCAGGACAAGGGCGCGACGTTCGATGAAGTCGTCACCGAGGCGCTGAAGGACACCGGCACCATCACCGTCACCGGCAACTACTCGACGATTCCTGAATCGCATGGCGGCAAGAAGTACCGCGGCGCCGCCATCGGCGGCACCATGGGCTATTCCTACTCGGCGCAGGTGGTCGAGGTTTCCGTCGACGAGGAAACCGGCGTCGTCACCGTCGACAAAGTGTGGGTCGCGCACGACTGCGGCAAGGCGCTCAACCGCCTCACCGTCGAGGGCCAGGTGCAGGGTTCGGTCTGGATGGGCATGGGCCAGGCGATGAGCGAGGAAGCCGCCTACCACGACGGGCTGATGCTCACCGCCAACATGCTCGATTACCGCGTGCCGACGATCCAGGATTCGCCGCCGATCGAGGTCGGCATCGTCGAGAGCAACGACCCGCACGGGCCGTTCGGCGCCAAGGAGGCGGGCGAAGGTTCGCTCGCGGCGTTCCTGCCGGCGCTGACCAACGCGATCGCCGACGCGATCGGCATCCGCTTCAACGACCTGCCGGTGACGCCCGACCGCGTGTTTGAGGCGATCGAGAAGCGCAAGCGCGCTGCGGAAAAGAAGGGTGCGCCGTGATGGTGGGCCGTGCGGGTTTTTTCCGGTCATTCCGGGGCGCGAGCGCAGCGAGCGAACCCGGAATCCAGATGCAGGCACAGCAGCCATATCCGGATTCCGGGTTCGCGGCCTTCGGCCGCGCCCCGGAATGACAAGGAGGGTTTGCTGATGGACGCCCTGCCGCCGTTCCGCATCGTGACGCCGCGAACGGTCGAGGAGGCGATCGCCGCGCGCGCGCAGAATCCGCAGGCGATGCCGCTCGGCGGCGGCACCGATCTCGTCGTCAACATCCGCCGCGGCATCGTCGCGCCGAAGGTGCTGATCGACATGAACCGCGTCGAGGAGCTGCACGCCATCAGGGCCGATGCGGAAGGGCTGGAACTCGGCGCCTCCGTCACGCTGAGCGAGATCGTGCGGCACCCCGCGATCAACAGGCATTATCCCGTCGTCGCGCAGGCGGCGGCCCACATCGCCGGGCCGACGCATCGCAACATGGGCACCGTCGGCGGCAATCTCTGCCTCGACACGCGCTGTATCTTCTACAATCAGAGCGAATGGTGGCGGACCGCGAACAATCACTGCCTGAAGACAACCGGCAGCATCTGTCACGTCGCGCCGAAGAGCCGCGACGTGTGCTTCGCCACCTTCTCCGGCGATCTCGCGCCGGCACTGCTGACCCTCGGCGCCGAGGTCGATATCGCCGGGCCGGATGGCCGCCGCACCATCCCGCTGGAGAAGCTCTACATCGGCTTTGCGCGGCAGGACCTGGCCATCACCGCCACGCAGGGCGACGGCAAATATTACCTCTCGCTGCGTCCCGGCGAGATCGTCACCGCCGTGCGCGCGAAGAATACGCCGGGCCTGCGCTCGGCCTACGACAAGATCCGCATCCGCCGCTCCATCGAATACCCGGTCGCCGGCGTCGGCGTGGCGCTGAGGAAAGACAGGGGAAAGCTCGCCGACCTGCGCGTCGCTTTCACCGGCACCAATCCGCGCCCGGTGCTGCTCGCCGGCACCGACAAGCTTTGCGGCGGGGCGCTCGACGAGCGCGTGATCAAGGGCCTCGACGCGCTGGTGCGCGACCAGATCATGCCGATGAAGACGACGTTCACGCCCGGCCATTACCGCCGGCGCGTCGCCGGCGTGCTGGCACGGCGGCTGCTCACGCGGCTTTTTGCGGAGTGAAAGAACGGGGGCCGGCGTGGAACTCATCACCGAACGCAGGCCCTACAACGCCGTCACCGACTTCGTCGATGCGCATATCGCGGCCGGACGCGCACGCAAGGTTGCCTTCGTCGATCCGGAGCGCTCGCTCACCTACGGCGACCTGCACGCGCGCAGCATCCGCTTCGCGCATGCGCTGCGCGCCCTCGGGCTCGAGCCCGAGCACCGCGTTGCGCTGCTGCTCAACGATACCGTCGACTATCCGGTCGCCTTCTGGGGCGCGATCCGCGCCGGCTGCGTCGCCATCCCGCTCAACATCTATCTGACGCTGCCGCAGTACGCCTACATCCTCGGCGACTGCCGCGCGCGGGCGATTGTCGCCGATGCGGCGTTGGCCGATGTAATTCGGCCGGTACTGGAGACGCTGCCGCGCAAGCCGGCGCTGATCCTCGTCGGCGGCACGACAATCCCGGGCGCGCACGCGTTCGAAACCCTCATCGCCCGCGCCGACGCCACCCCCTTCACCGCCGACACGATATCGGACGAGGTCGCCTTCTGGTTCTACACCTCGGGCTCGACCGGCGATCCCAAGGGGGTGCGCCACGTCCATACCAACCTGATGGCGACCGCGAAGCTCTTCGGCCAGGGTATCCTCGGCATCACCGAGAACGACGTGGTGCACTCCGCCTCCAAGCTCTTCTTCGCCTACGGGCTCGGCAACGCGCTCACCTTCCCGCTCTCGGTCGGCGCCACCGCCGCGCTCTGGCCGCACCGCCCCTCGCCCGAGGGCGTGTTCGACATCATGCGGACGCACCGGCCGACAATTTTCTACGGCGTGCCCTCGCTCTACACGGCGCTGCTTGCGCACAAGGACATCGGCAGGGGCGCCGGCTCCGACCGGCTGCGCCTCTGTGTCTCCGCCGGCGAGGCGCTGCCGGCGCATATCGGCGAGCGCTGGCGCGAGGTCACGGGCGTCGACGTGCTCGACGGGCTCGGCTCGACCGAGATGCTCAACACGTTCCTGTCGAACCGTCCCGGCGACATCCGCTACGGCTCGACCGGCAAGCCGGTGCCCGGCTACGACGCGCGCATCGTCGACGAGCAGGGCCGCGACGTCCCCGATGGCGAAATCGGGGAGCTGATCGTGCGCGGGCCGTCGGCGGGCGAAGGCTACTGGAACCAGCGCGAGAAGAGCCGCCGCACCTTCGCCGGCGAGTGGACTCACACCGGCGACAAGTACCGGCGCGACAAGGACGGCTACTTTTATTACTGCGGCCGCACCGACGACATGTTCAAGGTCTCCGGCATGTGGGTGTCGCCCTTCGACGTCGAGGCGGCGCTGGTCTCGCATGAAGCGGTGCTTGAAGCCGCCGTCATCGGCAAGGAGGACGCCGACGGGCTCATCAAGCCGAAGGCTTTCATCGTCCTGCGCAACGGTTTTAAAGCGGATGACGTGCTGCTCGAGCGGCTTAAACTTCATGTGAAGGATAAGGCCGGTCCGTGGAAGTTCCCGCGCTGGATCGAGACACGCGACGCGCTGCCGCGCACGGCCACCGGCAAGATCCAGCGCTTCAGGCTGCGCGAGGAGGACGCAGGCGCGGGGCGGTAGCCCTCGGCCGGTGCAGCCTCGCTCCATGCGCCTCCTCCGCTCGGAGGACGCGGTGGCGCGACCGGGTTGGTAACGTCGCACTCGGTAGCTTTCGCAAAAACCCGGAGAATTCGATGCAGAAGCTTACGGTGCTCGCCGCCACAGCCATTATCGCGCTGACGGTACTTTCACCCCCGGCGGAAGCCTTTCGCAGGGTTCCCGGACAGACCCAGTCCCAGCTCAAGGCAAAATGCGATGCAGCCGGCGGAACGTTCGCGGTCGAACCGTTTGGAGGATATGCCTGCCAGACGGACTCCGGCTGGGCGGTCAATTGCTATAACTCGGACGCCTGCTTTTCCTGGTGCACCGGCAACTCATGCACTGGCCAGCGGAAGAAGAAAGACGGCAGTCTGCCCGGCCTGAACGCGAAGACCGGAGTTGTGACCATTCGGGGCACCGGCGGCGCCGCTGCACCCAGCCGTCCTTCCTCCGGAGCGACGCATGCGCCGACGCAGACCGCCGGGCCCATCGCGGCCGCGCCCGCGGATCATCGCGGCACATCCGGAACGCCGGCGGCACCTCGCCCAGGCACGACCAAACTCAGGCCATTCTAGGCGGGACATCCCGGACGAATCCGGCGGGTCCGCCGGTCGGTCCCCGCCCTGCAAGGGGTGCCAGACGCCCCGCTGCCGCCCCCAATCTCGCGCGGGATGAATAAGGACAATACGCCCGCGTCAGGCGGTGAAATGCCCCCGGGACAGGCGGCAAAGAAAAGCCTTCGTTCGGCCCAATGATCGGGGCGCACGGGGAGGTCAGTGCATGCGTACTCCCCGCGCGCGGCCGCGTGCCATTGGGCGGCACCTGCGGCCGCGGTAAACTGCCTGCGAACCGCGGCGCAGCAGGGAGACCGGACGTTGAGACATCTTCTGGGCGCCGTGCTCGTGCTCGGCCTTGCCGGCTGCGCGTCGGGCGGCCTCTTCGAGCAGAGCGCGCCGCCGCCGCCCCCGCCGCCGGGCGGGGACAGCGGTCCGCTCTCGCAGGCGCCGGTGCAGCCGACCTCGCCCGCGGCCGCCGCCGCGGCGCCGCCCGGCGGGCAGCGCCCCGGCGAGCTGATGGATTGCGTGACGCAGTCGTGCCGCATCAACTGCGCGCACAGCGTGAAGCCGCAGTTCCGGCCGAAATGGTGCGCGCAGTTCAAGGAGCCGGAGTAGACGGCGGTACGCGGGAGCGGCCTTGAGTCGGCCATCCATGAGGCTGTGCCGATAGAACAGCAGTACTTTTTTGCTTGGCCCACTTCACCATGGATGTGCGGGACACAGGTGTGCGAAAGCACGCTGTTCTTCGAACCCTGTGCCCGTGCATCCATGGTGAACGGCAACCGGCAGGAAAGTACGAACGTGCTGGTGGCACGGCCTCATGGATTGCCGGGCCAACCCCGGCAATGACCAGATGAGAGGACGTGGCGAGAAGCCCCCTACACGATCTTCACGTATTCGAAGTCGCCGGGCTTGTTGTCGATGCCGACCTTGGGCGGCGCGATCCAGCTGGCGAACTTGCCCGGCGCGATCACCGGCTGCATGAGCCCGTTGAT
>Ga0070741_10009000_pt1 | contig 19675 bp, 10 predicted proteins | sample Coa_R1_4_FD_66440 | JGI IMG/M metagenome (GOLD analysis project Ga0070741, IMG submission 66440) | Surface soil microbial communities from Centralia Pennsylvania, which are recovering from an underground coalmine fire - Coalmine... | ecosystem: Environmental > Terrestrial > Soil > Unclassified ...
GAAGAACACGCCGACCAGGCCGAGCATGACCATGAACGGCAGGTTCCACCAGTGATTGAGAAACTCGAGGAAACCCACGAGACCCTCCCCGCCAACGCGAGCAAATAGCGTAGCGCTCTCCCCGCCGGGGGTAAATAAGGAACGCGTAAAACGGTTCGTTTATGCCGTTACGGGGCGTTCGCCGAGCAGCAGCGGAAGCCGACGTCGTTGTTGGCGAACGACGCGGGGAAGATGTCGAAGTCGAACTCGCACGTCGAGCCGCCCTGCGGCGACAGGAAGTTTCCGCCGCGCACCTTGAAGTAGGTGTTGCCGCCCGAGGTGACGGTGGTCGACGTCCACTCGTTCAAGTTGCCGCTCATGTCATAGAGGCGATTCACCGCCGGGCCCGGATCGACGCTCGACCAATCCGTGTAGCAGAAGTTGGTGGCCGAGGCGCCGGAGTTGGTGCCCGTCGCCCAGACGGCGCCGCCCGGGTGATCGGCGTTGTTGCAGATATTGACGACGTAGGCGTTGCGCGACTGCGAGAGCGAATAGTCGGGCGGCGCCGGCACCGGCGTCGGGCCCTCGCACGCGGCCTGCCACTCGGGCGCGGTGCACAGGCGCATGGACGCGCCCGTCGAGTCCTTGACCGCGGCGCACGCGGCGGCGGCTTGCGCTTCGGTGATGTTCGACCACGGGATCACGCCGGCGTTCGAGCACGCGCGCGTCGAGTTGCCGCCTTGCGACGCCGCGGTGGCGTCGGGACGCGTCGCCTCGTACTCGTAGACGTAGACGTTGGGCACGACGCTGGTGACCTTCACCATCGGATCCTTCCAGCCGAGGCATGCGTGCGGGCCGGCCATGCCGGGCCCGGTGTAGCAGGTGATCGCGCCCATCGGCGTGCGCTCGTCGATCTGGCCGTCGCAGTTGTCGTCCTTGCCGTTGCACGACTCGTCGCGCGCGTTGGCCGGGCTGGCGGTGACCGGCTGCGGAGTCGCCTGCTGATCGAAGCAGCCCGACTGGAGCTTGTTCATCGGGTTGCACTGCGTGAAGCCGGAGTTGCGGCACGCGCCGACGCCGGCCGAGCACACCGTCGTCGGCGGGCTGAAGACGCCGGGGAAGCCGTCGGTGTCGGTGACGCCGTTGCAGTTGTTGTCGAGCTTGTCGCAGAACGTCTCGACCGGCGAGAGGTTGCCGTTGGCGTCGAGGTTCACGTTCGGGACTTTCGTGTAGTCGCACTTCCAGCCGGACGCGCCGGTGCACGAGAGCGCGATGCACGGCGCCGCGGCGCACGTCGCCTGAACCGGCACGCCGCTGCAGACGCCGGTCGTGTTGTTGCAGAAGTTGGCCGGCACGGTGAGCCCGTTGTCGACGCAGCCGTCGCAGTTGTTGTCCTTGCCGTCGCAGCTCTCGGGCGCCTGCGGATTGACCGGGCACGTGTAGTAGCAGCCGACGCCGCTCGGGCCGTTCTCCGGGCCGGGCGGGCCGCCGGTGCAGGTGCCCGCCGGATCGCCGGCCTTGGGCGACAGCGGCGCGTAGTTGAAGCCGGCGTTGCACTGCAACACTTCGCACACGCCCTTGCCGGTCGGATCGATGGCGTTGTCGGTGACGCACTTGTTGGTCGCGTGCGCGAGATTGCAGACGTGGTTGCAGACGCCGCAGTTCTTGGCGTCGACGTTGTAGTTGGGGAAGCCGAAGCCGTCGTCGGTGATGCCGTTGCAGTCGTTGTCGAGCGTGTCGCAGACCTCGGGCATCGGGCCCTTGGCGCCGGGCAGGTTCTGGCAGATCTTGACGCCCGACGAGCAGACGATCGTGCCCGGCTTGCACTCGCCGACGCAGTTGGCGAGCAGCCCGCCGGGGCACAGCGACGCGCACTGGCCGCCGACGTCGGTCGGGCTGTCGTCGATCAGGAAGTTGCAGTTGTTGTCGATCCCGTCGCACACCTCGGGCGGGAAGCTGCACGCGGTGTTCATGCAGTCGTTCGAGCCGGCGGTCACCGTCGTCGACGCGACCGGGCAGTGGTAGTTGCAGCCGATCTGATCCTCGGTCTTGCCGCCGGCGGTGGCGGCGTTGAACTTGTACGTGTCGGTGCCGTTGTTGATGCAGTGGTCGACGCCGCACACGCCCTTGCCGCCCGCGCCGGCCTTGCACACCGAGACCGCGCCCTGCAGGTTGCAGACGTTGCCGCACGCGCCGCAGTTGTTTTTATCGGTGGCGTAGTTGGGGAAGCCGAAGCCGTCGTCGGTGACGCCGTTGCAGTCGTTGTCGAGCCCGTCGCACGCCTCGACGCCGCCGTTGGTGATGTTGCACTTGTACTGGCAGCCGGGGTTGAGCGGGTCGTGCAGATCGACGTAGCCCGGCAGGCAGGTCGTCGGCACGCACGTGGGCATGCCGCCGTCGAAGCCGCCGACGCACGCGCCGAACTGGTGCATGGCGGTGAAGTCGCAGACGTTGCCGCACATGCCGCAGTTGTTGGGATCGCCGACCGTCTTCTCCGGATTGACGTCGTCGGTGATGCCGTTGCAGTCGTTGTCGAGCTTGTCGCAGATCTCGACGCCGCCGTTGGTCGGCGCGCACGGGCCGCCTTCGCCCACCGGCTTGGCGAGGTCGACCGGCGTGACCAGGTCGCCCGACGCCAGGTCGTTCGGCGCCGCCGCGAGATCGACCGGCACCGACAGATCGGCGTTGTTGCCGCAATTCAAGCAGTACGGGTTTGATTTACAGCCCGCCCCAATTATTGAAAGCGCGATAAATAGCAGCTTATTCATACGCATCAACGCCCTCCTCCCGTCGGAGAACGGCGCCTTCTCACCGCAATCAGCACGCCAAAGATCATTGCAAAGAAGCCGATATTGGACGGGGTATTCGAACCGCCCATGGCGCACGAGAAGCCGCCGCCGCCGGCGCCGACGATCTCGTCCTTGGAGCCGGCCGGCATCTGCACGCAGTTGGCCGCGCAGGCCGCGTCGAGCTGGCAGGTCGAGCCCGACGGGCACTGCGTGGTGGCGCACGGATCGTTGATGCAGCCGCCGCCGCAGCACGCGAGGCCGGGGCCGCAGCCGTTGACGCACATGTTGGTGACGCACATGCCGACGCCCTGCACCACGGCGCAGATCTCGCCCGACGGGCAGCTGAGCCCGGCGCACGGATCGGGCGCGCACTGGCCGCCGATGCAGACGTCGCCCTTCGGGCACATGCTGCAGGTCATGGTGCACGTGCCGTTCTGGCAGAACGTGCCGGGCGCGCACATCACGTTGAAGCACGGATCGGGCTGGCACATCGGCGGCGTGCCGACGCAGATCTGTCCCGTCGGGCAGCCCTGCGTCTTGCACGAGTCGTCGACGCACGCGCCGAGCTGGCACTTGAAGCCCGCCGGGCAGTTCACCGTCGCGCACGGATCGGTGCACACGGCGTTGCCGTTGTTGTCGATGTTGCAGAGCTGTCCCACCGGGCACATCTTCTGCTCGCACGCGTCGGGGATGCAGATGTTCATCGACTGCAAGCAGACGAAGCCGCCCGGGCACGGGAACTCGCCGCCCGAGCACGGCGTGTAGCAGTTGCCCTGGTAGCACATGAAGCCCGAGGGGCAGTTGCCGTTGGTGTTGGTCATGCCGGTGCAGTCGGTGGAGACGCCGTTGCACTGGTTCGGCATCGGCGTCACCTCGCCCTGACACACGACCGCGCCGTTCACGCACGCGGTCGTGCCGGGGTTGCACGGCGGCGCGGGGCCGGTGGCGGGGAACATGGTGCCGGGCAGCGGCGTGAGCGGCGTGCACGGCGAGCCGCCGACGACGCCGACGCGCGGATCCATCAAGTTGGCCGGCTCGTCGGTCATGCCGTCGCAGTTGTCGTCGATGCCGTTGCACACCTCGGGCTTCGGCCCGACGGTCTGCACGCAGGTGAGCCCGTTCGGTCCGGGGCCCGGCTTGGGCGCGACGCACTGGTAGACGGCGCGGCACGGCCCGTTGGTGTTGCCGGGGCACGCCTGGCCGTTGCCGGGGATGTTGTCGTCGATCGGTCCGTTGCAGTCGTTGTCGACGCCGTCGCAGGTCTCGGGTGCCTTGGCGATGCCGCCGACGCAGACCTTGGCGCCGCCGACGCACGCGAACGCGCCGAGCTTGCAGCGCGAGCCGGTGCCGGTGTTGGTGCAGTCGGCGTTGTTGCCCGTCGGGCAGCACGGCATGTTGATCCACGGATCGGTCACGTTGTTGTCGATCGTGCCGTTGCAGTCGTCGTCGGCGCCGTTGCAGGTCTCGGGCTGCGGGCCGATCGCGCCCGAGCACACGCCGAAGCTCGAGGCGCCCGGGCACGGTTTGCCGGCGGGCCAGCCGGCGGGGCAGCACGCGTTCGGCGCGGTGCCGCACGGCGCGGCGTTGCACTGCTGCGTGCCGTTGGTGCAGAGGCCGACGCCCGGCGTGCCGGTGGCGAACGGATAGCACGCGCGCGAGAGGTTATCGACGATGCCGTCGCAGTCTTGATCGGTGCCGTCGCAAACTTCCGCGACCGGGCCGGTGCCGCCGAGGCAGAACAGCTTGTCGGGGTTGACGTGCACCGGCGCGGTGGCGCGCGACGTGACCGGATCGGTGGTGCACGTGCCGGTGGTCGGGTTGACCTGCTGGCAGCAGAAGGTCTTGCCCGGCACGCAGTCGCCGATGTTCGAGCCGCAGTTGAGGCCGGTGTCGGTCAGGTGGTTGTCGGCGATGCCGTCGCAGTCGTCGTCGCAGCCGTTGCACGTCTCGGGCTGCGGCACGCCGGTCGGGTTGCACGCGGGGCACGCGCTGGCGCAGCACGAGCCGGGCACGAACGGCGTGCAGTCGTCGATCACGCCGTTGCAGTCGTCGTCCTGGCCGTTGCACGTCTCGGCGACGGGGCAGAGCGCCGCGTTGGTGGCGCACGTCTGCGCGCTGCACACCTCGCTCAGCGTATCGGCGGAGCACACGAACGTGCCCGAGGCGAAGCAGTGCGTGCCGGCGAGCGCGCCGTTGTTGCACGTGTTGGCCGGGTGCGGATTCGAGCAGCCGGCGCCGTTGACCAGGACGTCGGGGAACGGCTCGTCGCACGCGCCGTTGCAGTCGTCGTCGGCGTTGTTGCATTTCTCGACGAGCACCGACGAGCTGACGATGTCGGCGAGCGCGGCCTCGATGTCGGTGGTGCTGTTGGCGAGGCGCGCCTTGCCGGTGCCGCCGGCGGCGGCGATGGCGTCGAGCGACGCGGACGACGCTCCGCCGAACGCGAGGCCGATGACGTAGACCTTGTTGAGCGTGCGCGCGCCGGCCACCGTGGCGGCGACGAAGCCCTGCGCCGCGGCGACCGGGCCGGTGGTCTCGTAGCCGTTGAACGGCGCATTGACCGAGCCGTTGGCGCCGCCTTCACAGGTGTCGAAGCCGTCGGTCATCTGCACCAGCACGTACGGGCGGCAGGTGATCTGCGGGTCGGTCCCGCCGGTCTTGATGGCGTTGTACCAGGTGATCGCGGAGCGCGCGGCGCCGGCGAGCGGGGTCGAGCCGTCGGCGCGCAGCTCGGGATTGACCACGAACGCGCCCGACGCGGTGTAGTTCTCGGTGCCGTCGAGCCACGGGAAGATCTGCGCGTTCGAGTTGGCCGTCGACGGATCGACGACGATGAAGCCGCCGTCGCTCTGGCAGGGCGTGTTGTAGACGCAGCGGCCGCCGGTGCACTGGTACGAGGCCGGGCACTGCGCCGCGCCCGAGCACGTGCACGACTTGGCCGCGCTGCCGGCGAGCGGCGAGCACTGCCCCGCCACCGCGCCGGTGCAGTCGGTGTCGGCGTAGCAGACCTGCGGATTGGCGCACAGCCCGGCGCCGGTGGTGCCCTGCGTGCCGCACGAGCCGCTGTACGTCAGCGGCAGCACGTGGATGTTGGAGCACGTGGCGTCCTCTTCCCAGTAGTTCGTGCCGTGGTTGCACAGGTTGGGCAGCGTGCCGCACACGCCGCCGGTGCAAAGCTCGCCGTTGGCGCAGTCGAACTCGGTGGTGCAGCGGCAGGTGCCGCCGGTGCAAACGTTCGACGCGCACTGGTTGGCGCGCGTGCACCCGTGCGCGGTGAAGCCGCCCGCGCTCACCGCGCAGTTGGTTCCCGAGTAGCGCATCAGGCCCCACTCGATGTCGCCGGCGCCGTTGAGCGAGTTCGTGAACGCCTGCTTGGCGGCGAACATGCGGCTGTTCTGCCCGTCGAAGCCCGCGCCGCAGACGCCGGTCGGCCCGCAGCCGAGCGCGCCGCACGTGACGCCACCCGGCGGCACGCCGCGGTACCATGTCGGCTGGTTGGTCTGCGTGTCCTTGTACAACAGCGACCCGTCGCCGAACGAAGGGTTGTTGTCGGTGAGGTGATCGACCATCGACCCCGACGTGTCGATCATGACCATGACGCGCGCCTTGATCTGCGTCTGCGCCGAGGCGCCTCCGCCGACGAGCAGCGCCGCCACGCCAGTCACGAGCCCGATACCGACGGTGAACCGCATGGGTGTTACTCCTTGTTCTCCGACTTGTTCTCGTCGCCGCTGTCGCCCGGCTTCTGCGGCGTTTTAGGTTCTTCGACGATGTGGAACTCGACGCGCCGATTGGCCTCGCGTCCCGCCTTGGTCTTGTTGTCGGCGATCGGCGCCGACGGCCCGTAGCCGACCGAGACCAGCCGCTCGGGCGCGATCATCTTCTTGATGAGGTACGTGCGCACCGAGTCGGCGCGCTCCTGCGAGAGCTTGGTGTTGTGCGCGTCGTTGCCCTGCGAGTCGGTGTGGCCCTCGACGCGGATCTTGAACTCGGGGTGGCCCTTGATGACCTGCGCCACCTGGTCGAGGATCCCGAAGCTCTTCGGTTTGATCTTCGCCTTGTCGGTGTCGAAGAAGATCTTCTCCAGGATCACGATCTGCCCGTTCTCGATCTTGACCTTCGAGGGCGGGCCCTTGTCGGGGCAGCCGTCCTCGTCCTGGTAGCCGTTGATGGTCTCCGGCTCGTTCGGGCACTTGTCGTCCTTGTCGAGGATGCCGTCGTGATCGTTGTCGGGATCGGGGCAGCCGTCCTCGTCCTGGAAGCCGTCGAGGTCCTCGGGCTCCATCGGGCAGTTGTCGAACCCGTCGGGGATGCCGTCGTTGTCGTTGTCGGGATCGGGGCAGCCGTCCTCGTCCTGGAAGCCGTCTTTGTCCTCCGGCTCGGTCGGGCACTTGTCGACGCTGTCCATGATGCCGTCGCCGTCGGTGTCGGTCTTGGAGACCGGGCAGCCGTCGTCGGGCTTGGGCGGTTTGTGATCTTCCGGATCGTTCGGGCACGCGTCGTGGAGATCGTCGATGCCGTCCTTGTCGTTGTCGGGATCGGGGCAGCCGTCCTCGTCCTCGAACTGATCGAAGTCCTCCGCCTGGTTCGGACACTTGTCGTCGCGATCGAGGATCGTGTCGTTGTCGTTGTCGGGATCGGGACAGCCGTCGTCGTCCTGAAAGCCGTCCTTGTCCTCGGGCACGTCGGGGCACTTGTCGATCGAGTCGGGCACGCCGTCGTGGTCGCGGTCGCGGCGATCGGGCGCGTACACCGCGCCTAGATAGACACGCGGCTGCGGCGAGCCAAGGCCGGCGATGAGGCCGTTGCCGACGCCGAGGTTGAGCGACAGGCCGGGGATGACGAAGAACTTGGCGGCGATGTCGAGCTCGAGCGGCGCGTCGTTCACGTCGGTGATGGAAATTTTTCCCGAGCCGGCGTTCGAGATCGTCACCGAGTCGAAGCTGTTCGAGTGGCCGTACAGTTCGGCGACCAGGCTCAGGCGGCGCACCAACACGTCGAACGCGAACGCGCCGCCGTAGGTGAGCTGCTGCCCCGCCACCGTCGAGAAAAACGTCGACGTGTGCGCGCGCCAGTTGACGCCGATGAACGCGCCCGCGCGCCAGCGCTCCGCCTCCCAGCCCGCCAGCACGCGCCCCTCGCCCGCCACGCCGCCGAAGTGCTTCTCACCGCCGAAGTCGTCGTCCTTGCCGAGCGGGATCGACAGCCAGTGCGAGAGCGAGATCTGGATGCCGCGATCTTTTCCCCAGAGCCGCACCTTCAAGTGGATTCTCGGATCGCCGAACGCGAACCCGCTCGGCGCCTTCACCGGCGCGGCCAGGTGCGAGTCGGTGAAGTCGTTGCCCGTCTGGTACAGGGTCATCGGGATCGCGAGCGCGATCTGGAAGCGGTTCCACAAGCCGAACGCGCCCCACAGATCGGCGCCGATCGCCGCCTTGATCAGATCCGAGCGCGAGCCGCTGGTGGTTCCCTTGGTCGCGTCGAATCCGAGAATGGAAAACTCGTTTCGCGCGTAATTGAAGTAGGCGCCGAACGCGAAGCCTTTATGTTGCAGCGGCGCGGCCGGCTCGACGGAGATGAACTCGTCGGGGCCGGGCGCGGCGTGGAAGATTTGCGGATTGAACGACCGATCTTGAACCGGTTGCGCAGAAGCCGTGGCCGAGGCTGCCAGGCATAGCGCCGTGAGCAGCCGCGTGCCGCGGCAAGATAGGCGGGCCATTCCGTCCAGCGTAACATGGCACCCTCTTTGTACTCAATAAGATGTTCCACTCCCACGCGCGCGCGCTAGACTGTCCGGCGCCGTGGCCACCTGCCCCACTTGCAGCACCGAGCTCGACGACGCCGCGCAATTCTGCCCGCGCGACGGCACCACCATCCCGCGCGCCGCCGCGCCGAAGATCGCGCCCGCGGCCGCCGAGCCCGCGCCGTCGCCGATCGCAGCGACGGTGGCGGTCAAGACGCGCGCGCCGCAGAAGCCGGCCGTCGAGGAGGATCCCGACGATCCGCTGATCGGCCGGCTGATCGACAACCGCTACCGCGTGCGCGCGCGGCTCGGCTCGGGCGGCGTCGGCGCGGTGTACTCGGCCGAGCACGTCGAGATGAAGCGGCCGGTGGCGATCAAGGTGCTGCACGGCATGTTCGGCGCCAGCGAGGAGTTCCGCAAACGCTTCGAGCGCGAGGCGCAGGCGGCCAGCCGGCTGTCGCATCCGGCCTGCGTGGCGGTGCTCGACTTCGGCCGCGTGTCGCGCGTCGAGCCGCCCGCCGACGCCGCCAAGCTGCTCGGCATGCCGTACCTGGTGATGGAGTTCGTGCGCGGCAAGCTCCTGCTCGAGCGGCTCGAGGCGGGAAACCTCGACGGGCGCGAGGCGGTCGAGATCGCGCGCGGCGTGCTCGGCGCGCTCGGCCACGCGCACGCGCTCGGCCTGGTGCACCGCGACGTCAAGCCGGCCAACATCATGCTCACGCCGCCCGAGGTGACCGGCACGCGCGTCAAGCTGCTCGACTTCGGTCTCGCCAAGGACGTCACCGGCGAGGGCGAGGCGCTCACGCAGGCGGGCATGGTGTTCGGCACGCCGGGCTACCTCAGCCCCGAGCAGGCGGGCGGCAAGACCGTCGACGAGCGGGCCGATCTGTACGCGCTCGGCGTGGTGCTGTTCGAGATGGCGTGCGGGCGGCGGCTGTTCGTGCGGCCCGATCCGATCGAGATCGTGCGCGCGCACGTGTCGACGGCGCCCGATCCGCCGCGCCGGGTGCGCCCGTCGCTGTCGCGCGAATTGGAGGCGGCGATCCTGCGCGCGCTGGAAAAAGATCCGGCCAGGCGCTTCGCCACCGCGAAGGAGTTCGACGCCGCGCTCGCCGCCTGTCCGGAGGCGAATGCTGCGCCGCAAAATAAATCGGCCGCGCGCGAATCCTCGACGGAGAAGCCGGCGTCCGCGGGGCGCGCGAAATTCAACTTCAAGCTCGATCTGAAGAAGTGGCCGCCGCCGGTGCCGGTGGTCGCCGCGGGCGGCGGCGCGCTCGCGCTCCTGGTGCTGATCGTGATCGCGCTCGCGATCCGCAAGCCGGCGCCGCTCCCGCCGGCCGCGCTTCCGGTGGTGGTGGCCGCGCCGCAGCCGATCGCGGAGGCCGCGCACCACCACGTCGAGCTGGCCGTCGGCTACCAGCGCAAGCTGTGGTGCTCCGACGCGCTCGAGGAGCTGGACCGCGCGCTGCGCGCCGACGAGCGCGTGCGCACCGACCCCGACGTCACGCGCACCGCGATCCAGTGCCTGACGCGCAAGACGCAGCCGAAGGCGATCGCGTTCCTCGTCGAGAAAGTCGGGCCGGGCGCGACCGTGGCGCTGGAGACGGCGGCGCGCTCGGACGGCAACCAGGAGATCCGCCAGGGCGCCAGCCGAGCGCTCGAACGGCTGGCCGACGCCGCGCTGGGTGGCGGCGCGCCCGGCGCCCACTAGACTTGATGGGAATGCGCCGCCTCCTCCTCTACAAAACCGGTGAGACCGACCCACGCCTCGTCGAGCACATCGGCGACTACGAGCGCTGGTTCTCGCGCGTGCTCGGCGACTGCGCGCTCGAGATTCACCGCGCGTTCGAAGCGCCTCGCCACCGGCTCGCCGGCTACGACGGCTTGGTGATCTCCGGATCGCCGCGCTCGCTCGTCGAGCCCGAGCCGTGGATGGACGACGCCGCCGCGTTCGTGCGCGCCGCCGACGACGCGGGCGTGCCGGTGCTCGGCGTCTGCTTCGGCCACCAGCTCATCGGCTACGCCTACGGCGGCGAGGTGCGCAAGAACCCGAACGGCTGGGAGGTCGGCACCGTCGAGGTCGAGCTCACCGACGAGGGCGCGCGCGACGCGCTGTTCGCCGGCCTGCCGCGCCGCCTGCGCGTGAACCAGTCGCACCGCGACGAGGTGGGCGCGCTCGGCCCGCGCCTGCGCCGCCTCGCGCACGGCGCGCACACCGGCAACCAGGCGCTCGCCGCGGGCGAGCACGTGCGCGGCGTGCAGTTCCATCCCGAGATGGACGGCGCGGTGATCCGCCACCTGATGGCGCACCGCCGCGCGATCCTCGACGAGGACGCGACGTGCCGCGGCCGCGCGTTCTGCCTCGACACGCTGCTCTCGCGCGCCGCCGACACGCCCGACGCCGAGCGCGTGCTCAGAAATTTCGTCGCCGGCTTCGTGAAGGCCGCGTAGCTCAGCGCGGCAGGCGCAGCCAGACGTCGAACGCCAGCTCGACGCGAAAGCCGAGCTTGCGATACATGTCCTTGGGCGAGTCGTCGGCGCGCGCGATCAAGTACACGAGCTGCGCGGTGCGGCGCGCGCGCGCGATCATGTCGAGCACCATGGTCGCGCCCACGCCGCGGCGGCGCGCGTCGGGGATGGTGCCGACCGAGAGGATCGACGCCACGCCGCGTGACGACGCCAGCCCGACGGTGCCGACCACCCGCCCGTCGCGCTCGGCGACGAAGACCTCGAGCGCGCCGAGCTCGCTCTTGCGCCGCAGCGACCCGACGATCTCGCGCGACACCGACGGCGCGTACCACGCCTCCTCGCGGTTCATGCGATCCATCGCCCACGAGAACTGCTCCCACGTCGCCTCGCCCGGCACCGATCGCAGCCGCACGCCGGCGCGCCGCTCGCGCTCGGGCGAGCTGTCGCAGATCATCGCGATCAGCCGATCGCGCACGAATCCCCGACGGCGCAAGAGCGGGCCGACCGATTCCGGAACGTCCGAGCCGTCGAGCGTGAGCTGCAGGTGGCGCGCGCCCACCTGCTTGAGCGGCTGCGCCAACCGCTCGAGCGCCTCGTCGAGCCCGGCCTCGCGCAGCGTCGCGCGTCGGACGAGGTTCGCGTCGTAGACGTGGGGAAACGCCGGCTGGCGGATCACGCGTCCGACGTCGAGCTTGACCACCTCGGCGCCCGCCTCGGCGAGCGCGTCCTCGGCGAGCGAGATCCGTTCGGCGACGGAGGAGGCTACTGCGCGCACCAGACCATGATTGACGCCGCACCCCGGATCGTCAAGCGTCCGTCAAGCTTCCGTGCCGCGGGGCACAGTTCGTGATAACTACCGACGGAGATGTCGACGTTCGACCTGCGCGCGCTGATCCGCTCCCGCCTCGCCGAGGAGACGGGCACGCTGCGCCGCGAGGCCGAGGCGCGCGTGGCGCTGTGCTACCCGAGCCCGTACCACGTGGCGATGTCGTCGCTCGGCTATCAGCAGATCTACCGCACCATTAATGAGACGCCCGGCTGGGCGTGCGAGCGCGCGTTCCAGCCCGACGACGTCGAGGCGTGGCGCAAGAGCCGGCTGCCGCTCGTCACCTACGAGGGCGAGTCGCCGATCGCGGCGTTTCCCGTCGTGGCGTTCTCGGTCGCCTACGAGCTCGAGGTCACCGGCGTCATCGACTGCCTCGACCTGGCGGGAATTCCGGTGCTCGCCGAGGAGCGCGGGCCCGAGCATCCGCTGATCGTCGCCGGCGGGCCGCTCACGTTCTCGAACCCGCTGCCGATCGGCCCGTTCGCCGACGTGGTGGTGCTGGGCGAAGCCGAGGAGCTCACGCCCGAGCTGCTCGCCGCCGTCGGCGAGGAGCCGGATCGCGCGCGGCTGCTCGACGGGCTGGCGCGCCGGCCGGGCTTCTGGGTGCCGGCGATCCACGGCGAGCAGCTCGGTCCGATCGGCCGCGTCGCCGACGAGAAGTTGCCGGCGCGCTCGCAGGTGCTCACCGCCAACACCGAGCTGCGCTCGATGTTCCTCGTCGAGCCGGAGCGCGGCTGCTCGCGCGGCTGCACCTACTGCGTGATGCGCCGCTCGACCAACGGCGGCATGCGGCTGGTGACACCCGACGTGGTGCTGGCGTCGATCCCCGACGAGGCGCGGCGCGTGGGGCTGGTCGGCGCCGCGGTCACCGACCATCCGAAGATCCGCGAGATCGTGCGCCGCATCGTCGACGGCGGGCGCGAGGTCGGCATCTCGTCGCTGCGCGCCGATCGCCTCGACGCCGAGCTGGTGGGCCTGCTGGCGCGCGGCGGCTACCGCACGCTCACCACCGCCTCCGACGGTGCGTCCGAGCGGCTGCGCGAGGCGATCCTGCGCAAGACCAAAGAGAAGCACCTCGTAAAAGCCGCTGAATTGGCAAAGCAACACGGTTTACGCGCGCTCAAGCTCTACGAGATGGTCGGGCTGCCGGGCGAGACCGACGACGATCTCGACGAGCTGGTGCGCTTCACGCGCGAGCTGTCGAAGATCCTGCCGACCGCGCTCGGCGTGGCGCCGTTCGTCGCCAAGCGCAACACGCCGCTCGACGGCGCGCCGTTCGCCGGCGTGCGCGAGGTCGAGGCCCGGCTCGAGCGCGTGCGCAAGGGGCTGGCCGGCTCGGCCGAAGTGCGCCCGACGTCGGCGCGCTGGGCGTGGGTCGAGTACCTGCTGGCGCAGGGCGGGCAGGAGGCCGGCCGCCGCGCGCTGGCCGCGCACCGCGCCGGCGGATCGTTCGCCGCGTGGAAGCGCGCGTTCGCCGACGGCGGCGCCGGCCGCAGCGCGCTGCGCGTCGTCGACTGAGTCAGCGCTCGGTCACCCGGTTTCCCCGTCGAGAAACTCATCCGACGCGGCGCGCGCGCTCAACCCGAATGCGGCGCGCGCGGCAGCTCGACCCAGAAGCACGAGCCCGCGCCCGGCCGCGAGCGCACGCCGAGCGAGCCGCCGTGCGCCTCGACCAGCCGCTTCACCGTCGCCAGCCCGAGGCCGAGCCCCGGCTTGCCCTGCGCGTTCCCGGCGCGCACGTACGGCAGGAAGACCTTGGTCTGCATCGCCTCGTCGAGCCCGGGGCCGGTGTCCTGCACCTCGAGGCGCACCGTGCGCCCGCAGTCGCGCACGCGCACGGTGATCGCGCGCTCGCCGCATCCGCCCTCGAGGTACTTGATCGCGTTCTCGAGCAGGTTCGACAGCACGCACGCGAGCACGCCGGTGCCGCACGCCACCGCGCACGACGGCGCCGCCTCGACGCGCAGCGCGGCGCCCGCCTCCTCCGCCTTGGCGCTCACCTCGGCGATCAGCTCGTCGAGCACCGGCGCCACCTGCGTCGAGCCGCCCGCCTCCGGCTGCGCGCCCGCGCGCGCGAAGTCGAGCAGCGTGTCGACCATCGCGCTCATCATCGACGCCCCGCGCTTCATGCGCGGCAGGAGCGCGGGCGTCTTCTCCGGGTACAGCTCGAGCGCCGAGGCGCCCATCATGATCGACGTGAGCGGCCCCTTGAGATCGTGCGCGACGCGCGACGCGAAGTGATCGAGCTCGTACGCGCGCAGCTCCGCGGTCTCGCGCCGCGCCTCGGCGATCGCCTGGTAGATGCGCGCCGCGCGCAGCACGAGCGCGAGCAGCAGCAGCCCGAACGTCACCGTGATCCCGTCGAGCACGAGCGCGACGAGCGCCGTGCGGCGGCGGATGTGGCTGATCTCGTGCGCCGCCTCCTCGGCGAAGCGCGCGTTGGCCGAGACCAGCTTCGAGGTGACGGCGTCCAGCCGCTCGGCGTCGGGATCCAGCTCCGAGAACACGACCGCGCGCGCGCCCTGCACGTCGCCGGCGTCGATCGACGCCAGCGCGCGATCGACGTCGTCGAACACCTTGCGCTTGGCGTCCTCGAGCTCGTCGAAGATCTCGCGCTCGCCGGGAATGAAGGGATAGGTCGCGTAGGTGGCGAGGTGCTGATCGATCTCGGCGCGCCAGCGCTCGAGCTGCGCGCGGTCGAAGCGGCGGCCGGTCAGGTGCGCGCCGAGGTAGCGGCCGACGCCCAGCTCGACGTGCCGCATCTGCGAGCGCGCCGCCGCCAACTCGCGGATGCTCGGCGCCGCGTTGGCCACGATGCGCGAGACCTGGCCATCGATGCGCGCCATCTTGCGCTCGATGAACAGCGTCGACGCCACGAAGCCGACGATCAGCCCCACGGCGAGCGCCACGAACCAACGATTCGGCGCGGCACGCATCCCCGTCACCTCGATGGAGCGCGGCGGCGCGCCCGCCGAGAGCAAGTGGAACGGTAGTGAAGAAAACCGGCGATGCAACCCCTCGCCCGCCGCGCGCCGTCCGACAATGGCGCGCGCGTTCAGGAACGTGGAACCGCCGCGCCGGGCGGCTCGTCACACCGGCGAGGAGGCTGCATGGTCAGGCTGCGCGCGTTGCTCGTGGGATCGCTCATCGCCCTCACGCTCGGGAGCTGCGTCGTCGAGGAGCCGGGGTACCGCAACTCGCCGTGCGCCGGCGGCATCTGGATCCGCGGCCATCGCGGCCCGCGCGGCCGCTGGTGGCCGGGTCACTGGCGCTGCCCGGGCGTGCGCGAGGTGATCGAGATCGAGTAGCTCAGCCGGCCGGCGGCGCGGCGGGCGCGAGCAGGTCGGCGGCGCCGTCGGCGTAGAGGCCGGTGCGCGCGTAGCGGGTGCCTTCGGGCGGCGCGACGCCGAGCAGCGCCTCGACGACCTCGGACGGTTTGGCCGAGCCTTCGTCGGCGATCGCCAGGCGCGTGCGGATCACGGTGCCGCCCGCCGGCCACTCGAGCAGCTCGGCGATCGCCGCCGCCTCCGCCGCGTCGGCGACCCGCGCCTCGACGAGCCGCGCGCCGACGTCGATCGATTTGCGCACGCCCTTCTGCAGCCGCGACACGATCAGATTTTCCCGCCGCAACGCCTGCTCCTCGACGGCGCCCGGGATCCACGACGCGTACTCGGCGAGCGCCAGCAGCTTCGACAGCGCCGGCTCCGCGTCGTCCAGTCGGCGCAGCGACTCGATCACCAACCCCTCGGGCGCCGCCGCGCGCAGCCGCTCGCGCAGCTCGTCGTCGCCGCCGCTCCAGTCGATGCGCACGTCGCACAGCTCGGCCAGCGACGCGATGCCGAGCCCGAGCGCCGGCGCGAACACGATCTGCGGCTTGGGATGAAACCCCTTCGAGTAGATCATCTCCACGCCCGCGCGACGGAAGACGCGGATGAGCAGGCGCATGGTGTCGAGATGCGAGATGAACGCGCCGCGCCCGCGCTTCTGAAAGCGCAGCCGGAAGCGCGCGCCCTCGGCCTGCGCGAACGCCTTGGGCGCCTCCATCTTGCCGCGCTCGTAGGGCGAGCCGTCGGCGTTGGGCGCGCGCCGCGCCGACGGCGTCTCGTTCGGTTTGTCTTTGCGCGCGTCGAGCTTTCGCAAATAAACGATTCGCTCCTCGCGCATTTGCGTCAAATCGCACGCAATCCCGCAGTCAAAGCAAACCAGCTTCCGCTCGTCGGAGATCGCGTCTTCGAGGTTGGTGTGATGTAACAGCGTTTTATTCGGCTTTCCGCACGGCGGGCTGACGCGATCCTTCAAAGCGCGGCGATACTCCCACGCCAAAAATCCGTCCTCGAGCCCGATGTCGAGGTGGTCCCACGGCAGCCGCGCGCCGACCGGCCGCGTGCGCAGGTACGCGTCGCGATCGACGCCGCACGCGTCGAGCGCCTCGAGCCACGTGCCGAGATCGAACTGCTCGTCCCAGCCGTCGAAGCGCGCGCCGCGCCGCCACGCGTGCTCGATCACGTCGGCGAGCCGCCGATCACCGCGCGACAGGATCCCCTCGACGTGGCTGATCCCGGCCTCGTGCCATTTGAGGTCGATCCGCTCCTGCTTGGCCAGATCGCGCAATACGCGCTGTTTACGGTGCAGCTCCTCCATCGAGTCCATGGCGCACCACTGAAACGGCGTGTGCGGCTTGGGCACGTGCGAGGAGACCGACACCGTGACGTCGGCGTCTTTGCGGATCTTGCGGCCGAGCCGCTTGAGGCGCCCGCCGGTCTGCGCGATGCCGGCCACGTCCTCGTCGGTCTCCGTCGGCAGGCCGATCATGAAGTAGCACTTCATGCGCGACCAGCCGCGCGAGAAGATCTTCTCCGCCGACGCGGCGATGTCCTCTTCGGTGACGTTCTTGTTGATGACGTCGCGCATGCGCTGCGTGCCGGCCTCGGGCGCGAACGTGAGCCCGGTGGCGCGCACGCTCGACATCTCGTCGAGCAGCTCCTCGTTGAGGCCGTAGGCGCGCAGCGACGAGACCGAGAGCGACACCTGCTGCTTCTTCAATTCGCCCATCACGCGCTTGACCAGCGGCGTGATGCACGAGACGTCGGCCGTCGAGAGCGCGGTGAGCGACGTCTCGTCGTAGCCGCCCTTCTTCACGCCCTCGACCACCGAGCGCACGATGGCGTCGGGATCGCGCTCGCGCACCGGGCGGTAGATCATCCCCGCCTGACAGAAGCGGCAGCCTTCGGTGCAGCCGCGCGCGATCTCCACCGACACGCGATCGAACACCGCCTCGGCGTACGGCACCGGCGTATCCGACGGGAACGGGAACGCGTTCAGATCTTTGACCCACACGCGATCGACGGTGCGCGGCACGCGCGGATCGACGACGCCGTCGACGACCTGCAAACCGGTCGCGTCGTCCGTACGTACGGAATACAGCTCCGGTACGTACAGCCCGCCGCGCGCCGCCAGCCGGATCAGGCGCTCGCGGCGCGGCACGCCCTCGCGCTTGAGGCGCGCATAATAAAGGAGCAGCTCGGGCAGCACCTCCTCGGCCTCGCCGAGCAGGAAGCAGTCGAAGAACGGCGCCACCGGCTCGGGGTGCGTGGCCGTCGGGCCGCCGCCGATGATCAGCGGATCGGCGTCGCCGCGATCGGCCGCGCGCAGCGGAATGCCGCCGAGGTCGAGCAGCGTCAGCACGTTGGTGAACGTCATCTCGTACTGCAGCGACAGGCCGACCACGTCGAAGCTGCGCAGCGGCTCGGCGCTCTCGAGCGTCACCAGCGGGAGCTGACGCTTGCGCAGCTCCGCCTCCATGTCGATCCACGGCGTGAACGCGCGCTCGCACGCGATGCGCGGGTGCTTGTTGAGCAGCGAGTACAAGATCTTCGTGCCCAGGTGCGACATGCCGATGTCGTAGACGTCGGGGAACGCCAGCGCCACGCGCACGTCGACGGCGTCCGGCGCTTTGCGCACCGACTGAAACTCGCCGCCGAGATAGCGCGCGGGCTTCTCGACGCGCCCGACGAACTCGGCATAGGGATGCTGCATCCGACGGGGGTACGCGGGACGGCGACCAAAGTCAAGCAACAGCGACGGCGACCGGTGCTATCCTCCGTCTATGCGACCAGCCGCACTGCTCGCTCTCGTGCTCGCGCTCGGCTGCAACGGCGCCGCGCCGAAGCCGAACGTCACCTTCAAGGCCAACTGCACCACCGCCGATCCGAGCGCGGACGCCAAGCTCCCCGCCGGCAAGCAGGCCGACGGCAGCGTGCTCCTGCCCGGCGGCCGGCGCCTCACGCCCGCGGGCAAGCTGCTCACCATCGGCGGCTTTCCGCTGGCGATGCGCGTGCTGCCCGGCGATCGCTACGTGGTGGTCACCGACGGCGCCGACGGCGACGAGGCGCTGCGGCTGGTCGATCTGCAGGCGACCGGCAACCCGGTCATCTCGCAGATCGCATATCCCGCGCAGAACGGCGGCCCGCAGGCGCCGGCGCTGTTCTACGGCCTGGCGCTGAAAAAAGATGGCTCGAAGATCTACGTCTCCGACGGCACGTTCGACGGCGCGCCGGCGAGCGAGACCGATCCGACCAAGCACTTCAACGTCATCGAGGCGTTCTCGCTCGCCGGCACGCCGCCCGCGCTGACCAGCCTGCCGGCCGAAGAGATTCATTTGCCGTTCGCCGCCAACGGCTCGGGCCGCTGGCCCGCCGGCATTCAGCTCTCCGCCGACGAGAAGACGCTCTACTCGGTCAATCAAGGCGACGGCACGCTCTCGGTGATCGATCTCGCCACCAGCGCCGAGGTCGGCCGCACGCCGGCGATCGGCAGCGTGCCGTACGATCTCGTGCTCGACCCGACGGGCCACACCGCGTACGTCTCGCTGTGGGGCGGCAAGCCGCTCGGCGCGCTGATGTTCACCGAGGGCGTGGTCACCGTCGACGTCTCCACGCCGACGGCGCCGATGCCGATGGGCGCGCCGATCGTGACCGGCAAGGCGGCCGAGCAGCTGGTGGCGGCGAACGGCAAGATCTACGTCGCGACCTCGGACGCCGACGCGATCGCGGTGATCGATCCGCAGGCGCGATCGATGACGGCGACCGGCACCGCGCTCGACGCATCGGGGCTGATCGGCTCGTCGCCCAACGCGCTCGCCATCGACGCCGCCGCCAATCGCCTCTACGTCGCCAACGGCGGCGAGGACGCGGTGCAGGCGTTCGACCTCGGCACCATGCAGTCGCTCGGGCGCATTCCCACCGGCTGGTACCCGACGGCGGTGGCGGTGCTCGCCGACGGCACGGTGCTGATCGCGTCGGGCAAGGGAATGGGCGGCGGCCCGCTCGACTCGACGCCGGGCTCCGACTTCTTCGCCGGCACGCTCCAGGTCGTGCCCAAGCCGTCGGCCGCCGATCTCACCGCCGGCGACGCGACGGTGCACGCCAACCTCACGCGCCCGTCGACGCTGCAGGTCGCGCTCACGTGCACCGGCACGCCGCGCGCGTTTCCGCTGCCGGCCGATCGCGGCGGCCCGACGCCGATCCAGCACGTGTTCCTCGTCGTGCGCGAGAACAAGACCTACGACGCCGTTCTCGGCGATCTCGCGGGCGCCAACGGCAAGGCGTCGCTGGTGCTGTTCGGCGAGGACAACACGCCCAACCTGCACGCGCTGGCGCGCCGCTTCGTCAACTTCGACAACTTCTACTCGAACGCCGAGCAGTCGCTGCAGGGCCACGACTGGACCACCGCCGGCACGGTCAACGACTACGGCGAAAAGATCTGGCTCAACACGTGGGGCCGCCACACGCGCCCGACGATCGCGTTCGGCAACTCGGGCTCCGGCCTCGATCACCTGACCACGCCCGGCTCGAAGCCGATCTGGCAGCT
>Ga0070741_10009001_pt1 | contig 19673 bp, 28 predicted proteins | sample Coa_R1_4_FD_66440 | JGI IMG/M metagenome (GOLD analysis project Ga0070741, IMG submission 66440) | Surface soil microbial communities from Centralia Pennsylvania, which are recovering from an underground coalmine fire - Coalmine... | ecosystem: Environmental > Terrestrial > Soil > Unclassified ...
CCGGTCGGCATTCTCACGAGATTCGGCCTTGAGGGCTATGGCGTTCGGCGAGCTGGAGATTTCAGCGGGAAGACATCGACCGAAGCTCCACCTCCACCGCCCACTGGCCAGGGGGGCGCATCAGGCGGCTGGAGGGAACGCCGTAAGCGCGGCGAATACGATTTCCTAAACCCGCCCAGCCACACCGGGCGGCAGGAGCAGCGCAGCAGGTCTCGAGCTGGTGAGGACAGCGCCGGCGCGCCGCTCACGCCCGCCGAGGTCGAACGGCTTGCGCGCTCGCAGGAGAGGCGCGGGGAGTTGGACGAGGCCGACCTTCAGGCGGCGGCCGAACGCGCGGCAAAACGCATTTCAGAAGCGGAGAGAGCCCGGGATGAGGAGATCGGCCGGCTCATCCGTAAGGCGATGCAGCAGGAAGAGGAAGACATCGCATTCGTAATCGCGGCGCTCCACGCGCTGCACGGAGACGACGACTAGGGAGACACGATGAAGAGATTTCTTGCAGCAGTCCTGATGCTTTGCGCGATGGCGGCCTTCGGGCAGTCGGCGCAGGTTCTGCCGATCGGCGCGTCGGCCAATGCCGCCTATACGGGCACAGCTGGCACGACTAGCACCTTCGCGCGCGGCGCGACTCGGGTCGCGGTCTTCTGCACGACGACTTGCTTCGTGAAGGTGGGCGAGTCGCCGACAGCTACCACTTCGGATGTGCCGCTGCCGGCGAACGTGCTCACGATTCTCGCAGTGCCACCGGGCACCGGCGCCTCGTGGGCGGTGTCCGCGGTGCAGCAGGCGGCCGGCGGCTCAGTCTTCGCGCAGCCCACGAACTGATGCGCTTCGAAGTCAACGTCGACGACGGGGCGAACCTCGTCGCACTGCACAAGGCGCGCGAGGCATGGAATGGCGCGCATCCGGATCAGCAGGCGACCGACATGCCGAGCTTCGTGCAGTGCCTGATGGACCAAGCGGTAGCCGACGTTCTCGACGCGCTGCCGGTCCCGAGCACGCTATCGGCGGCGCTCGCGCGCATCGCCGAGCTCGAAGCCCAGACGAGCACGCTTTCGCAAGAGGTGGCTGCGCTGCAGCCGGCTCCAGTTTCACCGTAACCCCGCGCCGCGAGGCGCCACATCCCAACGGAAGGAGTAGCAATGGCTGAAGTCGAAGCCGGGCAGGAAAATGCCCAAGAGCAGGAGCAGGAACAGCAGCAGGAGCAAAACCAAGAGCAGGACGCCGGCGAGCAGCAGCAGCGCCAAGCCGAGCGCACCTACACGCAGGCCGAGGTCGACCGCATCCTGTCCAAGGTGCGCAAGAACGCGCGCTACCTCGGGCGCAAGGAAGCGGAGGCCGAGCTGCTGCGGCAGGGCGCCACGCCGAGCCAGGCGCGCCAAGCGGTCGCGCAGCCCGAAGCGCCGAAGGTGCCCAAGCGCGAGGACTTCGAGAACTACGAGGACTACCTCGTCGAGAAGGCGAAGTTCGAGGCGCGCCAGGTGAGCAAGGAAGAGCGCGAATCGGCTGACAAAGCCGCGCGCGAGAAGACCGTCAGCGAGCAGCGCCAGAAAACCGAGCGCGAGTTCAAGAAGCGCGCCGAGGAAGTGATGAAGGACATTCCCGACTTCGCCGAGGCGATCGAATCGGCCGAGGACGTGATGATCTCCGCGCCGATGGGCGAAGCGATTCAGGAGTCGCCGGTCGGGCCGCGCATCCTTTACCACCTGGTGCAGAACCCCGACGAAGCCGACCGGATCGCGGGGCTCAGCTCCGCGGCCGCGCAGGCACGCGAGATTGGAAAGCTCGAGGCCAAGATCGAGGCCGAGCTCAAATCGAAAGCCAAGCCCAAAGGCGAAGAGGGCGAAGAAGGCGAGAAGGACGAAGAGCGCGACGAAGGCAAAGCCGACGCAAAAGGCGAAGAGCCCGACCGGAACGCAGACGGCACCTTCAAGTCGGCAAAAAAGAGATCAGCTCCCGAACCGATCGAACCGGGCGGCGGGCGCAACGCGAACACGAATACGGGGCCGTCCGATAAGGACGACGTCGAGACGTGGCTCAAGAAGCGCAACGCTCAGCGAGAGCGCGAGGGCTGGTAAGAAAAACCCGAACTGCACCGCCGGGAGGCGGGGCGTTCCCACGGACGGAGATTTTTTCGTGGCAAATACCTATATCACCCCGACCTGGGTGACGCGGGAGGCCTTGCGCATCCTGCACCAGAAGGGGAATTTCGTTGGCCGCATCAACCGCCAGTACGACGACACGTTCGACGGCATCGGCGGTGCCAAGATCGGCTCGACACTGAAAATCCGCCTGCCGAACCAGTTCACGGTTCGCACGGGCGCGGTGATGGCGACGCAGGACGTCACCGACGTGACGACCACCCTCACGCTCGCAACGCAAAAGGGCGTGGACCTGAACGACACGTCGATCGACTTCACGCTCAACATCTCCCAGAAGGACTTCACCGCCCGGGTACTGAACCCGGCCGTGTCGGTCCTGGCAGCGAACGTCGAGGCGGATGCGCTCTCGATGGTGAACGATGTCTATCAGCAGGTGAACAACGTCGGCTCGGCCGCGACCTTCGCGAAGCTTCTCGCGGGAAGGAAGCTCATGAACGACGCGCTCGCCCCGATCGACAACTCGCGCACCGCGCTGCTGAACACGCAGGACACGGTCGACCTCATCGACGCCCTGAAAGCGCTGTTCCACGATTCCTCAGCGATCAAGGAGCAGTACAAGGAAGGGATGATGGGCCGCACCGCCGGCTACGACTTCTACGAGAACACCCTCCTGCAGAAATTCACGTCCGGCTCGGACGCGAACAACTGCACGGTGAACGGTGCGAACCAGACGGGCTCGACGATCACCATCGCGAACGGCTCCTCGAAGACGTTCAAGAAGGGCGATGTGGTCACCTTCGCCGGCTGCAACCGGGTTCACCCGGAAAGCAAAGCCGACACCGGTGCGCTGCAAACCTTCGTCGTGACGGCGGACGTGGCCTCTGGCGGTACGTCAATGAGCATCAGCCCGTCGATCGTGACCTCGGGTGCGACGCAGAACGTGGCGGCCAGCCCGACCGATACCGGCACGGTGACGAAGCAAGGCGGTGCCTCGGCGGTGTACGGACGCTCGCTCCTGTTCCACAAGGACGCGTTTGCGTTCGTGACCGCGGCGCTGCCGCTGCCGAAGAACCAGCCCTATGCGGCACGCGAAGTGATGGACGGCCTTTCCATGCGCATCTGGCAAGGCACCGACATCACGAACGACAAGTTCCCGACCAGGATCGACATCCTGTATGGGTTCCTGACCATCCGGGCGCAGCTTGCCGCGCGCTTGGCGAACAACTAGGAGAGCGCTATGGCAGCGGATGACCAACTGAGCAAAGCACCTCCGGGCGGCACGGCTTTCGGCGCTGCGGCGTCGGAGAAGATCAGCTTCTACGGAGCCACGCCGGTCTCGCAGCGCACGAACACCGTGCAGGCGGCATCGGTGGTATCGGTGTCGAGCAACATCACGATCGCGGCGAGTCTCACCGCTTGGATCGTGGAAGTAACGGCGACCCTCACTGGCCTCGGCTTGTGGAAGGGCAGCTAATCGAAGCGATCAAGCCCGCGGAGGCTGGGAAACCGGCACCCGCGGGTTTTCTGCTCGCAGTTGGGGCTGGATTTGACGATCTGAAACAGTGGCGTGATTCGGGTTATGTCTGCGTCACGCTAGACATTGATCCGAGGACGAAGCCGAACATCGTCGGCAATATGACCGACCTCGGAATGATCCGTGACGGCATGTATCAGGTCGTTTTCTGCTCACACAGTTTGGAGCACCTATATCCGCATGAAGTACCGCGGGCGCTAGCCGAGTTTCATCGCGTGCTACAGCCAGGCGGCAAGCTGATCGTGCTCGTGCCGGATCTTGAAGGGGTGCCTGCGACCGACGACGTATTGCCTGGATCGGCGCTTTGCGGCTTGCATTTGTATTACGGAGACGCCGCGCAGATCGAGGAGTTTCCTGCGATGGCGCATCACTCCGGATTCGTTGCATCTACCCTGCGCGCGGCATTGGAAAAAGCAGGGTTCGCCGTTGAGACGCAGCGCATGAGCTATTACAACCTGATGGCAATAGGCATCAAATGATCGGGCTGAAGGAACCGCCGGCGAAGAAGAAAGTTGTTTTCTGTACGCCGTCACTGGCTGGGCCGACCGCGCCTTATATAAAGGCGCTAAAAGCGTCGCTGCCGCTCATCACCGCCGCGGGGTGGGATGAAGGCTATGCGCAGCAGATCGGCTGCCCATATATCTCGGCTGCCCGGGCGAACATGCTGCGGGCTGCCCTGGATGCCAAGGCGAACGTCATCGTGTTTCTCGATTACGACGTGTCGTGGGATCCGGCCGATCTCTTGAAGCTGATCGAGACGGATGGCGACGTCGTCGCTGGAACCTATCGCTGCAAGATCGACGACGAGCAATATATGGGCGTCGTCGAATCTGACGATGAGGGGCGCCCGGTCGTGCGTGGGGACGGGGCGATCAGCGCTAAGTTGATCCCGGCGGGGTTTCTCAAGGTAACAGAGGCGGCGATTGACGCCTTCATGGAGGCGTACCCGGAGCTCTGCTACGGGCCGCACTTCCATCAATCCGTGGATCTTTTCAATCACGGCGTGCACGAGCGCGTGTGGTGGGGCGAGGACTATTCGTTCGCACGTCGATGGAAAGAGAAATGCGGCCCGATCTGGATCGTGCCTAATCTGAACATCGACCACCACACCAAAGAGAAGGTCTACAAGGGCAATTTCCATCGCTATTTGCTGAGGCAGCCAGGCGGCAGCGAATCGGCGAACCCAATACCGCCGGGGAGCGAAACATGATCGTCAAGGAATACCCCAAGCGCCTGTGTCTCGAAGGCGACCCGAAGAAAGGCATCGCCGACGCGCACCACGCTGAAGAGGAGGCGCGCCTGCGGGCGCAGGGCTACCGCCAGGAGTATTTCGCGTACCCGCGATCGATGTACAAGGACGGAAACCGCGAGCTTGAAGAGCGCGTCGTCGCGAGTTCCAAGGAAGAAGCGAGCGCGCGCAAGGCTGGCTTCAGGCTACTCACCGAATAGGGAGGCGCAATGCCGAAAACCAAAGACACGACACAGCTCAATTCGAACATCCTCGCGGTGAGCGGCTTGAGCGGAAAAAGCGTGACCGGCATCAACGTGCACTCGTACGCCGATGTGGTGGTGATCGAGATCTCGTACTCGGGCGGCTCGACCATCATCAAGGAGCGCAAGGGCATCGTTAAGGTCGGCGGCACGGCCGACTGGGAAGACGGAACGCAGGTGCTTCCGTAAGTGGCGACATCAAAACACGGAAGAAATGGGCATGGCTAGCGCCTCAGACCTGATCACGCGCGCGTTCCGCAAGGGGCGCATTCTCGGCAAGGACCAGACGCCGGCGCCTGATGAGGCGGCCGACGCGCTCACCGACCTCAACGACCTGCTCGACGAGTGGTGGAACGACAAGCTCGCCGTATTCCATGTGCTGTCCGAGCAGTTCGCGCTCGTGGCCGGTCAGCAGTCGTACACGATGGGGTCGGGCGGAAACTTCAATACGACCCGGCCGGTGAAGATCGTCCCCGGTTGCCGCTTCATCGTCTCGAATAACGTCGAGCGGCAGCTCACGGTGCTCACCGAGCGCAAGGCATGGGACGAGATCCCATACAAGGCAGCCTCTGCGCCGCCGCAGGTGCTTTTCCCGGACATGACGTACCCGCTCGCCACGCTGTACTTCTATCCGACGCCCGACCAGGCGTACACGGTGTACATCGACTCCTGGGCGCGGCTGCAGAATCTCTCTGCACTCGCCACGGTGATCGCACTGCCGCCCGGATACAACCGGCTGCTCGTGTACGGCCTCGCCATTGCGCTTTGCCCGGAATACGGGCTCGAGCCGCCGGCGCACATCGTGCGCGCGTACAACCACACGAAGAACACGCTCGCGCTCGTGAACTACGAGGTGCCGGTGCTCAGCATGCCGGGCGCGGTGCAGAGCCGGGCCAACATCAGGCCCAACATCCTCGCGGGAGATACGGTCTAGTGCAGGTGCCGCTGATCGGGACCGGGGTCTCGAACAAGAGCAAAGTCGTCTCCAGCCAGCGCCGCCTGAACTGCTACCTCGAGCCGCAGCGCGACCAGGACAAAACGCCGCTGGCGGTCTACGGCACGCCGGGACTGGCGAAGGTGCTCGACGAGGGCGCGCTGCCGTACCGGGGCGGGGTGCTGATCGCCGACACGCTCTATCTCGCGCGCGGCAACATCTTCGAGGAGACGAATAACGCCTTCGTCACGACGGACCGCAATGCGGCGAGCCGGCTGACGACGAGTTCCGGCCGCATGTCGATGACGACGAACGAATCGACGGTCGTCATGGCCGATGGCGCGAATGCCTACCAGTACGACCCGTCGGGGCCGACCTTCACGCAGGTGGCCTCGGCCATGTTCGCGAGCCCGCAGACGGTGACCTACCAGGACGGCTACTACCTCGCGACGTTCCTCGAGACCGGCACGAACAAGAAGCGCTGCCAGATCTCAGCCGACGGCATCACCTGGAATGCGCTCGACTACCGTGCGGTCGACACAATCCCCGGCGCGCTCCTTCGCACGCTGTCCTTTCAGGGCGAGGTGCACCAGTTCGCGGACAAGGGGGTCGAATTCTGGGCGTATACCGGCGACCCGGTGTTTCCATTCGCGCCAATCCGCGGCGCCTCGCTGCCGATAGGCTTGGCGGCGCGGTGGTCGATTGGGATCGGCTCAGGCTCGCTTTACTTCCTTGGCCGCGACCGGGCCGGCAGTGACACGCAGGTCTACGAGCTCGTTCAGCACAGCGTGCGCTCGATCTCGACGCCGGACCTTTCGGACGCCATCAACGACTACGGCACGGTCGGCGATGCGACCGGCGGGTTTCTCAGCCTGGACGAGCATGACTTCTACCTGCTCTCGTTCCCGTCGGCCGGGAAGACGTGGCTCTACGACGCCTTCGCCTCGGACATCCTTGGCACGCCGTGCTGGAACGAGTTGCAATCGAGCAATGGCCGCCACCTCGCCGACCTCGTCTTCTCGCTCGTCGGCAAGCAGTACGTGTCGGACTACAGCGCGGCGAAGCTCTACCACTGGGACCACGCGACCTACAGCGACAACGGCGCGTCGATCCGTCGGGAAGTAGATACGCGGCACTTCTTCAAGGACTACGACCAGGTCACCGTTGATGAGCTGGTGGCCGACATGGAGACGGGCGTAGGGCTTGCGACGGGCCAAGGCTCCGACCCGCAGGTGATGGTGCAGGTCTCGCGCGACGGCGGGCGCACGTGGGGCGCAGAGATATGGCTGCCACTCGGCAAGGTCGGCGAGTACAAGAAGCGCCTCGCCACACGCCGCCTCGGCACCGCGCGCGACTTCGTGTTCCGCATCGCCTACTCCGAGCCGACCAAGTTCGTGCTGACCGGCTTGGGCATCCGGGCAAGCGTCGAGCGCAAGCTGCAGCTGCAGAACTAAGTGCCGATCGAGCCGGTACGCGAGCGCGACCCGATCGCGGTCGATGCCATGGGGCGGCCGCTCAATCTGCCGGTGCCGTGGAAGGAGTTCTTCCGCTCGATCTTCTACGCGCTCTTCGGATGGCGACGGTCCTTCACGGCGACGGCGAACATCAACTTCCCGAACATCGCCGCGGGCGGACAGCAAACGTCGACCGTCACGGTCACCGGCGCGCGGCAGGGCGATGCGGTGGTGGTATCTGCAAAGAATCAGGTGAACGGGCTCGCCGTCTTCGGCTACGTGTCCGCGAGCGACACGGTGACGGTCGTGCGATTCAACTACAGCGCAGGCCCGATCGACCCGGCGGCTGACGACTTCCGGGTCGTGGTGCTGCAGCAATGAGGCTCGAGCGGACCTTCGACGTGGAGCTCGTGCGCTCGGTCATCGGACATCCCGAGATCAAGCCGCACGTGCTGGAGGGCGACGACGTGCCGGTGCCGCTCCACGATTCGATCTACTACCTCGTGGCGCGCGAGGAGCGCTTTGCCGACGGGGCGGTCGAGGACGACGTCGTCGGTATGGTGGGGTTTCTGCCAGTCAACAGCATCGCCTGGAACCCGCACGTCGCCGTGCTGCCACGTCATCGTGGCCGAGGCACCGAGCTGATGGCGCTCGCGATGCAGTGGATGTTCGCAAACACGCAGTGCAGGAAGCTCGTCGCGTACCCGCCGGTTTTCAACGCGCGAATGATCCGCGTCTTCGAGAAGTGCGGCTTCGAATTTGAGGGACGCTCGCCGGCCAGCTTTGCGTGGCGCGGCGAGATACACGACAGGATGCTCATGGGGGCCAACAAGGAGAACTTCGCATGTGGTCAGGCATAGCGGCTGGCGCGGCAGCGCTGGGCGGCGCGCTGCTCAGCTCAGATGCCGCGCGCAGCGCTGGCAATGCGCAATCGAATGCGACGGGTGCCGCGACTGCGGAGCAGCGCCGCGAATTCGACCTGACGCGCCAGGACACGGCGCCATACCGCGCTGGCGGCGCATCGGCGTTCAACTATCTGCGGACGTTGCTTGGCGTGGGGCCGCAGAATTCCGGTCCGATAGGCGCCGACTACAGCGGCTCACTCGTCGATGTGACGAGCGGCGTGCCGGCGCCGAATCAGGACCTGTACGCATCCGACCCCGGCTATCGCAAGGCGTGGGATGACTATGCGATGGCGCACCAGGCGCGCTACCAGAGCGGCTACACGTCGGCGTCTGACCCGACCGTCATCGACCGCGAGGTGCGATCAAGGCTGCCGCAGGCAGGCGGCCAGCCAGCGGCGGCGAATACAGGGCAGCCCGACGCCTCGCAGTCGCCTCTCCTTCGTAAATTCAGCGTGTCGGATTTCTGGAACGACCCGGTGGTGCAGCTCGGATACCAGTCCGGTCTCGACTTGGGCGTAAAGGCGCTCAAGAATCGCGCGCCGCTCACCACAGGCTTGGACTCCGGAGCCGCAGCGAAAGAGCTCGTGCAGTTCGGCACCGACTACGCCGGCCGCACTATGGCGGAGCCAGCCTACGCGCGCTTCACGAACGACCAGGGGAACCAGTTCAACCGGCTCGCCGCCCTGGCGGGCATCGGACAGACGGCGGTCGGGCAGACGATGGCAGCCGGGACCAACACGGCGAACAACGTCTCGAACCTGATCACCGGACAAGGGAACGCGAACGCCGCGGCGCGCGTCGCCGGCGCGAATGCGTGGGGCGGCGGCCTGCAGAGTGTCGCGAACTGGTGGCAGTCGCAGAACATGCTCAACCGCCTGACGAACAACGGCCAGGGCTGGAATACTGCGCAGCCAGCCGCCGCCTACAACCCAAGCTGGAACATGGGGTAAAACGATGCCAGTCGACGCCTCCATTTACGGCCAGCTGAACCAGCGGCCGATCCAGCTCAACGACCCGCTCGAGCAGTACGGCAAGCTCATCTCGATCAAGAGCCTGATGGGCAATGAGGAGCTGAACGCGCTGCAGCGCACGAAGCTCACGCGGGACCTCGAGGAAGAGCAGCGCTTCCGTGACCTCTTCGCTGGCGGTGGCGACATGACCGCGCCGGACTTTCTCCAGCGCGCGCTCGCCGCCTCACCCACGCGAGGACTCAGCCTGCAAAAGACGCTCCTCGACCAGAAGAAAACGCAGGCCGAGCTCACGAAGACGGAGGTCGAGACGCGCGGCGCCGCGATGAAGCAGCACCGCGATCAACTCTCGAATGTCACCGACTATCCATCGGCCGTTGCGTGGGTGAAGTCGGCGTACGCCGACCCCGTGCTCAAGCCGATAGCGGAGCAGCTCGGCGGGCCGGTGGACCAGGTTGTCGCGAAGATCCCGCAGGACCCGGCGGCGCTGCAGCAGTGGATTCAGAAAAGCGCGATGAACGCCGACCAGCTGACCGCGCACCTCACGCCGAAATACGAGAAGTTCGGCGACAGGCTCGTGGACGTGAACCCGGTGACGAACCCGAACGTCGCCAGGGAGCGAGCGGGCCTCACCATGAACGAGCGCGCGAACCTCGAGATCAAGGCCGCCGAGCAAACGCCTGGCGGAGCCTTCAGCATCCCGGACATCGTCGCTCGTTACACGCGGCCAGGAGCCGGGCAGCCGCCTGCCGGGTATGTGACCCCCGGCCAGCTTCTGAACGGCGGCGGAAATGCATTGAATGCAGCGCCAAGCGCGCCGGCGCCATCGGCTCAGCCTGCAGCGCCGGCTCCTTCCGGGAATCCGGTTCAGGCCGCAATCCAGAGCGGTAAGACCGGCCAGGAGTTGCTCGCGGTGCTCCCGAAAAACATCGCCGACCAGCTCAAGATGATGGTCGAGGGCCGCATGGTGCCGCCGACGGGCATGGCGCTGCGCACGCCCTACTGGCAGGCGATGATGACCCTCGCCACGCAGTACGAGCCGCAATTCGACGAAACGGTGTGGAAGGCGCGCAATTCGACCCGCACGGCATTCTCGAGCGGGACCGAAGCGAAGAACCTCACGGCGATCAATACAGCGATCGGCCACCTCGATTCCTTCGACAAGGCGGCGCAGGCGCTCGGGAACGGCGACTATCCGCTCTTCAACAAGCTGTGGAACGCGGTCGCGCCGGCGGTCGGTGGGACCGAAACGGCGGCCAAAATCCGCACCTTCGAGCAGGCGAAGGAAGCCGTCGCGAACGAGTTGATGCGCGTTTTCCGCGGGGTGGGGGCCTCCTCCTCGGATACGGCTAAGTGGTCAGAGACGTTGAACGCCGCCGACTCGCCGCAGGCGTTGCGCGCTGCGGTGAAGAGCGCGACGGACCTCCTCGAATCGCGCATCGGCGCTCTGGGCGAGCAATACCGGCGCGGCATGAGCACGTCGAATGACGTCGACGTGCTGAACATGGTCTATCCGAAGGCGCGCGCGACGCTCGAGCGGCTTAAGCAGGGTGGTCAGGAGCAGAGTTCCGGATCGCAGGTTTCCGCCGGGCGGATCGGCGGCGCGCAATCGAAGCCGACCGGGGGCATCCAATTCCTCGGCTGGGAGAAATAGATGCCGGTCGCGCGCGTGCAGCTGCCGGACGGCCGGGTCGCAAAGCTCGACGTGCCGGAGGGAACCACGCCACAGCAGGTTGAGGCGTTCGTATTCGAGCAGCTGAACCGTAAGGCGCCGCAGGCGCAGATCGAGGCGCCGAACGCATTGGAGCGCCTCGGGCGCGGCTTTGAGGACGTGCGCTCAGGTGTGAAGCAACTCGGCACGATGATCGGCGAAAAAGCGGCGAGCCTCGCGATGGGCGAGAAGCAGGTGAACCCCGACATCAGCCAGAACGTCGAGGACACGAAGCAAGGGACTGAAGACCTCGCGCTGTACAACCGCGGCCGCGGGCCGGACGCCGGGATGGACTGGATGCGCCTCGCTGGCAACGTCCTCGCGACCGCACCGGTGGCGGCGGTGGGCGGCGGCGCGGCGTCGCTCGGCGCGCGCGCGGCAGTCGGCGCCGGGCAGGGTGCCGCAGACTCGGCGGCGATGTTCACGCCGGAGAACGAGTCGAAGCTCAAGCAGACGCTGATCGGCGCCGGCTTCGGCGCTGCGATGCCGGTCGTCCTGCAGGGAGTGAAGCTCGCCTACACGGGCGCGAAGGACAAGCTCGCTCAATTCTCGATGGACCCGGCGAAGAATCCGGCGCTGCGCCAAGCGTTGAGCCAGGACGTGCAGGTCGCGCTGCAGTCGAAGGGCATCGACTTCGGGAAGCTCACGCAGACGGTCCGTGACGGCTTGGTCGATGAGGCCGCGGCGGCAATGCAGGCGGGCGGGAAACTCGACGCTGACGCGCTCGCGAGGAAGACGACTATCGAAGCGGTGGGAGCGAAGCCCACGCGCGCGGCGGTGACGCGGTCGCCGGAGGACTGGCGCTTCGAGCAGAACACGCGTGGCCTAGACAACGGTATCGGTGCTCCGATCGCGCGTCGCGCGCAAGAGAACGCGCAGGCGATGACCGATTACCTCGGCAAGCTGAGGGCCTCGACTGGCGGAAAGGCAAACACTGCGCTTGAGGCTGGCGAGTCGGCGGTGGGCGCGCTCAAGGCGAGCGACGCCGACAAGGAGAAGGCTGTCTCGGCGCTCTACGACGCTTTCCGCTCGAGCGGCGCGCAGGACGCCAACATTCCGGCAGCGAAGGTGGCTGACGCCCTTGGCAAGGTGGCCGACGAGATTGGCACCGAGAACATTCCCGCAGCGGTGCGCACCAGGCTGAACGAGTTCGGGCTGCTCGGGGGGAAACAGACGAAGGCGCTGACGGTCAACGAGGCCGACAAGCTCAATCGCCTGATCAACAACAACAACCCAGGACAGGGGCCCGGGGCCCTCGCACTGGGGAGGATCAAGTCGGCGCTGAACGAGGCGCTCCTCGACGTGGAGCCGTCCGGGCAGCAGGGCGTCGAGGCGCTGAAGACCGCGCGCGCCGCGGCCGCGCAGCGCTTCAAGGAGCAGGGAGCGAGCAAGGGCATCGCCGCCGCAGTCGATGACGTGGCGCCGGACCGCTTCGTCGACAAGTTCGTCGTGAAAGCACCGACGCGCGAGCTCGCCGCCACCAAGGCCGAGCTCCTGAAGACTGACGCCGGCCGCCAGGCGTTCAACGATGTGCGCGGCCACCTCCTCGACGATCTCCTCACGAAGTCCACCGGTGCTACCAGCATCGACGACCTCGCCCGCCGCATCGGCACGCCGGATCTTAAGTTCAGCGGACGGGCGTTCGGCAAGGCGCTCGATGCGATCGAGCCGGAGAAGCTGCACCTCCTCTTTACGCCCGACGAGATCGGGCAGCTGCGCACGCTGCAGAAGGCAGCGAGCTATCTCACCGAGGAGGTGCCGTTCTCGGACGTGAACCACTCGAAGACGGCGGGAGCGCTCGCGAACCTGCTCATGAAGGTCGGCGGCTCGGTGGCTGACGCTGCGACCAATCTCCCGATTGCTGGGAAGCTGGTATGGGCGGGAAGAGCGATCGGCAAACTCGCCGGCGAAGCGAAGGCGGACGCCGCGGCGAAGCAAGCTGTCGCCGAAGCGCTAGCGGGTGGTGTGCCGGTCGAGAAGACGGCGAGCGCCGGAGTGCTCGCGCGGATGCTTGAGAAACGCGCGCCGAACCTGCTCGAGCGCGCGGCGCCAGGCGCAGCGGCTGCCTTCACAGAGCAGCCTCGCGAGCGCAAGCAGTAAGACCAAGGTCAAGGGAGCCGCGATCGGGTAGGTGATCGCGAAGAGCAGGTTGTGATTCACCTGCGGACCATTTTACCGGAGAGACGATGAAGAAATTGCTATTTGCATTGCTGATGGCGCTCGCCTGCGTGGCGCATGCCAGCGTCGGCATGTTCCCGTGGGGGCCGAAGCCGCAGTTCCTCGACGCGAACGGCGCGCCGATGTCGTCGGGCACGCTCACCTTCTATGCGGCCGGCTCGACCACGCCGCAGAACACCTACACCGACAGCACCGGCGGCGTCGCCAACAGCAACCCGATCACGCTGAACACCCGCGGGGAGACCCCCAACGAGGTGTGGCTGACCAACGGGCAGACCTACAAGGTCGTGCTCAAGGATTCCGGCGGCTCGACGATCTGGACCGTCGACAACGTCGCGGTGGTGAACGACGTCACCGGCTCGTTCGACGAATGGAAAGCTGGCCCCACGCCGACGTTCGTCTCGGCTACGAGCTTCACACTATCCGGCGACCAGACGACGACCTTCCACGTCGGGCGGCGGGTGAAGACGACTAATTCCGGCGGCACGATCTACTCGACGATCACCGCCTCGAGCTTCTCGGTGAACACCACCACGCTCACGGTCGAGAACGACTCCGGGACCCTCGATTCCGGCCTTTCCGCGGTGAGCTACAGCCTGATCGGGCAAGCGAACGGTTCGGACCCGGCGTTCACCGATCAGAGGCCCGCGGTGGTGAACGTCGCGGACCGCACGAAGCGCGTACGCGTTAGCGCGTCGGGGCTGACCACCGGCAAGACGCGCGTTCTCACCGTGCCTGATCAGGACCAGACGCTCGGCCCGATCCCGCGGAGCTATCTCGCCGGGCTCACGATGAGCACCGCCGGGTCATCCACCACGATGACGATCGCCGCCGGGCAAGCGACTGACAGCACGAATGCGATCGTGATGTCGCTCTCGTCATCGCTTGCGAAGACTACCGGCTCGTGGACGGTCGGGGCAGCCGCCGGGTGCCTCGACACGGGTTCCATCGCGAACAGCACCTGGTATCACTTCTACCTGATCGAGCGCACTGACACGCAGGTCGTCGATGTTCTTTGCAGCACATCGGCATCCGCGCCGACGATGCCTGCCAGCTACTCGTTCAAGCGTCGCATCGGCGCCGGAAAGACCGACGGCTCCGCCAACTGGACGGCGTTCGTTCAGGACGGCGATTTCTTTCAATGGTCCACGCCGATTTTGGATGTGGCTGCTACGAATCCCGGCACATCAGCGGTGACGCGGACGCTTACGGTCCCGACTGGCGTCAACGTGCGAGCGCTGGTGAACGTGATGTGGGACGGGGTGACGAGCACCGTCGGCACGATCTACTTGAGCGATCTGGCAACGACCGACCTCTCACCAGCGGAAACGGCCGCGCCGCTTTCCACGTTCAACATTGATGCCGCTGCCGGCAATAGGGGCGGTGGCCAGGCGACGGTGCGCACGAATACGTCCGCGCAAATCCGCTCACGCGTGGGCGTCTCAGGGGCGAGCGACGTACTGCGCATCGCGACCCTCGGCTGGATCGACAGCAGGGGAAGAAACGACTGATGACCGAGCTCACGCAAAAGGAGCGCTCCTACCTCCTCAAAGAAGCGCTGCGTGAGGTGCTCGACGACCCGGAGCACCACGAGGAGCTGAAGTCGATCTTCAAGGCGGCGCTGACCGAATGGCTCGATGCGAAGTGGGCCGACGTCGGGAAGTGGAGCGCGCGCGGCATCGCCGCCATGGCGGTGGCCGCAATCCTCTATCTCTTCGCTAAGGCAAAGGGGCTGCTATGAGCAAGGACTATTTCCAGGGCCGCTCGGTGGACGAGGAGCAGCGCCGCGACGAGCTCCGCTACTGGGCGCGCGTCGTGCTCGTGATGATCTTCGCCATCGCCTTGGGCGGCGCGATGCGCTGGGCGTTCGCCGAGGAAAAGCCGCCGACGTATTCGGTCGAAGATGGCAGCGGCAACGTCGTTCGCATCCTGAGCGAGCCCTGCGCCGACACGGCGCCATGGCTCGGGCTGCAGAAGGCGGAGATGCGCTACGAGGGCGTCGAATACCTCGCGTGCTGGTTCGTGATCAGCGGCGTGGTCGTGATCCTCGACTCGAATGGGGACGCGACGCCGATCCCGGCGCATGCCTTCACGAAGGACGAGCCGCTGTAGCCCATGGCGCGCGCCCTGCGCTGGCTCTTTCTAGCCGGCGCTGGGGTCGCGTTCGCCTGCAATGCGCAGGACTGGCTCGTCGGCTCAGGCCTCGCGAAGCACCTCGACGGCGGAGAGCACTGCAACAGCGTCACCGAGGGACTCGGCCTCGAGCACGGCGACTACGCGGTGGGCTTCTATCGCAATAGCAACTGCCGTTGGTCGACGTACGCGGCGCGCGCTTGGATGCCGATCCGCGCAGGTGCCGTGCGCGCCGGGCTGCTCGGCGGAGTCGTCACCGGCTATCAGACGCCCGTGATGCCGGCGGCCGCGGGCGTCGTGTCGTTCGAAGGCGAGCGCTATGGCGCGAACTTGATCTTGGTGCCTCCGGCTGGCAGAGCATCGCCGGGCGTCGCATGGCTGCAATGGAAGGTGCGCTGGTGACGCGTCTCGCGACCGAAAAGAACGTCGCGGCTTTTCTCGACATGCTCGCCGTCAGCGAGATCGGGGCCGAGCTCCTCGCGAAGAGCGACGACGGCTACAACGTGATGGTGGGCGGCCAGCTCTTTCACTCCTACCTCGATCACCCGCGCGTTCGCGTGCAGTGGAAGCCTGGACAGTGGTCGACCGCGGCCGGCCGCTATCAGCTGCTCGAGCGCTGGTTCGATCCGTACAAGAACCTGCTCGGCCTGCACGACTTCTCGCCAGAGGCGCAGGACGCAATCGCGATACAGCAGCTGAAGGAGGCGAAGGCATATCGCTACATCCTCGACGGCAACGTCGAAGAGGCGATTCGCTGCTGCAGGCATATCTGGGCGTCGCTCCCCGGCGCCGGCTATGGCCAGCATGAGAACCGGCCGAGCGCGCTCTTGGCGGCATATCTGAATGCAGGCGGGGCGCTCGCGTGAAGCTCAAAAAGCGAGAGCAGGACGTGCTCGACCTGATGTGCCTCGGCAAGACGAACAAGGACATCGCGACGATCCTCGGCGTAAGCGCTACTACGATCGACGCGCTATAGCAATTACGAAAACCCGGGCTTAACTACTTCACACCGGGACCAAAGTCGGGATGAACTACTTCGGCGCGACTTTTTGGGATCTTGCACGGACGCGCTGCACATAGTCGATAGGGCGGGCGAGGCCGTGCAAGCTCATGTGCCTCGGCAAGACGAACAAGGACATCGCGACGATCCTCGGCGTAAGCGCTACTACGATCGACGGGCGCGTGACGCGGATATGCCGAAAGCTCGACGCCGAGAACCGCACGCACGCGGTCGCCAAAGTGCTGGCGCCGCACCTGTTCAACAAGGAGAAAAAATGACGAGCCTCCCGACGGTGAAGCAGGTTCTCGACAACCCGGATGTAGCAGCGGCGATCATCTTCGCGCTCGCGGCGGTCGTCGGCCAGTTGCTGCACGGCGTGAAGAAGTCGCTCGACGGCGATGTGCCGTGCGTCGACTGGTTCCGCAAGGATCTTCGGCGCACGTTTTCCGCGATGCTCGGCAACGCGGTCGGCATGCTGCTATTTATCCAGACTGGCGTGCTCGGCCCGGTCTATCAGGCGCCGAACGGTTGGTGGGCCCTGATCCTCTTCGGCTTCATGAACGGCTTCTCGGCCGACAGCGCGCTCAACAAGGCGACGCGCGCCGCCTGGACGCCGGAAGAGCGGGCCGCGAAGACGCAGTGAACCTGCTGCAGATCGTGCCTTGGTACTGGCGCTGGGCGGCCGTCGCTGCCCTCGCGGCTGCGGTGCTCGGCTACGGCTACGTGCGCGGGTATCTCCACGAGGAGCGCAAGCTCGATCTATTCCAGGCGCAGGTCGACGTGCTCGCAAAGGACGCCGCGCGCCGAGCCAACGAACGCAAGGCGCAGCAGGACAAGGACACCAAGGAGGTCACCGATGCGCACGCTCGCGACGTCGCTGCTATTCGCGCTCATTACAAGCGGCTGCTCGACGCCGCAGCCGGTCGCCGTGGACTGCCCGCCGCTGCCGACAATCCCGGCCGCATTGATGGAGCCGCCAGCGAATGCCGACCTGGTGACCAAGGCGAGACCGACTACGCCGTGATCGAGTTGGAGAGCCGCGCAGCGCTCGATGCCGCGGCGCTTCTCGCATGGCAGGACTGGGCGCGCCGTAACGGCTTCCCGGTGCGCTAGAGCTTCTTCGCCGTCTCCTCGGGGTCGTGCTTGTAGTAAACGCGCAGCAGCAGGTTCATATCCCGATTGCCCGTCATCTTCGCGAGCTCCCACGGGTCGAGGATCTTTGATAGCCGCGTCATCGCCGTGTGCTTGAGGTCGTGGAAGGTCAGGTCCTCGATTCCGAGCTGCGCGCAGCGGCGCGCGAAGAGTGTCGAGATCGATCCCGCCGCGAGGTGAATGCCGCCGCTGAAAGCCTCAAGCGCGCGCGCCGATAGAGGTACGTCCCGCCCTTCCCCGTTCTTGCTGTCGACCAGGCGCGCAACGCGCCCGCTTATCTTCGGCCGGCTGGCAATCTCCCCGCAGCGCATCGCCGTCTCCGTCGCGATGATCACCGCCCGGCTAAGGTCGTCGCGAGGTGCGGTCAGCGCTTCGAGCTCGTCCGACGTGGCGATGCGATTGCGCGGCTTGCCGTCCCGCGGGCGCCGGACAGACTTCCCGCGCTCGCCGAACGGATTGCGCTCGAGCCACTTCCATTCGTGCACGGCGACGTTGAAGACGTTGTTCAGCAGATTGCGCTCGCGCCTCACCGAAGCGCTCGAGACCGCCTCCATTCGCCGGCGCTGCCAGTCGGAGACGTGCGGCGCATCCAAGCCACGGAGCCGCACCTGCGCGAGCTTGTCGCGCAGCATCGCGCCCAGCCTTACTTCCTCCCAGCGCTTACCCTTCTTGTGCGCCGACACCTCGCGCCTGTAGCGCTCGAGCAGCGCGCCGACGGTGAGGTTCGGAATCTCGCCGCGCGCGCCCGCCATGATCTCGGCCTCGACGCGCCCCGCCCAAGCAACGGCGACACCCTTCGACGGGAACGTGGCAGACTTGCGCACGCCGCGCCGAAAGACCTCCGCTCTCCAACCCTCTCTATAGCGCCTGAAGGACGCCATCCCGTGCGTAAAAAATGCGTGAACCTATCAACCATCATAAGCACGGATTACGCACTATCGGCCAGTGTTTCGAGGGAGTGCGATTCCCTTCCGTGCGGTCAGTGTGCCGAGGAAGGGTAAGCGACTAGCTTGAGGAATCAGCCGTTTGCGGCTGCTTTGCGTGATTCCTGCGTAACTTCACCGAGCGCCCACGCTGCAACAGCCGCGGCGCTCCATCGCGCCTCCATGTGCCGCTCGCGCCCGCCAACTCGATAAGGCGGGATCGGCAGCGGCGGCGGGAACCCGTCGGCGTAGCGCACGCAGTTCAGGAAGTGCGTCTTGGAAACCTCCAGGTACTCGGCGCACTTCTCCGCGCTCCACAGCTGGCGGTCGAATGGGACGTTCAGACCGGCACCTCGTTGCTCCTGTCGATAGTGATCCGCGCGAGCGCTGCCTCGAGTTCGGCCACCTGCGTGCGCAAGGCGTCGATGTCACGGCGCAGCGCATCCGGCGTCAGCGATTGGTGAAAAAGGTTCCGGCACTTCGTCGAGCAGAACCGGCTCCAAGGCCGCGTAGGCACGAACGGCTGGCGGCAGGCGCCGCAGGCCACCGGCTCCCGCTGCGATTGTTCTGGCTTATCCAAATGCGTTTCCGGTGCGTTCATTCGATGACACCGAGAATCTCGTCGTCCTTGATGAGCACGATGTCATCGCCGCCGACCTTCACCGTGTCGCCGGCGTAGTGGCCGATCAGCACGCGGTCGCCCGGCTTCACGCTCACCGGCACGAGCTCGCCGCGCTTGTTGCGTCGGCCCGGGCCCACGGCGATCACCTCGCCGACTGCGGGCTCCTGGCTCGCATCCACCGGCAGGACGAGCATGATGCCCGTCGAGGTGGTGTGCTCCGGCGTCTCGCGGCGAACGGCGATGTAGTCCTTCGTCGGTTTCAGCATTGATCCTCACAAGGTCCGGATTGATAAGCGCGCGCATCAGCGCATAACGGGCAGTGCTCGCCGTGCGTGCAGACGGCTTTCCCTTCCGGCCTGGCGAACACGCCGGCCTCGTATCCAGCCGTGAAGCACTGCAGGGCCACAGACTCGCCGTTGGGCTTTCTCGTAGCCCACCAGGCTTCAAAGGCGGCGTGAAGGTCATTCATAGCAGTCGTAGCCCTGTCTTGTGGACAAGATTGGCGCGTTAATCTTCACTTGTGGTCAGTCGGAGAGTTTCTTTCATGGCTGCGAATCTCCATCGGA
>Ga0070741_10009002_pt1 | contig 19673 bp, 18 predicted proteins | sample Coa_R1_4_FD_66440 | JGI IMG/M metagenome (GOLD analysis project Ga0070741, IMG submission 66440) | Surface soil microbial communities from Centralia Pennsylvania, which are recovering from an underground coalmine fire - Coalmine... | ecosystem: Environmental > Terrestrial > Soil > Unclassified ...
GGCTACCTGGGGCGTGATCTGACGCAAGAGGAAAGGTTGATCGTGTGGGGTGTGCTTGAAGCGGTACAGTATCCGGGGTAAATGGCAAGCTGATTGACAGGAAAGGTGGTGATGTGGAATGAAGCATCGTTGGTTATATCCTGATGATTGGGAGGACCGGGCCAGGGCGTGTAAGCAGCAAGCTGGGTGGTGTTGCCAGTTCTGCGGCGTGCCAGAAGGGGCGTTGCGGGTGTCTGAGCGTACCGGGGTGGTCTATCAAGTGCATCTAGCTGCTGCACATTTAGATCATGACCCCTGGAATGCTCAGGCGAGACTGGCGGCGCTCTGCCCTTCATGCCATGCCAGATATGATTACTCCTGGCAGGAACGGCAAAAGTGGCTTGAGTTGGAGCAGTTACGCCATCGCTTGTGGGTCCAGAGATACATGTATGGGGATGATGAGCAGTCATATGGCTAGTAAGGGAGGTGGTCGTAATGATGTTTTCTGGTTGGCTCTTGGTTGTGGTACTGTTCGTCCTGCTTCTGACGCTGGTTATTGTGGTGTGTCGGGCGCTGGCTTGGCTGTTTGCCACTCCGTCTAGGCGTGGGCTTGGCTGTTTGGTGATGGTGTTGGGGCTAGGGCTGTTGGCGTATCGGGCATTTGGTGGGGCTGTCTCCTTTGGGCCTATTGGCTCTCAGGCGGCTCCTGGGACGGTGCATCATGTGGTGAGGATCAGTCAGCTTGACCCAAATCAATATAGCTCGGTGCAAGAGTATCGAACGTGGTCAGGCTCGGCGTGCTCGGCGGCTTCGATGACAGAGGTGATGAATGCTTACGGGAGGTCTTACCGCATTACTGATGTCCTGGCAGTCGAAGCGCGGATCGGGGAGATTGCCCCAGCTTCAGGACTGCTAGAGGAAGCGGGTATCGAGAAGACGGTGCAAGTGTTTGGGTTTGCAGCGACCTGGGGGCATCAACTCTCGCTTGATCGGGTGATTGCCATTGCGAACCAGGGTAAGCCGGTGATTGTGGGCTTTCCTCCCCAGCGTTGGGCGGGTGGTCACTTGTTGGTGGTGACTGGCGGGGATAGCTCGACGGTGCTGCTGGCTGACTCTTCCGGGTATAATATGCCCTCGCTTGCTCGTTCGCGCTTTCTCTCGTATTGGGGAGGGTTCTCGGCGGTAGTGACGCCGAAAGAGGGATAGTAAGGGGGTGATGTCAAATGGCAAGCCGTGAAGGGTCTGGATGTGGGTGTCGAGCGTGGTTTCTTGGGTTGTGTTTGGTGCTGTTGCTGATGTCGGGGGCTTCGCTCTCTGTGGTCGAGGGGGGAAAGTTCCCAGTGCTGTTTCCAGTCGCGCCGTGTGCCAGGGCTGCAAGCTCGTTTGATGTGGTTGGTTCGCCCTCGATCTGTGCAGACTTGATTGATCGGGTGCTTGCTGCGTATCACTCGCCTGCTTCTGGTGAGGGTCAGCATCTCTATGGTGATGGGGTAGCGGTTGGGATTGATCCAGTGTTCGCGCTGGCCTTCTTCATGCACGAAGATACCTTCGGCCTGTATGGTTGGGGGGCTGCTAATCATTCATTAGGGAATATTCGCTGTACGCCTGGGTACAGGTGCCAGGGGGGCTATCGAGCCTATGCCGCCTGGGATGATGGGTTTAAGGACTGGTATCAGTTGGTTCGTGATCAGTACGTGGATCGCTGGGGACTCAGGACGGTTGACCGCATTATTCCGGTGTATGCTCCGTCTGCTGATCACAACGATGTGTGTGCCTATATCAATGCGGTCAAAGTGGCTGTAGCGACCTGGAGGGCTGGGCGGATAGTTGTTTCGGTGTCTGGTAGTGCGTGTATGGCAAGCCGTTAGGGAGGTGGTGCTTATGAGTGAGATTGTTGAGCCAATAGGGGGAGTTTCTCTTAATCCTGGGGGAATTGGTGACGTGCGTGTGTCTCATAAGGATGGTTTGGTGTGGATCAAGGGGTATGGTCAGGAGATTGGTTTGAGCTATAAAGAAGCGCTTAGGCTTTCTGGATGGCTCCATCATTATGCAGGTTTTCTTCAGGATCGTGTCAAGAACTACTATGAATGTCATGAGTGTGGGAGGATGCATCGTAAGTCTGTGAAGGTGTGCCCGGCGCTTTTTCAGGATGGTGATAGCGATTGGGAGTATGAGGCAGATGATAACAGCTATGGTACTGCAAAGTGGACGTAGTGAGTAGAGGGGAGGTGAAGAGAAGATGTATCAATGATAGAGTGTCGCTGTTGTCGCAGCGTGCGAACTATGAACGAGCGTGATCACTGTCGATATGGCTGTAGCGGTGATTTTTGTGAGGAATGTCACAGGTGCAAGAAGCATTGTTCTTGTAGTTCTATGGCAAGCCGTTAGGGGAGGTGTGGCTATGTTAGAAGACTATTATATTCCTCCTGATGCTCCTGAGTGTAAACATGATGTTTGTGGCTATTGTGTAGCGTGTCATGTGTTGGGATGTTTTCTCTATGAGCCTTTGTGTGAGAGTGCGAAGGAAGAGTTAAGGGAAGCGGGGAAGTTATTGACTGTTCTGGTCAGGGAGGGGCGTACCCGTTCGGCTACGGGGCTGGTGGGCGTTTCTGGCAACGCGTGCCCCCCGATCTCTAGCCGGGGTGGTAGGGGGTGGTTCCTGGTCGGGGGCCTTGTACGCGCCGGGCGGGGGCTGCCCCCTCCGGGGTGCCCGGACGGCGTACAAGGCCGGAGTCCTTCCCTTGACTCTTATAAGAATAAATCACACAAGTACTGAAAGTGAGGTGGTGCCTATGTGCGAAGGGTGTATTCCTGGGCGCGTCTGTGTGGTGCTCTGGCGTCATTTTCGGGTGAATGAGATGCCTATTCATGACAATGTGGAAGCAGACTCGCCGTTCTTTGCAGTGCTGAAACTGATGGAGAAGTATAGACTGAGGCGGGTTGCTCGTGCAGCGGTGAGAATGCCTGACGGCTCTCTAGTTCGGTGGGAACATGGGGTCAAGCTCCTTCCAGGTGAGCGTACCTATGTAGCAAGAGTGAAAGATGGGGAGGTGTGCCTATGGGAAGAGTGGCTGAAGCGAAAGCGGAGCGGCGGCGCTGGCGCGTGCTCTCGCTAGAGGAACAGGCAGACATAGCAGAGAAACACAAGCTTGATGATCTGTTCTACTGTAAGGATGCCTGGGCGATGAAGCATCATTGGGTCAATGAGCAGACAGGGGAAATACAACGGGCGCGGTGCAATCGCTGGGAGTGCTTGTATTGTGGGCCTCGTAAGGTGGATCTGTGGCGTCAGATGGTCAAGCAAGCTGAGCCGACGTTATTCCTGACGCTGACGAAAGCAGGAAAGACGGTTGAGCAGGCTAGAAGGGCGCTAACCACTTTCATTCAGGCGTTGCGTCGAGGATCAAAGGGCAAAGGACCAAACCGCGTGGGGGCGCGGTTGGCCTATTTGATCGAATACTTCGCGGTGCTAGAGCGACATAAGGACTTTGAGCGCAATGGCTTTCACTGGCACTTGCTTATCAAGGGCGTGGATCACATCCCATACAAGGAAGTGATCAAGCCGCTTTGGATGTCTGCGACACACTATAACCCTGAAACGGGTGAGGGTGCTGAGATAGCGCATATTGAGCGCATTCGCAATAGTCGAGCTATTGGGTATGTGACGAAGTATCTTACCAAGTCGGTGACGCTGGGTGAGCGCGGTAAGCGTGAGGTGCATCGTGAGCGCCTGGTCTCGGTGGTTGGTGAGGATGGGAAAATCAAGGGGTTTGAAAAGCAGATAGAGACAATAGAGGTCACGAGCAAGGCGCACCGTATTTGTTATTCTCGTCAATTCTTCCCTGATCGGGTAGCGGATTTACGGAAGCGGTTGTTTGCAGGGTTAGAAAATGAGACGAGAGAGGGGGGTGTAGCCGCTGACAATGATGTTACTGGCAAGCCGTTGGAGGATAAAGAGGCCACTGAGGAGCGTCCACGCTGGCGGCTAGTCGAGCGTGAGGTGCAATCAGAGGAAGATATCGAAGGGTATGAGGAGAAGCGGCGTGTAGAGTTGCTGGGCGAATTGCAAGATGTGCGTGAGGAGGTAGGGGAGGAAGAGTACACAAAGCTCCGGGCCGAAGCGTTGGCGGCGGTGATTGAAGAGGTGAGGGATATGAAGCGAGAGAGGTACAGGAAACGGAAGCGTGAAAGGTTGCTAGAGGTACTGGATGATATGAACGAAGGGAGGTGCTTTTTGTCTCGGCGGGTGATTAGCATTTGGCAGTATCAGCGTAAGGAATTGCGGTTTGCTGGGTAGATGGCAAGCCGTTAGGGATGAATGGGAGGTGTGCCTATGGAACTTATTGAAGTGGTTGAGCAGTTCTTAGTTGACTGCAAGGTTCGTGGCCTGACTGATCAGGCGATTGATTTTTATCGTAAGCGGCTTACTCTGTTTGTTCGGAAGCTATCAGAAAAGTGGGGTGTGACTCAGCTTGAACAGGTGAAGATTATCCATCTTCGCCAGTTTGTTCAACTCCTTATGGAGACGAAAGCCGATGAAAATAACCCTCATAAGCCTGCACAAGAAAAACCGCTTTCTGCTTATACTATTCGTGGCTATGTGCGGTCTATCAAGCGGTTGTTTAGCTGGTGCATTGATGAAGATTTATTGAATACTAACCCTGCAACGCGACTCGTCCAGCCGAAAGCGCCTGAGTATATCGTTCCTACCTTCACGCCTGAGCACATAGAGAAGATGTTAGCGGTGTGTGATCAGACAACTGTTGAGGGTTTTCGTAACTATGTTTTGCTCCTGGTCTTTCTCGATACGGGTATGCGTCTCTCTGAGCTATGCGGTTTGAAGCTGACAGATATAGATAGCCAATTTCGTTATGTGAAGGTGTTCGGGAAGGGGCGTAAAGAGCGTGAGATAGGTTTGCATCCTGAAGTTGGTAAGCTGGTCTGGAAGTATATTCATAAATATCGTAGTCCTGCTGATCCTGATGAAACTGCGCTTTTTGTTGGTCGTCGTGGTGAGCCTTTCAAGCCGAATGGTGTAGCTACGCTCTTGAAGAAAATAAAGAAGGAATGTGGACTTGAAGGAGTCAGAGTGTCTGCTCACACATTTCGGCATACGTTTGCTAAGTTCTACTTGCAGCGTGGCGGTGAGGTGTTCAAGCTCTCCCGTGAGATGGGGCATGGTACTGTCCAGGTAACAGAGTTGTACTTGAAGGATTTTCATAGTACTGAGGCTCGTCAGGAGCATTCTACCTACTCTCCTATTGGTACGCTTGATTTGAAGGGAAGAAAGAAGTCTCGTAAGAAAGATAAAAACAAGTAGGCGTGTTGCTTGCTGATAGGGTTTCTCTAGGCTAGGAGATATTACGGTCTCCTGGCCTAGAAGTGTTTCTCTAAGACAGGAGATTTTACAAAAATTGAGCAAAATAAAGTCTTCTGTTTCAGTTTTTCTTGATTTGGATGCTTTGTCAAGTGGCTTTAGTGGCGCTTCTAGAGGGAAGTGGGGCGAGAGGGACTCGAACCCTCACGGCCTTTCAGCCAGGAGATTTTAAGTCTCCAACGTCTACCATTTCGTCATCGCCCCTCATGTGCGTTGCCGACATGATAGTATCATGCTTTGTCCTACTCGTCAATCACTTTCGCCCTTTTATCCAAAAATTCCAGCACGAACCATCTGTCCACTGAGCCAGAAAAACACAACTTCCCACATCCGGCTGCGCCGGATGTGGGAAGTTGTGTTTTTCTGGCTCAGTGCCCACATATCCTCTCGTCTCAAAACGAAAAATACTAAGTCAGTGTTCAGCATATTGACTGAGGCGAGTAACTGGGGCATAATACAATAACGTGCGGGAGTGAAAAATCGTTCATATAGAGGAATCAACCAGGTGCATTTGCGATGAGTAATAGTGCTGCAAGCATGCAGATTTCCCCGGAACAGCTTTTGCGGGGCGTATACGACGTTATCGTTGTGGGAGCCGGTCACGCGGGCTGTGAAGCTGCCCTTGCCTGTGCACGCATGGGACGAAAAACGCTGCTATTGACGATGAATCTCGATAGCGTTGCGTTGATGCCCTGCAATCCCTCGATGGGGGGTCCTGCCAAAGGACACCTGATCAAAGAGATTGACGCGCTCGGCGGCGAGATTGGTCGCAATACCGACCGTACTTTTATTCAGATCCGTCTGTTGAATACAAGTAAGGGGCCGGCTGTGCAGGCGTTACGTGCCCAATGTGATAAGCAAGCCTATCGCCTGGCAATGAAATTTGTGCTGGAGAGCCAGCCCAATCTCGATCTGAAGCAGGCGACGATTACCGGCCTGTTGAGCTATACCAGGGAGGACGGTCGCCGTGTCATTTCTGGTGTGGTGACAAATAACGGCTGGCGCTACGACGCGAAGTCTGTCGTAATGACCACCGGCACCTTTATCAACGGTCGCCTGGTAGTTGGCGAAAAGACGCAGCCGGGGGGGCGCGCGGGTGAAGGTCCTGCTCTTGGTATCTCTGGTTCGCTGCAAGAGCTAGGGCTGGAGGTCCGCCGTTTCAAGACGGGCACTCCTCCGCGCATCGATGCTCGCACTATTGATTTCAGCAAGACGGAGCCGCAACCCGGCAGTCGTGTTCCTCTTTTCTTCTCGCAGGATATGTCCGCACGCGAAGATGTGCAACTGCCCGGTGGGCGTCCGAATCCACTTTACCCCGTCACAGATGAGGACTTGCGCGGCTGGCGATCACAATTGCCGTGCTACCTGGTACGCACAACAGAACGCACCCATCAGCTTATTCGCGATAACCTGCACCGCTCTCCGCTCTATACGGGCATTATCGAGGGTATTGGTCCGCGTTATTGTCCATCTATCGAAGATAAAATTGTCCGTTTTGCCGACAAAAGTGCACACCAGATTTTTCTGGAGCCGGAAGGCTGGCGTACCGGTGAGGTCTACGTCCAGGGCATGAATACCAGCCTGCCGGAAGATGTGCAACTGGCAATGTTGCGCAGCATTCCCGCTCTGGAACGAGCGGAGATGATGCGCGTAGGCTATGCCGTCGAGTACGACTATGTGCCGCCCCATCAGTTGTTGCCCACACTCGAAACCAAGGTCGTTGCGGGCCTCTTCCTCGCCGGACAAATCAATGGCACCTCCGGTTACGAAGAAGCTGCTGCACAAGGTATTATGGCTGGCATCAATGCTGCGCTGCATGTGCGCGGCGAAGATGCTTTCGTGCTCGGACGCCACGAAGCCTACATCGGTGTTCTCATCGATGATCTGGTAACACGGCCTATGAGCGAGCCTTATCGTCTACATACCTCGCGTGCCGAGCATCGCCTGCTCCTGCGACCCGATAGCGCCGATCTGCGCCTGAGCGACCATGCATACAATCTTGGCTTGATTGATGCAACCCGTTATGCCCAGGTCCTGCAGAAGCGTGAGACCATTCAGCGCACACTCAAGCAACTGGAAATCGTCGTGTTTACCTCTTCGCGTCAGGTAGAAAGCCACGCTCAGGAAATTGGGCTGGCACCTCTCAACCAGATGCTTTCAGCACGCGACCTGTTGCGACGACCCGAGGTGCGCTACACACAAATCGCCGATCTGGCGCAGCGTGTAGGCAATGGGCAGAATGAACCCATACACTCTACCAACTTCCTTCCACCGTTACCCCTCTTGGCGGAAGATGTAGCGGAAGAGGTTGAGCTACAGGTAAAATATGAAAATTATATCCGTAAGCAGGAACAAATGGTCTTGCGGACCCAGCGCCTTGAGGAAATGCGTATTCCCGCAGCGCTGGACTACCGGGATGTTCCACACCTGCGTACCGAAGCAAGGCAAAAACTCCTGCGCACACAGCCGCGCACGGTCGGGCAAGCTTCGCGCGTGGAGGGCGTGACGCCTGCGGATATCGCCATTCTCATGGTTTACTTGGAGAAATTTCGGGCACTAAAGGCGTCGTCTTGACATTACAGGCATTGAAAGTGTACTATATACACACGTATTGCTCATTTATAATCTATCGATATGCAATAGAACCAGGGTCATGTGATTCCTCCTGGCTGTACGATTGGTTCTCGCATATAGCTATACTGTGGAAGTAGGAAGAGTACCGGTGTAGGGACTCTTCGTCAGGATATCCTTAGGGTAAAGTGCATCGATGATGTGCATGCACTGGCAATGTATGTCGGAATGCCTGCAAATGGTGCGCGGCAAGCTGAGATATCAAGAAGAGGGGAAGACAGTGTACATTCTTGTCGTTGATGATGATCGGTTTGCGAACACGCTGGTCCAGTTCGTCCTCAGCAAGGAGGGATATGAGGTCGAGACTGCCGATAACCCGCGTGGTGCGATGCAGATGATTCAGAAGCGCGAACCGGACTTGCTGATACTTGACGTAACCATGCCATATCTGGACGGGTTTGAGTTCTCCAAGAAGTTGCGTGCCGAAGGGTACGAGATCCCACTAATTTTCATGACGGCTCAGGATAACATCGAATCAAAGTTGCTAGGGTTTAACATTGGTGCGGATGATTATATTTGCAAACCCTACAATCACCAGGAACTCGTAGCGCGTGTACAAGCAGTTTTGCGTCGTATTAAGAAACATGGCAAAGTAGGCAATCAAAGCATTCGTGGCGGGCAGATTGAACTCTTCCCGGCGGAGCTCAAAGTGGTGGTGGATGGTCAATCCTCGATCTCGCTTACTCCTACTGAGATGCAAGTTCTGCGTGTGCTGATGAATAGCTCTGGCCAGGTGGTCAATCGAGATCAGTTATTGTCAGAGGTGTGGAATGACAACGAAAATAACAGTAACATCGTAGATGTATATATACGCCGCTTGCGCGTCAAGCTAGAGATTGATGCTGAGAACCCTCAGCATATCGTTGCTGTACGAGGTTTGGGCTATAAGTTTATTGGGAAATAGGGGGCAAGGTTGCGGAAGCGTGTTCAAAAGCAGGCACAGCTAGACCAGGAGGAACAGTCGTCCGTCGAACGGTCGAATAAGACTCACAGCTCTCATGTGCCTTATGATCTGCCTGGAAGGGAGCATGGCATCGACCATACAACAGATCCAGCTTCAGGCGAGAAACGTCAACAATATCTGGAAGCGCTGATCGCCAATATTTCGGATGCGATGATTGTGCTCGACGCGAATTTCCGTGTCTTCGATCTTAATCCTGCCGCTATAACGGCTCTTGGCTATTCTCGTGAAGAGGCGCTTAATCGTGGCTGCGCCGAAGTGTTAAGCTGTCAAAATCTGAACCGTATGGGGTTGTGTGGAACATCGAGCTGCCCACTTGCGCGTGTGCTTGAGCAGAAAAAACCCCTGCCCAACGAGGAATTAATCATTGGCACTGAGCCTGACCATGAATGTGAGGTCTCGGTCAGCGTGACGCCCATCGCTATTAACGGTGCTTCCTATGCTGTCTTTACCTCGCGTGATATGTCTGCGCTCAAAGTGGCAAATCGCGTGCGGGCAAATTTTGTCTCGATGGTCTCGCATGAGTTGCGTACCCCCTTAAATTCAGTGCATGGCTTTATTGAACTGCTGTTGCAAGGACACATGGGCGAGTTGTTAGAGGAACAGCGCACCTATCTTGGCTATGCCCAGGAAGGTGTACAGCAGCTTATCTCGATAGTTGAAGATATTCTCTTCATGACGCGTTCGGATCTGGGACAATTTGAAATCAAGCAGCAAGAGGTACATTTTCGTACTCTGGTGCGGCAGGTTATCAGTAGCTTGCAGCCCCAGGCCCTCAAAGCAGGGGTTGTGCTGTGTAAAGATATCCCTGAGAACTCTCCTTCACTCTATATTGATCCTCAACGCATCAAACAGGTATTAAACAACCTGGTGACGAATGCAATCAAGTTTACCCCACCGGGAGGCACCGTCACGGTTAGTGCTCGCCGGTACGATGAGCATTCCGAAATGATCTCGGTAGAGGACACCGGCTATGGTATCCCTCCCGAAGATCGCCAGCATGTTTTTGAGCGCTTCTATCAATCCAATCACAGTCAGCAATCGAAAATGGGCGGCTACGGACTTGGCCTCTCGATTGCCAAACTGATCGTCGAACAGCACGGCGGCTCCATCGGCTTCGATTCAGTAATGAACAAAGGCACAACATTCTATTTCACCGTCCCACTTTACCTTCAACAAAAATAACAAGCCCGAAATGCCGATAAATCGGCTCCTACGCAAGAAAAAGCGCTAGCGCTTTTTCTTGCGTAGGAGCCGATTTATCGTGCCCACCGCCGATTTATCGGCACCCCATGCCTATCACTAAATTAACCTGTTAAAGATCATAAGCGCACAAGACACACCCATCACAGCCTAGCCTATGGCTCCTGCCATAAAGTAGGTTGTGATGAATCCTCGGCGGGCTCGGCCCACTCATTATCCTTTGAAAGTTTATCTGCTTGCCGCGTCGGCTCCGGCAAACGATAACCTTTGCCGCAGGCCAGAACATATTTAATGCTCGTCTCCAGACTGATCAGATGCCCCGGCGAGATGAACATCGGATTCACTCGTGAGCGCGTGCGCACGACAGCACCAATAACCTCGTGCTTATCGACCAGCGGCACCCATGCACCCGCCTCTTCTCCTAATTCAGCCTTCTTATAGTGTCCGGTGAGGATCGATTTAGCACAGCCGATCGTTGGCAACTCGAGCCAGAGACCGACATGTGAGCCGATCCCAATCCGTCTTGGATGCGCGATACCCTGACCATCAACCATCACAAGATCAGGACGCTTACGCAATTTGTGAAATGCTCCCAGCACAGCAGGAGCTTCACGGAACGAGAGCAGTCCAGGAACGTAAGGCATGCGTATCGGTTCCTCATAGATATGCCGCTCCACAATTTCCAACTCCGGGTACGTAAGCAGCACCACAGCCGCCCGTGCCATCTCATTTTCCTCATTGATCGCCATATCTACGCCCGCCACATAGCGTACCTCTCCCAAACGATCTTCCAGAATAATGCGCCCGGCCAGCTCTTGCTGCAGCGCAATGGCTTCCTGCGGCTTAAGATCCCACCGATGCAACGGCGCACGTGATATATCTGACATAACAAATATTCTCCTTATTCAGAGGGATAAACATATTCTTTCTAAAAACACGCTGCGCATGTTTTTAGAAAGAATATGTTTATCCCTCTATCTTGCTTCTGCAATGCAGATCATACGTGGACTTTCCAGGTGATAGGGGCCAAAATCATAGTCGCCATAGATATCTTTGATAACGAAGCCCGCCTGTTCAAGCAGAAGCTCTATCTCACTGCGCTCAAAAAGATAGAGAAAGGTAGTGACGACAGTACGCTGTATCGTCCCTCCCTGTTTATGTTGGTCATAGAAATGCGTAAGTTCCAGTAAATGGTGATTGGTGGAAGAAGAGGGACTGACAAAATGGCTGACGAACTCATCGTCTGCAATGCGCCAGGTGCCCTGGTGCAGGATATGCCCACTCAGCCCTTCCATATAGCGTGCATCGCTATTGCTGATATCCAGAATAAATGTTGCCCCAGTACTCAAATGAGCGCGCACTGCCGCCAGAACCTGCCGCTGATCTTTGCGCGCAGTAACATGTCCAAACGAACCCAGAGCAATAAAAGCCAGGCGAAACTTCTCTCCCAGGGTCAGAGCGCGCATATCTTGCTGCACCAGCGTGCAGCGTTCGGCGACCCCTGCTTCCTGGAGATGTTGACGGGCAAGATCCAGCATAACGGCAGACGTATCAACGCCAGCCAATTCATACCCCTCGCTTGCCAATGGCAGCAGCACACGACCGCTCCCGCAAGCCAGCTCCAGTAGCCTGCCCCGGCTCAACTCCGCGTAATTATGATACATATCCAGGTCTTCGCGAAAGTGCATATGCTCGATATCGTAAAAGGGCGCAATTTGATCGTATTCGTTCATAGCTTGCTCTACTAATCCTGATTCAAAGTGATGTCGCGTACCTAGTATAGCGTTGTGCGATAGGGATGACAAGTACATGAGAGTCGTCCCGAATTTTTTGAACGCCCCTTTCGGATGATCTCTATCCTTCCGGGAGGACAATTTTTTCTACACCTGCCTTCGGCAGATGTAGAAAAAATTGTCCTCCTACTTGGACACCCTTCGGCGGCATACATCGTGATAATATAGAGAACATTATTGAAAAGCTCTACATCTAGCAGGGGAAGAATATGAGAATGTTGTATCTGGAGGATGCTCCGTTTGCGGTAACCTATAAAATGAAGGATGAAAGAGCAGGATAGCCTGTTATGCAGGCAATTGCTGACCTTGCCTGAGTCGTGCAAAACTGTTACAGTATTTAAAAATGCATCTAGCGTAGGGAAGTAAAGTAAGGATCAGGGGACATGGCAATCACATCAAAAAGAACCTACACGAGTCCCGAGGCTAAAGATATCCTCAAACACAATGCACAACAATCTCATCGCCTCACGGAAAACAGTTCAGATATCATGCTGCTTCTCGATGCAAATGGGATGATGACCTATATAAGCCCTTCCATCATCCCCCTTCTGGGTTATATCCCTGAGGAGATCGTAGGCAATCATGCTCGTGTGCTCGTTCACCCTGATGATCTTGCTACCCTGCAACGGATGTTAGCTGCAATAGGAGAAATACCTGGCAGGAGCCTGAGTGCCGAGTATCGTCTCTGCTGTAAGGATGGCTCATGGCGCTGGTTTGAGGGCAGCGCCACGAATTTGCTCCAGGTACCAGAGATGGGAGCCATTATTGGCTATTTTCGTGATATCACTAAACAGAAGCTAGCACCTCGTTTGCAATGGAGCGAGATGCATGTATCCGATCATTTTGTGCAATTCTATGAGACTGACGATTTCCTCCTGGACTCGTTGAGCGAATTCATCGCGACGGGCCTTGAAACGGGTGATGCCTGCATTATCATCGCTACCAGTGCACACCGACAGGGTCTTGAAGAACGATTGCAGGCAGAAGGGCTAGACCTGACCCAAATACATGGTCAGTATATTCCGCTGGATGCCGGCGAGACGCTGGCGCAGTTTATGGTGGACGGCGAAGGGCCAGATCCAGATCGCTTCACTCAGGTCATTGGCAACTTGATCATGCAAGCGAGTAAAGGTCAGCGCCGCGTGCGCGCCTTTGGGGAAATGGTGGCGTTGCTCTGGGCGGAGGGTAACCGGCTTGCCGCAATTTGCCTGGAAGAACTCTGGAACGAGCTACAAAACAAAATTGCTCCCTTTTCGCTCTTCTGTGCCTATTCAATGCACAACTTTGCTGGCGAAGTGTACGGCGACCAGTTCAGCGAGATTTGTCTGCGGCACTCCCACGTCATTCCTGATGAGAGCTATATCGCGCTGGCAAGCCCAGACGAGCGCCTGCTTGCCATTTCTCTGTTGCAACAGAAGGCCAACTCTCTCCAGGCTGAGGTAGCGCAACGCAAGCGATTAGAAGCCAAATTTCAGTACTTGTTTGACTCCAATCTCATCGGTGTCTTCATTTCCGATTTTGCTGGTACTTTTCTGGAGGCCAATGATGCCTTTCTCGATTTACTTGGCTACACCCGCGAAGAATTGCTGGCAGGAACCATCAAGCGTGATAACATCACTCCTCCTGAATTTCTCTACCTGAGCCAAAATGCACTCAAATCGCTGCAAGAAAGCGGTTCGTCAGGCACTTATGAAAAAGAGTACCTGCATAAAAGCGGCAAGCTCATTCCTGTCCTGATTGCTGTGACGCGTATTGAGCAAACCGAGACCTGCATTGGCTTTGTCCTGGATATCAGCGAGCGCAAAGAACTGGACAAACGCAAAGATGAATTCATCAGCATGGCGAGTCATGAACTCAAAACCCCTGTGACCAGCCTCAAAGGTTTCCTCGGCCTCTTGCAACGGCTCCTGGCCACTCGGGGAGAGGAAAAAGCGTTGCATTATCTTGCTCGTATGGACACCCAGATCAATAAGCTCACCAAGCTCATCAACGATCTGCTCGATCTTTCTAAGATACAGACTGGCAAACTCGCCTATCGAGAAGAACGCTTTGACATAGATGCCCTGGTGCAAGAGATCATGGAAAACGTTCAGGAAACCACGCAGACCCATCATTTGCATTTGGAAGGGCAAACCCGGGCTGAAGTGTTTGGGGATCGGGACCGTATTGGGCAAGTGCTGATTAACCTGCTCAACAATGCCATCAAATATTCTCCCCGAGCGGATACTGTGCTTGTCCGTCTCGCAAAAGACCAGAACAATATCATCGTGAGCGTCCAGGATTTCGGGATTGGCATTGCCGAAGAGCATCAACACAAGATTTTTGAGCGCTTTTACCAGGTCACTGATCCCGAAGAGAAAACCTATCCTGGATTGGGTATCGGCCTCAATATCTCCTGTGAGATTGTCAAACGACACGGTGGGTGGATGTGGGTGGAAAGTCAGAAAGGCAAGGGCGCAACGTTTCATTTTACTCTGCCTCTCGTCCGGCAGGACATGAGACAAGCCCCTTGCACGAGTGAGCAAGGTTGAAGTGTGCATATGCAGAGCAAACAGAAAAAAATCCTCGTCGTTGATGACGAGCCCGATATATTGGAATTCCTGCAAGAGTTATTGAAACTAGAAGGTTACGACGTTGCGACCACAGACAAAGCCGAATACGTAGAGAAATTACATAACGACAACCTGCCAGATCTCATCCTCCTTGATGTCTTACTCTCCGGGAAAGATGGCCGTGAAATTGTCAAACATCTCAAAAGCCAGGAGGAAACCAGATCCATCCCCATGATAATGTTTTCTGCCCATCCCAGTGCCGAAGTAACCGTACTGGCCGCAGGCGCTGACGATTTCGTAGCAAAACCATTCGAAATCGCAGAGATCCTGGAAAAAATAGCAGAACACATCAAGTAGTCTCCAACGAGAAAACAACTGCTTTCACCAACCTGCCGCAGGCAGGTTGGTGAAAGCAGTTGTTTTCTCGTGAGTCCCCGCCTGCGCGGGGACTCAGCACAACTGAACAAGTAAAAAATTTGAGGTACTGTTATTTGTGAAGCAAACCAGCAACCTCTTTTTTGGTCTGCGCACCGCCGCTCTGCAACCACAACTTGACCATATCGTCTACCGCGCTCACCGGATCCTGCCCCTTGATGATACGTATAATGCGATCATCAACGATCTGTTGGAGGGTGGCTGACTTTGTGATCTGTGTAGGCGTTGGTACGTTCAAGCCATAGGTAGGATTGTCAACACCAATTTTGAAGGCGTTCTTTTCCCAATTCTGGATCTTGAGCCCGTATGGTGGATCTATATTGTCAAAGATCATGCTGGGTCCATTGCCCACGTAGGCTACTAGGTCGCCAGTCTCTTTCTGTCCCGTGGGAGTCTGCACTCTGATATTGTTTTTGCCCACCGTATTGTCCCAGCCATCTATGCCATATGCGATAAAATTGTTCTCAATGCTGAAGGCAGGAGCTGCCAGATAATCAAGGCACCGCAACAGTTCTTTAACGCGTTCCGCGTCCGAGCCCGACGATGATGGAATAGTAGTAGAACCATTGTAGCCCGGATCGAACCAGAAGATGCCATCTCCACCATTGTTCCCAAAGGGGATCATAATCATCACATCTGCGGTAGAGTCCACTTGCTTGAGCTTGTCCCGATAAACCTTCGAGTTGCCGAAATCGTCAAAAATCGATCCCGTCTTGCCCGCCAGGAAATTCGACTTATCCTGGGGCGTAGAGATTGAGAGGCCATCGGGATGCACCGCGCCTCCGTTCCACAATTTATTGCAGTAGGCAATGGCATCTTTGTACTCAGGTGTCTCGATATAAGCCGTCACATCGCCGCTACTCTCCACGCGCCACATGTTGGGAACACGGAACATCTGCAGGATGAAGCCGATGACGCCACTAACAGCCATGCCCGTATTCCCAAGCCCAGCTGTGGGACCATAGAGCTGACCAATGCCCCAGGTTTCAGCATTGCGTTTACTTGGATGGTTCTTACTGATAGCCACCATCAGCTTATAAAAGTCATCAGCGTTTTGCGGATTAGCCATACCCAGGGTTTGCATCCAATCGTAGCGCACTTGCATGCCCGTTTTAATAATCGGACGCACGCGTGGCACCCCATAGATCTTGCCCTGAATAGCAACGTTTTTCCAGCTATGGGCCGGAAAGCGCGCCAGGTTAGGAAACTGCTTGAGCGAGTCACCTGTCAAATAGGAAGTCAAATCGGTAAAGGCCCCCTGTTGCAATGCCTGACTCTCGACAGGCGTGCTCAGGTAGACAAAGAGATCCGGCAAATCGCCGCTCGCGAGCAGCGCACCAGCCTTTTCGGCATAGTCGATATCCTGTGCGACGGTGACTTGCCAGTTCACATTCAGCCGTTTATTCAGTTCTTGCAAGTATTTATTCTGGCTGAGTGCCGGGACGGGTGGATGGTAGCCTACAGTAAAGACCTTAACGGTGCCCCCGCGCCCAGGGACGTTAAAGACGGACTGATAAGGCGGCAGCGGAGCCAGAAAAGCATCTGGAACGTTGGGGTTGCCGGAAGGGAAATACGTCTTACCAACAGATGCCTGAATCGTCGCCGTGATCTGTGCCTGGGGCAACGTATTTGCCGCTGTCGGAGCTTTGGTCAACTGCGTTGAACCTTGAGTGCCACCGCAAGCTGCCAGCAGAGCGCCGCCAGTCGCCGCAGCTGCAACTTTCACAAAATAGCGACGGCTATAAGCCTGTTTTGTCCCCTGGATAAGATCGTCCATAATTCCTCCTTGAATACCTAGGGAATACCCTTGTCCATAAGCCATCATAATTTGCTGGTATATCCGTTATAATCAAGGAGATATTTTTCTTTCCATTTTTCCCGAAGGGAAAAATGGAAAGAAAAATATCTCCTGAATCCCCGCCGCAGGCGGGGATTCAGCAAAGTCGAACAGAGGGGCGGAAAAATGGGATGACTCATGATATACCCTCTAGCCCTTAATTGAGCCAGTTAACACACCCTTAGTAAAGTACTTCTGTAAGAACGGGTACACCAGTAGAATAGGAATCGTGGCAATGATCACCACCGCCATCTGCATCGTCAGATCAGGTGGCACTATCATCCCACTATCTGTCAGGGCCGAGGTGCTTTCGAGTGCGCCACCCTGAATGACAACCAGCCGGAGAATAACCGAAAGCGGGTAATACTGTGGACTATTGATAAACATTGTCGCGTCAAAGAAACTGTTCCAGTTAGCTACAGCATAGAACAACGCGATTGCCGCCAGGGACGCTTTAGACAATGGCAAGATGATATGCCAGAGGATATGTACATCGTTTGCTCCGTCCAACTTGGCACTTTCAACGAGTTCGTTAGGTATGTTCATAAAGAACTGGCGCAGCACAATGAGATTGAACGGAGCGATGGCACCCGGTATAATCAAAGCCCACAGAGTATCGATCATATGCAACTGCCGAACGACGAGGTACCTTGTAATCAGGCTGGGTGCGATCAGCAATGTAATCAGGACCATCCACAGGATCACTTTGCTACCAGGTACGTTTCTACAACTGAGTCCATAAGCCAGTGTCGCTGTCATAAACATATTGACTGCAGTGCCCACCACAGCTACAAAAAGGCTGATCAGGAAACCCTGAGCCACGCCTGTTGATTGAAAGACCCAGATATAGGCCGCGAATGTCGGGTGCCGTGGAAAAATGATTAAATTGTTACCCACAACGTCAGGGTAGCTGGAAAGGCTGACTGCCAGCACATACACAAAGGGAAATAGCATGATCGCGCCCAGCACGACCATAATCACCCGCAGGGACCAGCGTTCAAAAAATGTGCTGCGTTGCATCCAGGGAATCATTAGAATAAGCCCTCCCCTCCGAGTTTCTTGGCGACTTTATTCGAGATAAAGATCAGCACAATGCCAACTATTGCCTTGATCAAACCTGCTGCAGTTGCAAGGCCCCACTGCCCATTCACAATGCCTCGTGTATAGACAAAAGTGTCAATCACCTGTGAAACGCCGCTATTCACACCTTGCTGCTGTAAGAAGATCTGCTCGAAGCCTACATTGAGCACGCTGCCCAGCCGTAAGATCAAAAGCAGCGCGATGATGGTCCTCAGACCCGGGAGCGTGACGTGCCACAAACGTCGCCATTTATTGGCTCCATCGACCACCGCTGCCTCGTACAAATTGAGATCAATCGCGCTCAATGCAGACAGAAATATCACAGTACTCCAGCCGCTCTCTTTCCAGATCACCTGCAAGACCATCATCGGCTGAAAAAGGGCAGGGTTGGTGAGCAAATCAATCGGCTTACCACCCACACCAGTAATAAAGTGGTTCACTAAGCCGTCGCCGCCGAAGATTTCGCGCCAGATGCTGACGATGATAACCCAACCCATAAAGTGAGGCAGATAAACTATACTCTGCATGAGGCGCTTGAAGCGCTCACTGATGATCGCGTTGAGCATCAGCGCCAGAGCCAGCCCCAGCGGGAAGGCAAAGATGATCTGCAGCAAGCTAATCACTAATGTGTTGCGAACCGCTACGAAAAACTCGGGATCAGTCAATAGATTGGCGAAGTTGCCAAAGCCTACCCACGCACTGCGAAAAAAACCCAGGTACGGCGAGTAATTCTGGAAGGCGACGACATTGCCAAGTAAGGGTAAATAGTAGAAGGTGAGGAAATACACTGCGCCTGGCAGTATCAAAAGGTAGGCCCAACGTGCGCGCCAGATGTTTCTCCCCAATGTCTTACCGGGTCGGGGTGCAGCAATTGTGTCTCCCTCTCTGGCGCTTGGTAAGTCTCCGATGATAAGTTGGGATACATCAGAGGACTGGGTAAGGATCGATGATGCGTTCTGCTTTTTTGCCATCGTAGTACCTCTGGTGACTAAAAGGACGAGTTGGCACTATCGTTTTCCTGTGGATAACAAAACGAGAGCAACCGGGGTTTCCTTTCTCTCATAGACTCTGGTTGGTTGTTTCTCGTTTCTCCTGCTTTCTTGGTCTTCTGAATGATTACGTTTACTTTCTCTTCGCTATAGCTTACACAAATCTAGAGGCATTGTCAACGGGTGAAGCAGCGATGTAAAAAGAGAAAAGCATTTCACAAATTGCTCGAAACGAGGAACGATCCTGTCCTCCTTTCAGGGTATACTTTAGATACAAGTTAAGTCAAGCGAAAAGAAAGAGGAAAGATACGATGACCGCATCCATCACTGCCGCGACACACAACCAGCGACGCCTGCACGGCTTCGCGCTCGTTACTGTGATCACTGCCCTGATGCTCACTCTCTTATTAGAAGCGCTCGACCAGACAATTGTTGGCACTGCTATGCCGCGCATCATTGCCCAATTGCACGGCCTGGATCGCTATAGCTGGGTCGTGACTGCCTACATCCTCGCCTCAATGACTATGATCCCCATTGTGGGTAAACTTTCGGACCAGTTTGGTCGCAAATGGTTTTTACTCTCGGGAGCTATTCTTTTCCTGCTGGGTTCCATGCTGGCTGGTGCCTCCCAGAGCATGGATCAATTGATCATCTTTCGTGGATTGCAAGGGCTGGGTGCTGGTATCGGTATGGCTCTGGTAGCAACCGTTCTTGCTGACCTGTTCCCACCAGCTGAGCGAGCCAAATGGATGAGCCTCTTTGGCATTGTCTACGGCCTTTCCAGCCTCTTAGGCCCGACCATCGGTGGCTGGCTCTCCGAGCATGGTCCACTGCTG
>Ga0070741_10009003_pt1 | contig 19670 bp, 16 predicted proteins | sample Coa_R1_4_FD_66440 | JGI IMG/M metagenome (GOLD analysis project Ga0070741, IMG submission 66440) | Surface soil microbial communities from Centralia Pennsylvania, which are recovering from an underground coalmine fire - Coalmine... | ecosystem: Environmental > Terrestrial > Soil > Unclassified ...
GCCCGCGATCACGTAGGGGAATCCCTGGCCCAGGCCGTTCGCGGTGCCGCCGCCGTTGATGACGGCGATCATGCCTTGCTCGACCGGCGTCCAATTTGCCGCATTGTGGATAATGCTCGGAGACGCCGGAGCGAGTGGCACCGGCACGGGCGGTGCCGTGATGCCGTCCTGCACGGCGCGCAGGAGATGCGGCACGTGGCGTACGCCGCGGTTGGCGAGGATCGATACGGCCTGCGCGAGCTGGATCGGTGTGATGACCCAATAGCCCTGGCCGATGCCGGCGATCACGGTTTCGCCCGGGTAGAACGGCTGGTTGTAGCGCCCGCGTTTCCATTCCTTCGACGGCAGCACGCCGGAGCTTTCGCCGAAGAGGTCGATGCCGGTCGGCTTGCCGAAGCCGAACTTGCCCATCCAGGTGCTGAAGCGATCGACGCCCATGTCGAGCGCCAGCGAATAGAAATACGTGTTCACGGATTGCGCGATCGCCTGCACGAGATCGACGCGGCCGTGGCCGCCCTTCTTGTCGTCGCGGTAGCCGCGCGATTGGCCCGGGATGAAGAATTCGCCCGTCGAATAGACCGTGTCCTCGGGCCGTCGCAGACCGAGCTCGAGGCCGCCCAAGGCCAGGTAGGGCTTGACCGTTGAGCCCGGCGTGTAGCCTCCCGCAATGGCGCGATTGAGCAGCGGCCGCTCGGGCGCATTCAACAATGTGGAATAATCCACTCTGCCGATGCCGTTCACGAACAGGTTCGGGTCGAAGCTCGGCACGCTGACCATGGCCAGCACTTCGCCGTTGCGCGGATCGATCGCCACGGCCGAGCCCGCGCGGCCTTCGAACGCCTCCTCGGCGACGTGCTGCAGGCGTGCGTCGATCGTCAGATACAGGTTCTTGCCGGGCGTCGGCGGCACGCGGCGGATTTCACGTAGCGGCCGCTTGTCGACGTTGACTTCTTCGAGCACGTAGCCGGGTTCGCCGTGCAGCGCATCCTCGTAGCTGCGCTCGATGCCGCTCTTGCCGATATGCGTGGTGCCGGCGTAACGCTCGACATCGAGCTTCTCGGCGTCGGCTTCGTCGATGCGGCCGACGTAACCCACGAGGTGGGCGAACTCCTCGCCGCGCGGATACGAACGCGTGAGGTACGGCACGATGTCCACGCCCGGGAAACGCCAGCGCTCGGTCGAGAAGCGCGCGATCTCGTCCTCCGACAGTTTGAAGCGCAGCGGAATGCTCTCGAACGCGTGCTTGCTCTTGCGCAAGGCGTTGAAGTGTTCGATGTCGTCGTCCGAAAGCGGCACGACGGTGCCGAGGTCGGCCAGCGTGCGCGCGAGATCCTTGACCTTGTCGGGCACGACTTCGAGGCGGAACGCCGCCACGTTTTCGGCGAGCAGCGCACCGTTGCGATCGAAGATGAGGCCGCGCGTCGGCGCGAGCCGGCGCACCGAGATGCGGTTCTGGTCCGAGCGCGCGCTGAATTCTTCGTGGCGCGCGATGTCGAGATACGCGAAGCGCAGTGCGAGCACGGTGAGGCAAGCGAAAATCAGCAGGAAGCCCGCGATCGCACGCGCGCGGAAACGCGCGGCTTCGTGCTTGGCGTCCTTGATGCGGTCGAGCGGACCCGTAACGTTCATCGCGAAGACGTCAGCTCTCGTGCACGCGCACGCGGGCGCGCAGGTCGTCGATGAGCAGGAACACCCAAGGCCAGGCGAGCATCCCGGTGACCGGCGAGATCCAGAACGCGGCCGGCGGCGGCGCCTCGCCGGCGCAGGCGCGGATCATGAGCAGCACGATGCGGTCGTTGGCGAGCAGCGCGAGCACGGCGAGCGCCTGCTGCCACATCGGGAAGAAGCGCAGGCGCGAGCGGAACCGCAGGATGATGAAACAAAGTATACAAAGACGCAGCGCCTGCTCGCCGAGGAGTTCGCCCGTGATCGCGTCGCCGACCAGGCCGAGGGCGAAGGCGAGGCCGAGCCCCATGCGTTCGGGCGCTTCGAGGGCCCAGTAGATCACGAGCAGCGCGAGCCAGTACGGCTTGAACGGCAGCAACACCTGCGGCAAGGGCATGAGCTGCAACAAATAGCAGGTGCAGAAGCTGCCCCAGAACAGGAGCGCGTTGGCGCGCGAGCGGTTCACGGCTTCGCCTTCGCCGGCTTTTCGGCCGCTTCGGGCGCGGGCGGTCCGGAGACCGGCACCGGCGCTGGCGGGCCGACCGGATCGGTGAGTTCGTGCAGCAGCAGCACCTCGCCGCTGCGGTCGAGCGCCGCGCTCGGCGTGGCCGCGGCGGCGGCGAACATGCCGGTGATGTCGATCTTGATCGAGCGGACCTCGCCGACTGGGAAGCCGGCCGGGAAATGGCCGCCGAGCCCCGAGGTGATGAGCCGGTCGCCGACCTTGATGTCGGCGCTGACCGGCACGTGCGGCAGCTCGAGCGTGTCGAGCGCGCCGCCGCCGCGCGCGATCGTGCGCACGCCCGTGCGTTCGATCATGACCGGCAGCGCATGGGCGGGATCGGTGATCAGCATGACGGTCGCCGTGTTCGGCAGCACGTCGACGACCTGGCCCATGATGCCGGTCGCGTCGATGACCGCCTGGCCGACCTTCACGCCCTGGTTCGAGCCGACGTTGAGCAGCACGCGGTGGCGGAAGGGATCGGTGTCGACGTCGATGATGCGCGCGAGCTGCACGCCGACCCCGATGCTGCGCTGGACGTCGAGCAATTCCTTCAAGCGCTGGTTTTGCTCGTAGACCGAGGTCAGCCGGGTCAGACGCGCCTGTGCGAGCATGAGCTCGCGCGAGAGTTCCGCGTTGCGTTCCGTCAGCTGCTCGCGGTCGGCGAGCGCCAGGCGTGCCTCGTTCGCGAAGCGCGCCGGCGCCGCCGCGAGCCGGTACAGCGGCTCGATCGCGAGGCTGAGGCTCCAGCGCACGCGTTCCAGGTAACCCGCGCGGTGATCGGCGACCATGAGCACGATGCCAAGCGCGAGATAGCCGATCAGGCGCAGCGTGCTCGACGCGCCCGGCGCGAACAGCGGGGTGGTGGTGTCGTTGGTGGTGATGGCCATCGTGGTTGGGATTGGAGATTCGGGATTCGGGACTCGCAAGAGCGCAAATCCCGATACCCGCGCCGCACGTTCGTTTCAGCTGAAAGTATACCGACGAGCCGGCGCGGCGGCAGCCACGAATCTCCAATCACCAATCCCGAATCCCGGCGTCACTCCGGCGCGAAAAAGTCGCTGCCGTGCTGGTCGATGAGCTCGAGCGCGCGGCCGCCGCCGCGGGCGACGCAGGTCAGCGGGTCGTCGGCGACGTGGACGTGGAGACCGGTTTCCTCGGAAATCAGGCGGTCGAGATCGCGCAGCAGCGCGCCGCCGCCGGTCAGCACGATGCCGCGCTCGGCGACATCGGAGCAGAGCTCGGGTGGGGTCTGCTCGAGCGCCGAGCGCACCGCCGCGACGATGCCGGCCAGCGGCTCGTGCAGCGCTTCGAGGATCTCGTTGGAGTTGATCGTGATCATGCGCGGCACGCCCTCGGCGAGGTTGCGGCCGGAAATCTCGATTTCCTTGACCTCGGTCTGCGGGAACGCGCAGCCGATCTCCATCTTGATGCGCTCGGCCGTCGATTCGCCGATCAGCGTGCCGTGGTTGCGGCGCACGTAGTTGATGATGGCCTCGTCGAAGCGGTCGCCGCCGATGCGCACCGATGCCGAGTAGACGATGCCGTTGAGCGAAATCACGGCCACTTCGGACGTGCCGCCGCCGATGTCGAGCACCATCGAGCCGCGCGCCTCGTGCACGGGGATGCCGGCGCCGATCGCGGCGGCCATGGGTTCTTCGATGAGGTACACCTCGCGTGCGCCGGCCGATTCGGCCGATTCCTTGATCGCGCGGCGTTCGACCTGCGTCGAACCGCACGGCACGCAGACGAGCACGCGCGGACTCGGACGGAACATGCGCGCACGATGCACTTTCTTGATGAACTGCTTGAGCATCTCCTCGGTCATCGAGAAGTCGGCAATCACGCCGTCCTTGAGCGGCCGCACGGTGACGATGTTGCCCGGCGTGCGTCCGAGCATGCGCTTGGCGTCGCTGCCGACCGCCGCCACCGAGCGCGGGCCGCCGGGGCCGCGGTCCTGGCGGATCGCCACGACCGAGGGTTCGTTGAGCACGATGCCCTGGCCGCGCACGTAGATGAGCGTATTGGCGGTGCCGAGATCGATCGACAGGTCGTTGGAAAACAGGCCACGTAAACCTTTGAACATGAAGCGCTCGATATCTGGGCGGGGAGGGCTGAAAAGCGCGACAGTGTAGTAACGGAATGTGGCGTAAGCAAGGAAAAATGGCGTTAATTCGGTGGCCGCCGTCGCAATTTCCGACACCGGCAGGTTCGCCGCCGGAGCCGGTTGCGCCGAGTATTTCCTGCGCTCGACCAAGGGGCGCCGACGGCCCGAATCATGCTATCGTCGCTTCCACATCATCGGGCCTTCCGGATGTCCATCGATCACACCACCACGCGCCGTGTGGCGCGCCTGGCGCGCATTGCCGTCGACGACGCGGAGCTGCCGCGCCTCGCGGACGAGCTCGCGCGCGTGCTCGAGCTTGCGGACGAACTCGAGCGCGCACCGCTCGCGGGCGTGGCGCCGATGGCGCATCCGCTGGCGCAGACGCTGACCTGGCGCGACGACGCCGCGACCGAGCCGGACCGCGCCGAGGCGCTGCTCGCGCTCGCGCCCGACAGCCGCGGCGGGCTCTACCTCGTCCCCAAGGTCATCGGGTAGGCGGGCATGAGCGGCGATGTCGCGCAGCTTGCGCACGATTTGCGTGCTCGCCGGGTGTCGGCGGCGGAACTCGTGCGCGAGGCATTGGCCGCTGCGCGCAGGCGTGCGGATCTCAACGCGTTCGTGACGTTGCTCGACGATGCCGCCGCCGACGCCGCATCGCAGTGCGCCGATGCCGCGCTCGCCGCCGGCACGGCTTCGCCGCTCGCCGGAATTCCGTTCGCGCACAAGGACATCTTCTGCACGAACGGTATGCGCACGACGTGCGCCTCGCGCATGCTCGAGAACTTCGTGCCGCCTTACGATGCGACCGTCGTCGAGCGCCTGCGCGGCGCGGGAGCCGTGGCGATCGGCAAAGCGAACATGGACGAGTTCGCCATGGGCTCGTCCAACGAGAACAGCTACTTCGGTCCCGTGCGCAATCCGTGGGACGCCGCACGCGTGCCGGGCGGTTCCTCCGGCGGCTCGGCGGCCGCCGTGGCGGCCGGCATCGTCCCGTTCGCGACCGGGACCGATACCGGCGGCTCGATCCGCCAGCCTGCCGCGTTTTGCGGCATCACGGGTTTGAAGCCGACCTATGGCCGTGTGTCGCGTTTCGGCATGATCGCCTACGCGTCGAGCCTCGACTGCGGCGGCGTGCTGGCGCGCTCGGCGGCCGACTGCGCGCAGGTGCTCGCCGCAATCGCCGGGCACGACGCGCGCGACGCGACGAGCGTCGCGCGGCCGGTCGACGACTACGTCGCCGCGCTCGGCGGAGACGTCGCCGGTCTGCGCATCGGCGTGGCGCGCCAGTACTTCGGCGGCGGCGTCGACGGAGGCGTCGCCGCGATCGTGCATGCGATGCTGCGCGAATTCGAAAAACTCGGCGCACGCCTCGTCGACGTCGACCTGCCGAATGCCGCGCTGGCGATCCCGGCCTATTACGTGATCGCGCCGGCCGAAGCCTCGAGCAATCTCGCGCGCTACGACGGCGTGCGTTACGGCCATCGCTGCGCCGATCCGACCACGCTCGAGGATCTCTACACGCGCAGCCGCGCCGAAGGCTTCGGCGCCGAGGTCAAGCGGCGCATCCTCGTCGGCACCTACGCGCTCTCCGCCGGCTATTACGACGCCTATTACCTGCGTGCGCAGCGGGCGCGCCGGCTCATCGCGGAGGATTTCGCCCGCGCGTTCGCCGAGGTCGATCTCGTCGCCGGTCCGACGGCGCCCACGGTCGCGTTCAAGCTTGGCGAAAAATCGGGCGACCCGCTCGCGATGTACGCGGCCGACGTCAACACCGTCGCGGTGAATCTCGCCGGCTTGCCCGCGATCTCGATTCCCGCAGGTTTCAGCGACGGCCAGCCGGTGGGCTTGCAGCTCGTGGCGCCGGCGTTCGCCGAAGCGCGGCTGCTCAACGCGAGCCATCGCGTGCAGCTCGCGACCGATTGGCATTTGCGGAAGCCCGCCCGATGAGCGGCCGGCCTGCTTGGCAGCCCGTCATCGGGCTCGAGATACACACCCAGCTTTCGACGGCGAGCAAGCTGTTCTCGGGCGCGCCGACCGCTTACGGCGCCGAGCCGAACACGCAGGCGAGCCTCGTCGACGTCGCCCTGCCGGGCACGTTGCCCGTGCCGAACCGCGCGGCGCTCGAGAAGGCGATCCGCTTCGGACTCGCGATCGGCGCCAGCATCGCGCCGCACAGCGTGTTCGCGCGCAAGAACTATTTCTATCCCGACCTGCCGAAGGGCTACCAGATCAGCCAGTACGAGCTGCCCGTCGTCAGCGACGGTCGAATGACGGTGCGCGTCGAGGACGGCCGCACGATCGAGGTTGCGATCCAGCGAGCGCACCTCGAAGAAGACGCCGGCAAGTCGCTGCACGACGCTTTCCATGCCGCGAGCGGCATCGATTTGAACCGCGCCGGCGTGCCGTTGCTCGAGATCGTCTCGGCGCCCGTGTTGCACTCCGCGGCGGAAGCCGTGGCCTACATGCGCACCGTGCACACGCTCGTGCGCTGGCTCGGCATCTGCGACGGCAACATGCAGGAAGGCTCGTTCCGCTGCGACGCGAACGTGTCGGTGCGACCGCTCGGCGAAACGCGCTTGGGCACGCGCACCGAGATCAAGAACGTCAACTCGTTCCGCTTCGTCGAGAAGGCGATCGAGTACGAGATCGAGCGGCAGATCCGCGCGCTCGAGAACGGCGAAACCATCGTGCAGGAGACGCGCCTCTACGACGCGGCACACCATCGCACGCGGCCGATGCGCGGCAAGGAAGACGCCGACGACTACCGCTATTTCCCCGATCCCGACCTGCCGCCGCTCGTCGTGACAGAGGCCGACATCGCCGCCGTCGCGGCCGCGATGCCGGAGCTGCCCGAGGCGCGGCGGCGTCGCTACATCGAGACGCTCGGGCTGTCCGAGAGCGACGCGCAGCAGCTCTGTGCGGACAAGCCCACCTCCGATTACTTCGAGGCGATGCTCGCACTGCTGCCCGGCGCGGCCAAACCCGCCGCAAATTGGGTGCTCGGCGAACTTGCCGCGGCGCTCAACGAGGCCGCGCTCGCGATCGAGCACACGCGCATTCCCGCGCCGATGCTCGCCGGCCTCGTCGCGCGCGTGCGCGACGGCACGATCTCGGGGAAGAACGCGAAGGACGTCTTCGCCGCCATGTGGGCGGGCGAAGGCGACGCCGACGCGATCATCGCCGCGCGCGGCTTGCGCCAGATCTCCGACGACGGTGCGATCCAGGCCGCGGTCGAAGCCGTGCTCGGCGAATTCCCAGGACAGGTTGCCGACTACGCCGCGCATCCCGAAAAGCAGGAGAAGCTGCTCCAGTTCTTCGTCGGTCAAGTCATGAAGAAGACGCGTGGCCAGGCCAATCCGCAGCAGCTCCTGGCGGTGTTGCGCGATCGCCTGCGCGCCGCGCTCGACGCGTAACGGCTCATCTTTCGGGTGAATCGAAATACGCTGGCGGGCCGAACCGGCTTCCGGCTCACCAGTGCCAATTCATCCGCGCCCAGGCAATCCGGTCGTGGTACGGAAACAGCATATCGCCGAACGGTCCCGGTTGAAGCTCGAGAATGCGCTGATCGAACAGGTTGTTCACGCTGAGCTCGAGGTCGAGCGAACGATCGAGGAAGCCGCGTCGCGTGACGCTCGCGTCGACGAGGTTGTAGCTGCCGCTCGCGTTCGCGAGCTCCGCACCGGGACGATCGCCGACGTGGTTCCAATGCACGCCGACGGTCCAATCCGTGCCCGGGTTCCAGAGCACGCCGAGGTTGCCCATCCAGTGCGGCACCTCCGCGATCGCCTGCGGCAAGAGGGCCGGCAGGTCGCGGTTGTCGCGGCTGTCCACGTACGAAAGGTTGGCGTCGATGCGCAGGTTCGTGCCGATTTGTTGCGAAAGCTCGAACTCCGCACCGTCGGATTTCGCGTTCGCCACGTTGCCGAACGTGTTGCGCGCGACGTCGATGAAGATCATGTTCGAGATGCGGCTGCGGAACGCCGTCGCGCGGAACGTGAGCTGCGGGCGTTCGTAGACGTAGTTGATCTCCTCGGTGCGGTTGACCTCGAAGTCGAGATCGCCGCGCGTCCCGTGCGCATACAGTTCGAAGAACGTCGGCGCGCGATAGCCTTCGGAATACTGCGCCTTGAGGATGTGGTGCTCGGCCGGTTGCCAGACCAGCGCGGCGCGCGGCGTGGCGCGTTGGCCGATCTCGCTGTTGTCGTCGTAGCGCGCGCCGAGCGTGGCGCTGAGCGTCGGCGAAAGCTCGATCTGGTCCTGTACGTACAGGCTGGCGACGTCGCGATGCCGATGCTGGATGACGAGTTGCGACGGCGGAATGTTCGATCCCGGCGGCGGCTGCAGCGTCGCATCGGCACGGTCGATCGAGGCGTCGGAATATTCGACGCCGGCGAGCCAGTTCTGGTGCGTCCAGCCCGTCCAGTGCACGTCGGCCCCGCTGTTGACTTCGCCGCCTTTGAAGCCGTTGAAGTAGGTTTCGATGTCGTTGTAGAGGTACTGCGCGTAGGCTTCGGCGTCGAGCGCTTCGCCGAATTGCGCGTGGTAGCGCGCGGTCGTCGTCCAGTTCGTTTCGTCGCGCGCAGCGCCCGGGCCGTGCGCGGCGTACGTGTCGTAAACGTGCCGGTTCACGGCCTCGGCCTCGAGGCTCAAGCCGCCGTACTTCACGTTCGCCATGCCCGAGAAGCGGTTCTCGTCGCCCGAGTTGCCGAGCGGCAGCACCGCGTCGTCGCTGGTCTGTGCGGCCAGATTCACCGAGCCCGTGAAACCGGCGCGCTCGCCCGAGAGCAACAGCCCCGCGTTGCGCGCGCCGTGCGAATCGGCGCCGCCGCCGATTTCGTCGCCCGTCTTGCGCGTGACGATGTTGATGAGGCCCTGGAACGCGAAATCGCCGTACAGCACCGAACCCGGGCCGCGGATGAACTCGATGCGCTCGACCTGCGACATCGGCACGAACAGCACCGAGCCGTTGAGGCCCGCCGCTTCGCGGGCGATCGGATTCGAATCGAGCAGGATCTGGATGCTGCCCGAATTGAACGGAAACGGAATGCCGCGCACGATGACCGACGGCGTGCCCGTGGCGTCGAGCGTGGCCTGCACGCCAGGAACGTAGGCCATCGCGTCCCAGACGGTGCGCACGCCGAGCGCGCGCATGCGGTCGCCTTCGAGGATCGTGACGATGCCGGGCACGAAATCGCTGTTCATGCGCGTTTTCGTGGCGACGTCGGTCTCCTGCTGGAGCACGGAGAGAAGCTCGGCCTCTTCCTCGTCCCCCGCGCGTGCGGCGGGGTTTACCGACACGGCGGTGACGAGCGCCAGAAGCAAGGCGCGTTCGAGACGGTATCGACGGATCTCCGACATGCTGCGCGTTCCCCCCGGCGCATCCGGTATGCGCGGTATGGTGCCGCGGTTGCGTCCGGCGGACAAGGCCCGATTCAACGCGCGACGACGCGATTGCGACCTTTCGCTTTGGCCTTGTAGAGCGCCTGGTCGGCGGACTTGAGCACGTCGCCGGCATGGCGAGCGCTCGCGTCGCGCTCGGCGAGGCCGATGCTGACCGTCACCTTGACCTCGGTCGCGTCGCCTCGCTTCACCGCTTGCCCGCGCCGCTGCTTCGGCGCCGAGCGAATGCGTACGCGCGCGGCCTCCACGCGCGCGCGCGCCTCCTCGCAGGCCTGCGCGGCGCCCTTGCTGCGCGCGCCCGCGAACAGCAGGCAGAATTCCTCGCCGCCGTAGCGGAACGCGCGTGCACCGCGCGTACGGCGCAACTGCTGGGCGACGGCGCGCAGCACGACATCGCCGGCATCGTGGCCATGCGTGTCGTTGAACTGCTTGAAATGGTCGATATCGACCATGGCGAGCGCGTAGTTGCTCGTGAGCCGCGTCAGCGTTTCGTCGAGCGCGCGCCGGTTCGGCAGCGACGAGAGCGCATCCACGAACGCCATGCGATACGAGGCGTACAGCACCGCGCCGAGCGAGCACGCACCGGCGAGCGCGAGGGCGGTGCGCACGGCGTCGACGCGCAAGACGGGCATGAGGGCCACGCCAGCGAACGCGAGCACGAGGCCGAGCCCCGCCTCCATGGGCGCCCCGTTGAGCACCCAGCGCAGGATGCACAGCGCCGCCGCGGTGAACGTGAGCGCCGCCGCGATCGTGCCGGCGCTCCACGGCAGCGCGCCGAGCGGCAGCGCACCGCGCAGACCCGGCCATACGTGCGCCGGCGCCGCGAGCGTGAGCCATGCGGCGATCGCCAGGAGCAGCAGCAAGACGAGATTGCGCCGCGCGAGCAGGCTGCGTTCGGGCAGGGCCGCCGCGGCGAGCAGGAGCCAGGGTGCGAACATGCGCGCAGCGTCGGCGCCGCGGTCGCTTTGCTCGGGCACGAGCACGCCGGCGAGCGCGAACGACGAAAAGGTGAGGATCGTCAGCACGAGCACGGCGCGGTTGCGATGGAACCCGAGCGCCAGCATCAGAGCGATGCCGTTGAGCAGCGGCGCCGCCAGTGGCGGCCAGATTCCCGTCGCTGTCACCGTGATGCCTGCCTCGATGTTCCCGACCTGATGCGCCGAACGGCGCCCGCGAAGCATACCGTGTCCGCGCGCACGGCGGCATGGTGCGCCGATCGCGTCGCACGCGCTGCGACGGGAGTCACGGCTCGGCGAGAATCGGCCGGAACGGAGGCGTGGGTGAGATTCCGCGCGGGCGTAAGCGGGTGCCATGTCGAATTCCGCGCGGCGACTCGCCCGCGACATCCGCCGCGAGCCCTTGTAATTAATTGACCGTTCAATTATAAAGCACGCCATGGTCAAGACAGCCGGCCAGCGCAAACCCCGCCGCCCGGGCCGCCCGCCCGCGGACGACGCCGATCTGCGCGCGCGCGTGCTCGATGCGGCGATCGCCTGCTTCGCCGAGCGCGGCATCGCCGCGACCACCCTGCGGGCGATTGCCAAGAGCGCGGGCGTAACGCCGGCGCTTCTGCATTATTACTTCACGAGCAAAGAGAAGCTCGTCGAGATCGTCCTCGAGGAACGCATCGCGCCGTTCGTCGCCGTTTCGGTGGCGCCGCTGCTGAAGCCGCTGCCGAGTCCGCGCGCGACGCTCCTGCGGTTCCTCGAACGGCACATGCGCAACCTCGCGGCGAACCCTTGGATGCCGCGCCTCATGGTGCGCGAAGTCCTGAGCGAAGGCGGCAGCCTGCGACGTCACATGCAGGCGCAGTTCAGCCTCGTGCTCGCGCCGAAGATGCTCATGCTGATCGCGAGTGCGCAGCGGCGAGGCGAAATCCGCGACGATCTCAACCCGCTGCTGACCGGGCTCTCGCTCGTGAGCCTCGTCGTGTTCCCGTTCGCCGCCGCGCCGTTGTGGCGCGATGTCGCCGCCTCGATGTTCGGCGGCACGCCGGAGTTCGAGGCGCGATTCGCGCAGCAGCGACGTATGACGGTCGAGGCGTCGGGCACCGACGTCGAAGCCGTCATCGAGCATACCCTCACCCTCATCGACAGCGTGCTGGAGAAGCCGCATGCGAAACGCTAGTGGAATCGTCTACGTCGCGGTGCTGCTGCTATGCGGCTGCGGTCGCGAAGCGCCGGCGCCGCTGCTCGGCACGCTCGAGTGGGACCGCATCGCCGTTCCGGCCGAGGTTTCCGAGCCGATCGTGAAAATCCTCGCCAACGAGGGCGACCGCGTCGAGTCCGGCCAGCTCGTGCTCGCGCTCGATGCACGCCGCACGCAGGCGCAAGTCGATGCGGCGCAAGCCGATGTCGGACGCCTCACCGCCGCGCTCGACGAGCTGCGGCACGGCGCGCGACCCGAGACGATCGACGCCTCGCGCGCGGCGCTCGCGCGCGCCGACACGACCGCGAACAACGCGCGACTGGCCCGCGACCGCGCGGCCGACGTGCGGCGCAAGGGCCTCAACAGCCAGGCCGATCTCGACAACGCCGAAACGGCGCTGCGCCAGGCCGTCGCCGACGCGAACGCGGCGCGCGCGAACCTCGCGGAACTCCTGCACGGCACGCGCGTGGAGGACCTCCAGCAGGCCGAGGCGGCGCTTGCGCAGGCCCAGGCGAATCTCGCCCAGCTTCGCGTCACGCTCGAGCGCCTCGAAGTGCGCGCGCCGCGCGCGGGGCGCATCGACGCCATTCCGTTCAAGCTCGGCGATCGTCCGCCGCAGGGCGCGAGCGTAGCGAGTTTCCTGGTCGGCGACGCGCCGTACGCGCGCGTCTACGTGCCCGAGGCGCAGCGCGCCGCGACGCAGCAGGGGGCGCGCTTCGAGGTGCGCGTGGATGGCGTCGCCACGCCGTTCACGGCCACGGTGGCGCGCATCCGCAGCGAAGCCGCGTTCACGCCGTACTACGCATTGAGCGGCGAAGACGCGAGCCGCCTCACGTATCGCGCCGAGCTCGTGCTCGACGGCGAGCAGGCACGCAGCCTGCCGGCCGGAGTTCCGTGCCAGGCGACGGCGCTCGCGCATGAATCGCGCTGAGGCGAAATCGGCGATCGTCGCGCGCGGCCTCACGCGCCGCTTCGGCGACGTGGTCGCCGTCGACCGCGTCGACCTCACGGTCGGCCGCGCGCAGGTCTACGGCTTCCTGGGTCCGAACGGCAGCGGCAAATCGACGACGATCCGCATGCTTTGCGGCCTGCTCCTGCCGACGAGCGGCGACATCGAGGTGCTCGGCTACAGCATTCCGCGCGAGGCCGAGGCGCTCAAGCGGCGCATCGGCTACATGACGCAGAAGTTCTCGCTGTACGACGATCTCACGGTGGTCGAGAACCTCGAATTCGTCGCCGCGGTGCACGAATTCGATCGCGCCCGCGCGAAGAAGCGCATCGCAGAGCTTCTCGACACCTACTGGCTCGGCGATCTCAAAGGCCAGCTCGCGGGCACGCTGTCGGGCGGGCAGAAGCAGCGGCTCGCGCTCGCCGCATCGGTGCTGCATGCGCCGGAGCTCCTGCTGCTCGACGAGCCGACGAGCGCCGTCGATCCGCAGTCGCGCCGCGAGTTCTGGGACTCGTTGTTCGCGCTCGTCGACGCGGGCACGACGATCCTCGTGTCCACGCACTACATGGACGAAGCCGAGCGCTGCCATCGGCTCGCCATCCTCGATCACGGACGTCTCGTCGCCGACGGCACGCCGCAGGAGCTCGAAGCCGCGCTGCCGGGCACGGTGCTGCTCGTCGACTGTGCAAGCCCGCGGCGCGCGCAGCAGGCGCTCGTGAAGGCCGACGGCATCGTGGCGGTAGCGCAGATCGGCGCGAACCTGCGCGTCCTCACGGCACGGCGCGACGGCGACGTCGCCGCGCGCGTATCGGCAGCGCTGCGCGGCGCAGGCGTCGAGGCCGCCGTCGCGGCGACGAAGCCCAATCTCGAAGACGTATTCGTCGCCGCGACGCACAAGCCGCTGCGCGCCCCGGCGGAGGCTGCGTCATGAATCTGCGTCGCCTGTTCTCGATCGTCGTCAAGGAATTCCGGCAGCTGCGCCGCGACAGGCTCACGTTCGCGATGATCGTCGGCATTCCGACGATGCAGCTCGTCCTGTTCGGCTACGCGATCAACATGGACATCCGCCATCTCGATGCGGCCGTGCTCGATCAGGCGCGGACCGCGCAGTCGCGGGAGATCGTCGCGGCGCTCGCACAGACCGAGGTCATGGATTTCCACTACCGGTTGCGCACACCGCAGGAGCTCGACGATCTGCTGCGCGCGGGAAAGATCAGCGCCGCGCTCGTCATCCCGCCGGATTTCGAGCGCCGCCTCGCCGAGCTCGCACAGCCGCAAGGCGGCGCCGGCGCAGTGCCGCGGCCGCCGTTGCAGATCGTCGTCGACGGCTCGGACCAGGTCGTGCAGCAGGCGGCGCGCCAGTTGTCCGCGTTGCCGCTCGCCGCGCTCTACGATCCTAGCGCGGGCCAGCCCGTAGGCAATGTGGAAATTGTGAATTTCTATAATCCCGAACGGCGCGCGCCGGTCAACACGGTGCCCGGCCTCATCGGCGTGATCCTGACCATGACGATGGTGCTGTTCACGGCAATGGCGATCGTGCGCGAGCGCGAGCGCGGCAACCTCGAGTTCCTGATCGCGACGCCCGTGTCGCCGACCGAACTGACGGTGGGCAAGGTGCTGCCGTTCATCGGCATCGGTCTCATCCAGGTGACCGTGGTGCTGCTGCTCGGGGTGGCGATCTTCCGCGTGCCGATCAACGGCAGTCTGCTCGACGTCTACGGCGCAGCGCTTGCGTTCATCATCGCCTCGCTTTCGCTCGGCGTGTTCCTCTCGACGCTCGCGCGCACGCAGTTCCAGGCCATGCAGATGGCGTTCTTCACGTTCCTGCCGCAAATCCTGCTCTCGGGGTTCATGTTTCCGTTCGCGGGCATGCCGTCGCCCGCACAGTGGCTCGCCGAAATCTTCCCGATGACGCATTTCATGCGCCTCATCCGCGGCATCATGCTGCGCGCCGCGACGCTCGCGGACCTCTGGCGCGAGCTCGCCGCACTCGGCCTGTTCTGCGTCGTCGTGCTCGGCATTGCGATCCTGCGCACGCGCAAGCGGCTCGACTGAGCCCGCTAACCCCGCGCGGCGCCGCCGCGCGTTCATTCCTCCGACAGCGCCGCTGTCCCGCGCCCGCCGGCGCGGCCGACATTCGAGGGAGGAATCGCCATGACCGCCATCGCCATGCAGACGAATCCGGGGCTGCGCCTCAATTGGCCGCGTATCGGCGCGCTGTCGGGGTCGCTGTCGCTGCATGCCTATGCGCTCGTCCTGCTGCTCGCCCCACCGGTGGCTCTGCAGATCATGACGCACGTCGAACCCGCACCGGTGGTCGTCGAACTGCACCAGGTCAAACCCGAAGAAAAGAAACCCGAGCCCGTGCTGCCGGCGCCGCCGACGAAGCCGGTGCACCATGCGCCGACGCCGATCGTGCATCCGACCGAGACCTCGCCGATCCAGGTGCCGGTGGTCGATGCGAAGCCCGATATCGGCCCGATCGACCTCGGTCCCAGCAAGCCCGCGGTGGATTCGGGAGCGATCGACGTGGCGCCGACGGCCATGGCCTACGGCGCGAGCACGAAGGTTCAGTACCCGCTCGAGTCGGCGCGACGGCGCGAGCACGGCAAGGTGCTGCTGCGCGTACTGGTCGGCGCGGACGGCGTGCCGCAGACCGTGGAAATCGAGCATTCGAGCGGCTTCGTGCGGCTCGACACCGCGGCGCGCGATGCGGTCCTGCGCTGGAAGTTCCGGCCCGGTACGCGCAACGGCGTCGCGCAAAGCGCCTGGGCACTCGTGCCGATCTCGTTCGATTTGAGCGAGCTGTGATGCCGGCCGGAGGCCCGCTGTCAAGCACTTGGCATTGGCCCGGGGTGTGCATTTACACTGTGCAGCCTTTTTCAGGGTCGGTTCCCGATGCTTCGCAGCTCGTCTTTCGCCGCAGCGCTGCCGTGCCTGCTCGCGCTCGCCGTCACGGCATGCAGCGGTTCGGCATCCGTGCCGCCGGCAGTCGCGTCGGCGGACGCGGCGCCGCTCGATCCGGCGCACCTGGTCGCTGCGTCGGCGGTGGCCGCCGACAACGACGAAGCCCGCGGCGAGGGTTACGAGTACCACATCCGCTATCCTGAGCTCGATGCGAAGTGGGACGGCCTCGAACACGCGCTGCGCGCGTTCGCGGCCGAGCGCAAAGGCGAGTTCCTGGCCCACGTCGCCAACGCGGACGAGACGGCAGGCGCGCCGCTCGCCGTGCTCGATCTCGAATTCGAGGTGGCGCGGCGCACCGAAGATTTCCTGAGCGTGCTCGCGCGCGGCACGGCCAAGGTCGGCATCGAGAACACGCCGATCGTCGCGAGCTTCGTGATGCGGCTGGAAGACGGCAAGCTGCTCGCGTTGGGCGACCTGTTCGGTTCGGCCGACGCGGCGTACAAGGCGCTCAGCGACGAATGCCGGCGCCAGCTCGAGGGCCGCCTCGAGGCGAACCTGCGCCAGAGCGTCGGCGACACGCCGGCCGTCGAACCCAAGCTCAAGGAGATGCGCGCGCGCGTGGCGCAGGCGGCGGCGCCGACCGCCGACAATCTCGCGGTGTTCCTGATCGACGGCCTCGACAGCAAGGCGATCGGTCTCACGATCGTGTTCCCGCCCGACAAGCTCGGCGACGACGCCGGCGAGCAGCAGGTCGAAGTGCCGAGCAAGGTGTTCTACAGTCTCCTCAAGCCGGAGTACCAGGGCGCGTTCCAGATCGACACCGAAGCGCTCAAGCCCGGCGTGCGCTGACGTGGTTCAGGTGCTGCTTTTTATACTTTCGGCGGCGATGATCCTCGCCGGCATGGCCGGCGCCGTGCTGCCGGCGCTGCCGGGCGTGCCGCTCGTCTTCGGCGGCATGCTGCTGGCCGCGTGGACCGACCACTTCCGCCACATCGGCACGTTCACGCTGATCGTGCTCGGCGTGCTTGCCGCGATCGCGCTCGCCATCGATTTCTTCGCCGGCCTGCTCGGCGCGCGCCGCGTCGGCGCGAGCGGGCGCGCGCTGTGGGGCGCGAGCCTTGGTGCACTCGTGGGCTTGTTCTTCGGCCTTCCCGGCGTGCTGCTCGGCCCGTTCGCGGGCGCCGTCGCGGGCGAGCTCTCGACGGGCAGCGCGATGGACAAAGCGACGCGCGTCGGTCTCGGCACCTGGCTCGGGCTGTTGTTCGGCACGCTCGCCAAGCTCGCGCTCTGCTTCACGATGCTCGGCGTGTTCGCGCTCGCGTTCGTGCTCAACTGATCCGCTACGCACGGGCGCGTCGCCGCACATACAATCGCGCGTGCGATCGCGCGCCGTCCCGGGGGAAACGCCTTGCTGATCCTGCCTTTGCACCGCCGTTTGAGCTGGGCGAATTTCCCGCTCGTCACGGTGCTCCTGATCATCGCCAACGTCTTCGTCTTCGCATTCCTGCAGTCGGGCGACGAACGCGACTACCGGCGCGCACTCGAGTATTACGAACAGGTCGATCTCGGCCGCATCGAATTCCCGGCCTATCTGGACTGGCTCAAGAGCCGTCGCGGCGATGCACGCAAGATCGAACTCGCCGAGACGATGCCGAAGGAGAGCAGGATCGGCCTCATCGAATCCGATCCCGATTTCCTGAAGGCGCTGCATGCGGGTCGCGTGATCCAGGCCGACGACGCGCGCTATGCGACCTGGCACGAAGAGCGCGCCGAATTCGAACGCCTGCGCGACAGCGCGTTCACGCCGAGCCACGATCTGCGTTTTTCACATGTCGAGCCGGGACGCATGCTGTGGGCCATGTTCATGCACGGCGGCCTCGAGCACCTGATCGGCAACATGATCTTCCTCGCCGTGCTCGGCCTGCTCGTCGAAGGCGCGCTCGGGCCGTGGTGGTATCTCGCGCTGTATCTCGGCGGCGGCTTCGGCGCGGCCTTCGCGACGCTCGCTTGGCACTGGGGCGACGAGGGCACGGCGCTCGGCGCTTCGGGCGCGATTGCTGCCCTGATGGGCGCCTACTGCGTCTTGTGGGGACTGCGCAAAGTGCGCGTTTTCTACTGGTTCTTCGTCGTGTTCGACTACGTGCGCGTGCCGGCGCTCACGCTGCTGCCGATCTGGTTCGGTTGGCAGGTCGTCAACCTCTGGCTCAATAGCGAGGCCCACGTCGGCTTCGACGCGCATGCCGGCGGGATCCTGTGCGGCGCGCTCATCGCGTTCGCGCTGCGCCGCTACGGCGCCGTGCGCGACGTGTTCGTCGAAGAAGACCAGCGCGCCGACGAGCGCGAAGCGAACGTCGCCGCGTTCGAGGCCGCCCAGCAGCATCTCGGCAAGCTCGAAGTCGCGAAGGCGCGCGACCTGCTCGAACGCATCGACGCGACCGAGCCCGGCCGACTCGACGTGTCGGTGGCGCTCTACCGCTGCGCGCGCTACCGCGGCACGCCGGGCGAGCTCGACGCGGCTGCGGCACGCGTGCTCGGCTTCGCCGCGAAGACGCTCGACGACACGCGCGAGCTCAAGTCGGTATACGAGGATTACGCGAAGGCCTGCGCCGGTGCACCGCGCCTCGCGCCCGAGGCGCAGCTCAAGCTCGTCGCGCCGTGGCTCAAGCTCGGCGACGAGAACGCAGCCGAAGCGTTGTTGCGCGGCATCGGCCTGCGCACCCCGCAGTTCGCAGGATTGCCCGCGGCCTGGTTCGCGCTGGCGCTGCGCGCGCCCGAAGGTTCCGCCGCACGGCGCGCGCGCCTCGAATATCTCGTCGCGCAATTCGCTCAAAGCGAATTCGCGCCGAAGGCGAAGTTCCTGCTCAGCCAGTAGCGGAAGGCAGGCGCTCGGGTTTTTTCGCCGCGGCCATGATGCGCTCGATCGTCGCGAGCTTGGCGTCGATTTCCGGCATCAGCGCATCGTCCGGGAACGCTTGCTTCAGGTATTTGAGCAAGGTGACCGCCTGCTCGTCCTGGTTCATGCGTTCGTGCAGCAGCGTGGCGCAGAGCAGGTAATTGCGCGGGATGTCCTTGCTCTTCGGGAAGCGCTTGTGGAAACCCGCGAGCAGGCGCAGCGCCACTTGCGGCTGCCCGAGCTGCGCGGCCTTGTGCGCGACTTCGGTGACCCGCCCGGCCTCGGCCGGCGCGAACGCGGGGTCGATGGCCTGGCATTCGCGCAGCAACTCGAGCGCGAGGCGATCCTTGCCCTGTTCTAGCAGGATGTTCAGGTAGTCGCGGCCGTGGTTGAGCAGCTCGTCTTTGTTGTCCGCGAGGCGCAAGAGCTTGCGGTATTGCGTGTGCACGGCTTGCGTACCGCCGCGCGCGCGCAGGTGTCCGCGCAGCAGCTCGGTCGCGTTCTCGGGCTTGCCGTCGCGCACGTAGGCGGCGGCCTGGTCGAGCAGCTCCTGATCGGGATCGGGCGGCGTGAGCGTGCGCGAGAGCTGCGGCGCGTCCGGCACGTGGCCGAGCTCGTCGTGGTACTGATAGATGAGATAACCCATCAAATGGAACGTCATGACGAGTCCGTAGTTCGAGACGATCGCGACGACGACGACGGCGACGAACTGTGGCAGGATGTTCGCGATGAGCACGGCCGCGTAGGCCTCGCTCAGCGACACGACGAGGCAGAGGCCGACGGCGGCCAGGTACGGCCAGCCGATGCGCGCGAAGATCGAGATCCACTTGCCCGGATTGAGCGCGCTCGCGAGGCTTTCCTCCATCGCGAGCGTCATCGTCGCGCCGGGCAGCGACAAGCCGAGGAACAGCAGCAGGATCGCCCCGAGCACCGGCCCGAGCACGACGAGCCCGAGCGCGCCGATGACGACCATGATCACCATGAGCCAGATCTGCTTGCGGCCGACGCTCGGGTCCACCGACATGCCGATCTCGGGCGGCGCCATGTAGCCGTTCGCCGTCGCGCGCAGGCATTCGAAGGCGTACTTGTACATCGCTAC
>Ga0070741_10009004_pt1 | contig 19668 bp, 17 predicted proteins | sample Coa_R1_4_FD_66440 | JGI IMG/M metagenome (GOLD analysis project Ga0070741, IMG submission 66440) | Surface soil microbial communities from Centralia Pennsylvania, which are recovering from an underground coalmine fire - Coalmine... | ecosystem: Environmental > Terrestrial > Soil > Unclassified ...
TACGTGCTGGGCACCGAGCGCCACGAATCGCGGCGCATCGACAACCAGCTGCGCGGCCGCTCCGGCCGCCAGGGCGATCCGGGCGCGACCCGCTTCTACCTGTCGCTGGACGACACGCTGATGCGCATCTTCACGCCGCCGCGGATGCGCAGCCTGCTGCTCAAGCTGGGCATGCAGCACGGCGAGGCACTCGAGCACCGCATGGTCAGCAACGCCATCGAGACGGCGCAGCGCAAGGTCGAGGCGCACAACTTCGACATCCGCAAGAACCTGCTCGAGTACGACAACGTCGCCAACGACCAGCGCAAGGCGATCTACGAGCTGCGCGACGAGCTGATGACGGCGCAGGACGTGACGCCGCTGCTCGACGACGTGCGCGCCGACGTGGTCAACGCCGTGTGCGACGCCTACATCCCGCCGCAGACGCCGGAGGAGATGTGGAACCTCGCCGGCCTGGAAGAGACGCTGGAGCGCGACTTCGAGCTGAAGGCGCCGGTGCGGCAGTGGACCGCGGCCGACAAGTCGCTCGACGACAAGGGCATCCGCGCCCGCGTGCTGGAGGCGCTCAACGCCGCCTACGCGGCGAAGCGGGCCAGCAACCTGCAGGCGATGGAGCATGCCGAAAAGGTCTTCACCCTGCAGATCCTCGACCAGTTCTGGCGCGAGCACCTGGCGGCGATCGACTACCTGCGCCAGGGCATCCACCTGCGCGGCTACGCGCAGAAGGATCCGAAGCAGGAATACAAGCGCGAAGCGTTCACCATGTTCAACGAGATGCTGGCGCGCTTCAAGCACGCGGTGATCTCCAACCTGTCGCGGCTGCGCATCCTGTCCGAGGCCGAGGTGGCAGCGCTGGAGGAAGCGCGCCGCGCGCCGCGGCCGATGCAGTTCCAGCACGCCGAGGCGCAGCAGCTCGTCACCGGCGCCGAGGCCCCGCAGGAAGAGCTGCCGCCGGCCCCCGCCGGCCGGCCGCTGCCGGCGGCGGCGCCCGCCGCCGCGGCCCAGGCGGAGACCTTCGTGCGCGAGATGCCCAAGGTCGGCCGCAACGACCCCTGTCCCTGCGGCTCGGGGAAGAAGTACAAGCAGTGTCACGGGCGGCTGACCTGAAGGGCAGACCGGAATTCGCTAATCTGTAGGAGCCGGCTTGCCGGCCACCCCGATCCAGCGCGAGGCATCGCCGGCAAGCCGGCTCCTACTATGGCCGTCAACCTCAAACCTCCCGGTACCCTCCACCCGGTTCCCGGCGTGCGCCTCGGCGCGGCCGAGGCTGCGATCAAGAAGCCGGGCCGCAAGGACCTGCTGCTGATCGAGCTGGCTCCGGGAAGCCGCGTCGCCGGCGTGTTCACCCGCAATGCCTTCTGCGCCGCCCCGGTGCAGGTCTGCCGCGAGCGGCTCGCCGCCGGCGGCGCGATGCGCGCCATGCTGGTCAACGCCGGCAACGCCAACGCCGCCACCGGCAGCGGCGGCCTCGACGATGCCCGCGCCACCACCGCGGCGGTGGCACGGGCCCTGGGTTGCGAGGCGGTCCAGGTGCTGCCGTTCTCCACCGGCGTGATCGGCCAGCGGCTGCCGCTGCAGCGCATGCTCGACGCGGTGCCGCGCGCCGTCGCCGACCTGCGCGCCGACGCCTGGCAGGATGCGGCGCGCGCCATCATGACCACCGACACCATTCCCAAGGGCGCCAGCCGCCAGGTCGCGACCGCGCAGGGCGCGGTGACGGTGACCGGCATCGCCAAGGGCGTGGGCATGATCTACCCCGACATGGCGACCCTGCTGTCCTACATCGCCACCGACGCGCGGCTGACCCCGGAAGCGGTGCGGGAATGCCTGCGCCGCGCCGTCGAGGTCTCGTTCAACAGCGTCACGGTGGACGGCGACACTTCCACCAACGATTCCTGCGTGCTGATGGCCACGGCCCAGGCCGGCACCGAAGACATCACGCCGCAGCACCCGGACTTCGCGCCGGTGTGCGAGGCGGTGACGGCGGTGTGCGTCGAACTGGCCCAGGCCATCGCCCGCGACGGCGAGGGCGCCACCCGCTTCATCACCATCGAGGTGGAGGGGGCGCGCAGCGTGGAAGAGGCGCGCAAGGTCGGCTATTCCATCGCCCATTCGCCGCTGGTGAAAACCGCCATGTTCGCCGGGGATGCCAACTGGGGCCGCATCATCATGGCTATCGGCAAGGCCGGGGTCGAGGGGCTCGATCCGCGCGGCGTGGCGGTGGCGCTGGACCAGGTGCGCCTGATCGAGCGCGGCGAGCCGCACCCGGATTACCGCGAGGAACTGGGCGCGGCGGTGGTGGCCAAGCCCGAATTCAGCATCCGCGTCCAGCTCGGGCGCGGCACGGCGCGGGCCCGGCTGTGGACCTGCGATTTCAGCTACGACTACGTCAAGATCAACGCCGAGTACCGGACCTGAGCTGGCGGCGAGAGGCGTAGATCCGGCCCATGCGCTCCACCATCCACCGCCCGCTGATCCCCGTCGCCTGCGGCGTGCTGGCCAACGACCGCGGCGAGGTGCTGATCGCGCAGCGGCCGGAGGGCAAGATCGCCGCCGGCAAGTGGGAATTTCCCGGCGGCAAGATCGAGCCGGGCGAGCCGGTCGAGAAGGCGCTGCGGCGCGAGCTGCACGAGGAGCTGGGGGTGGAGGTGCGGCAGGCGCGCCGCCTGATCCGCTTCCGCCACGAGTACGCCGACCGCATCGTGCTGCTCGACACCTGGCTGGTGAGCCGGTTCGAGGGCGAGCCGCAGGCGCGCGAAGGACAGCAGTTCGACTGGATGCGCCCCGAATACCTGCTGCAGCTGGACGTGCTGCCCACGGTGGCGCCGATCGCCCGCGCGCTGCGCCTGCCGGAACACTATGTCTTCACCCCGCCCAATGCCGACGAGGCGACGGTGCACGGCGGCCTGGCGCGGCTGCCGCGCGGCTGCCTGCTGCGGCTGCGCGTGCCGGCGCTGGGCGACGAGGGCTACGCCGGGCTGGCCACCCGCCTGCTGCCGGCGGCACAGGCCGCCGGCATCGGCCTGATGCTGGACCGCCAGCCGCGCATGGCGGCCGAGCTCGGCGCCGCCGGCTGGCACGCGACCGAGCGGACCCTGCTGCATCTGCGCAACCGGCCCGTCCCGGCCGGCCTGTGGTTCGCCGGCTCGGTGCACGAGGCGGCCTCGCTGGAGGCGGCGCGGCGCCTGGGCGCCGACTTCGCGGTGCTGGGGCCGGTGTTGCCCACCGCCAGCCACCCGCAGGCCCAGGGCCTGGGCTGGGAGCGCTTCGAGCAGCTGCTGGGGAACTCGCCCCAGCCGGTCTATGCCATCGGCGGGGTGGGGCCGAAACAGCTCGACCAGGCGCATGCCCGCGGCGCCCAGGGCGTCGCCGGCATCCGCGCCTACTGGGAAGACCGCTAGCCGCTAGCCATCCCTGTCGGGATCGGCGTCCGGTGCCGGCGGCGCCTCGTCCAGCACCGGCAGGGCATTGCGGCCGCTCATCCAGTCGCCCAGGTCGATCAGCTTGCAGCGTTCGGAGCAGAAGGGGCGCCAGGGATTCTGGGCGTCCAGCCGGGTGCTGGCGCCGCAGCGCGGGCAGCGGGCGATACGTGGGGCGTTCATCGGGGAAAGGCTAGTGGCTTGAGAGCAGGCAGCATTGCAGCTGGAACGGGATGGTGCCGCCGGCCTGGACGTTGCGGGTGTTGACGTCGCCGAGGCGCATGAAGCGGACCGAGACGCGGTGCTTGCCGGCGCTGATCTCGGGGTAGACGTCGGCATCGGCCGGCACCAGCACCCGGACCAGCTGGTAGGCGGCCTGCGGAATGTGCAGGAACACGCCGCCCTCGGCCACCTGCTGCACCGGCTGGGTGCTGTCGCGCAGCAGGCGCAGGTACAGGCCGATGGCGTGCTGCAGCGGGCGCAGGCTGGCGAACCAGGCGGCGAGGTCGCGCTGGGTCTCGGCCGGCGGCCGCGACAGCCAGCGGTGGTAGGCCGGCAGGTCGAAGCCACAGGCGCCGCCGGGGATGGAGCTGCGGTTGAGCACCGCGAACAGGAACTCGTTCTCGCGCAGCACCACCGCCGGGTGCGAGCTGCCCATGGCCTGCAGCTCGGCGGCGGCGGCGCTGAGCTCGCGCAGCACCTCGGCCAGGCGCGCGTGATTGACGTCGGGGCGCTTGCTCAGGCGGGTCAGGATGGAGTGCTGCTCGAACACTTCCTTGAGCAGCTCGGTGCGCAGGTCGGCGCGGCCCATCACCGAAAGGATGTCCAGCAGGGTGTGCAGGCTGGCGCGCAGGCCCCAGGACGAGGTGTCGGCGGCCTGGTGCTGGTACTGGGCGAACAGGAACTCCAGGCGCAGGAGGAAGCGTATCCGCTCGCTCAGCGGATGCTCAAAGGCGATCCAGTCTCCGCCCTGCTCCATCAATGCGTTGAATCCACGGGGTATCTCCGCATTGTGGCGCGCCGGGGCGGGAAGGGCAAACGACGCCGCCCCGGGCTCAGCGCCGCGCCGCGGCGAGCTGGAGATAGTGCCGGTGCAGGCGCTCCACCTGCGGCCGCAGGGCCTGGGGTCCGCCGCTGTTGTCGAGCACGTCGTCGGCGCGGGCCAGGCGCTGTTCGCGGCCGGCCTGGGCCGCCAGCATCTGCCGGGCCAGGGGCTCGGCGATGCCGTCGCGGCCGAGCAGGCGCTGCATCTGCACCGCCGCCGGCACGTCCACCACCAGGACGCGTCCGGTCAGCCGGTCCATGCCGGATTCGAGCAGGATCGCCACCGACAGGATGCAGTACGGGGCGGTCTGCGCCGCCTGCCAGGCGAGGATGCGGCTGCGGATCAGGGGGTGGGTGATGGCTTCCAGCTCGCGCAGGGCGGCGGGGTCGCCGAACACCCGCTCGCGCAGGCGGCGGCGGTCGAGGCTGCCGTCGGGCAGCAGGAATTCGGCGCCGAAGCGGCCGGCGATGGCGGCCAGGGCCGGCGACGGCGGAGCCACCACCTCGCGGGCGACGTGGTCGCCGTCGAGCAACGGCGCGCCCAGCTCCTCGAACAGCTCGCCGACGGTGCTCTTGCCGCTGGCGATGCCGCCGGTCAGGCCGACCACCAGGGCGGCGCGGCTCACAGCTTCACCAGGTTGCGCAGGGCTTCGCCCCAGACCAGGGTGAGCCAGCCGGCGCCGGCGAGGTAGGGGCCGAAGGAGATGGGGATGTTGCGGTCGCGGCCGCGCAGCGCGATCAGGCCGATGCCGACGGCCGAACCGACCAGCGAGGACAGCAGGATGATCATCGGCAGGGCGGCGGCGCCGAACCAGGCGCCGAGCGCGGCGAGCAGCTTGAAGTCGCCGTGGCCCATGCCCTCCTTGCCGGTGAGCAGCTTGTACAGCTCGTAGATGCCGCGCAGGCTGAGGTAGCCGAAGGCCGCGCCGGCGATGCTGGCGCGGGGGTTGGTGAAGACGCCGAAGCAGCTCAGCAGCAGGCCGGCCCAGACCAGGGGCAGGGTCATCGAATCGGGCAGCAGCTGCTCGCGCAGGTCGATCACGCTCAAGGCCAGCAGCACCCAGCTCAGGCCCAGGGCCGGCACCAGCTGCGGGCTCCAGCCGAAGCGCCAGGCGCAGGCGGCGGCGAGCAGGCCCGAGGCCAGCTCGACCAGCGGATACTGCGCCGAAATCGGCGCCCGGCAGTCGGCGCAGCGCCCGCGCAGCCACAGCCAGCCGAACAGCGGGACGTTATGCCAGGGGCGGATGGCGGCGCCGCAGGAAGGGCAGCGCGAGGGCGGCGAGGACAGGCTCAGCGGCGCCGGCGCGGGATCCTCCGCCGGCAGCTCGAGGATCATGCGCGCCTCGCTGCGCCAGGTGGCTTCCATCATGCGCGGCAGGCGCAGGCTGATCACGTTGAGGAAGCTGCCGACCACCAGGCCGAGCAGGGCGCAAACCGCGACGAGCGCTGCGGGTTCGGCGCGCAGCGCCTCGATGAAGGACATGCGCGGCGATTCCTAGGGCCTGTGAACGGGCGACGCGGCGATCAAAATGGCGTCCACAGGGCCCTGATCAGATGGCCTGGCCCAGCTTGAAGATCGGCAGGTACATGGCGACCACCAGGCCGCCCACCAGCACGCCGAGCACCACCATGATCATCGGCTCGAGCAGGGCGGTGAGGTTGTCGACCATGACGTCGACCTCTTCCTCGTAGAACTCGGCGACCTTGGCGCACATGTGGTCGAGCGAACCGGATTCCTCGCCGATCGCCACCATCTGCACCGCCATGTTGGGGAACAGGCCGGTCTGCTGCATGGTCAGCTGCAGCTGGGTGCCGGTCGCCACCTGGTCGCGCATGTTCATGATCGCCTCGGTGAAGATGATGTTGCCGGCGGCCTTGGCCACCGATTCCATCGCCTCCACCAGCGGCACGCCGGCGGCGAACATGGTGGACAGGGTGCGGGCGAAGCGCGCCACGGCGGACTTGTAGAGGATGTCGCCTATCACCGGGATCTTCAGCATCGCCCGGTCGAGGAAGCGCCGGAACGTGGCGGAGCGGATATGCGCCTCGCGGAAGACGAAGACGCCGACCACGAGGGCGACGACGAGGTACAGGCCGTCCTCCCTGACCAGGTCGGACAGGTGCACCACCATCTTGGTGAAGGCCGGCAGGTCGGCGCCGAAGCCCTTGAACAGGTCGGCGAACTGGGGAATCACGAAGTACAGCAGGATGCCGGTGACGATGAAGGCTACGACCAGCACCGCGGTGGGGTAGGTCAGGGCCTTCTTCACCTTCTTCTTCAGGGACTCGGTCTTTTCCTTGTAGGTGGCGATCTTGTCGAGCAGGGTTTCCAGCGCACCCGACTTTTCACCGGCGTCGACCAGGTTGACGAACAGGTCGTCGAAGTGGCGCGGGAACTTGGCCAGGCTCTCGGCCAGCGAGGCGCCGCCCTCGATGTTGGTCTTGATCGCCAGGATCATTTCGCCCATGGCCGGATTGGCGTGGCCGCGGCCGACGATTTCCAGGGCCTGCACCAGGGGAACGCCCGCCTCCATCATGGTGGCCAGCTGGCGGCTGAAGATCGCGATGTCCTGGCCGGTGATGGATTTCTTGCGCTTGCCGAACAGGGTGCTCTGGCGGCGGACGCGGATCGGGTTGATGCCCTGCTTGCGCAGCTGGGTCTTGATGTAGCTTTCGCTGGGGCCTTCGCTGATGCCCTTGATCCGCGCGCCCTTGCGGTCCACCCCTTCCCAGGTGAACGTGTATTCCTTGATCTTGACCGCCGTCGCCGCCATGCCCACTCCCCCCCAACTGCCAATTCCCTTGAAATAACGCGGGCTTCCGCTGCCCGTCGCGTTTCACCACAAAGAATAATCTAATCCGTGGTGACGCGGTTGGCCTCGGTCAGGTCGATGTGCCCATCCATCACCTTTTTCAGCGCCGAGCGCCGCAGGTCGGCCACCCCTTCCTTCCTGGCCTGGTCGGCAATCTCGATGGCATTGCCGTTTTCCATGATGATGCGGGCGATGGCGTCCGTCACCGGCATGACCTGGTAGATGCCGGTGCGGCCCTTGTAGCCGTCGTTGCACTGGTCGCAGCCGACCGCCTTGTAAATCCTGAAGCCGGGGTTGTCCAGGTCCTCGGCGGTGAAGCCCTCGCGCAGCAGTTCCTCGCGGGGCACCTCGTCCGGCTGCTTGCACACCTTGCACAGCTTGCGCGCCAGGCGCTGGGCGATGATCAGGGTGACGCAGGAGGCCACGTTGTAGGCCGGCACGCCCATGTTGAGCAGGCGGGTGAGGGTCTGGGGGGCGTCGTTGGTATGCAGGGTGGACAGCACCAGGTGGCCGGTCTGGGCGGCCTTGATGGCGATTTCCGCCGTTTCCAGGTCGCGGATCTCGCCGACCATGATGACGTCCGGGTCCTGGCGCAGGAAGGATTTCAGCGCCGCGGCGAAGGTCAGGCCCACCTTGGGGTTGACGTTGACCTGGTTGATGCCGGGCAGGTTGATTTCCGCCGGGTCCTCGGCGGTGGAAATGTTGCAGTCCTCGGTGTTGAGGATGTTCAGGCCGGTGTACAAAGACACCGTCTTGCCCGAGCCGGTCGGGCCGGTGACCAGGATCATGCCCTGCGGCTTGCCCAGGGCCTTGAGATAGTGCTCCTTCTGCACCGGCTCGTAGCCCAGGGCGTCGATGCCGAGCATGGCGCTGGAGGAATCCAGGATACGCATCACCACCTTTTCCCCCCACAGGGTGGGGCAGGTGCTGACGCGGAAATCGATCGACTTGCTGGCCGAGAGCTTGAGCTTGATGCGGCCGTCCTGAGGGACGCGGCGCTCTGCCAGGTCCAGGCGCGACATCACCTTGAGGCGGGCAGCGAGCTTGCCGGCCAGCTGCACCGGCGGCGTGGCAATCTCCTTCAGCTCGCCATCCATACGGTAGCGTATGCGGTATTTCTTCTCGTACGGCTCGAAGTGGATGTCCGAGGCGCCGCGGTTGATGGCGTCGACCATCACCTTGTTGACGTAGCGGATGATCGGCGCGTCTTCCTCGTCGTTTCCGACCGACTTTTCTTCCGGCGCCCCTTCTTCCCCGGCCTCGATATCCAGGTTTTCCAGGTCGGCGTCGCCGGTGCCGATGCTGGAGGACTGGATCAGGCTGGCCGCGACCTCGATCGCCTTGGTCAGCTTGTCCTCTTCGACCAGCACCGTCTCGGTGGCGAAGCCGCTGGCAAACTTGAACTCGTCCAGGGCCTGCAGATTGGTGGGGTCGGAAACCGCCAGGTAAAGCTTGCGCCCACGCTTGTACAGGGGCAGGGCGTGCTGCGCGCGGATCAGTTTTTCGCCGATCTCGCGGATGGTATTAGGGTCCAGCTCGATGCTGGTCAGGTCGAGCAGCGGGGTGCCGAACTCGTTGCTGGCGAATTCGGCCAGCCGCGCCGCCGGGATCAGCTTGTCCTCGACCAGCTGCGACACGATCGGCTTGCTGTTGCGCAGGGCCTTGGCCTGGGAATCGCGGGCCTGCTCCTCGGTCAGGAGCTGGTTGGCGACAAAGCGCCGCGCCAGGCCGCTCAGGGGCGGGGCGGAGACGGTTGCGTTGGGGCTGAGGGCCACGGTCGGTCGGAGGCTTTTGGGTTGATTCGGAATCTATTTAAAGACCCTATACTTAGCGATCCCGGGCGTCAATTGTCCCGGCCTGCCGCAACGCGGAATGGCGCTGACCATGGGCCCGCGGCGGCAGTGTCGTCAATAAATTTTGGGCGGAAACATTGATCATTTTTTATATCCGGCTGCGGATAGTCGGGGCTGCCGCCGCAGGGGGTTATGGCCGCGGGTGGAAGCCGTGAACGGCAAATGCGGGGCGCCATCGACGGCGCGCACACGAGCCGAAATGGCATTGCTCTTTCTGCTTGCATTAGGCCTGAGGCTATGGTTCGTCGCCGCGGCGAAGGTCGAAGATGCCCTGCGCCGCTCCGATACGCTGGACTACCTCCAGTACGCACTCAATCTTGTTTTTAATCATGTGTTTTCCCGCTCTCATCCGGGGGACGGCGCAGTCGTGGCGGACAGCTTTCGCGACCCGGGTTATCCAGCATTTCTTGCCGCCCTCCTGCTGCCCCTGGATCTGACCGACACCTGGTATGCCGCGGTGCTCTGCTTCCAGGCCGTTTTCGGTGCCCTGACCGCTGTGCTGGCCGCGCTGGTTGCCCGGCGTTGGCTACCGGCGGCTTGGTCCTTGGCCGCCGGGGTACTGGTCGCCATCTGGCCCCATAACGTGGTGTTTACCGCCTACGTGCTATCTGAGACCTTGTTCGGCTTCACGCTGATGCTGGCCGTCTGGCTGTTCTGTCGTGCTACCGAGTCCGGCACTCGTGGCGCCTGGTTGAGTGCAGGCCTGGGCTTCGGTGCGGCGGCGATGGTCAATGCGGTGCTGTTGCCGGTGGCACCGCTCCTGGCCCTGGTGTTGTGGCGGGGTCGGCAGCTCAGTGTCGCGCTAGCCGCGACATTTCTAGCCGGGGCTTTGATCCTTCCGGCGGCATGGGCGGTGCGAGGTTGCCTCATTCCCAGCGCGCGTGCCCCGGAAGCGCGGATAGGGATCAATTTCGTCCAGGGAAGCTGGCCCGAGTATCACAGCGCCTACATTGGCGCGCTCAAACACGATCCGGCGGCCCTGGCCTTGATGCAGTCCATCGGCCGGGAGCAGGATCTAATGCTGGAGTCTCCGGCGCGGGCCGCGCTGTCCATTTGGGGGCGGCTTCGCGGCGACCCGTGGCGTTATCTCGGCTGGTACGCCTGGAAGCCCGCCTTGTTATGGGCTTGGCACATCCGGATGGGTTGGGGCGATGTCTATGCCTATCCGGTCCACAATTCTATTTACCTCACCAATCCGGTGATGCCGGCGGTGGAGGCACTGTGCCTGGCTCTTAACCCCCTGCTGGGGGCGTTGATGGCCTGTGCCGGCCTGTCTGCGCTGCTGCGGCGGGGGCGCCGCAGTCCCGGTCTCGACGCCATTGCCTTGCTGGTGGCGCTCGAAACACTGCTGTACACCATCCTGCAGTCGGAACCGCGCTATTCCATTCCGTTTCGCGCTTTGGAGATGATCCTTGCCATGACTGCGCTGGACGGGCTATTGGTATGGTGGCGCAGCCGTTCGAAGGGGGGCGGGTCCGGGACGCGCGCCGAGAATGGTGCGGAACAAGCCGTCCATTCGGAAACAGCAGCTATTCGAGGTGTCATTTGATCAGCATCATCCTGCCCGCCAAGAATGAGGCCGCCGCCTTGGTGGAGTTGCTGCCACGCCTAGCTGCGGCACAGCCCGGCGCGGAGATCATCGTTGTTGACGACGGTTCGACCGACGGCACTCGCGCATTGTGCGAGCAGCAGGGGGTGACCTGTCTCTCCTCCCCTTACTCCATGGGCAACGGCGCAGCGATCAAGCGAGGGGCCCGTGCCGCCCGCGGCGACATTCTGGTGTTCATGGACGCTGACGGCCAGCATTCCCCGGACCATATCCAGCCTCTGCTAGACCGGCTGGAGCAGGGCTATGACATGGTGGTAGGCGCCCGCTCCTGGTCCGGGCAGGCCGGTGTCGGTCGCGGCCTGGCCAACACCTTGTACAACAATGTCGCCACTTGGATGACCGGCTACAGGGTGATGGATCTCACTTCAGGCTTCCGTGCGGTAAGAGCCGATAAGTTCCTCGAGTTCCTGCATCTGCTGCCGAACGGATTTTCCTATCCCACCACCATCACCATGGCCTTCTTCCGCAGCGCCTACGCGGTGAACTACTTCCCGATCGCAGTTGCCTCGCGCATTGGCAGGAGCCACATCCGTCCCCTCCGCGACGGTCTGCGCTTCCTGTTGATCATCTTCAAGATTGCTACGCTCTACTCGCCATTGAAGTTGTTTGCGCCACTGGGATTCGCATTCTTCTCGCTCGGCCTGATGCGCTACGTTTACACCTACCAGGTCGGCCACCGCTTCACCAACATGAGCCTGCTGCTATTCAGCGCTGCCGTGATCATTTTTCTCATCGGCTTGATTTCCGAGCAGATCACGACCCTTACCTATCGACGTCAATGATGGCAACCATTGACCACGAGCCGCGGGAACAAACGCGAATTCTTGTCATCACCCGCAACCTGCCCCCGCTGCGCGGCGGGATGGAGCGCCTCAACTATCATTTGCTGCGCGAGCTGGCGGCGGGGTTCGGTGTGCACGTCTGTTGTCCGGCGAATTGCCTCAGGCAGCTGCCGCAGAATGTGAAGGCGTCGACCGCGCCATTGCGACCGCTGCCGGGCTTCATCGCGGTCAGTGCGTTGAACGGATTGATTGCAGCCCGTAGATTTCGGCCGCATCTGGTGCTGGCGGGCAGCGGCCTCACAGCCCCCCTTGCCGTCTGGGTTGCCCGCAGCTGCGGTGCCCGCTCTGCCGCGTATCTGCACGGACTGGACATCATCGCTGCGCACCAAGCCTATCAGCGGCTATGGGTGCCACGGTTCCGCAGCCTGGATCTGGTCCTGGTCAACAGCCGGCATACGCAAAAGCTGGCGATTCACGCCGGAGTCGAGGCCCGCCGTATCCAGGTGCTGCATCCGGGAGTTGAACTGCCGGAAGTCCGGGCCGGAGACCGGGACCTATTCCGTCGTCGCTTCGATCTCGGCGAGCGCCCATTGCTTCTATCCCTGGGGCGCCTGACCCGCAGGAAGGGTTTGGTCGAATTTCTCGAATCGGCAATGCCCGGGCTGGTGCGGCGCCATCCTGAACTGTGCCTGGTGGTGATCGGAGGTGAAGCAGTTAACGCGCTCAAGAAAGGCGGCTCCGGCGAAGTTGAGCGTATCCGGGCGACGGTGGACAGGCTGTCCCTGCAGCAACATGTGCTATTGCTTGGCGAGCAGCCCGACGAGGTCGTGAGCGGCGCATTCGCCGCCACAGCTGCACTGATATTCCCGGTGCTCGAGTTGGCAGGGGACGTGGAAGGATTCGGCATGGTTGCAGTCGAGGCCGCGGCTCATGGAGTGCCTACTGTGGCATTCGCAGTGGGCGGTGTGGTGGACGCCGTTGCAGAACCCGATAGCGGATTCCTCGTGCGGCCGGGGGACTACCAGGGCATGTCTGAGCGCTTGAACGGTCTGCTCGACGGCGACGGCGCAACCCAGTCAAAGGCCCGGTGCCTGGCTTTCGCCAATGGATTCGAGTGGCCTCGTTTTGGCAGGCGGCTGCGCGCCGTCTGCGCAGAGGTTGTGGAGGGCACTGGAGCTGTTCCTGCAGAGGCCGGACGAGCGGGATGAACACGGCTTTGCCCACGCGTCGGCCGCACGCAGTGCTCGACTTGCCCTCACGAAGGCTCAAGGCGCAGAAAATCGAGCGATTACTTGAGCTCGAACCGGCCGATAAACCCATTCGCATGCTTGAGATCGGATGCGGAACCGGGGGGATTTCGCACTACTTCGGCACCCATCCGGATCTTGACTGCGAAGTCGATGCGGTGGATGTGATCGACCAGCGAAAAATCAGCTCGGGATACCGGTTCAGCTTGGTGTCCGGCTGCAAGCTGCCGTTTCCGGACGCCAGCTTCGACGTCGTCATCAGCAACCATGTCATTGAGCACGTGGGAGGAGCCGATCAGCAGCGCGAGCACCTGGCCGAGATCCACCGTGTTATGAAGCCGGATGGTCGCGGTTACCTTGCAGTGCCTAATCGCTGGCAGTTAGTCGAGCCCCATTATCGGCTGGCTTTCCTCAGTTGGTTACCACGGCACTGGCGCACGCCCTACCTGAAGTTACTGCGCCGCGGAGATTTTTACGACTGTGAGCCATTAACCGTAACGCAGATAGAAGAGTTGTTGGAAAAAGCCGGGTTCGGCTTTTATAACGCCTGTGCTGCAGCAACGCGTCTTACCTTCGAGTTGGAATGTCCAGGCGATTTCAAAACCTATCTGGTCCAACGCATGCCGATTGCAGTACTGCACGCTGTAGGTCGGGCAATACCTACGCTTATCTACGTATTTCGACCCGAATAGCCCGCCTTTATGAAAGCGTCGCCGGTGTTTCCCCGGATAAGAGAAGTTCGGCAAATTGTCCGGCTGAGGTCTCCCAGCTTAGTCCATTCAGATTCTGGTACGCCAGATCCGTCATGCTTCGAAGGCGGTTGGGATCAGAAATGATCTCCGCGAGTTTCGCGGACAAGTCTCTCCAATCAAAATTCGTCAGCACAGCCGCTTGCTTGTCGAAGAAGTAGGGGAAGGAGCCATCGATGCATTCGATGATTGGCAGCTTGGTGGCGGCCATTTCAAAAGGAACCAGGGAGATGTTGGTGAGGGATGCGACCATACCGAAATCACATTTCTGATATAGCTTAAGAAGCTCGGCTTTGGACAGCTTTCCTAGGTTTCGTCCGTGCCTGAAGCGGTAGGCCCGGCTTTCGCCGAAGTAGAGCACCTCGATTGTTAAACCCCGTTCGTGAAAGTCTCTGATCACCCTGCCCAGTATATTTTGGATAATGAACGGGGCGCGCCGCTCCGTATGCTTGGCATACACCGCGATCTTCAGCGTCTGCTTGTGCGGGTACGCCTCAAAATTGCGTGGTTGCGGTTGATACTCCTTGTTCTCATAAGGAAAGCTAATATGCGCTGGTTCCGGAACCTGGGGCAGGTTCCGGGTTATCTCAGAGGCTGCCCACTGGCCAAGGGTGATCATGCGATAGCCGAACTCATAAGTCTTCCGCGCCAGCAGCAACTTTTCCCCGAACGCGTAGAAATAAGGTTCGTAGTCCTGAATGTAGTAGGCTTTGTATCCGCTCAGATTGCGTATGTGGTAGGCAGACTCCCAATGAGTGGCCACCCATACGTCGCTGCATCGAGTGCGTAACGCGCCGGAGTCGAGGCAGACACCTCTGAACCCCGGGAGATTTGAGTTGGCGGCCGCGACCATTTCCTCTGAGGTCTGCGAAGTGAAAGTTGCATACGCTACTTCAAATCCCCTATCCGCCAGTGCGGAGCCCAGGCGCAGGATCGAGGTGTGGCCACCGCTGAAGCGGGTGATGTTGTACACGACAAAGGTAATGGATTTTACCGACTCAGGCCTGGGACTGTTGACAGGTTCGACGCTGAGGACATTCAATAGAGTTTCGAAGTATGCGTATTCGCGACGATAGCGGTATCGAAAAAGTGGTGCCGCCAGGAGCTGGGAGAGAGTCATGTTCGGTAGTTGGGGCAAGTCACGGAATTTGAGATATACAAATTGGAAATTTGCTCAGCTGCCGAGCCGGGGTCACTCTTGAGGTCGAGCTGGCTTGTCGGAGCACATCGCAAGAAGGGTCCAGACGTTGAGGCCGCTTCCCGTACGTTTCAGATAGCGCGCGCGATGAATGAAGCTGGTAAAACACCGCTTGAAAAATTCCTTCTGCAGCCGTGCCATGTCCGGCAACTCGTCGGCAAACCTTTCCTCGAAGAGTTGCAAGTTGCGGGAGACGATGCCTGCTCGTCGCCTGGATTTGCCGAGAAATTCTCGCCACACGTTGGGTGACATCAAACGTGCGCCGGCGGCTGGCACCACAGTTTCAAATCCGGCCACATTGCTGGAATGCTGCCGGTACTTCACCAGGGCGGCATCGACTCCCGCGACCCTTCCAAAGGATGCAGCGACAAGCGCCAACCACCAATCATGCATATAGAAAGTTTCAGGAACTGGCATGGCCCGGGAAAGAAGGGCTCTGTTGAATAACATGGAGCACCCAGGAACATGGTTTCTCAGCAGCAAATCAGCAACGTTCTGACGCCCTTCTGTTTCACTGACCGAGGAAAAGAAGTGAAAGGGAGGTATGCCTTCCAGGCGTTCGTTCACGATCTCCAAGTTACAGAACACCAAAGCCGGCGATTTCTTTCCATGGCGCTGCTCGATTTGCAGCAGCTTTCCCATCATCACAGCAATCTTCTCGGGCTGCCATACATCGTCTTGGTCCGCGAGGGCTATATAGTCCGCATCGCATGCACCAAGGGCTCGATTGAAGTTGGAAATCACGCCGCCCCGGGTGGCGCCGGCCACTAACTTGAGGTTCATGGTGGTCTTGAATTCGTTCAACAGCATCAGCGTTGAATCCGTGGACGCATCGTCCGAAGCCACGACCTCGATCGGCTTCCAGCTCTGTCTAGCTATGGAATCCAGCAATTCCCCGATATATTTCTGCCCGTTGAAGGTCGCTAAAGCTACGCATACTTTCGGGGCTTTTTCGCCAAACATGATTCTGCTATCTGTGCCGACGCGACGGTGCTTGGGTGTCAGTCGGGCAGGCGTGGCCGCAGTCCGACCCGGGCAGCCGCGCGATAGGTGGCGCTGCGCAACCTCGAAAGCCAACGTGGCCTCGAGCTGATGCTTCGGCCGAAATACCGGTTCGGTACGGCCTCCCCGGTAGCGATATTCACGACTTTCTTCAGATCAACCCGGTTCAGAGCGAAATCGGTATGCATCGGCATGTAGTACATGCAATCGTCGAAGTAATAGTGCGTCACCTGGCTGTAGCGGGTACGTCGGCTATCGCGGATAGGGCTGCCGCCATGAAACAAGTTTGCGACCCAGAGGAAAGCCTGACCTTTTTTCAAGCTGACTTCTTTACGCTCATAAGGGCTGTGCTGCATAAGCCTTTCCACGAAGTCTTCATATAGCCCATAGTGTTCGTAACCACGGCTGGCGCTGCCTATGATCCCCAGGCTGGACATGTCGAACAGCGGCAGCTTGTGGCTCCCCGGGTAATAATGGAGCGGTCCGTTGAAGGCATCCACATCTTCCAAGGCCACCCATACTCCGCACATATAGCCGTGCGGGATGCAATCAAAATGAATGGTGTCGCTATGCGTGCGTTGTTCAGTGCCGATGTTGAAGTTCAGCGTCTGAAATGGGATTGGCTGGCGCTGATAGAGCTGCTGAAGCAATGTGAGCACCCGAGGCGCTGTCGCGATCGCCCGCACGTGCTGGTTGAACGACCATGCATCCAGAATTCTGCGAGTCTCGTTAATGCGCCCTGAAGTTTGGTATCGACCATTCAAGGTTTCGATCGCCGCCTCCAGGGTATGGGCTGGAATTTCGGGATCGAAAATCAGATAGCCGTCGTAGGCAAGCGCCTTCACCATTGACTGCATCTGCGGATCAAGATTCCGCAACAACTCGTCATTGAAAAATGGCGAGTGAAACCAGGGCATCGAAAGCTCTAGTGAATTATGCATGTTTGCCGTGCCTTTGCCCGAAACGGATACATTAGGAAAGTGCTTGCAGTTGGTGGTAGAAGTCTGCTCCCGCACCCGGAGCTCTGGTTTGTGATCAGCGTGTGGCCATGCGAGAGGCTCGGGTTGATTGCAAAATGGGGCGTAGCATAAACAACAGCCTAAGTCCGCATGCCAAAATGGCTAGCAACGCTGTGAGCAGCCTGGTTTCAAAGCTGCTAAGTAGTGAGCAAGCCAGAAGCAGGGCGGTGCCACCGGCCGATACCAGAAGCAATCGTCGAACGCTGGACGCGATCTCCGCCGAAAGGGAACTTGCGAATCGATGCATCAGTAGAAAATCGATTCCGACTCTAAATGTCCAAGCATAAGCTGCACCAACAACCCCGAATTGCTTCACAAACAGCCACAGCACGACGATGTACAAGGGCAACTCGCACAGGTGGATTTTGCCGGTGACATGCGGCTTTCCACAGGCCTGTAAAGCGGTATAGGAAACACTCGTCAAGGTGTTGATGAAGACACCGAGAGCCAGGCAGCGGGTAATGGCCGAGCTATGCTCTGCGAAATCAGCATTGAGCCACCATTTTAAGCCCTCCTGTGCCATGAGAATCGCTGCGGCACATATCGGAAACGTGGAATAGAACAACAAGGAATTGATCTTCACGAAAATGGAAGGCAACTGGCCTCGATTGGTTTCCCAAGCGGCGGCTATGGTTGGAAAAGCCACTCCCATCAGAGCGCCTGGAATAATCCCCGTGCGGGCAAGCACCTCGTAGGGTGTTGTGTAGTAGGCCACCACTCCAAGCGGCACCATTACGCCAAGGAAGAAGCGGTCAAAATAGGCCATAAGCGGACTGACAACATTGCTTATAGTGAGCCAACCGCCGATTGCGAGTAGACGGGAAGCGTGCTGGCGACGGAATTCAAAACCGCCGTTGCATTTTCGGAGCAGGCTCGTAGCCATTGCACCGTAAGTAAAAGCGGCGGCAAGGCGCACCAGCATGAGTGAAATGAGCACCGAAACAAGGGTTGGCGAATATGTGCATGCAAGAAGCGGAACGAGATAAAGCAGCGCGCCAAGAATGATCCGGATACGGTTAATGGCTGGAAACTTGCGAAAGCCCTCCAAGATGCCGACGAATGCGGTCGTGACTATGGCTACTGGGACGGTAGCTGCAATCAGCAGTATGGACGTTCGCGCCTCGTCCCTTAGAGCCGACTGAATATGCAGGCCGTGCTTCACGAGCCCCCCGGAGACCCCGGCGGTGATCAGGCCCGCAAGCACGGCAAGACCTGCGATTATCGCCAGTGCGGTGACGGCAAGCGAAGGTATTTCGTGCTCGGTGTCGGCGCCGGCGTGTGCAGCGACAACCTTGGTTAAACTCCTACCTAGCCCAAAGTCAAAAAAACTGAAATAGCCGACGAAAACCCAGGCAATTGTAAGAAAGCTAAATCGTTCATTACCGAGAAAGCGGATCAGGAGCGGCGTTGTCGCTATAGCGACTGCGGCCGGAGTTAACGAACCCAGCAGGTTCCACAAAGAATTGGTGGCGAAGCCGTGTCGCTTTGGATTGTTGCTGGAAGTCGCTGGCGTGGAAGATGACATTGAGTAAGGTATTGGCAAGCTGTGGCGGCGTGCACAACGGCTATCGTGCCCCGCACATTCGCGGCGATTTATGATCTTATATAACGCGAGGAGCGATTGATATTGCGCCACGTAGGCCATTCGCTCCAACTATCGCACTAATCACTCACGATTTCTCAAATGTTATCCAATCAGTCAGCTGATTTGCGCCAGCTTGCTACCGTAACGGTAACATTTTTCCCCGACCTGTCTATTCTGGAAAGTCAGCTTCGCCGCTTGCCCGCTGCGTCGCTCAAGGTCATTGTGGACAATCAATCCGGTCCAGAGACCGTGGCTGCATTAAAGCAACTTGCTGCTTCGCTGCAGCGGACGTTGATCCTCGAAAACGGCGCCAATCTAGGGCTTCCCGCCGCGATCAACCGCGGCGTACGCCTAGCCCTTGAGGCGTCCCCTGAATGCCGGTACGTGCTCTGGCTGGACCAGGATACCGAGTTGCCGCAGGGTGGGGCGGAGGATCTGCTGGAACAATATGAAGGACTATGCCGGCGTGGGCTGAATCCTGGGTGTGTGGGCCCGAGGCTGATTGATGCCGAGACCGGTCTCGAGCATGGATTCCATCAAATCCGAGGCATCCGATGGACCCGCTGTTATCCGGCGCCCAACGAAGCAGTGGTCGATTGTCAGAACCTGAATTGCAGTGGAACGCTGATGAGCCGCGACGTGTGGGCCAGACTGGGCGGACTAGAAGAAAGCTTGTTCCTGGATCACCTGGACACCGAGTGGTCATTCCGTGTGCGCGCCGCCGGATATGGGTTGTTCGGGATTCCCGCCATCGCATTCGTCCACCGTATGGGCCAGACAAGTTGGCGGGTGTGGCTGTGGGGCTGGAAAATCTGGCCGTATCGCAGTCCCATCCGGCACTTTTTTTTGTTCCGAAACGCCATCCTGTTGATGCGGCGCGACTATGTACCCCGCGTGTGGAAGTTCTGGGCCGCCTTGAAGCTACTCATCACTGCATTGATTCATTTGATCTGGGATACTCAGCGCCGGGCGCAGTTGTGCAACATGTTCCGGGGTGTCTGTGCGGGCTTTCAGGGAAACGTGGACAATTCCTCTAGCCGCTTCCTGTAAGTTCGCGCCAAGCGCCTGGCCGAAAAAAAGCGAGGCCGTTCTTTATGGCAAAAATCCGCGATATCGCGGCCCGGCAGGCCCGTATCAACCTGATAGCCATGTACAAGCAACCCTGCGCGAATACCGTTGATCCAGTCGTTTATCGATGTGCGTTCGGCGAGGACGAGCTTCACCCACACTAGCAGCAGCCGGAGGGCATGCTCGACGCTCCATGCTCGGGCGAACTGTGCATGGCGACGCAATATGATCATCGAGTTGCGCGCCTGGAAATAGCGGCGGAACGGGGAATAGGTCCGGA
>Ga0070741_10009005_pt1 | contig 19661 bp, 20 predicted proteins | sample Coa_R1_4_FD_66440 | JGI IMG/M metagenome (GOLD analysis project Ga0070741, IMG submission 66440) | Surface soil microbial communities from Centralia Pennsylvania, which are recovering from an underground coalmine fire - Coalmine... | ecosystem: Environmental > Terrestrial > Soil > Unclassified ...
TGGACGTGGGTGATTTTCGTGATAATCGGGTTCATCAGTGCAGCGGTTCTTGAGAAACTACAAAAGTCATCACGCTAACGCTACATAACTAAGCTGTTAGGAAAGCTACCCAGTTTGTTTTACAATAAGCTATGTACACACATACACAAAAAGGGTTGGGCGCCAGTTTAAGGCCTATATGCTTATGAATGAAAATTACCTAAACGAACTAGAACAACTATTATCACGAAATGACGCCTACACCGTAGAAAACAAAGTCAATAAGAACAAAGTCGCCGAGCTTGCCCACAAGTACGACCCTGAACTGATTGACCTGTTAGCCGGCAATGCTGGCATGCGCCGACTGTTCTTTGTTGAAACCGCTGGTAAAGCGCTCGTGTTTAACAAAGATAAGTTTATTCAGTTCATCAGCAACAAAGAGTTCTTACCAGACAGCTATACTTCTTACAAAAACAAGATTGGCTTAGGTGTTGGCACCGAGCTACTGGCCGAAAATAAAGAGTTAGTGCTCAACTGGCCATATAAGGACTGTGTACTTGAGGGCGGCCAAGACAAAGAAGATGCCAAGCGCGACGAAGTGTTTTTTAACGAAGTGTTGGCACCGGAACAAATTGACCGACTGTTGGACGAAAAGGTACTGACTGGCTGGAAACGCTACGACAAAGACGGCGAACATGAGGTCAAAGACTTTGCTGACACAGACAACCTGATTATTCGCGGCAACAACCTATTGGCACTGCACTCGCTCAAGCGACGTTACAGTGGCAAAGTTAAGCTGATTTACATTGACCCACCATACAACACCGGCAGCGACACCTTTGGCTACAACGACAAATTCAACCACTCTACTTGGTTGACGTTTATGCGCAACCGACTAGAAGTGGCGTGGTCATTGCTAGACGTAGATGGTTTTATCGCTGTTCAGGTAGACGATAACGAAAACGCATATCTAAAAGTACTACTTGATGAGATTTTTGGCAGAGATAACTACCGCAACTCCGTTTATTGGCACAGGACATACGCGGGCAAGACGGTATCAAAGAATATGCCTTGGAACGTTGATACGATACTGCTGTACTCAAAGAATGACCAGACGAACCTTAACAACATAACGGCTGAACTCACCGATAAAGACAAGGCGTCATTCACAAAAGACGACCATGATGGACGGGGTTTGTATAACACGGTTAGTTTACAGAAAACAGCAAGCCCAGGGCCGCAGACCACATACGACTACGTAGATAATGAGGGCCGATTGTGGAAGTGCCCAGTTAAAGGCTGGCGTATGACACAAGCAAAGCTAAAAGCCCTTGAAAACGACAACCGACTTTACATCACAGACAAAACAATTCGGGAAAAATACTACCTCAACGAGCGGACAGAGATTGGCAAACAGATAGACAATTTCTGGGGTGATATTGGTAACATGAACCGTAGTAGCGATAAGAGTTACGACTTAGGTGGTCAAAAACCCGAAAAGTTAATACAACGAATTATCATGCTCACCACTACTGTTGGCGATATAGTGCTGGACTACCATTTGGGTTCTGGCACTACTGCTGCAACTGCCTTGAAAATGGGGCGGCAATTCATCGGTGCTGAACAACTAGACTATGGCGATACGGACAGCGTAAAAAGACTACGCAACGTTATATCGGGTGATGACACTGGAATATCAAAGGACATTGACTGGCAAGGCGGCGGGAGTTTTGTGTACGCTCACTTGATGGACTTGGGCAACAAGTTTATAGAAAAGGTCAAAAAGGCCAACACAGACAAAGAGCTGGAAGACCTGCTGAAACAGGCCAGCAAATCGTCGTTCCTTAGTTACAAGGTTGACCCTGCCAAAATCAATCCTGCCGACCACGACTTTACCAGCTTAAGCATGGCACACAAGAAGCAGCTTTTATTGGAGCTGGTAGACCAAAACCACCTGTACGTAAACTATACCGAGATTGACGATGCTGACTATGGTGTATCTACGAACGATAAGAGGCTAAACAAACAGTTTTACGAAAAATAAAAACTATGGAAACCCGCCAAATACTAGCAACTGAATACGATACGCTAAGCAGATACGGCGCACTGCCAGCACAGGTGCCACAGTATATTATTGAGAACCTGAACTCCAAGTTTGCTTTGCGACCATATCAGGACGAAGCATTAAAACGCTGGCTACATTATTATGAAAGCACGCAGCCCAGTGATAATCCGGTTGAACTACTGTTTAACATGGCCACCGGTAGCGGCAAAACGCTAGTGATGGCGGCGCTTATCATAGACCTGTACCGGCGCGGCTACCGTAACTTTATATTCTTTGTCCGGCTCGGCAATATAGTAGAAAAAACCAAAGATAACTTCCTAAACGCCGCCTCAACCAAATACCTGTTTGCTGACAGGCTCGTTATAGATGGTCAGCCGGTAGACATCACACCCGTAGACAATTTTGAGGGTGTGAGTAGCAAAGACATCAACATTCTGTTTACTACCACTGCTGGCTTGCATAGTCGGCTTAATAATCCGGCCGAAAACAGCATAACTTATGAGGAGCTGGCACAAGACAAGCTGGTATTACTCGCAGACGAGGCTCATAACATCAATGCCGAAACAAAAGCATCTCGTACCAAGACGGAGCAAGAAGAACAACGCTCATGGGACTACACTGTGCGTACGTTAGCTGACGGCCACCCACAAAACGTCTTGTTAGAGTTTACTGCCACTATGGACATGGAGCACCCTGCCATTTTCGCCAAGTACAAAGACCGTATATTGTATCGCTACGACCTTGGCGCGTTCCGTCAGGACGGTTACAGCAAAGACGTACTGATTTACGACGTGGACGCAGACCCCATGAACCGCGCATTGCAAGCAATGGCTATCAGCCAATACCGCAAAAAAGTAGCACTGGCCGGTGGCGTATTCCTGAAACCAGTTGTGTTATTCAAGTCGCGCACCATTGCCGACAATCAAGCCTTTTATGATAATTTTGTAGAGAAAATGCTTACGTTAACCCCCGATGATTTCCGGCCGTTTACCACTCGCGCAGAGGGTATATTACGACGCGCTTTTGACTACTTTGAGGCTAATGGCATAGACCTAGATGGCCTTGTGGCAGAGCTACGTGGCGACTTCCAGCAGGAACGTTTAATACTCGTAGACAGCAACAACATCGCACCGGAAACACAAGTGCTGCTCAACCGGCTTGAAGATGTGAACAACGAAATACGCGCGGTATTTGCCGTAGATATGCTCAATGAGGGTTGGGATGTGCTGAACTTGTTTGACATCGTACGCCTATACGACACGCGCGACAGTAAGAGTGGCAAACCAGGCAATACCACTATTGCCGAAGCCCAGCTTATCGGACGTGGTGCCCGTTACTACCCGTTTGGCGATGATGACGAGCGCTACCGCCGCAAGTACGACAATGACGCTGATAACGACATGCGGGCTATTGAGCAGCTGCACTACCATTCGGCGCACAACCCCAAGTATATAGATGAAATATCACGAGCTTTGCGCGACACCGGAATTATGGCCGAAGAAACGCAAGAGTTGATAATGGAGCTAAAAGAGAGCTTTAAACAAACCCGTCTTTGGCGCAACGGTATCATTTGGGTCAACCGCCGCGTGGAAAACGATAATACCGACATCAACTCGCTGTCAGACAAAAGCCTAAAAACACACTACGAAGCCGAGCTGCCCACCGGCCACAGCCGCGAGGTCAATCCGTTTTCACTCGTGTTGGAGGGCGGAAGTGAGCCTATCAAACGCGGCGCGACAATCGTTAAAGTGTCGCAGCTATTGCCACAAGTGGTGCGCAAGGCACTCAACAAAGACCCATTCTTTACTTTTGCCAACCTTAAACACGAGTTCGGCAACCTCAAGTCTATTTCCGAGTTTATTGACAGCGACGAATACTTGGGCGGTGTCAGTATTGAGCTGACAGCCGATAGCGAAGACCTCAATAATCTTAATGTCGCGCAACAGCTATACATACTTGAGCGTGTGCTCCTGCAAATTAAAAATGTTGCCGCTAGTGATGATACGCGCTGGGTAGGCACGACTGCCTTTGAGCCACTGGCGTTCAATCAAATCATCAAAGAACGTGTCAAACTCAAAATTGCCACGAGTGATAGCCCCGACCGTGAATATGGCACGTCAACCGTTACGCACCCCGATGGCCGCTATTACGTAGACCTGCACAACGCTGACTGGTACGCCTACAAAGATAACTTCGGCACCAGCGAGGAAAAGTCCTTAGTTAAAACACTAGATGCGCTTAAAGATGAGCTTATGGCTAAGTGGGACGACATATATCTGGTACGCAATGAGCACTTTGTAAAGATTTATGCCTTTGACGATGGTGCGGCTTTTGAGCCGGACTTCGTGCTGTTTGCTAATGACAAGGCAAAGGGTAACGTAAGCTGGCAGGTATTCATTGAGCCAAAGGGCAACCAGTTCCTAGATGCAACCAAAACCGGCTTTGATGATGGCAAAGAGGGCTGGAAGCAAAAGTTCTTGCTACAAATTAAAGACAAGTTTAAGACCGCAACCCTGCTAGAAGATGACAATTACCGCGTGGTCGGGCTACCTTTCTACAACGAGCGCCACACCAAAGACACATTTATTGAACAGTTATCGTTACTTAGCGCAGGGTAGGCTCTATTCGGACTTAGGCGGGTTTTCCAGTGCAAGCCTAAACTTTTTGGTTAAATCTTGGCCCTCGGCCATTAGACCGAGACCATTATAGAGTTTGATATACATAGCGCCAGCTAGAAAATCCATGATAAAAGTAAATAGGTTCACGTAAACCACATTCAAGAACTGGGCTACTGGTTGACCACCAGGCATTCTTGGGCTTTCACTTTGTCCTACACCGTTTGCTCTTAATGGCGTAATTCCCAAGTTCTTGTAATGCTGGTCATCACGGTATTTCTTAAGTGATTTAAGCCAATCACTGTCCGCCTCAGTCTCTATCATCTGGATTAAAAATTGAGCTTTGGGTTGCAGTGGAACCGGCACATTGTTACGTAGAGCCTTAACAACAGCCGCGCCATGCTTGCCGAATGTATTGAGCTTTATCCCCAGCAGCGGCTCAAGCACTTTTACCGCCACATCGAGTGCTGACTTGCCTTGGCTCAGCGCTTCCTCAACAGCGGCTTCTAGTTTTGACGAGTTCTCGGCTAGTATCAGGTCAGGATTGCCGTGCTTTGGAACTTCTTTTAGTAGTCGTTTTAGCTCTCGCTTTTCAACTTTTTCATACTCGTCTACGGCGTCGGCAACCTTGGCTAGCTTCTTACTAATTTCCAGCATATTGCCAAAAACTTCGCCCCTTGCATCTTCCGAAACATCAAGCATTTTGGATACCTCTACCACCATCATGTAGAAGTTTACTAGCCCTTTTTTACGAGGCGTATTCGTGTCTAGTATTCTGGTGAGTTGGTTGGGAAAATTGGGCGGGTTATTCATCTGTTACAGTGTAGCATTCTGGCCAATCTCACAATTCAAAGCCCTAGTAATTTGCGTATATCAGCAAGTTCGTTCTTAGACAACCATTTCGCTGGTGCTTTCGTTTGCACCTTTGAGGCATCTAGACCAGGCACCTTGGTAATATCAACCGCCGCCATCACGTTATCAATCGCCTTTATGGCGAGCGGCGTAATTCTCTCTACCAACTCACCAAGTTCCAAAAACATTACATCTGGTCGAGGCCTGTCAACCGTCCAGCTCCCGCCGCTTAGTCTTTTTATAATTGCTGCAATCGCCGGAACTTCGGACTTTGGGACATGCAACAGTAGCGGGGCAGGCTTACCATTCTTAATATGTGTTGCGCCCTGCAACCCCTCTGCATGTATATAGTTTCTGAGGCTCGCAAGGAAGTCCAAAACGTCTCTGTTAAACGCCTTGGGCGCCATTAATCCCGCAAGCGTGGCATCTTCGCTCGCTAATCCTTTAAGCCAGTCTTTACTTCGCCAAGTAATAGGTTTTACCCGTTTACCCTTTGCTACCGGCTGGTAAATTTCGTCGGCAATTCGAGCTAACACATCAAACGCAGCGACGAAGGAAATAAGATAGTAGTCTAGGTAAAATATGGCGTCTTCGGTGCTACTGTTAGTCTGCTCCAAAAATATCTGCTCGTGTATATGGTCACGGCATTTTAGGGCGTTAGACGTTCGTGAAATCGCTGTGAGCGCTAAATCTCTGCATTTGTCATTGGGCATTTGCGCACAACCGGTCACAAGGCGCCAGGCAGATGGTAACAAGTCACGGGAACCATACCAGAAAAACGACCAGCGCCCATGGCTGCTTGTAATTGTGGCTCCGCCACGACGGTCAACGACTATCTTGAAATTATTGCGCCGTCGTTGCACTAACCCGACCAAAGCAGTAGCATCGGCAAGGTTCATAGGGTAGGAGCTGGCAATAATACCAATGTCTTTGTGTTCCAGTAAAAACTTATCCTCGGTGATGAAAACGTGGGCATGTAAGTTCTCAGCAGTCTTGGCCGCTATAAAAGCTCTTTCAATATCATTGGCTGCTGCCCACCGTGTAAAGTTTGGTTCAGTTGCGAGACTTTTATATTGATGTAATGACGGTATACCATAGCGAGCAACTCCCGTGCCGTCTAGTTTTGTGACGCTAAATTCTAATACATCATCTTCCCTAGGGATATAGGCTAACTGGGCGCTGCCCTCTTTTTCAGTGCTAACTATGAATAATTTATCACCGTCTGCTTGTCTTAACAGAAATTCCAACTCATTGGCGTCGGAAAAGCTAGCTCTGTCTATAAATACGACCAGCGGTTCATTTGTAGCTTCAAACGGATTGCCCGAAGCAAGTGGCCGTTGCCTAGATGCAAAATCAACGTAGGGTATCATCAATTTTCACTTTCCTGCAAGGGCTGATTTCTTGTATAGCCAATATCTGTCTTAGTGTAGGTTATGACTTGGGGTGTTACACCGAGTACAGTCGGGTCAAGCGGGTTGGTAGTGTTGGGGTTTAACAAAATCTTGATGTCGCCAATTTCGGGCAACCACTCCGCTGACCACATTACCGCCGACACGCCTTTCCACTCGTCGCGCTGGAAGTAGGCGATACCGTAGCCTGTGCCATTAACCGTCTGCATTTTGCTACGCGAAGATACGCTAACTTTACCTGTGTTTTTCGCCCAGTCAATCGTTACCTGTAACGGCCCAGCCCCTACAAGCACTGTCTCAACAATGTCCATGCCGGACATATGCTTTGCGTCCCTAAACTCACGCTGTGGAAGCCCGACAGCAATAATGTAAGGTGTCGTGGCATAATCAATTCGGCTGTTTTGCCGACTAGCCCTGTTGTTGAACTGTGCTAACTTTGCCACCAGGGCAGCCGTTACGCGCCTACCAATTTCATCAGTCGGATAATTATATAACTTGCCATCAAAGACCATGTCCGGCACGCCAGTTGGGTCAGGAACAACACCCTCAATAACAAAGTCTTCGCCAATCACATCAGGCTCACCATCGCCAGGGACACGAGTAAGTTTGGAACGAAACAGATACCGTAGGTTAAGCTCCCACAACCGGCTATTAAATTTCTCCTTGCTTTGGAACTCAGATACGAAGTTTGGTTCACAGAACTGTCTGACCGCAACCCATCGGGCATTGACTTGGTCTCGAAACTCATGGCGTATGGCAATCCAGACAAATTCACGGTCAAAGCCAGGGTTGTCCCTAACTGCGGCATCGATAAGTTGCTGATTGATGTTCGGGATTACTGGTATTGGCTCAAACAAGTCGTCGCTCATGCTTAAAGTTTAACACAGCGACACAACGTAATAAGCATTAGCGCAAATTCCGAAAAATCAGAAAAAATTTTGGTTCTAACGTATCGTCGCGTAAGACGCGAAAACGATACCACTACCCCCCGCCATGGTCGTAATAGTCATTGCGGCAATGGCCGCGTAGAGAGTAGACTACACCTTACGCAGGTACAAATTCTGCGTTACAATCAGCTAGTATCAAGTCTCTGACTTGCTTCACTACGGTGTACCAACTGACCCTATCCTATCTACTCATAACTTCGCTGTTCCACATTCTACTATCGTCCTCAGCGTATAATTGGGATGTGATTTCTGTAAAAGATAACATCTTTGAACCACACCATCAAAACTCAACTGGAAAACTGAATAAGTTAAGAGCAGCCGTACTTGGAGCTAATGATGGCATTGTATCTGTCGCAGGTCTGGTTGTTGGTGTTGCTAGCGCTACAAGTTCGCGCTCAGCTATATTCACTGCTGGGATGGCTGGAGTATTAGCGGGAACAATATCGATGGCTGCAGGTGAGTATGTGTCCGTAAGTAGTCAACGGGATACTGAGAAAGCCCTATTAAAGCTAGAGAAATTTGAAGTTGAAAATTATCCGGACCAAGAACTGACTGAATTGATTCAGATCTATATATCTAAAGGACTATCAGCAAAGACTGCAGAAAAAGTAGCAAAAGAACTGACTAAAAAAGATGTCTATAAAGCTCATCTAGACGCTGAGCTTGCAATTAACCCAAACGACTTGGTTAACCCTTGGCAGGCAGCTATAGCTTCTGCAGCATCTTTCTTGGCGGGAGCTATTTTACCGATTTTGGCCATTATGCTACCACCCCAGAACACCAGGATCCTTGTTACTTTTGTTAGTGTTGTTATAGCGCTGGCTATCACAGGCACTCTGAGCGCGCGTTTTGGTAGTGCGCCCGCCCGGCCTGCCATTGTAAGAGTAACGGCTGGCGGGGTACTGGCAATGATAGTCACGTATGCAATTGGCCATGTTATTGGGACTGTTGGTCTTTAGTGGATTTGGCTTTGTCTTTGAGAATAGTTTAGGCTTACTATTATGTGCTCGTCTATTTTAATGCGGCAAGAATGAAAGAAAATCGAAATTTTTATTACCATTGCCCCGTAAGCCGTTCATTGGGTGACCGGATACATAAAATTGAGCTAGAACAGCCTACCGACTACAAGGGAAGAAAGCTATTTAAGCAATACCTAGATACTGCGACGAAATGTGAAGTATGTAAAACAGAACGCGTAAGTCCTGAAGACTGCCCATTTCTAAATACATTAGGCATAACTATTGCAGAGATTATCTGATTTATAAATTCTTTTTTCTGTGACTATGAATTTTATCGGGATGTCATGCTTTTCATGAGTAAGGTTATCTATGTGTCCGAATTCGTAGCATAAACCTACTATCAACGCGCTACTTTGGCCAGCAAGAAATTTATCGTAAAAACCACTACCATATCCAATTCTATAACCTAGACTATCAAATCCAAGACAAGGCACGAGAATTAATTCAAACTGAAACCCTTTAGGTACAAATTCTTTCAGTTTTTTGTCCGTGGTCAACCAAACATTGTTAATACTCCCCGCAGCGCGGTCAAACGGTGCATAAGCAACTTTTATTTTTGGATATCTCTGCCGGATATAATTAATTATCGGCCAAGTGTTTACCTCTTTTAGCTTAGTTTCTGGGATATAGACATGAGCAAACTTTATTTTTGACAAATCGACATGGCTTAAAAAAATCTCGGCAATGTTGTTGCTTGCTTTATTGACAAATTCTTCACTTAAATCAAGCCGCTGCTTTTTTAGTAGCAATCGCGCATCCTTTTTATCCATGGCCCAATTCTAGCATCGTTTACAAAACAGGGGTGAAATGCTAATATTTGGTAGCCTTTACGGGCCTGTAGCTCAGCCGGTTAGAGCAGCGGCCTCTTAAGCCGCGTGTCGAGGGTTCGAATCCCTCCAGGCCCTCCAATATATTCGATTCAGTAGCATTTATTACAGTAAGATAATGTTTTTTCTGCAAAACTGATTTATAATTTTCTTTGTATCAGGGGTGGAAGTCTGGAGTTGGATGTTTCAGTCTGAAAGTAAAATTCTAAGCAAATCACAGTTTATCGCCGCCGGCCTCATTATAATTGCCAGTCTTTTTTTATTGTCCTTCATTCCGTCGTTAATAGGAGTTAGTCATACCGCACATGCTGAGGTATCACAGCCATCAAGCGCTATAGGGGCTAGCCCAAATGTTATTACCCAGGGACTGGCTGACATGTCTGTAGGCTTAGATCACACAATGAGCTCGTCGCAGGAGTCAATTAATAATGGTCTTTTGTCTCTAAGAAGCTCGATGATCTCTGCAGCTAAGACAACCGCGTCATTTACTTTTGCCGGCGCCAAGTTCTTGGCTAGCGGTATAGGGAGCGGGGCTACTTTCATCGGGGGTACAATAGCTAGTGGTTTTGAGGGAGTAATACATATAACTGGCAGCTTTTTTGGTTTTATTGCTAATACCCCCGGATTAAGCGCAGTGATTCGGCCTGCCGATAAGTCCGCAATACCGGTAATCGATACTAACACGCCTAATTTGACTAACACTCAAACCAAATTACCGGAGGCTAGTTCTAGTGCTTCGCCGGTCGTTCAGCCTATAATTGATTCAAGCTCTCAATGGCCCATACATGGGTACATAACAACCGAATTTGGAGTGCCAGACTGGCCGTATCAGGCGATCCACACGGGAATTGATATTAGTGATGGCCAACCGTCAGGTGTTACACCTATTCATCCATTTATGGGAGGCGTAGTTGTACAAACTGTTCATTGGGATCCGGGGTTTGGCAATTATGTGGTCGTAGATCATGGCGGAGGAATAACATCAAGATATTGTCATCTTGCTTCAATTTCTGTTAGCGTCGGCCAGCAATTGGATAAAAATAGTGTAGTTGGTTACGAAGGCTCAACAGGAGTATCAACTGGCCCGCACCTCCACTTTGAAGTTAGGCTGAACGGTCAGCTAGTAAACCCGCACAAGTACGTTAACGGCCAGCCTTAATATTAATAACCGGCTTTATTCTTTGTTTTGCTGAAAAATTATTGTGATACAGCCTTACACACGACAACGCGATGATGCACATCTCTTAAGGTACCATCACGGTCAATTCTGCTATCAGGGATCTCAACTTCTCTAATAGCGATAGGCGCTCTAGCTGTTTCCCTTACAAGTTCTACTTGGCGAACAAGTCCTTGTATAACCAAAGCATTTTCTGGTTCAAGCATGTCAAATTCAGCTTTTAGCCAAGGCTCGATGGTGACCGTTTCTTCGTGTTCAGATGCGCTCAGCATGCCATCAATATCACATCCGAATAAAATACCTAATCGATGCACTAGGGCATCCCTATAGTTCTCTTGCTGAGGATGATACGCATCAGGCTGAATACTAATAGCTCCATTGCCTTCACCAAATAATAATTGTCTTGTAAGATCTAAAAAGCTACCTAGAGCTTGCTGCTCTTCTGCAGTGAGCTCAAAATCTTCACCACGATCAGGTCCCTGGGGCACATAACCCAGGTCAGTAGCACCATGCAGACGGTTTCCCATACACAAATAATAACATAAAATAAGAAATATTGCAAGCAAATGGGATTCTAAAAACTCCAACTATATCTGTTAATATAAACTCGTGAAGGTTCTTAACGGTTTAGAATTAGCTGGTTATATTAAAGAACGACATGCCAAGCAAGTTGAGCAATTACGGCACAGAGGCATAATTCCAAAACTAGCCATAGTCCAGGTTAAAGATGACCCCGTAATTAATACCTATGTGCGGCTTAAGCGGCAATACGGATCAGACATTGGTATCGAGGTCGATCTGCATACACCATCACAAAGGGACACCACCGTTTTGATTAGAAAGTTAAACAATGACCCTAGTGTCCACGGAATAATTGTTCAACTACCACTGTCAGATCCTGCTCAGACTGACGAAATTGTTAACGTAGTTGATGGCCAAAAAGATGTAGATTCTCTTGGGCAAAATTCAAGATTTGAGCCGGCAACACCTATGGCCATCCTCTGGTTATTAAATGGCTACAGCATCGATCTTAGGGGCAAACAAGTTTTACTAATCGGCCGCGGTAAACTGGTCGGAGCGCCATTAGAGAAGATTCTTAAAAATTCAGAAATTAATGTGACTGTGGTCGATAAAGGGGTTAAAGATCTACCGAGCTACACCATAGAAGCAGATGTAATCATTACTGCTACAGGGAGTCCTGCCATTTTATATCCCGATATGATCAAAAACGGGGCTGTGGTCGTGGATGCTGGTGTTGCCAGTGAGGACGGCAAAACTATTGGAGATTTATCACCCGAAGTATACAAGAGAGAAGATTTAACACTTACACCGGAAAAAGGAGGTGTTGGTCCTTTAACTGTCTGCGCCCTTTTTGAGAATGTAATAAGAGCGGCATCATAATGAAAAACTGGAAAATTCTAAGTTCAAAAAGGCTAGTTGATAACCCCTGGCTAAGAATCAACCAAGAGAAAGTGCAATTGCCAAACGGAATGATTTTGGAAGACTATTACGTTATAGAAGAAGATGATGTTGTAATCATAGTGCCCTATCTTGATAATGGTCATCTTGCGCTTGTAAAGCAGTATAAGCACGGTATTCAGAAAGAAGTAATTGAATTTCCCGCAGGTTATATTGATAAAGAGGCAGATCCAAGAAAGGCGGCTCTACGTGAACTTCAAGAAGAGACAGGTTTAAAACCTAAGAAAATCGAGCAGATTGCTATTTTAACAAATAATCCTACAAAGATACGCAGTAGGATATTTGTTTATAGAGCTAGTGGATGTACCAAAACGTATTCTACCGATTTTGATGTCAGCGAGGATGTTGAGATGATAACTAAACCCAAATCAGAAGTACTCAAAATGATCCGTGATGGAAGAATCTGGGTTACCGGTTCTGTATCAGCAGGATTACTGGAACTTGCATGAAAATAGGAGTTTTTGATTCGGGTGTTGGTGGTCAGTCTGTGGTAAACGCTATTAAAAAAGAACTGCCCGGCCTAGATATTGTCCTTAAAGAAGACAGAGTGCATCTACCCTACGGAACAAAATCGATAAAAGAAATTCATGGTTTTGTTAAACCTATTTTTCAGGACTTTATTGATGAGGGGTGCCAAGTAATTGTGGTTGCTTGCAATACAGTGACTACAAATCTTATATCTCAGCTGAGAAATGAGTTTCCGATCCCTATGATTGGGATGGAGCCCATGATCAAACCAGCTTCAGAAGCCACAAAAACGGGCACAATTGCGGTGTGTGCGACACCTAGGACATTAACAAGCGAGCGCTATAAGATACTTAAGGACAAGTATACAAGAGGCATACATGTCTTAGAGCCTGATTGTAGCGATTGGGCTCTCATGATAGAAAATAACAGAGTTGATCGCGATAAAATTGCAAAAATAATCGAGGACGCTATACACCAAAAGGCTGACGTTATTGTCCTCGGTTGCACTCACTATCACTGGATTGAGCGGATAGTTGAAGACTTAACTCGTGGGCGCGCTCAGGTGATTCAGCCGGAAGCGGCGGTGGTAATACAACTTAAGAAAGAGCTTGCACGGCTGACTTAAACCGGTTACCTCTATCTTTATAATCTCTAAAAAGACCAAAGCTTGCGCAAGCCGTGGAAAGTAACACGACATCCCCAGGTTGAGCATTTTTTTGAGCTGTGTCAACAATGTCTACCATCCTGGTTAGCCCTAAGGTAAATTTTGTAAATCCATTTTCTTTTAATAGTGAAGCTAACTTATCTGCTGTTTTTCCAATTATAATTGCATGCTTTACATTAGTTTTAGTAACTTCATCCGCCAAAGTGTCAAAAGGCAAGCCCTTGTCTGATCCTCCAAGAATGACTATTTTTGGTTGCTTAAAGGCCTTAAGCGCGACTATTGTCGAATCTGGTGTAGTGGCGAACGAATCGTCATAGTATTTCACCCCATCTAACTCACGTACAAGCTCTAAGCGGTGTTCTAGCCCGCTAAAGCTAGATAATACTGCTTTTGCTTTGTCAAGGCTTCCTACGGCCTCAAAAACGGCTGTAGAGGCTGCGCAGATATTCTGTAAGTTGTGTTCTCCAAGGAGCTTCACTTCAGTTTTTGGTATAACCTCATTTTCATTTTGGCCGATTACTATCATGCCGTCGTCTCTAACATACGCTCCTGGCTTCTCGTAGTAAGGAATTTTTTTACCTGGTGAGTACTGAGCAATTTTTCTTGAGTTTTCGCTTTTGGCGTAGTAAATGGCTATATCATCAGTAGTTTGATACTTAAAGATACTAGCTTTAGCCTCTACGTATTCTGTCATTGTAGCGTGCCAATCTTGGTGTTCCATAGTTATCATTAAGCAAACAGCAATATGTGGGCTATGGGGTAGATTCATTAGCTGAAAACTAGACATTTCTAAAACTACCCAATCTTCCGGCGTTACATCCTTTACAAAGTCTAGGACCCCTTTGCCTATATTCCCCCCAAGGTAGACCTTCATCCCCTCTGCCTCAAGCATTTTGGCAATAAGAGTGCAGGTAGTGCCTTTACCTTTAGTGCCTGTAACGCCGATAATATTTTTGGTTTTTACAGTTTCAAAGAAAATATCATTAACGGTTGTCGCTTTTGTCCAAAAGGTCTGGTCGTTACCAAACTTCTTATTAAGGTTCAGGTAAGAGGTGACTGAATAGACTATTCTGTCGCATTGTTGGAGGCCGTCCAGATATTCAAGCTTGGCAACGTTGCCCGTCAGACCAGGTGTACGGTCTTGGTTAATAAACCGGACTTTTACTTTATCCGACTCTGGCGGGAAGTCATCCCGTGGCTCCTCATTAACTATTAGATAGTCGTTTTCAGGGCCAAAAAAATGGTAAGCACTTTGGCCCTCAACACCCCAGCCGACAATCCCTATCTTCATGAGTGTAAGTATATCTTAAACTTGCAAGGCTTATCAGGCTAGTGCGGTAAGTAGACTCTTCTATGCGCTGATGTGCTGTTTGACTAACTCGGCTACTTGCTTAGGTGTCATATCTGCCTTGACTATGAATGCGCTGACGCTAAGTTCTTTTAATTTTTCTGGCGCTTCCTGCTCACCGACATTTGTAAGTATGACTACTTTGATATTTTTGCCCCAGTCGGTTTTACGCATTTTTTCTAGAACTTCATCGCCATTCATCTCTGGCATCATGAGGTCAAGCAGAACAATATCGGGCTTCATTTGTTCACAAAGAGCAAGGCCAAGCTTACCATTCTCGGCGATTTGCGCTTCAAAACCCTCAGCCTCAAATTTGAGGCGGTACATCTGCGCGATAGCTAAATCGTCTTCAATAATCGCGACTTTTGCCATTTGATACATACTACACCCAAAAAACTCAAGCGTCTACTTGATCCCAATCTCATATGCTTCTTGACTCAAGGTGTTAGCTCCATTATATTTGGAATCTAAGCTTATTTGCTGAATTAATGAAAATACAAGTTGTTGCAGGCGCCGGAACGGGACCCACCAAGTTATCAGCTTTTGATGTTGCGCTGAATAGTATGGGTATAGCTAACTATAACCTGATCCGTCTTAGCTCTATAGTACCGCCTGGCAGTAAAATAGTTGATTGTGAAGGCCCTATTAAAAAAGCCGTAGGAACTTGGGGCGATAGGCTTTATGTGGTAATAGCTGATACCAGAGTAGACACACCCAATGTTGAGGCTTGGGCAGGGATTGGTTGGGTGCAAGAAAAAGGCAGCGGAAAGGGCTTGTTTGTTGAGCATGAAGGGGCCAATGAAAAAACTGTTCGGCGAGACATAAAGGCTAGCCTGAATTCTCTCATGAGCATCCGAAAAGAAAAATTTGGTCCAATCCATATGAAGGTAGTCGGTCGAACTTGTACACATGAACCCGTTTGCGCTTTGGTGATAGCCGTATTTGGTGCGACTGGCTGGGAAATGATAAAGGCTGACGATTCTAAAAGCACAAATAGAGTCAAGATTAGTTCTTAAGAGCTAATATGCACCGGTCTGATCTTGGCTGGGTGGGGGCTATCACAGTAATGATTGCTGGTATCTATTACATCCATGATATCTTTCGTAATACAGACACAGGTAATCAGACGCAACCTCACCCAATCAGCTGGATAATATGGACTGTAATAGGTGTATTAGGAGTTAGTGTATCGATTAAGTCTGGCGTTGGGGCGGGTGTTTATGTATCTATCGTCTACTTAATATTACAGCTGATTATTGCGCTACTTAGCCTGACCAAGAAATTTGGCAAATGGTCGGGTGTGACGAGAGTTGACTATGTTCTTGGCGCACTGGCGTTGCTAATAATTTTGCTGTGGCAACTTGCATCACTTTCAGATAATAAAGTTGCCGTTTTGATTATAATTACCGACGCAATCGCATCCTGGGGGACCGTTAGGGAGGCATGGCGTCAACCACAGTCAGAATCTGCTCGTGCCTGGTCGACATCTGCTATCGGTGCGATCATTGGGATTATGGCAGTTCAAAGCACTTCATTATCAGCGGTCGCGTATCCTATATATTTGACAATACTTGTATCGACCCTAGCAGCAATAATAATTTTTCGCGATATTCGACTCAATAAACCGTTTGTCTAACTTATTCTCTAGCCCTAAGGTCGGGCGCTTCAATAATGGTAGTTTTAGCCGGGCCGCTATCCTGATTGATAAAACCCCCTATTTTTTTTGCTATAGCTTCAGTGCCGGCCCAAAGTTTATCTAATAGGGGAAGTAGCACGGGTGGATGAGGCTCAGTTAGCCTTCTTCGGTGCTCTCTGATATTAAGTTCATGGAGAACTGGCATTCTGTCAAATGTACTCATGATTATATTACTACCATAAACTCTTTAAAAATCAAGCAACTGCTACGGTATACTTTTTGTAAAAGTTAATTGGTCGTAAGCCCATCTTATGTTTTCTTAAGCCCTCTAAGCCCAAGTCCATTTCCATATTTATAAAATCTACTCCGTCCTTAATCGCCTCTTTAGCGACCTCGCTAGTTAAATAATCAAATATGTGAGGCAAATCATAGTTAACCTTTAGGTGATTAAGCACGATATGCTTTTTGTCCACCGTTTTGTGGTAAAAGATAATACCTTGTAATTTATCATCGATAAAAACGGCTATATTTCGAATATGTAAAATCGAGGTATGGCTGAGAGTGACTTTTAGGGCTTCGTTTTCAGTATTTTCTGGATCATTTTCTATAGGGTATTTTTTTTGCCATAGCTGTATGGATGAATAAACCATATCCCTGATACTCTTGAGCTCTAGATCTAGTTCTCTAAGCTCCAACTTTGATCCCTCTATTTCTCGCAGAAACCGTCTTACCTTTCTCCTGGTACGTGAGTGTGGCCGCCCTTCTAAAGAAGCTAAAGCCTTGGCATCCAGTATATATTCGTGATAGTCCATTTCCTCAGAGATCATTAAATGGTCTCTATGCTTAATTTTGTTAATCGTAAATTCTGGCACGTGAACCAATTTTTTTGGTTGTTTATACTTATGTAAAAATTTAAAGATAACATCTAGTGAGCTGTCTACTTCGTGAGTTCCAATTAGACTGTATCCTGAATTATCTTTATCAAAAGGTAAACTGTACTTAATGACTAGGTTATTATCTAGTCTAGAAATATTTAATTGACCGTCAAGATTCCACCAGATATGAAGTGTAGTAAATGAAATATCAGAAAAAGGCGGATAGCTTGAAACCAACGCTTCATAGGCATCTCTGTCATCCATGGTCAAGTTTGCGAACTTAGGAAATAGTGGCGGCATATCGTTAAGTATAGAATCAGTTTAACCAGATGGTAAAGTTGTAATGCTTTCCTCTTGACTTCTGTATCTAACTTCCCATAATTAAATTTAAGATGAGACTAATAAAAAGTAAAACACAAATCTTATTAGCTATTATTTTCTTAATTTATGTCATTTGGTGGGGTAGCTTTCAGTCTGTTGTAGAACAGCAGGGAACATCTGTCCAGCGGTTTGGCGCAACCTACGGTGTTGTATGTTTGATAGGAGCTACTGTTGGATTTCTTGCAGCTAAAAAATGGGGTGGGTTTAGAACTGTTATCGGGCGATCAATTATGTTCTATGCCTTAGGCTTGCTTGCTCAAGAGGCTGGCCAGATTATATACACCTACTATATTTATGGAGCAAAGATCCAGATTCCATACCCTTCTTGGGGTGATGTTGCTTATTTTGGTAGCGTCCTACTCTATATTTATGCAACCATACTTCTGGCCAAAGCGGTAGGTGTAAAGTTTTCTTGGCAGCGTAAAAGATATAAGCTGCAGGCTCTATTGGTGTTTGGCCCAATCCTATCAGGTTCTTACTGGGTATTTTTGCACGGCTATCAGTACAATTGGCATAAACCAATAACTGTTCTTTTAGACTTCGGATACCCCATGGGACAAGCTATATATATCTCTTTGGCTGTCACTGCATACATACTTTCGCGACGGATTCTAGGAGGCGTCATGAGAGCCGGTATACTAATTGTCATTTTGGGATTAGTGATTCAGTATATCTCAGACTTTACTTTCCTTTATCAGAGTAGCAGAGGGACTTGGCTGACTGGTAAGTATAATGATCTTTCATACTTGATTGCTTACTTTGTGATGTCAAGTGCCATGATAAAATTTAACCTGACTTATAAGGAATTGAAGGATGCAGCCGAAACGTAAGTTTAGGTAAATGGATTTAAAGATGGACGCATACGAACAAGCAGCTGTAGAAATAATCAAGGAGCAAGAAAATATTATTGGTCCACTAGCTTTGGAGCAAGCTAGTAGAATCCAGGGTATAAATATTGGCAACGATAAACGAACCGTTAAGGTCGAGGGCAACAAAGCCGAGAAGCTGGAGCTACTCGTGCAGCAGTATAAGAAGATCTTTGGTCAAACATCAGTGGAAGTCTGTAGAGAAGCAGCCGCGCCATTTTTAACTAAACTGTCTCCTCAAGAAATCCCAATCTCTCTCAAATAATGCCTAAGGCTAACCAAAAATGAACATAATGACCCGTAGCAACACGGAGGATCAAGTAGCTCATATCACCCAGGAGATGTATAAGCACAACCTGGAGCTTGCTGAACGTAACAAAACCTTGATGATCCTGCACAAGATTGATGAGGTAGTACTAAATTCTAAAACAAGCTCAGCAGCTGTGGCGCAATCTGTCGCAAATTTATTGATAGAAGAGGTGGTCTTTAATTTATGCATGGTTTTTATAAAGGAAGAAGGAAGCTCCCTGGCATATCTTAAAGGCCTGTCTACGCTACAAAAACAAGCTGAAGTTGACAGTGTTTTACAGAATTTCTTTAACCACATAAATCTTAATGCCAGTGAGGCAGGGGCTCTGTATGAGTTTATGAGAAAACCTCAGATCCAGCTTGTGAGCCGCTTTACAGATATTAATCCCGGCTTACAGCCCGAGATGAACGATAGTCTTAAGGCTGACCTAGGGACTAACTCTCTTTTTATATGCCCGCTACAGTCAAACGGGATTATGTTTGGAATACTTGTTTTAGGCCAGCCGGCTGATGAAGAAAGGGCAGAATATCAGAGAAACTTTGTTGAAAGGCTAACAGCCGCCATTAGCATTGCAATAGAAAACCAAATCTTGTACGACCAGCTCCAGACTGCTGGTGTCCGCTTAAAACAGCAAAATGACAAGTTGATAGAGTTGGATAAGTCTAAAGATGAGTTTATTAGCATGGCCTCGCATCAGCTTAGAACTCCTCTAACTGCGATTAAAGGTTACTTAAGCATGGTTCT
>Ga0070741_10009006_pt1 | contig 19659 bp, 19 predicted proteins | sample Coa_R1_4_FD_66440 | JGI IMG/M metagenome (GOLD analysis project Ga0070741, IMG submission 66440) | Surface soil microbial communities from Centralia Pennsylvania, which are recovering from an underground coalmine fire - Coalmine... | ecosystem: Environmental > Terrestrial > Soil > Unclassified ...
GCGTCGAGGTCAGGACCTGATGAAGCGCCACGCGAGGATGAACGGGAGCCCCGCGAATGCTTCGCGTACGCCATCCGGGACTGCCGCGTACGCAGGGTTCGTGGTGATGGCGCTCTCCGGCACCGCGGCCTCACGGCATGCATCAACGACGAGCCCGGCGTCGCGCTCCTCCGTGACGTACTCGCTCACACCGTGCAGCAGGTTCGGCACGTGCCGGATGTCGAACGTCCCGGGCTCACCGGGAAACACCGCGGTGCCACCGAGCGCGACGACGATCGGATGCATGTCGGAGGTCACGACCCATCCACCTGGGCGCACGACGCGCGCGAACTCTCGGAGCACCGGCCCGAGCGCCGCGACGTGGGTGAGCGCGAGCGAGCACGTCAGGACGTCCACGGACGCGTCGTCGACGGGTAGCGCGTCGAGACGACCCGGCAGCAACTGCGAGGTCGGCAGCTTCGCGCGTGCGACGTCGAGCATCGCGTCGGTTGCGTCGACGCCCACGACGTCGTAGCCAAGGCTTGCGAGATGGGCGGCGTGGCGGCCGGTCCCGCACGCGGCGTCGAGCGCACGGCCTCGTGGCGCGCCGTCGAGCAGCGCGTGGACGATCGGCGTCTCCGCCTCGAGCGCGGGATTCGGACCGTCGTAACGGGGCGCCCACGCCGCGTAGCCCGACGCGACGTCGTGCTCGATCACCGGGATCTCGAGATTGTTCGGGAACTCGTCGAGATGTTCGACGACGCGACAGACGTCGTCGAGGCGCGGCCGCACCGCGCTCGGCTCGGTGAGACAGCGCCGCATCGCGGCGAGCCCGGACACCGCGACGAAGTACTGGGCCGCGATCATCGTGTCCCGGCGCGCGTTCATCGCCGAAGCGTAAGCACGCCAGGGCCCAGACGGCGCGTGAATATCGGCGCACGGCAGGGGCGGTCCCGCGGGACCGCGCCGCACCCTCAGCCCCGGTAGAGGAACGTCGCGACGCCGCCGACCGTGACCTCGTGCACGAGGTCGAACGTGGGGCCGAGGCTGTCGGTGAACTCCTTGATCTGGTTGTACCAGCGCGCGGGTACCTGGCGATGGGTGTGCCAGTCCTGCATGACGACGAGGGTGCGGTCCGCGAGGAAGTGCGGCGAGAGGACGCGGTACCAGGCCTCGTTCACGTCGAACGTCCGGCCGCAGTCGACGAACGCCATCTCGATCGGCCCGCCCTCCCACGTGAGCGGCGGCGCGCTGTCCCCGGCCGCACTCCCGGCGTCGGGCGTGCCGATGCGACGCGTCTGCACGTCGAGACGGTCGAGGTATGGCGTGGCGAACCGCTCGAACAGCGGACGGAAGCTCGCACCGTCGGCCGGCGCGTCGATGTCCGGCGGGAGATGCGCGTCCATCCACGAGCTGCGCCACACGAAGTCGTCGAACACCGCGACGCGCCGGCCGTCGAACTTCGGGTTCGTGCCGAGACCCTCGACGATCCGAGCGGTCGACGCGCCCAGCCACGGTCCGAGCTCGACCACCGCACCGTCACCCGCGTAGAAGCGACCGAGGTACACGTAGTAGCGCTTCTCCTCGTCGCCGATCATCGACGGGCTCTCGACGCGCTGCGGCGCGAGGTCCAGACGCAACCAGGGTGCGTCCCGTTCGAGCACGGAGCGCCGCAGCGGCTCGGAGCCCGTCCAGTCGACGATCTCGGGCCGGACGACGGGATCACGCCGCGCCGCGAGCTGGCGCCGACGACCGTCGACGTCGTAACGAAGCTGTTGCAGCAGCTGGCTCGCGCCGTTGAGCACGCGTTCGCTCGACACGACGCCGAGCGCAGCGCGCGAGCCCGTGCGCCACGCCGTCTTGGCGGCGTCCTTCACCCGGCGCTGCGGACTCGCCACCCCGTCCTCCGCGGATCGCTGGCCTGCGCGGAGTCCCATCGTTCCAGTCGTGCACCCCGATCGCCAGCGGTGGCGTCGTCGGTCGTGCCCGGGGCGTCAGTCGCCGTCGGCGGCGGCCTGCAGCGCGGCGACGTCGAGCTTCTTCATCGTGAACATCGCGCGCACGACGCGGGCGACCTTCGCGCGGTCGGGATCGTTCAGGACCTCGTTCATGACGGTGGGAACGATCTGCCAGGACAGCCCGTAGCGGTCCTTCAGCCAGCCGCACGGCCCCTCTTCGCCGCCGTCCGACAGCTTCGACCAGTAGTAGTCGACCTCGTCCTGGTCCTCGCACTCGACGACGAGGCTGATCGCCTCGTCGAAGGTGAACTCGGGCCCGCCGTTGAGCGCGGTGTAGCGCTGCCCGTCGAGCACGTAGTCGACGGTGAGGACCGAGCCCGCCGGTCGCGGTCCGGCCTCCGTGTAGTGCGTGACGTTCGTGATCCGCGAGTTCGGGAAGATCGAGACGTAGAACTCGGCCGCCTCGACGGCCTCGGTGTCGAACCACAGGTTCGGGATGATCGCGGGCATGGGTGCTCCTGTTCGTCGCCGCTTCGAACGTGTCCGGTTCCGACGATCGCACGCGCGCGAACTCATCGCGGCCACGCGGCCGGCCCGGGACGGATGACGGCCGTTCGTCGCCGTGCGATCCCGTGCGCGTGCGCGTGCTGGTGGTCGAGGACGAGCCGACCGCCGCGACCGGCGTGCAGCGGTGCCTGTCGGCCGACGGGCTCGACGTCGAGATCGTCGACGACGGCGCGGTCGCGCTCGCGCGCACCCGGGCCGACCCGTTCGACTTCATCGTGCTCGACTTCCTGCTGCCGTCGATGAACGGCTACCGGGTGTGCGAGGCGATCAGATCGGACGGGAACTGGACGCCGATCCTCATGCTCACCGCGAAGTCGGGCGAGTACGACGAGGCCGAGGGGCTCGAGCTCGGGGCGGACGACTTCCTGGTCAAGCCGTTCTCGGTGATCGTGCTCCAGGCCCGTGTCCGCGCGCTCCTGCGGCGGCCGCGCCACGGTCCCGGTGCGCTGGTGGCCGGCGACCTGCGTCTGGACACGCTGCGGCGCCGTTGCACGCGTGGCGATGTCGTCGTCGATCTGACCGCGCGTGAGACCGAGGTGCTCGCGCACCTGATCGAGCGGGCCGGTGAGACCGTCGGGAAGGCCGAGCTGCTCGACGCGGTGTGGGGGTCGGCGTTCCGCGGCGACCCGAACATCGTCGAGGTGTACGTCGCGCACCTCCGCCGGAAGCTCGACGAGCCGTTCGCGCGGCACAGCATCGAGACGGTCCGCGGCGCGGGGTACCGGCTCCGACCGGACGAACCGTGACCCGGCGCCGCCCCCGTTCGTTGCGGGCGCGCATCACGGCCGGCGCGTTGCTCGTCGTCGTCGTCGCTGCGCTCTGCGCCGCCGCGTTCCTGCTCGTGCAGGTGCTCCAGCAACGGATGACCGCGCAGATCGACTCGTCGCTCGTCGCGAACGCCGACTTCGTCACCCGGGCGATCCGCAGCGGCGAGGCGCTGCCGCAACAGGGTCCGACCGACCTCTACGTGCAGTTCGTGACGCGTGACGGGCGCGTGCTCGGAGCCAGCAGCTCGGCCCGCGGGCTGCCCGCGCTGGCGACGGCGCGCGACGCGACGAGCGACCGCATCCGCTCGTTCCACTCACCGCGCGTCGGCGACCTGCGCGTCCTCGCGCGGCCATCACCGTCGGGCGGAGCGGTGACGCTCGTCGTCGCGCGCTCGTCGTCGAGCGTCGCCCGCGTGCGCTCGTCGATCGCGCGTGTGCTCGCCCTGATGCTCGCGGTCGGCGGCGTGCTGCTGGGCGTGCTGATCTGGGTGGTCGTCGGCCGCGCGCGGCGCCCTGTCGACGAGATGCGCCGGACCGTCGACGCGATCGGCGAGCACGACCTCGGTCGCCGCGTCGGCAAGCCGGGCACGGACGACGAGCTCGACCGGCTCGCCGAGGCGCGGAGTTCTACCCGCGGTGCCACGGCCGTCCCGTCCCGGTGATCGCGTTCCACGGGACGGCTGACCCGATCGTCACCTACGCCGGCGGCGGCCTGAACTCGGTACGGATCGCCGAGATCGACCTCTGGAAGGGCAACCCGCCGAAGAACCTCCCGGTCGACCGCGGCCTCGACGTGTCGATGGAGACGTGGGCGCTGCACAATCGCTGCGACCCGGACCCGACGGAGACGCGGATCGCCTCCGAGGTGCGGCTGCGAACGTGGCACGACTGCGCGGCCGCGACGGAGTTCTACATCGTCGACGGTGGTGGTCACTCGTGGCCCGGGAAGCCGGTGCCCGGGTTCGAGAAGCAGTTCGGCCACACGACGACGGAGATCGACGCGTCGACGCTGATCTTCCGGTTCCTGTTCGCGCAGCGGCTGCACCCGACCCACGCCGAGGACTGAGCGGAGGCCGCTCGCTGCGGCCGCGCCCGTGTGACCCGCGGCGCACGTGCGCCGCGCGCCGATGAGATCCGTCGCCGCGTGTCGTCGTCAGACCGTTCGAGCGCGTGAAATGCGCTCCGAGGACGGTCGGCGGCGTCGATAGGGTGGCGAGCTCATGCACGCGGTGGAAGCCCACGGGCTGGTGAAGCGATTCGGGAGCACGCAGGCGCTCTGCGGCGTCGACCTCGTGGTCGAGCGCGCCACCGTGCTCGGTGTCCTCGGGCCGAACGGTGCCGGGAAGACGACCGCGGTCCGGATCCTCACGACGCTGCTGAAGCCCGACGCGGGCAGCGCGTTCATCGACGGGATCGACGTCGTGCGCGAGCCGCGCCGCGCGCGTGCACGCATTGGTCTGACCGGTCAGTACGCGGCGGTGGACGAGCGGTTGACGGGCTTCGAGAACCTCGAGCACGTGGCGCGCCTGTTCCACGCGCGCGGACCGGAGGCGCGCCGGCGCGCGGGCGAGCTCATCGAGCGCTTCGACCTGGAGTTCGCGGCCAAGCGCGTCGTGCGGACGTACTCGGGCGGCATGCGCCGGCGTCTCGACATCGCGATGAGCCTCGTCGGCCGCCCGTCGGTGCTCTTCCTCGACGAGCCGACCACCGGTCTCGACCCACGGAGCCGCAACGCGATGTGGGACCTGATCGACGAGCTGGTGCGGAGTGGCATGACGACGCTGCTCACCACCCAGTACCTCGAGGAGGCCGATCGCCTCGCCGACCAGATCGCGGTCATCGACCACGGCACGGTGATCGAGCGGGGGACGTCGGCCGAGCTCAAGCGCCGCGTCGGCGGTGAGCAGATCGAGGTCGTCGTCGCGGACGCCGCGACCGTGCCGCAGACGATCGCGCGGCTGGCGCAGTTCGCGGTCGGGGACGCGCACGTCGACGGCGACGGACGGCACGTCTTCGTGCCCGTCCGCGACGTACGCGGCCTCGTCCCGCGCGTCGTGCGAACGCTCGACGACGCGGGGATCGACGTGCAGGACGTCGGCATCCGCCGCTCGACGCTCGACGACGTGTTCTTCGCGTTGACGGGCCACGCGGCCGAGGAGGAGCGCGACGAGGAACCCGACCACGAGCCCGTCGCGGCGGGAGGTGCGCGATGACCGCGACGACCGTTCCCGTCGACCGCGAGGTGCAGGAGCCGCCGCGGGGCGTCATCTGGGTGTTGCGCGACTCGTGGACCGAGGCGACGCGTCACCTGCGCGCCCTGCCGCGCAACCCGGACCTGGTCGGCTTCGTCGTGATTCAGCCGATCATGTTCGTCGTCCTGTTCGTGTACGTCTTCGGCGGGTCGGTCTCGGTGCCGGGGTACTCGAACTACAAGCAATTCGTCGTTCCCGGGATCTTCGCCCAGACCGTCCTGTTCGGGTCGACGTTCACGGGGATCGGCATCGCCGACGACCTGACCAAGGGCTTCGTCGACCGGCTGCGGTCGCTGCCGATGTACCAGTCCGCGGTGCTCATCGGCCGCACGATGAGCGACGTCGTCCGCAACCTGCTCGCGTTCGTCATCATGCTGGCCGTCGCGTTCGCGATCGGGTTCCGGTTCGAGGGCTCGTTGCTCGGCGGTGTGGCGGCGACCGCGCTGCTGTTCTTCTTCTCCTACGCGTTCAGCTGGATCCAGGCGCTCATCGGCCTGTCCGTGAAGTCCGTGGAGGCCGCGAACTCCGCGGGCTTCGTGTGGATGTTCCCGCTGACGTTCATCTCCTCGGCATTCGTGTCGCCGCAGAACATGCCGAGCTGGTTGCGCCCGATCGCCGAGCACAACCCGTTCACGATCGTGACCGACGCCAGCCGCGCGCTGTACAACGGCCGCCCGGCGGGCAACGACCCGTGGATCGCGCTCGCGTGGGCGGTCGGGATCACCGTCGTGTTCGCGGCGCTGTCGATCCGCAAGTTCCGGTCCTCGGCGAGCCGCTGACCGGCACGGTCGCGTCCCGGGTCGTACGGTGGCGGTCATGCACGGATCGGTCACCGTCCACATGTCCGTCCCGCCCGAGAACGTCTGGGACCTCGTCAGCGACGTGACGAAGATCGGCCGCTACAGCCCGGAGACGTTCGAGGCCGAGTGGCTCGACGGCGCGACCGGCCCCGCGGTCGGGGCGCGCTTTCGCGGCCACGTCAAGCGGAACCAGAAGTGGCCCGTCTACTGGACGACGTGCACGGTCGTCACGTGCGATCCTCCGCGCGAGTTCGCGTTCGGCGTCGGGCCGGGCGACAAGCCGCTCAACACGTGGCGGTACCGGATGCAGCCGGCCGGTGACGGCACGGACGTGACGGAGTCGTTCGAGCTGCGCGACGTGTGGCCGATGCGCATCTACTGGGCGCTGCTCGGTTGGGCACGCGGCCGGACGAACCGCAACGGCATGCGCACGACCCTCGAACGGATCAAGGCCGAGGTGGAGTCGCCCGCCGCCGCGCCGTAAGAATCGTCGCCCACGACGGGGCAACGAGGAGGACGTGCATGTCGGTCACCGACGAGCTGCTCGAGAACAACAAGCGGTTCGCCGAGTCGTTCTCGGTCCGTGCCGGCGCGCCCAAGGGGCCGCGCGTCGCGGTCGTCGCGTGCATGGACGCGCGACTCGACCCGGCACGCGCGCTGGGCCTGGAGTCCGGTGACGCGCACGTGATCCGCAACGCGGGCGGCGTGATCACCGAGGACGTGGTCCGGTCGCTCGTCGTGTCCCAGCGCCTGCTCGGGACGGAGGAGATCGTGCTCGTCCACCACACCGACTGCGGGATGCTGCGGTTCCGCGACGACCCGGTGAAGGACGAGATCGAGTCCGAGACCGGTCTGCGCCCACCGTTCGCGCTCGAGGCGTTCACGGACGTCGACGGCGACGTGCGCCAGTCGATCGCCCGCATCCGCGCCAACCCGTTCATCCCCGAACGTGACGCGGTGCGCGGGTTCGTGTACGACGTCGAGACCGGACGCTTGCGCGAGGTGCGCTGACTCCCTTGTGCGGCCGCGCGGGCCCTGCTGTACTGCCCCGACGGACCGGAGGGCCGGCTCATGCCCGTTGCGCAACGTCTGACCACGGCCGCGGCGGGCCTGCTCCTCATGGCGGTCACGGCGCTGGCGCCGGGCATCGCGGCGTCACCGGGCGCGGCCGCCGCGCCGGCAGCTGCCGCGGGCGGGGCTCCGCCCACGCACGGGACGCCGGTCGTCGCCACGCCGACCGCCCCCACGGCGCAACCGGGTCCGCGCACGCCGACCCAACGCGCGGCCATGGCGCACGCCTTGCCCAAGGACCCGGTCGCGTACGCCGCGCAGAAGGCGAACGCGGACGCCCGCGCGCACGTGCTCGCGCCGTCGAGCGGGTCGACCGCGTCGAGCGGGAGCAGCGCGTCCGTCCTGCAGAGCTGGCAGGGCATCAACGACGTCGACTACTCGCCGTCGGACTCGACGAGCTCGGTCGGGTCCACGCGCTTCATCGAGTTCGTCAACAGCGACTTCGCGATCTACGACCGCAGCTCCAGCACACCGGTGTCGACCGGGACGCTCAACTCCCTGTCGGGTGCACCGACGTCGAGCTCGGTGTTCGACCCGCAGATCATGTGGGACCCGGCATCGCAGCGCTTCTACTACGTGATGGTCGAGGCGGTCAGCGCGACGCAGAACAACCTGCGCATCGGGTACAGCCTCACGTCGACGCCGAGCAGCGCGGCGGACTGGTGTCGACTCACGTACAGCTACGGCAGCAACTTCCCGGACTACCCGAAGCTCGGCGACTCGGCCGACCTCGTCGTCGTCGGCACGAACGTCTTCACGCCGCGCAACACCACACGGGGCGACCTCATCGCGTGGTTCAAGCCGCCGAGCGGGAGCACGTGCACCGCCCTGAACGGCTCGGCCGACACCGGGATCGTCAACGCGGACGGCAGCGAGGCGTGGACCCCGGTGCCCGCGAACGACGTCGAGGGCGCGGCGACCGACGACGTGCTCGCGATCCCGAGCGGCGGCGGCGCGTACCTGTCGCTCTTCGGCGTGACCGACAACGGCAGCACGATCAGCTTCTCCTCCGCGCGCACGCTGACCGTCCCGTCGTACTCGGTGCCGGCCGACGTCCCGCAACCGTCGCCCGCCACCTACCCGCTCGACGCCCTCGACGGGCGCGTCACGCAGGCGGTCGAGGCGGTCGACCCGTCACAGTCGAACCAGCTCGCGGTGTGGACGCAGCACACGGTGTTCGGCGGCGCGGGTGCGGAGGTGCGCTGGTACGAGATCAACCCGACGCCCGCGACCCCGACGGTGTTCCAGTCCGGAGTCGAGACGAGCAGCAGCCTGTTCCTCTTCAACGCCGCGATCTCGCCCGACCGCCGCGTCAACGGCACGGCCAGGCAGTACGGCAACGCGATGGCGCTCGGGTTCAACACGGGCTCGTCGACGCAGGCGGTCGACGACCGGGTGGTGACCAAGGTCGGGACGGGCACCGCGTCGGGGATCGTCGTCGTGAACAGCTCCACCGGCCCGCTGTCGGACGGTGGGTGCAACACCTCCGAGCATCCCGGCGTCTGCCGATGGGGCGACTACTCCGGCGCGAGCCCGGATCCGTCGTCGGACACCAGCCAGTCGCAAGGCGTCGTCTGGTTCACGAACGCCTACAGCGTCCCGCACACGGGCGCGTTCAGCGACTACCGCACGTGGAACTGGACGGTCCGGCCCGCACCGAAGTAGTCGGGACTTCTACGACGCGGGTTGGAACGCCTGCACGGTGTGGCTCGTGCCGACGACGAGCAGGTTGCCCGACACCGTCGGCGACATGAAGTGACGCGCCTGCCCGATCGTGAGCTGCTGCTGGATCGCGCCGGTCTTCGCGTCGAACGCGTAGAGCACGCCCTGGTCGACGAGCATCGTCCACACCGTGCTCCCCGCGACGATCGGTGAGCCCGTCGTCTTCACCGAAGACCGCCACAGGACGTGCATGCTCGGGCCGGGATCGATCGAGACCGCGACCGTCCCGGTGAGGCACGCGACGTACACGACGCCGTTGCTGTACGCGTTCCCGCCCGACGCGTTGCACCCGATCGACAGCGACGCGAGCTGGCCGCCGATCCCGCCCGGGTTCGCCTGGCTCAGCAGATACGCGTCGCCGCTCTTGCCGACCTGGAACACGTACCCGCCGGGCAGCAGCAACGGTCCGGTCGAACCGAGCTCCTGCCCGTTCTGGTTGAGCGTGGCCCAGTTGCTCGGCGCGAAGTACCCCAGCAACTGGAGGTCGGGCGACAGCTCGAGGACCGACGTCGTGTAGTCGTACGTCATCGTCGACGTGCCGTCGCCGGTCGACACCCAGATGTTGCCGTTGCTGTCGACAGCCGGACCCGACGGACCCCAGATCGACCCGCGGTTGATGCTCGGCACGGTGTAGACGAGCGGGTCGGTGCCGTCGGTCCTCACGCTCACGACCTTGCCGTGATACGTGCCGCAGTCGGCGCCGCCGTACTCCCAGTAGACGCGACCGTTCGCCAGCGCGAGCGCGGGACGCTGATGGTCGAGGACCGGGTCGACGCCCGGCGGGTCACCCGACACACGGACGCGCACCGCGCCCGTCTCCGTGTCGAGACCGACGAGCTCGTGGAACGCGGCCGGCTTCGTGCCGGACTCGTCCGTCACGACGTAGATCGTGTTCGTCGACGGGTCGATGACCGGTGTGCCGGTGATGCCGAGCGGATCGATGTCGAGCGGACACGGCACCGACGCGGCCGAGACCGGCGGTCCGAGCTCGACGCGCCAGTCGACCGCGCCCGTCTGCAGGTCCAGCGCGTAGACGCTGTTGTTCTCGGTCGCGACGTAGACGCGGTTGTTGTACACGAGCGGCTGCGCGTACACCCAGCCGTCGATCCATCCCGACGTCCACTTGTTCGCGACGGGTGGTGTCGGTCCCGACGACACGGACCCCTCGCGCGTGTTGTCGACGTGGTACGTCGTCCACGGTGCGGTGCACGCGGCGGCGACGAGCGCGACGGCGGCGACGCACGCGAGCCGGGTGAGGGCGCGCGCGTGCCGGGTGGTTCCCCTCGGTGCTCCCCGGACCATGTGTATGACTCCCTCGGGCCGAGCCGTCTCGCGCTCCGCGCCCGGCTCGGCTCCGTCCGTACTTGGCGCCCATCGTGCCCCACCGTGGTCGTCCGTACACGGACCATGGTCGGCGGGGGGTTGCGTAACCTCCACCGCATGCCGCTGGGCTGTGAATTCCTGGATCGGCTGACCGTCGAGCACTTCGACGACGGCGACGGCGTCCGGGGCGTCGAGCTGCAGATGACCGACGATCTGCGCGGGCCGTCGGGTGCGATGCACGGCGGGCTCGTCGCAACGCTCGTCGACACGGCCGGGGCGAGCTGCCTCGCGGCTGCGAACGGGTGGGGCCCGGTCGCGACGTCGACGATGTCGGTGCAGTACCTGGCCGCCGCGCGCGTCGGGCCGATCCGTGCGGTCGGTCGCCCGCTGCGCGTCTCGGACACGACCGGGGTCGCGGAGGTCCAGGTCGTCGACGTCGGTCAGGACGAGCGTCTCGTCGCCGTCGCCCACGTGAGCGTCCGTTACCTCCCCGGCGAGGCGTTCGTCTCGCGGCGCGAGTAGCCGGTCAGCGGCTCGGGGGGCCGCTCGCGATCGCTACGTCGGCGAGCACGATCGTCACGAGCACACCGATCGGGACCGCGAGCGACCACATCGCCCAGCGCGTCTTGAGGAACGCGCCGAGGATCGCGCCACCCGCGTACGCGACGAAGATCCCGGCCAGCAGGGCGATGCGGACGAGCGACGGCTCGTTGTGCCACGGCAGCGTGGTCTCACCGCGCTTCTGGTCGCGCCGCCAGTACAGGAACCGCACGCTCTCCTCCGCGGCCCGGGTGAGGACGCCCGACATGTACGTCGTGCGTGCGGTCTGGCCACGCACCCGGCGCAACGCAGCCGTCTGGAACCCCATCGCGAGCGAGGGCAGGACGACCACCCCGTCGAGCACCCAGTGCGAGCCCGCGCGGACCGCGCCATCGCGATACAGCGACGACGCCCACACCATGTACGGGACGAGCAACAGGATCTCCACGGCGAGCGTGATCGCGAGCGTGCGCCGCACCTGGTGGCGTGCGGTCTCCTCGGCGATGACGATGCCGCCGGCCACCCCGAGCACGAACGCGAGGATCGGGATCGCGCGCACGAACGACGCGTCGACGCCACGAGTACCGAGCTGCACGCCTGTGGCGATCGTGTTGCCCGTCATCGGCGCGACCTCGACGTGGAACAGCGCCTCGAAGCTGACCGCGACCACGAAACCGGCCGCGGCCGCCAGGGCCCAGACGGCGATCTCCCGCTCTGCGAGCACCCGCCGTTCCTCGGCGCGGCGTTGCTCGCGCCGGGCGTGGACACGCGCCGACGCCGTGCTCATACGGGAACGACCGTCGCCATCACGAGTCCCGATCCTGCCTGCTCCCCGGCTCGTGACCGAGGATCCTCTCGGCAGCCTTGCCGGCTCGGCTCACGCGCGATCTGTGACCACCCACCGGGCGCCGCAAACGCGATGCGCCGGGATTTGTCGTGCCACGATGCTTCTCGCAACCGCGACGGGATCCGGTGGGTACCAACGCGGCGTGCAGGCGCTCGACACCGCACCCGGCGCAGCGGTCGCACCGCGCCCGCGACCGTGGTCGAGCCGCCATCCCGGAGACGGTCTCCGTGCGGCGCTGGCGGCGGTCGTCTTCATCGCGGCGGCATTCGTCGCGCGCACGGGCGATCCCGGGGCGGTGCAGCGATGGGCGTTCCGGGTCGTCAACGGGCTGCCGTCCGGCGCGGCTGCGCCGTTCGTCGGCGTCATGCAGCTCGGCGCACTCGGCGCGTTGCCGTTCCTTGCGCTGGTCTGCGTGCTCTCGCGCCGGCTCCGGCTCGCTGTCCTCGTCGCGGTCGGCGGCTTCGTGGCGTGGGTGGCGGCGAAGGTCCTCCAGGCCGTCGTGGCCGAGCCGGCGCCGGACGTCCACGTCTCGCATGCCGTGCTGCACGGCGTCCGCGCCCCGGGATTCTCGTTCCCGTCGACGCACGTCGCCGTCGCCGCCGCGCTCGCGACCGTCGCCGCGCCGTATCTCGGACGATCCGGGCGCCGGTTCGCGTGGCTGCTCGTCGTCGCGATCGCCGTCGCCCGCGTCTACGTCGGTGCGCACCTCCCGATCGACGTCGTCGGCGGTGCCGCGGTCGGCTGGTGCGTCGGGTCGCTGCTGCACGTCACCGTCGGCGCGCCGCGTGGCGTCCCGACGCCCGCGTTCGTCGCCGAGCAACTCGAGCGCCTCGGCCTCGAGCCCTGCGTGCTCGAGCCGATGCCGCACGACCATGACGGCGCGCCGACGTACCGCGCGACGTCCGCCCACGGCGCGCGCCTGTTCGTGAAGGTCGTCGGCCGCGACCAGCGCGAGGTCGACTGGCTCTACCGGTCGTGGCGGATCGTCGTGTACCGCGACCTGGGTGACGCTCCGGCGCTGGTGTCGCCCCAGCACCGCGTCGAGCACGAGGCGCTGATGCTCACCCTCGCGCACACGGCGGGGGTGCGCGTGCCGCGCGTGTTCACCGCATCGCCCATCGACGAGGGGGAGGCCGTGCTCGCGCGGTCGTGGGTCGCGGGCCGCAGCCTCGCCGAGCTCGAGACGGTCGACGCCACGACGTTGCGGCGGTGCTGGGAGGCGGTCGCCGCGCTGCATCGGGCCGGGATCGCGCACGGCGCGCTCGACGCCGACGCGATCGTCGTCGAGCCGTCGGGCCGGCCCGTGCTCGTCGGGTTCGCGGCGGCCGGCGCGCACGCGACACGCGAGCGCCTCGCGCGCGACGTCGCCGAGCTGTGCACGTCGACCGCACTGCTCGTCGGCGCGGAGCGCGCCGTGCACGAAGCGGTCGCGGTGCTCGGTCGCGACGCGGTCGTCGCCGCGTTGCCGAGCTGCCAGCCGCTGACGCTCACGACGCGCACGCGACACGCGCTCCGGAGCCGGGCCGAGGTGCTCGACGAGGTGCGTGCGACGATCGCGGGCCTGACCGGCGGGCGCGCCACGCCGGTCCAACGGCCGCTGCGTGTCGCGGTGCGCAACGTCGTGCCGTTGCTCGCCGTCGGGTTCGCGGTGTACGCGCTCCTCGGCCAGGTCGGCGACGCGCACCGCACGCTGAACGCGGCGTCGCATGCCGACGTGGCATGGCTGTTCGGCGCGCTCGCCGTCTACGCGCTGAGCTTCCTCGCCGCGGGCCTCGCGCTGCAGGGCGCGACGAGCCGCCCGATCGCGTGGCGGCGCACCTCGCTCGTGCAGCTCGCGGTCGCGTTCACGAACCAGCTCGCGCCCTCCGGTCTGGGCGGTCTCGCCACCAACATCCGCTACCTCGAGGGCGAGGGCGCGTCGCGTCCCGCGGCGCTCACCGCGGTGGGGCTCAACACCGTCGCGGGGTTCCTCGTGCACGTCGCGTTCGTCGCCGCGATCGTGCCGATCGTCGGGATCGCGGGCGGTCTGCACGCGCCCCGGCCGCCGCATCTCCCGCACTACTCGGCCATCCCGTTCGCGGTGCTCGTCGTGGTCCTCGGGGCCGGATGCTGGTTCTGGCGTCACCGTCTGCACCGGCTCCTCGCGGCGGCGCGCGAGTCGTGGGACGCGATCGTCGACGTCGCGCGGCGTCCGCGGCGCGCATTCGCGCTGTTCGGGGGGTCGGCTGGTGTGACGGCGACGCAGGCGCTCGCGCTCGTGCTCGCGCTGCACGCGTTCGGGAACACGCTGCCCGTCCTCGACGTGATCGCCGTCTTCCTCGTCGGCGCCGTCGTCGCCGCGGCCGCGCCCACGCCGGGCGGGCTGGGTGCGTTCGAGGCCGCGCTCGTCGCCGGGCTCACCCAGCTGGGCGCGCCGGTCGGCCCGTCCGTGGCGGGTGTGCTGGCCTCCCGGCTGATCACGTTCTGGCTCCCGATCGTCCCGGGCGCGTTCGCGTTCCACGCCCTCCGCCGACGGGCGATCCTGTGACGGTGTCGGGATGTCGCGGCACGGGTACGCCGACGGGACGATGATGCGGCACTGACTCCCGGAATCCGGGACCGAGTGCCGCATCTTCGGGGTTCGAGATGAGCTGGTTCCACGCCGACGGCTACTGGCTCAGCCGGTTCGTGTTCGTCCGGGCGCTCGCGGTCGTCTACGCGATCGCGTTCCTCGTCGCCCGCAACCAGTTCCGGCCGCTGCTGGGGGAGCACGGGATCCTGCCGATCCCACGCTTCGTCGCGTCCGTGCCGTTCACGCGCGCGCCGAGCGTCTTCCACGTCCACTACTCCGATCGCTTCTTCGAGGCGCTCACGTGGACGGGCTTCGTCGTCGCGCTCGCGTCCGTCGCCGGTGTCCCGGAGGGCGCGCCGCTCTGGGGATCGATGCTGACGTGGGCGTTCCTGTGGGCTGCGTACCTCTCGATCGTGAACGTCGGCCAGACCTGGTACGGGTTCGGGTGGGAGTCGCTCCTGCTCGAGACGGGCTTCCTCGCGATCTTCCTCGGCCCGTCGCGCGTCGCACCGCCCGTCCTCGTGCTGTGGTTGCTGCGCTGGTTGCTCTTCCGCGTCGAGTTCGGCGCGGGACTGATCAAGATCCGCGGTGACCGCTGCTGGCGCGACCTGACGTGCCTGAGGTACCACCACGAGACGCAGCCGATGCCGAACCCGTTGAGCTGGTGGTTCCACCGGCTGCCGATGCCGCTGCACAAGGCCGAGGTCCTCGCGAACCACTTCACGCAACTCGTCGTGCCGGTGCTGCTCTTCGCTCCCCAGCCCGTCGCGGGGTTCGCGGCGCTCGTGATGATCGTCACGCAGTGCTGGCTCGTCCTCAGCGGCAACTTCGCGTGGCTCAACGTGCTGACCATCACGCTCGCGATCCCGGTCCTCGGCGACGGCCTGCTGTACCACGCGCTGCCGTTCACCGCACCGCTGCACATGGGGTCGCCTGCGTGGTGGGAGGCCGTCGTGATCGCGGTGACGGTGCTCGTGCTCGCGTTGAGCTACCGGCCCGCGCGGAACCTCGTGTCGCGCCGACAGCTGATGAACGCGTCGTTCGACCAGCTCCACCTCGTGAACACGTACGGCGCGTTCGGCGGCATCACGCGCGTCCGCCGGGAGGTCGTGGTCGAGGGGACGACCGACGCGGTGATCACCGACGCGACGACGTGGCGGGAGTACGGGTTCAAGGGGAAGCCGGGTGACCTGCGCCGGCGGCCGCCGCAGGTCGCGCCGTACCACCTGCGCCTCGACTGGATGATGTGGTTCGCGGGCATCTCGCCCGCGTACGCGCGCGGCTGGTTCGGCGGGTTCGTCGAGCGGCTGCTGCGCAACGACCGCGACACGTTGAAGCTGCTGCGCACGAACCCGTTCCCCGACACGCCACCGGTGTTCGTGCGCGCACACCTCTACGACTACCGGTTCACGACGCGCCGCGAGCGCCGGCAGACGAAGCGTTGGTGGGACCGGACGCTCGTCGGCGAATTCCTCCGGCCCGTCCGCATCGAGCCGGACGCGTCGGTGCGAGGATGACGTGATGGTCGGCGAAGTGGTGGGCGCAACGGGCGCGCTCGGCATCGGGCTCGTCGCGTCGGCGGTCGGGTTCGGGTTCCGGCACGGTCTCGACTGGGACCACCTCGCCGCGATCACCGACATCACGGGCGCGCAACCGGCACCGCGGCGCTCGATGTTGCTCGCGACGGCGTACGCGATCGGTCACGGCGTGGTCGTGCTCGCGATCGGGCTCGCCGTGATCGCGCTGTCGGAGCACTTTCCGTCCGGCATCGACGACGTGATGGCACGCGTCGTCGGTGCGACGCTCGTCGCGCTCGGCCTCTACGTCCTGGTGCAGCTCCCGAAGCAGGGGCGCGCGTTCCGGATGCGCAGCCGCTGGATGCTGGTGTTCGCGTTCGCGCGGCGGGCCCTGCGCCGGAAGCCGCGCGGGTCGTGCGTCGTCGTCATCGAGCACGACCACGCGCACCAACATGACGCGCGCCACCCGCACACGCACGCCGCGCCGACGGGCGACACACGGGCGGGGCAGAGCGTGGTGACGCAGAGCCACCGGCACGTGCACCACCACGTCGTCGAGGTGGAGGAGGACCCGTTCGCCACGTACGGCTTCGGGACCGCGCTGACGGTCGGGATGCTGCACGGCGTCGGCGCGGAGACCCCGACCCAGGTGGTGCTGTTCGCCACCGCGGCGGGTGTGAGCGGGAAGGGTGGTGGCGTGCTGTTGCTCGCCGCGTTCCTCGTCGGGCTGTTCGCAGCCAACACCGCCGTCGCGCTCGCCACGACGTTCGGGTTCGCGACCGCGTCGCGCGGCTCGCGTGCCTACCTCGTCGTCTCCGCGCTCACCGGCGTCGGCAGCCTCGTCGTCGGTGCGATGTTCCTCGCGGGCGCGTCGAGCGTCCTCCCGACGCTCGCGTGATCACGCGGACGTTCAGGCGAGCGCGTCGTAGCACGCGTTGACGAGCGTGTAGCTGCGCTGGTCGCCGGCCAGGCCCAGCTCCATCCGGTTCATCACGTACCCGAACGCGAGCTGCGCGTCGGGATCCGCCCACCCGGCCGAGCCGCCCGCACCGAAGTGCCCGAACGAGCGCGGCCCACCGAGCTGGATGAGGCTCGACGGCAGGATGAACCCGAGCCCGAACTGCAGGTCGAGGTCCATGAGGACGATGTTCGGACCGCTCGTGCGCTGCGTCGTCGCGTCGCGGAGCTGCGCGTCGGTCAGCAGGCGCACGCCGTCGACGTCGCCGATGCACGCCGCGTACATGCGCGCGACGGAACGCGCGTCCGCGATCCCGGCGGCGGCAGGGACCTCGGCGGCGTGCATCGCGCGCGTGTTGAAGATGCCGTCACCCGAGAACGAGCCTCCGGCGCTCAACGCCTTGACCGTCATCGAGTCGGGTCCGAGCACGTCTGCCATCGAGGAGCGCGCCTCCTCGCCGGGCGAGGTAGATGCCTCGCCGAGGATCCCGCCGTAGAGGCGGGCGACCCGTGCCTCGTGCTGCTCGGGCAGGCCGATCCAGAAGTCGAGCCCGAGCGGGCGCGCGACCTCGTCGCGGAAGTACGTGCCGATCGTCCGGCCCGTCACGCGCCGCACCACCTCGCCGACGAGGTACCCGAACGTGACCGCGTGGTACCCGTGTGCGGTCCCGGGCTCCCACGCGGGTGCCTGGTCCTCGAGCGCGTGGATCATCGGCTCCCACGCGAGCGCCTCGTCGAGCGTCAGCGGTGCGTCGACCCACGCCAGGCCGGCCTGGTGCGACAGGAGCTGCTCGACGGTGATCCCCGTCTTCCCGGCCGTGCCGAAGTCGGGCCAGTACTCGACGACGGGCGCGGTCACGTCCAGGCGATTCTCCTGCGCCAGCTTGTTCGCGCAGACGGCCGCGGCGCCCTTCGTCGTCGAGAAGACGACGACCATCGTGTCGCGCTCCCAGGGCGCGTGCGTGCGGACGTTCGTCTCGCCGCCCCACAGGTCCACGACCGGTCTGCCGCGGTGGTACGCGCAGAACGCCGCGCCGATCTCGCGACCCGCCTCGAAGTTCTTCGCGAACGCGTCGCGCACCTGCTCGAAGCCCGGTTCCGTGAAGCCGTCGATCGGCATCAGCTCGCTCCTTCCTGACGGTCGCACGCGCGGACTGCGTCCTCGACGACGGTTCCTGCGAAGAACTTGGGGTTGGCCGCGCTCCAGAGCGCGGCCGGGTTCCGGAACACGAAGTCCGCGAAGTCGTCCTCGGTGAGATGGCCGTCGACGACGAGCTCGTACGCCTCGGGAAGGACGTCGCGCGTGTCGGGGACGTCCCAGTGGCCGATGTCCGACGCGAACACGGCGCGCAGGCGCGCCCCGAGCGGGTGCAGCGACCGCGCGAACGCGAGCGCGTTCAGCGGGTCGTCGGCCTCGCACCCGAAGAAGAACTGGTGCGCGAAGACGTCGACGACGTCCTCGGGTCGCTCGATCCCGCTCTGTGCGAACTCGTCGATCACGGCCGGATCCTCGCCCGGCTCGGACAGCATCGTGAGCGCCTCGTCCATCCGGTCGCGTCGCGCGCGCACGTCGTCGCCGGCGAACTCGTCGACGAGCGCGTCGAGCCGTGCCCGGTCGAGGCGGGCGGGGTCGTAGTGGGAGATCGCGTCCCGGTTGCGCTTCGACCAGTGTCCCAGGAAGTCGGCGAGCAGGCTGCACGCCCACGCGACCCCGCCCTCCTGGAACGCGAACCGCAACCGCGGGAATCGACGGGGAACGCCGCCGAAGAGCAGCGACCGCGCGGTGCCCTCGCCGGCTGCGGCGAAGTTCCCGATGTGGTTGTACATGTAGTTGGTCGTCGACGCGCGCGTCCCCCATCCCTGTCCGCTCGCGTGGAACGTCGCCGCGACGCCGAGCCGATCGCACGCCTCCCACACCGGCGTGTAGTCGTACGCCGAGTCGTGGCCGAGCGTGTCGATCCACCGCGCGGCAGGGTGGTCGACTCCGGGCACGGGTCGGGGGATGGCGCCCGAGAGCATCACCGCCTTCAACCCGAGCTCGCCGACGGCGTACTCCAGCTCGTCGACGGCCTCCTCCGGTGTGAACGTCGGGATGCACGCGACCGGGGCGAGCCGGTCCGCGTACGGTCCGTACGCCTGCGCGTAGTACGTGTTGCAGGCGCGCGCCATCGCACGACGCAGCTCGTCACCGGGGTACGCCGTCACGGTGAGCCCGTACGTCGGGTAGAGCACCGCGAAGTCGATCCCGATCTCGTCGAGTCGGCGATACAGGAGCGCGGGGAGCATCGCGGTCGCGCGGTCGAGCGTGTTCGCCGACGGGAGGCCCCACCACGGGCTGCGCGTCCGCCCGATCGCGCGGCGCGCGTCGCCGGGTGGCACCTGGCGCAGCAACGAGCTCGCGTGCACCATCCGGTCGACCTCACGCGCGACGGTCTCACCGGCGAGCTCGACCACGTTGTCCCGGATCACGGGGAGGAACTCGACGAGGTGCCCGTCCGAGTCGATGACGGGATGGTCCAGACGGGCGCGGACACCGCGCGTCTGCGCCGACGGCACGAACCGGTCGCTCACGTGTCGTTCCCGAGGCGGCCGGCGACGTCGTCGACGACGTCCTGCGCGGTCGACACGACGTCGGACCGAATTGCCGCGAGCTGTGCCGCCACCGTGCCGAGGTCCTCCACGGGGAGCGCGAGCCGCGGCCTCCTGGCGGTCATGCGGCGCAGCCGCTCGGCGGCGAACCGGACGTCCGCGTAACGACCCGGGTCGAGCGTCGTCGTGATGCGAACCAGCGCGCCGCGCCAGCGGTCG
>Ga0070741_10009007_pt1 | contig 19655 bp, 20 predicted proteins | sample Coa_R1_4_FD_66440 | JGI IMG/M metagenome (GOLD analysis project Ga0070741, IMG submission 66440) | Surface soil microbial communities from Centralia Pennsylvania, which are recovering from an underground coalmine fire - Coalmine... | ecosystem: Environmental > Terrestrial > Soil > Unclassified ...
TGGCGTGGGCGGGGGCGCGACCGGCGGCGGAAAAAGCGCCTTCTTCTCGAAACCTTCGTATCAGTCGGGAGTCAGCCCCAACGACGGCAGACGTGATCAACCGGATGTCGCTATGGTCGCAAGTCCCAATTTCCCGGGGTCCTTCTTCTATGACTCATCGAGCACCGGTCCTGCGTTGGGCATCGTCGGCGGTACCAGCATCTCCGCGCCGATGTGGGCCGGTATCGTGAAGTTGCTCGAGCAGAAGGCGGGAGGTCGCGTCGGACCGCTCAACAGCAGACTCTACAGCCTGGCGCGCGCCGGGCAGAGCCAGGGCGGCTTCCACGACATAACAACCGGTAACAACGATTTCCTGGGAGTCCAGGGCTTTGATGCCGGCCCCGGCTACGATCTGGTCACCGGATGGGGCACCGTGGACGTGACCAGGTTCGTCAACGCGTTCATCCAGGGGCCGAGCCACGTCGATGCGGCGCTAAAGGCGAACAAGACCTCGCTCAATTTCGGAAAGGTTAAAGCAGGCAAGTCCAAGCGCAAGAGCATCAAGCTCTCCAACAGCGCGGCTAAGAAGAGCGCCATCTCGATCACTTTCGAAGGCGCATCAATTTCCGGATCCGACGCGTTCTCATTGAGCAACGGATGCACCGGCGCGCTGGCTCCAAAAAGAGCCTGCATCGCGTCCGTGACCTTTCACCCGACAAGCCCGGGTACGCAGACGGCCACCCTCACGATCAACAGCAACGCAAGCAACGGCCCGACCCATCAGTTCTCCCTGACCGGCGTGGGAAAGTAAGCCTCCGCACGTCGCCGAAACCGAACGATGAAGCAGCGACCGGTGCTGCGCGGGCTGTATCCCCTGCTACCTTATCGCGAAGCCGCCGTCGGCATGGATTATCGCGCCGGTGACGAAGTCGGATGCGTGCGAGGCAAGGAAAATCGCCGTTCCCGCCATCTCCTCCGGCTCGCCGAACCTGCCCGCCGGGGTGCGTGTGATTATCTCGTCGAAAAACGGTCCGGACTGCGCCGCCGCCGTCAGGTCGGTCTTGATCCATCCGGGGACGATCGCGTTCACCTGGATATTGTGGCGGGCGAGATCGATCGCGAGCGATTTGGTGAGCTGGACGAGGCCGCCCTTCGCGGCCGAATAAGAGATCACCCCGGCGCTTCCGAAATGGGAATATTCGCTTGCGATATTGATGATCTTGCCGCGCTTGCGGGTAATCATCGACCGCGCCGCAATCTGGGACAGAAAGAAGCACGAGTTGAGATTAGTCTCGATCACCCGGTCCCATGATTCCGCATCGTGCTTGAGCGGCGACTTCTGCACCGCGATTCCCGCGTTGTTGACCAGGATCGAGACCGGCCCGAGTTCGCGCTCCACGGCCGCCATCGCTGGTTCCAGCTCCGCCCGTACGGTCACATCCAGCGGCACGGCGATCGCCTTCGCGCCCATCTTCGCGATCTCGGCGACGACTGCGCGGCTTTTTTCCTGGTTGCGGGCGAGAATCGCGATCGCGGCGCCCGCCTCGGCCAGCCCCAGCGCGATGCCCCGGCCGATGCCGCCGTTGCCGCCGGTCACGACCGCCACGTTTCCTTCGAGATCGAACATCTTCGGCGCCGCCATCAGAGACCTCCCTTGAAAAACCTTCCGGTTAAATCGCCGGTCCTGTCTCAGCGGATAAAGAACCCGCCGTCCACGATCAGGTCCGCGCCGGTGACGAAATCGGAGGCATGCGAAGCGAGGAAAACCGCCGCACCCGCCATCTCGTCAGGCTCCGCGAACCGCCCTGCCGGCGTCCGAACGATCATCTCCTGCTTCACCGCCGCATACTTCGGATCGTTGCGGATCCAGTCGGTCATGTCCGTGTTGGTCCATCCGGGAGCCAGCGAATTGACCTGGATATTGTGAGGAGCGAGCTCGATCGCAAGGCATCGGGTTAGCTGCAGGAGTCCGCCCTTGCTCACGCCGTAGGAGGGGTAGATGGGGGTGCCCTTGTAGCCGCCGACGCTGGCGACGTTGATAATCTTCCCCGCCCGCCGCGGGATCATCGATTGCGCGGCGTACTTGGAGAGCAGGAAGCACGCGGTCAGGTCGGTCTCTATGACGGCGTCCCAATCCTCTTCGGTATGGTCGAGCAGACCCTTGAGCACCGCGAACGCGGCGTTGTTCACGAGAATATCGACGGGGCCGAGTTCGCGTTCCACCGCCTCCATCGCGGGTTTCAAATCCGCGCGCCGGGAAAGATCAATCTTGAGCGCCATCGCCGGGCTTCCAAGCCTGCGCAGCTCCTCGACGGTGTCGCGATTTCGCTGCTCGTTGCGGGCAAGGATGGCCACCCGCGCGCCGGCGCGTGCGAGCCCGAGGGCGATTCCGCGGCCAATCCCGCCGTTGCCGCCGGTAACGATCGCCACTTTGCCGCTCAAATCGAACATCGTCGTATCCGCCATCGCCAACCTCCGAAAGGAATCCCGCCAGATTAGCGCATCCGGGACGATTTTCTGAATCGCCGAAATCCGTGTAATCTGGCGACTTTGTTATATTGGCGCTTCACGAATCTGCAAAACGAGGATCATCCACGATGGGACTACGAACGGCTGAACAGTACAAGGCATCGTTGCGCGACGGCCGCGCGGTGTTTTTCCGGGGAGAAAAGGTCTCCGATGTCACCGCGCATCCCGTGATCGGAATCGCCGTCGAGCATGCCGCGCTCGACTACCGGATGGCGGAGGACCCGAAATACCGCGATCTGGCGGTGGTCAGGGAGGGTTCCGACGAATACAGCCGCTACTTCCATATCCCGCAGAACGGCGACGACCTGCTCAAGCGCAGCGCCCTGATCGCCGCTTCCACGCGCGAGGGCGCGACCTTGGTCGTGCTGATCAAGGAAATCGGCTCCGATGCGCTGCTCGCGCTCCATATAATCGGCGAACGGCTGGCCGCCGCCGGCAAGCCCGAATACCGCGAGCGGATACGGAAGTTTCATCGCTACTGCCGCGACAACGATCTCGCCGTCGCCGTGGCCCAGACCGACGTCAAGGGCGACCGCTCGATGGGACCCACGCAGCAGGAGCATCCCGACTACTACGTGCGCGTGGTCGAGGAGCGGCCCGACGGAATCGTGGTCCGCGGCGCCAAGGTGCACACTTCGGTCTCGACCAACACCAACGAGGTGATCGTGCTGCCGACGCGCGCGATGAGGGCGGAGGACAAGGCCTACGCGGTTGCGTTCGCGCTCCCGATCAACACTCCCGGCCTCAAGCTCATCGCAAGCCCGCACGGATCCAGCCGCAAGAACGCATTCGAACATCCGATCAGCGCGCGGCACAAGATGATGGAGACGCTGACGGTGTTCGACGACGTGTTCGTGCCCAGGGATCGGATCTTTTTGAACGGGGAAATCGACTTCGCCGGCCTGCTCGCGCTTACCTTCGTGCGGTTCCACCGCTTCACCGCCGTCTCCTACAAGCTTCCTCTGCTGGAGTTGCTCGCCGGAGCCGGCTACGCGATCGCCGAGGCCAACGGCATCCTGCGCGCCGGCCACGTGCGCGACAAGCTCACCCATCTGGCCGCCTACCACACCACGGTGCGCGGGCTCATCGAGCACGCCGCCCGCACCTGCACCTACGAGGATGGCGTGGCGGTTCCGAATACGCTTCTGACCAACGTCGCCAAGTACCACTTCGCCCACAACTACCATCAGGGGGTTCAGATCGTGCAGGATCTCGCGGGCGGACTCCTTGTCACCGCGCCCGCCGAAGAGGACCTCAAGAGCGAGGCGACGCGCGACTACGTGCTCAAGTACATGGGCGGAGCGAGGGGATTCGATGCGGAAAAGCGGCTGCGGCTGGTGAATCTGATCAGCGACCTGACGTCATCGGATTTCGGCGGCTACCAGGAGGTGCTCGCCGTGCACGCGGAAGGCGGGTTCGAGGCCGAGAAGCTTCAGGCCTACCGCGAATATGACTTCAAAAGCGTGGCGGCCTACGCGCGAAGCCTGGCCGGGGTCTGAAGCCGCGCATCGGTCTCGGGCGCGCGGGCTCTCCACGAAACCGCGCGCCCGCGGACTCCCGTCCTTTCACTTGTCGGTGCGCAGCTCGATCGTGTTGCCGTCCGGATCGAGAATCCAGAGCTGGCGGCCTGCGCCCATGTTCGCGGGCGCCTCGAGGAATTCAATTCCCATCTCGCCAAGCGCGCGTTTGGTCTCGTCGAAGTCCTCGACGTCGAAGGCGATATGTGCGCCGAGCGGGTCGGGCTTGCGGCCGCGATTCTCGCTTGAAATCAGGTGGATCGCATTGCTGCCCACGCCGTACCAGGCGCCCGCAAACGGAAAGTTGGGCCGGGGAATCCTGCTCAGCCCCAGAACCTTTTCATAGAATGCGGTTGCCCGCTCCGCATCGCTGATCCGAACCGCCGAGTGGTTGAAACCCTTGATCTTGATCATGGCCGTCTCCTCGGGTCTGAAGGCATCCTGGCTGCCGATTGCTTCTCAATGCATCTCCGCTCCGCCCGCCACGTTGAGCGCGACGCCGGTCACGTTGTCGGCGCGGCACAGATAGACCACGGCCTCGCCGATATCCTCGGGCGTCTGCGCCCGCCGAAGGAACGTGTTGCGCGCTACGTATTCGTCGAACGCGGCCTCGCGGTTCACCCCCAGAGAGGGAGCGACCACCGGGTCGAGAACATCCGACCACATCGCGGTATGAAGGAATCCCGGACATACAGCGTTCACCCGGATATTGAAGGGACCTAGTTCCTCGGCCAGCGATTGCGTGAATCCGACCACCGCGAATTTGCTGGTGCAGTACGCGGCCACGTTGCCATGGCCGGTCTTGCCGGCCACCGACGCGGTATTGATGATCGCGCCGCCGCGTTTTCTCAGCGCCGGAATGCAGGCCTTGGAGCAGAGAAACACACCCTTCACGTTCACCGCCATCACCCGGTCCCATGTCTCTTCCGGGAAGGACTCGACCGGCCCGACCGCGATGATGCCCGCGTTGTTGCAGAGGATGTCGATTGCGCCGAGCGCGGCCTCCGCCTCCCGTGCCATCCGCTCGCAATCCTGCCATCTGGTGACATCTGCGAGGATCGCCGATGCCTTCACGCCGCGGCTCTTGACCTCCTCGAGGGTGCGATTGAGTTCGGTTTGTGCCGCGAGATTGTAGGTAAGGGTAGGGTCGGCGGGATTGCCCAGGTCCACGAGAGCAAGGTTGACTCCGGCCTCGGCCAGCTTGAGCGCTATACCGCGGCCGATGCCGCGCGCGGCGCCCGTCACGACAGCGCATCTGCCCTTCAGATCCATTCCGAACCTCCCGCGAATTCCGCCGATGCCGGCAGATTAACCCAGATCGCGGCCAAAGTGTGAGTGCGGGGCGGACCCGCGGACTTCACTCGAAGGCGTTCTCGCCCGTGATGTCGCGGCCGAGGATCAGCGTGTGAACATCGAATGTCCCCTCGTAGGTGTTCACCGTCTCGAGGTTCAGGAGATGACGGATGACGGGGTACTCGTTGACGATTCCGTTGGCGCCCAGCATGTCGCGCGCGTCGCGAGCAATCCTGAGCGCCTCGTTCACGTTGTTGCGCTTGGCGAACGATACGTGTTCGGGCCGGTATTTCCCCTCGTCCTTCAGATGCGCGAGCCTCAGGCAGATCATCTGCATCTTCGTGATCTCCGTGAGCATCCGCACCAGCTTGTTCTGCACGAGCTGATAGCCGGCGAGCGGACGGGAGAACTGCTTGCGCGACTTGGTGTAGTCGAGCGCGCAGTTGTAGCAGGTGCGCGCCGCCCCAATCGCTCCCCACGCAATTCCGTAGCGCGCCTGTGTGAGGCATCCCAGCGGAGCCTTGAGCCCGCGCGCCTGGGGCAGATGAGCGCTTGCGGGCAGGCGCACGTCCTCGAAGATCAGCTCGGAGGTGATCGACGCGCGCATCGAGAACTTCCCATGGATATCGCGGGTCGAGAATCCGGGCGTTCCCTTTTCCACCAGGAATCCCGTTATTCCCTCATCAACGCGCGCCCATACGATGGCGACGTCGGCGATCGAGCCGTTGGTGATCCAGCGCTTGGTTCCGTTGAGGATCCATCCGTCGCTGTCGCGCCGCGCGCGCGTCTCCATCCCGCCCGGGTCGGAGCCGTGGTCCGGCTCCGTCAGCCCGAAGCATCCGAGGAGCTCTCCGCGCGCCATCTCCGGTAAGTAGCGCTTCTTCTGGTCTTCGCTTCCGTAGGCGTAGATCGCGTACATCGCAAGCGAGCTCTGCACGGAGGCGAAGGAGCGAAGGCCGGAGTCGCCGGCTTCGAGTTCCTGCATGATAAGGCCGTATGCGACGTTGTTCATGCCGGCGCATCCGTAGCCCTTAAGATTAGCGCCGAACATACCGAGCTCCGCCATTTGCCCAATCAGGTCTTTCGGGAAGGTCTCGCCGGCGAAATGACGCTCGATATGAGGCAGGACCTCGCGGTTGACGAAGCGACGAACAGTGTCGCGGGTGGCGCGCTCTTCCGCCGTGAGAAGATCGTCGAGATGGAAGTAATCGAGATCTCTTAACAAATCCGCCATGTTACGCTCCCTGAGATGTTTTGCCCGAAGATCCTTGAGTTTTATGGGGAAATTCGACAATGCCCACAGGCCCTGGTCCCCCGCCCACCTTGACTTATCTGACGCTACACCCTTGATTCGCGCCGGCGCTTTCCGCAGGGTAATTGTCAGGGCGTTGGCATTTTAACTGCGCTACTGGTTGCCTCACTTCCGAGTATCACGTAGCCTAATGCCAGAAATCAGCAATTTTGTAAGGTAGTATGCACATCGAAACGCTGAAGGTCTTCTGCGACATAATTGAAAGTGGAAGCTTTTCTTATGCCGCTTCGCAAAACTTCGTAACCCAGTCGGCAGTCAGCCAGCAGGTTCGCAGCCTGGAGGAAAAATACGACTGCCGATTGATAGAACGCGGACGGGCTGGAGTCAAACCAACCCCCGCCGGCCAGATCCTCTACACCGCAAGCAAGGAAATCGTCCGCCGCTTCATGGAACTCGAAAACCGCCTGCGTGAAATCGGCTCCGTCGTCGCGGGTTCGATTCGCGTCGGCACCGTTTACAGCGTGGGGCTGCACGAGCTTCCGCCCTATCTGACCGAGTTCCTTCGCAACTACCCGGCCGTCAACGTCCATCTCGAATACCTGCGTTCCAACAAGATCTACGAAGACCTCGTCGAGGGAAAAATCGATCTCGGCGTCGTCGCCTATCCGGCCAAGCGCAGCCAGATCGTCTCGATCGCGTTTCGTCACGATGAACTCGTGCTGGTGGTTCCGCCCGACAGCCCGCTTGCCAAGCACAACAAGGTGAGCGTCGGCGCGCTTTCAGGTCAGAAGTTCGTCGGCTACGAGCGGGATATCGCCACCCGCAAGGCCTCCGACCGCATCCTGCGCGACCACGGCGTCAAGCCGCAGTACGTGCTCGAGTTCGACAATATCGAAACCATCAAGCGCGCCGTCGAGATCGGGCTCGGATGCGCGATCGTGCCGAAGATGACGGTGGAGAACGAAGTCTCCCGCGGCACGCTGCGGATGCTCGAATTCCAAGAGGGCACCTTCACCCGTCCCCTGGCGATCATCTACAAGCGCGGCCGCGAACTCTCGCCCGCTGTCCGCAAGTTCATCGAGGTCCTCACTCACACCAACGGCGCCGTAAAGGGCGCCCGGGGCGAGCGTGCCTCGCGCGCGGAGCGCGTCGAGCGCGCGACTCCCGACGGCAGCCGCGAAGCCGGCGCCGACAAAGTCGAAAAGCTCGCCTGACCTCGGAAATTGAAAGACCACGCGGCCCGATACCTCCGGCCGCGTGGTCTTTTGTCCGTTCGCGTTTCCGGCCGCGGCGGGCGTCCGAAAATCGCCGCTAAAGCGGCGGACGCTGAAAGCCGCCGAGCTCCTGCTCCAGCGCCCTCGCTACCGCGAGCACCTCTTCCTCGCCGAAGGCGCGCCCGACTATCTGCACCCCGGTCGGCAGCCCCTTGCCGTCGAGCCCGGCGGGAATCACCACGCCGGGCAGCCCGGCGCAGTTCCCGAAAAGAACAGGCCAGTTCGCGGTAAACAGCGGATACTCGGTTCCATCGACGTCGACAGTCTCGCTGCCCTCGACAAACGCGGTGCTGCAGAAGGGCGGGCAGATGAGAATCGGGTAGCGCTCCATGAATTTCGCCATCTCGACCCGAAAGGTGTCGCGCGCGATTGCCGCGATGAAGAATTCCGTCGAGGTCTTTTCCGGCGTCGGCGCAAGGAGACCCTTGCGCAGCCGCTCGCGCGAAAGCTCAACCTTGTCGCCGAGCACTCCTCGCAGCAGCGCTCCTCCGTCGGCCATCGCATAGTCGGCCCACAGCCTGGCGGCATCCTGGATGGGTGGTTGCGCCTCTTCCACAATGACGCCCAGCCTCGCGAGCGCGCGCGCCGCACGCCCGGTTGCCGCGCGTATATCGCGTGCCACCGGAACTGCGCCGCCTCCCGCCGTAAAGAAGGCGCATCTGAGCTTCTTCACATCGACCTGTTCCGGATGCGCAGTGGGAGTGGGCGCCGTGTACGGCGCACTCCAATGAGGTCCCTTCACGATGTTGTAGGCGAGCACGAGATCATCCACGTAGCGCGCCATCGGCCCCAGCGTCGCCATATTCGCGATGGGAAGCGGTGCGGCGGGCCCGGGCGGCATATGGCCCGTCAGCGGGATCGTTCCCCAACTCGGTTTAAACCCCGTGATTCCGCAAAAATGCGCCGGGACCCGGATCGAACCGCCGTAATCCGAACCCATCCCAAGCGCCGACATCCCGGCCGCCAGCGCAGCCGCCTCGCCTCCGCTCGAGCCGCCCGGAACGTATCGAAGGTTCCAGGGATTTTTCGTGGGCCCGAAGACCGGATTGTCGCAGTCGTAGTCGAGGGTCATCTCGGGGGTGTTCGTCTTGCCGACAATCACGGCTCCGGCGGCGCGCAGTCTCGCCACCACGGGCGCGTCGTCCTCGGCCATGAATCCCTCGAAGATTTTCATCCCCCACGTCGCTGGCATCCCCTTGGTCATGATCGAGTCCTTGATCGACACCGGGACGCCTTCGAGCGGGCGAGCTTCTCCCGCGGCAAGCCGCCGGTCGCTTTCGGCGGCGTCGCGCCGGGCGCGTTCGCGGTCGATAGTAACGACGGCGTTGAGGGTGGGGTTAAGCGAATCAATCCGCTTGAGGAATTCGCCGACGAGTTCGGATGCCGACATCTCGCGCTTGCGCAGCATCTGCGCGAGCCCGCCCGCCGGCGAGAAGAACAGATCGTTGGAAGAAGCCATATGCGCACCTCGCTCCGTCGGGTCGTAGCACCATCGCGCGTCAAAGAGAACAGCGCGCGCGGCGGAGCGAGGCGCTTAAGCCTTGAGGCTCTTGCGCAGAAGCTCCCGGTCGAAGCCGGCTACTATCCGGCCGCCCACGACCGTGAGCGGCCGCTTGATGAGATTGGGCTCGCGTTCCATCAGCTCAATCGCCTGCTCCGCGGTAAGACTCTTTCCCGTGAGTCCCATCGCCCTGAACGCCGGACTTTTAGGATTGAGAAAGTCGCGCGGGTCGCGGCCCTTGAACAGCTCGCGAAGCTCAGCCCGGTCGAGCGGGTTCTTCGCGTAGTCGCGCTCGTCGAGATCGGCCTTGAGCTCGTTGCGCAAGAAACTTCTTGCGTTACGGCAGGTGGTTCAGGTGGATTTCCAGATGAAACGCGCTTTCATCGCCATTTCACCTTGTCGGGCACCGCAAACGTTCGATCATTCGATGCTCGAATCGGTGGCGGCCCGCGAGTTCACCGGGCCCGCTCCCGAATCCAGCGGACGCGCGCCGCCGCTTGATGCCGTCGCGGCCGAGGACGGCGCCGGGGGCAGCGGAGAGATCGGCTGCACCGAACTCGAGCCCGAGGCATCCGCCGTCACCGGCGGCGTTTCGGTCGGGCCGCTGAAATTGATTGGCTGCTCGCCCGCGATCATCTGAGGCGTGAGCACGTAGTCGCCTCCGAGCGAACTGCGCCATACGGTGTCGGCGGCCTGGGTGTTCCCCGCCGTCACCAGCCATGTGCCGCCGCCAATCAGTCCGCCCAGCACGGCGTACACGAGCTTGGCCGGAATATAAATGACGTTGCCGAGCAGCGCCGCCGCGCCGTAGCCGGCGCCGGGCCAGTTGACGCCGCTCTCAGGCTGCGGCACCTGGGTGGGCGTGTTTGGCTGCGCACTCTGGGCCAGAGCCGAGCCGGTCACACAACATGCGAGAAGCGCGGCGCTCGCGGCGGCCGCAAACCGTGAACGGATCCTCATCGTCCTTCCTCCTCAACCCCGCTTGTCTCAATCCTACTCGATTTTCACGACCGTGTCTTTCGGAAGCAACGCCAGAAGGCGATTGAAGGCACGGTCCAGATACCCGGCATCCTTGGATTCAAGGGTAAGCTTGACGCGATATTCCGGATTCCCGATTCGCGGATACGAACCCAGCATCAGCTCCGGAAATTCCGCCAGACAGGCATTCAGATGCTCGGCGATTACGCCTTCGGTGGCGCTCGTGTAGATCGCGCGCATGTAATAGGGATCGGCGGCGAAGCGCGGCTTGAGCGCGTTCAGCTTCGCTTCGAAAAGCTGCGGTATTCCCGGCAGCACGTACACGTTTTCTATCTGCACGGTCGGAAAGCGGATGTCGCCCGCCTCGTTCAGGATCGCCCCCTCCGGCACCTCCGCCATCTTAAGCCCGGCGGCGTTGACGCGATCGACGAAATGACTGCGGATAAGCCGCTCGAGTTCCGGATGGATCACAAGGGAGCGGTTGAATGCCTTCGCCACACCCTCCATCGTCAGGTCGTCGTGCGTTGGTCCGACTCCGCCCGAGGTGATCACGATGTCGAAGCGGGCCGAGCAGTAGGCCACTTCCTCGGCGATTTTGGGAATTTCATCCGGAATGACGACCACGCGCTGCAGGGAAACGCCGAGCTTGCGCAGCTCGCAGGCGGCGAAATAGGCGTTCGAGTCCTGCACCTTGCCGGACAGGATCTCGTTGCCGATCACGACCAGCGCGCACGTACGATCCCGCATCGATCCGCCCGTTGCCTCGCTACCAGCCCGATTCTGCGCGCATTATCCCGTGCCCCGGCGGGCGCGGCAAGTTGGGGATGTCCGGGTTTCATCGCGATAGGGCCGGTCAGCCGCCCGCCTCGTCGATATCGGCCGCCTTGCCGCGGATGAAATCGCGCAGCCGGTTTTTGAGGCGGGTTTCTATCTGCCGCACGCGCTCGCGGCTGATCCCGAACTGCTCGCCGATTTCCTGCAGCGTCGCGGGTTCTTCCGTGAGCAGGCGGCGGCGGAAAATTTCCAGCTCCTTGTCCTTGAGCGTGGCTTCGAACTGCTCGACCTTTTCGCGTGCGAAGACGCGCCATTCGTCCGCGGCCGTCTGCTCTTCGGGGTTCCTGGACTCGTCGGGAAGCACGTCGATCAGGGTCGCGTCCTCGGCCTGCCCGATCGGCTGATCGAGCGAGACCTCGCTCTGCGACATCCGATCCTGCATCTCGCGCACTTCGCTTTCCTTCACTCCCATCCGCTGCGCGAGCAGCCTGGGCTCGGGTCTGAAACCCTGCGCTTCAAGGCGCTCGCTCTCCTTGCGAAGGTTGAAGAAGAGCTTGCGCTGGGCCTGGGTGGTGCCGATTTTCACCAGCCGCCAGTTGTTGATTAGATAGCGGTAGATATACGCGCGCACCCACCATACCGCGTACGAGGGAAAACGGATTCCACGGTACGGGTCGAAATTCTTCACCGCCTCCATCAACCCGACGTTCCCTTCCTGGATCAGGTCGAGGACGTTTCGCGAGGCGCGCGCGAATTCGAGCGCGATCTTCACCACCAGCCGGAGATTGGCGGTTACCAGCCGAAAGGCGTCCTCCGGGTTCCGCTCGCGATGGTACCGCTTGGCGATTTCCGCCTCCTCCTCGCGGCTCAACAGGGGAAAGCGGCGTATCTCGGCGAGATAGCGATTGAGAGGATCGACCGGTACCAGGGCGCCGCCTTCGTCCGAGGGCGGCGCGACTTCCTCTTCGCCCGTATCTTCTTGCAGCTCGACGCTTGCGCGGTCAACCGCGAAGGTCTGGGAGTCCTCGCTCTCGATCGGATGAAACTCCTCGACCTCGACGACCGGAGCTTCTTCGGCGGCAGCCGCCTTTTCGGTGTCGAGATGAAGAGGAGGCTGACCGCGCCGGCGCAGTCGACGTCTGGAACGCGGTGTGTTGCCTGCTTTGCGGGGCATCTGCGCGGATCCCGACGGATTCAGCTCCGTCAGACAGGTTCTCGGCACGGGCCGACGCCTCGCGCCCCATCCAAATGGTCGAAGGCGGGATGCGCGCGAGCAGCTAGTCTCGTTTCGGCTCCACGAGCGTGACCTTGGCCGCGGCAATTTCGCGCAGCGCGGTCACCACTTCCTTGTTGTCGCTCTCGACCAGGGGCCGGGCTCCCTTGAGCAACTGCTTGGCCCGCTTGGCCGCTCCGAGGACCAATTCGAAGCGGTTGGGGATCTTATCGAGGCAGTCTTCTACCGTAATTCTTGCCATCGCTATTCAATTTTCCGGTGCCTAAACGTCCATGTCAACGCGCGCGGTCCCGACCGCCTGAGCGCACGGTCGATGCTTCGTCGCGCCGGGCGGCCGACGGCGCGATTTCCTGATGGCCCTTTGCGATATGGCTGCCGCCGGACCGACTCGGGCAAAAAGAAAGCCCCGGGGAGTTCCTCGGGGCCTTCTCGTGTTCGTTGCGACTGTTACTTGCTCGGATCGGGCGTGAGCCGCAGATACGGCTTCAGCTCCTTGTAGCCCTTGGGAAACTTCTCCTTGAGGACCTGCGGATCGGTCAGCGACGGCACGATGATGCAATCCTCGCCGTGCTTCCAGTCCACCGGCGTCGCGACCGAATACTTGTCCGTGAGCTGCAGGGAGTCGACCGCCCTCAGAATCTCATCGAAGTTGCGGCCGGTGCTCGCCGGATAGGTGATTATCAGCCGGATCTTCTTGTTGCTGTCGATCACGAACACCGAACGGACCGTCAGCGTGTCGTTCCATTCGGGATGGATCATGTCGTAGAGCTTGGAAACCTTCTTGTCGGCATCGCCGAGAATCGGGAAGTTCATCTTGACGTGCTGGGTTTCCTCGATGTCCTTGATCCACTTCTTGTGTGACTCGACATCGTCCACGCTCACGCCGATCGGCTTGATGCCGCGTTTGTCGAACTCGGGCTTCAGCTTCGCGACCCGACCGAGTTCGGTCGTGCATACCGGCGTGAAGTCCTTGGGATGGGAGAAGAGAATCGCCCAGCCGTTGCCGATCCATTCGTGAAACTTGATCGTTCCTTCCGTCGACTCCTGGGTGAAGTCCGGAGCGACGCTGCCGATATGAAGTGCCATCGTCGTTTACCTGCCTTTCAGATTATTGATGCCGAGCGTTCGGCGACAGGCGCCGTCCGGAGGTGCCGCTCGGTTGATTCTTCAGGTGCCACCCAATTTCAGCACGGGGCCGGGTTTGTTCAACCTCGGAGGCCCGGGCAATTCATGATAAATGAGACAAACTTAGTAACCTAAGTTTCTAACCTTCCGCCAGATATGGGTCAAGCGGATCGCTCCCAACCGCCGCCGTCCTTATTTCTTCAGCTTCCCGAAGTCCGGTTTGCGCTTCTCCAGGAACGCCGTCACGTACTCCTTGTGCTCCGGCGACACGTAGCATCGCTCCAGCGCAAAGCCCTCGAACTGCATCGCCGTCTCCAGCGTGCCGTCGAGCCCCTGGTAGAGCGCCTTTCGGGTGAGCGCGAGCGAGAACGGCGAGCATTGAAGCATCTCGCCCGCAAGCTCGCGCGCCTTGGTCATCAGAAGCGGGGCGGGCACGACCTGGCTGACGAGTCCCATCGCAAGACAATCGTGTGCGCTGTACTGGCGCCCAGTGAGCATCATCTCGGCCGTTCGCGAAAGTCCGATAAGCCGCGGCATCAGGTAGCTCGACCCCAATTCGCTCATCAACCCGACCCTGGGAAAGATCACCCCCATCCTGGCGTTGTCGGACGCGATGCGCACATCGAACAGCAGCGTCATCGTGCATCCCACCCCGAGGGCGTAGCCATTGATCGCGGCGATGGTGGGTTTGGAGAGGTTGCGCATGATGAAGGGGAGGGAAAGGCCGCCTCCACCGCCTTCATCGACGCTCTCGTTGGATTCGCGGGCCTTGATGTTGGAGGCGAACATGCTCATGTCGGCGCCCGCGCAGAAGGCGCGCTCGCCCGCTCCGGTCATGATGATCACGCGCGCGTTCTTGTCGGCGTCGGCCCGGAGCATCGCCTGCGCCATTTCGCGGCCCATCTGCGCCGTATAGGCGTTCATCTTGGCGGGCCGGTTCAGAGTGATCGTGGCGATCTCGTCAGAGACCTCGTACAGGATGGTTTCGTACGACATTGGAATGCTCTCCTTGCGCGGCATGGCCGGGGAGCATCGGCGCTCCCTGTGTCCGCGGCTTAAGCGATTGCGTTCAGGCGCGCTTCTTTTTCTGCTTGCGGGCCTCGCGGACCTTCGCCTTGAGTCTTTTCTCGCGGCGCTTGCGCCGCCGTTTGATTTCTCGCTGCCTTTCCGTTGCCATCAGGTTTTCCGTCTTCTCCTCAATCCATGGGGATGGTTTTTTCGACGGCGGCGCCGCCTTCAAGGTGGATTCCCGAAACGCTTGCGGTCGCGCGCCCCCTGCCCGAGCCGTTCTCGACATAGACATCATAGTCTCCCGGGTCAAGCTTGAAACGATGCGGTCCGGGAGCGCTTTCAGCCACCCGGCTCTGGGTCCCCGCCCGCATCACCAGCACACGCGTGGCCTCATCGATGGACCTGCCGTGCAGCATCGTTTGTACTTCGAGGCTCGCGGGCACGACCTCGCCGAGGTTCAGCCTTGCGCGCTGTCCCGGCACGAGCCCGATCGCCGTCCAATCATAGCCCTGCGGGGGAGCATCGACGTGCACGTTCACCTGCATCGGCGCGAACAGGTATTTCTCGCCCGAGACGAACGATGCCATCTTCTGATGCGGCGGGTCGGACGAGCTCACCGTTACCGCGAAGCCGGGATCCTTGCCGGTTCGGTCGCGGAATGAGACCTCCAGTACGGCGACGTTGGTGATCGTGACCGTAGTCGTGCGGCCGGGGGAGACATGAACGCTTTCCCTTCGGATGGTGCCGCCGACGATCGGCAGTTCGAGTCGGTAATCGCCGGGCCTGAGTTCGATTGAGGAACCGGGCCGGACCTGTCCCGCCTCCCTGCCGCCGCCGTCGATTACCCGAGCCGCGTTCGCCGCGCCCGCACCGAGTTCCCCCATCACGTCAAGCTTCAAACTTCCGGTTTCGGCCGCGGCTGCGGCGACAGCACAGGCGACGAGGAATACAAAAATCGCGACAATCTTCCCGTATCCCACCATCCGCAGATTACGCGGATTCCGCCCCGGTTGGCATCTTTCGCGTCCATCGCTCCGAAATCACGGCCGGCTTCGATTTTGTGCTACAAGCGCGATCGCGAGGTGCGACCGCCATGCCCCGAATAGTCGTCGAAAAGAACATCGAAGTCCCGATGCGCGATGGAACCATCCTTCGCGCCGATCTCTATCGCCCCGATACCCAGGAGAAGCTTCCCGTCCTGCTCAACCGCACGCCGTACAACAAGGCGATGCCGATGGTGTTCGCGATGACGCTGGATGCGATACGGGCGGCGGAGGCCGGGTACAACGTGATGGTCCAGGATTGCCGCGGACGGTTTGCCTCCGATGGAGTCTTCGATTGCTTCACCGTCGAGGCGCGCGACGGCTACGACACCATCGAATGGGCCGCCCGCCAGCCGTGGTCGAACGGCAAGATCGGCACCTACGGAGCTTCCTACATGGGTGCGACCCAATGGCTTGCCGCGACCGAGACACCGCCCAGCCTCAAGGCGATGGTCCCGTCGATAACGGCGAGCGACTATCACGACGGATGGACATACCAGGGCGGCGCATTTTCGCTGTTCTTCAACGTGAGCTGGACGATGGCGGCGCTTGCGCCGCCCTCGCTACTGCGCGACCGCGCCAAAAATCCGGAGTTGGGAGCCGAACTGGGCCGCACCCTAGGAGCGATCGATACGATGCTCGAGGCGATGAAGCATATGCCGCTGCGGGAGTTTCCGATGTTCCGGATGGGAGCGCCTTACTTCTTCGATTGGCTGGAACATCCCTCCTACGACGACTACTGGCGCCGCATCTGCATCGAGGAGCATCACCCCAAAATCAATGTTCCGGCGCTCAATATCGGGGGATGGTACGACATATTCCAGGGCGGGACGGTGAGAAATTTCCTCGGGATGCGTTCGCGGGGCGGCTCCGAGTCGGCGCGCGCGGGCCAGCGCCTGATCGTCGGTCCGTGGAGCCATGCGGTGCCGTTCCAGAACCTCGTGGGCGGCGTGGACTTCGGCTATCAGACCAGCGCGATCTCCGCCGATATGGACGGATTGCAGCTTCGCTTCTTCGACCGCCACCTCAAGGGCATCGGCGACTCCGATTTGGCCCCAGTGCGGATCTTCGTGATGGGCATCAACCGATGGCGAGAGGAAAAGGAATGGCCGATTCCGGGGACCGAGTTCCGCCGCTACTACCTGCACAGCCGCGGCCGCGCCAACAGCATGTACGGCGATGGCGCGCTTTCAACCCAGCCGCCCGGCGCCGAACCGCCCGACCATTTTCTCTACAATCCCAACGATCCCGTTCCCACCGTCGGGGGCCCGCTGTGCTGCTATGCGGGGGCGCTGCAGGGGGGAGCCTTCGACCAATCCTCCGTCGAGCATCGCGCCGATGTGCTGGTTTATTCGACCGAGCCGCTCTCCGAGGACGTCGAGGTCACGGGTCCCATCGTGGTCACGCTGTTCGCGGCATCGTCCGCACCCGACACCGACTTCACCGCCAAACTGGTTGACGTCGGTCCGTGCGGGATGGCGCGGAATCTGACCGACGGGATAATCCGCGCGCGCTTTCGCGAATCTCAATCCGAGCAGAAGCTCCTTTCGCCCGGGAAGGTCACGCAATTCACCATCGATCTTTGGAATACCGCGAACGTCTTCAAGGCGGGCCATCGAATCCGTCTCGAAATCAGCTCCTCCAACTTTCCCCGCTTCGATCGCAATCCGAACACGGGGAACGATCCGTTCACCGACTCGGAAGCGCGCCCCGCGATGCAGACAGTCATGCACGATCGCGCGTATCCTTCACACATCACGCTGCCGATCGTTCCCGCGCGATCTTAGCCGATGTTCGGGGGGTTCGATTGCCGAGGATGAAGGTAAAGCCGCTCACTCGCCCGGACTCGCTTCGAAGGTCGCGACGCGCTTGCCCGACGTGTCGAAGAACTCAAGCCGGTTCTTATCGATCTTCCAGCGGCAGACCTCGGGCAGCATCCGCATGAATGCCGCTTCCGTCTCCATGGCTTCCATACACGCCATCATCGTCGCGGCGAGCTGGCCGAAGGTCAGGCTGTCGCCGCGCAATTGATAGCCGCCGCCAAACCGATTGCATCCTCCCAAGCCGCTGACGCTGCCCGAATCGAGGACAAGAAAGGGCCCGGTACGGCCCGGAGCGGCGGCAACGGGCTTGTCATCGATCGTGACCAGCACCCAATGCGTCTTCTCAAGACGCGCCGAACTGCCGCCCGAAGCGGAATCGCCGGGTTGGTTTGAAGGCCCCGCGGTCTTCGCGAGCGGATCAGTGTGAACTTCCATTGAAGGCGCCGCGGCATTTGCAGGGAGCCCCGTGCCGGTTAGCACCGCGAACAAAAGCGAGGCGGCGGCGAGCTTTCGCGCTGCAGGGCGGTCCATTTCCTGTTTCGGTCCTTTGCCCGAATGAGCTTAGCTCTTCGTTTTGATTCGCGATAATCGGAGGCGCGTCGGTCTGTTCCTTGCGGGTTCCGGCCTTCACGGAGTCAATCGGGGGACGCACGATGCTTTCCTGATCGGTCCAAAAAGGGGCAAACTCTAGGCATGTCCGGTCCTGCCGCCAGCCAGCGGGTTCTCGCCTGGAAGAACGCATGGGAAAGCCACGATCCCGCCCGGGTTGTGGCGCTTTATGCGCCTGACGCCACTCACGCGAGCGCGAGAGTCGCATCTTTGATGCCCGACCTCGGGCGCTCGGAGCTTCGCGGTGTTGCCGAGGTCGAGCAGTACGCGCGCATTGCCTTCCAGCGCTTCGCATGGCTGCGGTTCGACCTCCTCACCGTGACCGAGGATCGCAATTGCGCCGCGGTCGAATACCTGCGCCATTCGGATGTGGATGGTTCGAATCCCGCCCGCGCGCTCGAACTTATCGAGTGGCGCGATGACGGTCTGATCGGCGCGGTGCGCGTGTTTCATTTCTAGGACCGCGATGAAGCTCTCGACCCGGTTGTTCGGCAAATCGTATCGGTTTCGCTCGGTGACCGAGGTGCTCGCGCACGCCAACGAGTCGCGTTCCGGCGACGAACTGGCGGGTATCGCCGCGCACAGCGAACGCGAACGGATTGCGGCCAAGATGGTGCTGGCCGACCTTACGATCAACGACCTTCGCAACCATCCCGTGGTGCCCTACGAGCGCGACCAGGTCACGCGTGTGATCGACGACGGAATCGATCGCGAGCAGTTCTCGCGCCTGAAAAACCTGACCGTGGGGGAGTTGCGCGAATGGCTCCTTGATGACGCCACCAGCGGCGATCGCATCGCGGCGGCGGGGCGCGGGATCACCGCCGAATGCGCGGCGGCGGTGGCCAAGCTCTGCTCGAACCTGGACCTGATCACGATCGCTTCGAAGATTCGCGTGGTCACACGCGCCCGCACCACGATCGGCCTTCGCGGCCGCCTTTCCACCCGCCTTCAGCCCAACCATCCGCGCGACGACCTCGATGGAATCGCGGCGGCGATTTACGAGGGGCTGGCCTACGGGTGCGGCGACGCGCTCATCGGCATCAATCCGTGCATCGACGAACCCGACAATCTCCGCCGCCTGCTCGATCTCACCGCCGGGATAATCGCGCGTGCGGGCGTCCCGACGCAGAACTGCGTGCTGGGCCATATCACCACCCAGCTTCGCGCGCTCGAAGCCGGCGCGCCGATCGACATCCTGTTCCAGAGCCTTGCGGGAACGGAGAAGGCCAACGCGGGATTCGGGATCACCGTATCGATGCTCGACGAAGGCGCCGCGGCGATTCGCGAGCGCGGCGCTCTCAAGGCGCCGAATCTGATGTATTTCGAGACCGGCCAGGGCTCCGAGCTTTCCGCCAACGCGCACGAAGGCGCCGACCAGGTGACGCTGGAGGCGCGATGCTACGGGCTTGCCCGGCGCTATTCTCCACTGCTCGTCAACACCGTCGTCGGCTTCATCGGCCCCGAATATCTCCATGACGGCAGGCAGATCACCCGCGCGGGTCTCGAGGACCACATGATGGGCAAGCTGATGGGGGTGCCGATCGGCGCCGACGCCTGCTACACCAACCACGCCCGCGCCGATCAGAACGATTGCGAGAATCTCGCCGTCCTTCTCGCGGCGGCGGGATGCAATTACTTCATGGCGGTGCCGATGGGCGACGACGTGATGCTGTCGTATCAGTGCACGAGCTATCACGATGCGGCATCGCTGCG
>Ga0070741_10009008_pt1 | contig 19654 bp, 22 predicted proteins | sample Coa_R1_4_FD_66440 | JGI IMG/M metagenome (GOLD analysis project Ga0070741, IMG submission 66440) | Surface soil microbial communities from Centralia Pennsylvania, which are recovering from an underground coalmine fire - Coalmine... | ecosystem: Environmental > Terrestrial > Soil > Unclassified ...
CCTGGATCTCGACGCGTAAGCGCCGGGCCGGGCGCGTACCCGCCTCCGGCATGCTGTCGGCGTGGGTCTGCTCGGGAGCCTGCGCCGGAAGGGCGAGGTGGCGATCGATCTCGGCACGGCGAACACGGTCGTGTTCGTGCGTGGCGAGGGCATCGTGCTGTTCGAGCCTTCGGTGATCGCGATCGACGACCGCTCGGGGTCGGTAGTCGCCGTCGGGGAGGAGGCGAGGCGGATGATCGGGCGGACGCCGGCGTCGATCCGTGCGATCAGGCCGCTCCGAAACGGTGTGATCACGGACTTCGAGGTGACGGAGCAGATGCTCCGACACTTCCTCCGCCGGTCGATGGCCCGGCGACTCGCGCACCCACGGCTGCTGTTGTGCGTGCCGGGCGGCTTGACCGGCGTCGAGCGGGATGCGGTCGAGGAGGCGGCGCGCTCTGCCGGCGCCAGCGTCGTCTACCCGATCGAGGAGCCCATGGCGGCGGCGATCGGCGCCGGGCTGCCGATCGACGAGCCGACCGGGAACATGGTCGTCGACATCGGCGGGGGGACGACGGAGGTGGCGGTGATCTCGCTGGGCAGCATGGTCGTGTGGAAGTCGCTGCGCACCGGCGGCTTCGAGATCGACGACGCGATCGTCGCCCACGTCAAGCGCGAGCACGGCCTCGAGATCGGGGAGGGGCAGGCCGAGCACGCGAAGATCGCGATCGGCGAACCGTCGGGCCGGGAGGTCGCGGTCGGCGGACGCGACCTGCTGACCGGCCAGCTCCGCCGGATCACGCTCGCCGCGGGCGAGGTGCAGCACGCGATCCAGGGGACGGTCGATCACATCCTCGATGCCGTCACCGACACGCTCGAGCAGACGCCGCCCGAGCTCTCCTCCGACATCGGCGAGCGCGGCATCACCCTCGCCGGGGGCGGCGCGCTCCTGCGCGGCCTTGCCGATCAGCTGCAGGGACGGACTCAGCTGCCGGTCCACGTCGTCGACGAGCCGCTCACGTGCGTGGCCGTCGGCGCAGGCCGGTGCCTGGACGAGTTCGACGCGATCGCACGCTCCGGCGGCGGCCGGCGGGCGAACGGCGGCATCGACCTCACGTAGGCCTACGGTTCCAGGCTCCTGATGTCCTCGGCGACGACGGCCAGATCGTTGCCGAGCTGGTGCCCGCCTTCGTCGATCTCCCGCACCGTCGCCTGCGGCAGGAGCCGGGCGTACAGAGCGAGGTGGTCGAACGGCACGATCTCGTCGTCGCGCGCGTGGTACAGGAACAGCGGCCCCGCCGGTAGCGCCGCCGAGGCCTCCGCCGGGAGCTCCAGCTGCTCGTACCCTTCGTAGCGCCAACCGCCGCCGCCCCAGAAGGGTGTCTCCAGCAGGAAGACCCCGGCGACCGGCTTCTCGACCGCGATCTCCGTCAGAGCCTTGAGCAAGTGCGAAGCACCGACCGAATGGCCCACGAGCACCGGCCGGTTGCCCATTGCCGCGATCTCCTCCGCGATCCGCTCCCTCCAACGCTCGTAGGGCGAGTTGCTCTCGTCCGGCATCTCCGGGTAGCGGACCGCGTAGTCGCGCCGAGCTCGCGGTGCAGGCTCTCGGCCAGGAGGCGGTCTGCCTCGTATGCGCCGGCACCGGCGCCCTGAACGAAGAGGATCTCCTTCAATGCGAGGCTAGTACCACTTCCCGCGTGCGAAGCCGCCGAAGAAGACGAGGCCGATCAACGCGATGATCAGGCCGATCCACCAGTGGCCGAGCAGGATCGCGAGCACGATCCCGACGATCACCAGGATTCCGCCGAAGCTGATTCCGCCTACCCGACTGTCTGCCATGCCGCCTCCTGTCGTCGTGTTCGGCTACAACGGCGGACGGGCGCACGGAGTTCCGGTGGCGAGCCGTTTAGTCCCGCCGCCGCAGACGTATAACCGCAGGGCAGGTGACGGCTTCGCGAGGAAAGGAGCAGACATGCCCGCATTGGAGGAAAAGCTCGTCGAGTACATCGACGACGCGTACGCGATGGAGCAGAACGTCCTGCGGATGCTCGACGGGATGATCAAGACCACGAAGGACGCCGAGATGAGGCGCGCGCTCGAGCGTCACAAGGATCAGACCGAGAAGCAGGCCGAGCGGCTGGAGGAACGTCTCGCCGCCCACGGTGCCTCGCCTTCGAGGACGAAGGAAGCCGGAGGGATGATGGCGGCACTGCTCAAGGGCGTCGTCGACGTCGCGCGGAACGACAACCCGGGACGGAACGCCCGCGACGGGTTCGCGACCGAGCACATGGAGATCGCGAGCTACCAGCTGCTCGAGCGGGTCGCGCGCAAGGCCGGCGACAAAGAAACGGTCGCCGTCGCCCGCCGGAACCGCGAGGAAGAGGAGGCGATGGCGCGGAAGATCGCCTCCAAGTGGAACAAGGTCGTCGACCTCACGCTGCGGGAGGAGGGCATCCGAACGAGGTAGCCGGCGGCGCGAGCCCAGCCGCTCCCCGGCCGCCGTCCGTGTGGCTCCTCCTCGTCGGGCTGGCGATCGGCGCGATCGTCTACCTCGCGACCAGCGGCCACGTCCTCTTCCTGCCGCTGATCGTCCTGCTCCCGCTCGGCTGGCTCGCCCGCTCGCGCAGGCGCTGACCGTCGAAGACCCCCGAAAAGGGTTCACCGAGCCGGGTGCGCTTTCGTCCACCGTCCCCGCCGACCTTCCGACCCAGGCCTTGCGGCCTCTTCGTCCAATCGCCGGGAGCGGCTTCGACCTACTCGCGTCCCGTGCTCGGTGCGAGCCCCACCCTACAGGTCGGGACGGGCGAGGCAAGCCTCCGCCGGAGTCGAAGTTCGCAAACTGCGAGGAATTTCGTTTCCCTCGGTCCAGACTAGTCGTCAAGGTATCCCCTGCCGATGGGTGTGCCTGCCATGCGGATCACAGTCGCAGCGCTCGCGTGCGCCGCGGGCCTGGCCGTTTGCCTGGGCTTGCTCCCGCGGAGCGCGCACGGATACCTGATCAAGGGCCGGCCCTGGCCCGGCGGCGTGATTCGCTACTACAACGCCGCAACCGACCAGGCCTGGGCGGTTCGGCACGCCGTGGAAGCGTGGAACTCGAGCGGGGCCAGGATCCGGTTCGTCGCCGTGCCGGCGGCGCAGGCCCAGCTGCGGATCGAGCACTTCCAGGGCGTCTCGTGCACGATCAACTCCGAGGCGACCGTCGGCTATGCGCGGGTCGCTCGGATCTGGATCTTCCGGCGCGACGACTCGTCGCCCTACTGCAACTCGTACATGGCCGTCCAGGCGCTCGCGCACGAGCTGGGCCACGTGCTCGGGCTCGGCCACGAGGTCGAGGGCTGCGCGCGGATGAACCCGAGCGGCTCGCTGCAGGGCCCGAGGCTGTGCCCTCGCGGTCAGCCGTGGCAGTGGCGCTGCCAGGTGCTCACCGCCGACGACATCGCAGGCGCCGTCGCGCTCTACGGCGGCACGGCCGGCACGCCGTCCGGCCCGCGCGACTGCGATCTGTACCCCGGGATCGGCGCTCCCTCGGGCCTCCGCGTCGCCTGGGCGGGGCCGCCGCACGAGGTTCGCATCACGTTCAGGCGGCCTCGCTCGATCGCGATCCCGCGCTTCCTCGCCGCCGTGGAGGCCTTCCCCGAGTCGTTCGTGGCGGCCGTTGTCCCCAGGCGGTGCGCCACCGACCCGCGCTCGCTTCCGCACTACAGCTGGACGGCGCGGCCGGGCGGCGTGCAGGTCAAGCTGATGACCTTTGCTCCCGGCACGTCCTGCCTGACCGTCTGGGCCGTCGATTCGCTCGGGCGGCCGAGCGACCGGCCGGCCGAGCTCTGGGTCAAGACCTAGCAGCGAGCAGGACTTCCGCGCACCCGCGCCGAACCGTCCCGGATGACCCATTCGGGGGATTGCTCGCGGCCGGCGCGTGACGACGCTGAGGCTATGACCGCACGTGACTTCGAGTTGCTCGACGAGACCGAGGCGACGGAGCTCCTCTGCTCCCGCTTCCGAACGCTGACCGACGTCGGCTACGACTGCACGCACGCGCTCGTGCTCGCCGTCTACCCGCAGTTCGAGCTCGACGGGGCCGAGGAGCTGCTGGCCAGCGGCTCCTCCGAGATCGCCGCCCGGCTGCTCATCCAGCGCGCCGCCTAGGGCCACCCGGGCGGGAACGCGCCGCAGCGCGCCCCCGCCCGAGCAGCAAGCTCACGCCGGAACGATGTTCTGGTTGACGTGGAAGACGTTGTCCGGGTCGTAGGTCTTCTTGACCTGTACGAGCCGGTCGTAGTTCTTCCCGTAGGTCGCCTTCACCCGGTCCTGGCCCTCGTCCATCATGAAGTTGACGTAGGCGCCGCCGGCCGAGTACGGATGGAGCGCCTCCCAGTAGTCGACCGCCCAGGTCCTGAGCGCCTCGGCGTTGGCCGGGTCCGGATCGACTCCGACCATCACCTGCGACCAGCGCGCGTTCCGGTACGCCCAGGCGGTGTCGCTCTCGCCGACGTCGTGCACGGCCCCGTCGATGGGATAGAGGTGCATCGTCGACTTCCAGGTCGGCAGCTTCTCGCCGAACTCGACGTTCCGCTCGACCGCCTCGTCCGGGATCTCCGTGACGAAGTCCGCCCGCCAGTACCACTGATCGCCGGGCGGGTAGAGGCCGTCGAACGCGCCCTGCAGCATCGGCAGCGGCATCGGCTGCACGCCGTCGAGGGCGACCGGCGCCCAGTCGCGTGCGGGCGCCAGCGCCGCGTCGGCCTCGCTCGCAGGGCCGCTGTAGCACCAGATGACTCCGCACATCTTCTGCAGATGCAGCTCCTCCGGAAACGGCGGTGCCGGTGGGACCGTCAGGAACGCGAAGAACCCGTTCAGCTCGCGGGGCGCCGACGGGATGAACTCGCGGTACGCCCGGAGGATCTCGGCAGACCGGTCGAGCGACCAGAGCATCGGGCCCGCGACGACGGTGTCGACCGGGTGCCCGCGGAACGTGAACGAGGTGACGACACCGAAGTTGCCGCCGCCGCCGCGAAGCGCCCAGAACAGATCCGGGTGCTCGTCCTCGCTCGCGGTGACGACGCTCCCGTCCGCGAGCACGACGTCCGCCGAGAGGAGATTGTCGATCGTGAGCCCGCTCCTGCGGGTCAGGTGCCCGATGCCGCCGCCGAGCGTGAGCCCGCCGGCGCCGGTCGTGCCGATGATCCCCGCGGGCACGGCGAGGCCGAATGCGGCGGTCGCATGGTCGACGTCCCGGAGCAGGGAGCCGCCCGCGACCCGAACGGTGGCCGTCTTCGGGTCGACGTGCACGCCCCTGATCCCCGAGAGATCGATGACGAGGCCGTCGTCGACGGTGCCGAGTCCCCCTCCGTTGTGCCCGCCGCCGCGGATCGCGATGTCGAGGCCGCGCTCGCGCCCGTAGCGAATGGCCTGGATCACGTCGCCCTGGTCCGCGCACCGTGCGATCGCAGCGGGTCGCTTGTCGATCATCCCGTTGTAGACCTTCCGTGCCTCGTCGTAACCGGGATCGTCGGGCTCGATCACCTCGCCGTGCAGCTCGAGGCTCGGCTCGCTGACAACTGCCATGGCGCCTCCTTGTGGTCGCTCCGAATTGCGATGGGGTACTCGTCAAGACGGGCGAGCGGCCGGGATTCTTCTCCGTCCGGGGAGCAGAACGCAAGTCCTCGGCGCCGGGGGCATCTACTCAGCTCAGAACACGGCTTAGCTCCGATCCAGGTAAGGGGGTTCCTTGAGCAATCGAAAGCGCTTCGGTCGTCGCCGCAGCAGGACGGTCGCCGGAGTGGCAGTCGGCGCGGTCGCCCTCGCTGCCGCGGGCGTGCTCGGCGGCGTGGGCCTCGCCGGAAACTCCGTCTCGGCCGCCCAGTCCCAGTACGGGAAGCTCACGGTCTGCCACAGGACGCACTCCAAGAAGCACCCGTTCCACGTGATCGTCGTCAGCGCGAGCGCAGTGCCGGCGCACCTGCGCCACGGCGACACGGCGGGTGCGTGCGTGACGACCACGACCGGCTCCACGTCGACGACCACCACGACGACGAGCACGACCACCGGCACGACCACCGCCACCATCGCGTCTGCCTCCCTGGCGGGCTCGCCCGGCAAGAGCGGCGAGTCGCACGGTAACGGCAACGCGAACGGGCGCGGCCAGGGCAAGGGCAACGGAAAGTAGGCGCCGTGCCACCGGGAGAGGCCGCCCGCCGGCCTCTCCCGCCGCCCGCCGGCTCAACGCTCCCTCGGTCGAGTGATGCCGCCGGCCGCCGCGTCGGCTATACGACCTCGATGGCCGTTCCCGCCGACCCGTACGGGCGTCCCGAGCGCGCCGTCGACCGCCTGTACCGGCGTCACGCAGGGGCGGTCTACCGCTACGCCCTCACCGTGCTCGCCAACCCTGCGGACGCGGAGGACGTCACCCAGACGACCTTCCTGAACGCGTTTCGGGCGTACCAGGCCGGCCAGCGACCCGAGCGTCCGCTGCCCTGGCTGATCGCGATCGCCCACAACGTGTGCCGCCAGCGCTTCCGCGACGCGTCCCGGAGACCGCGCGAGGTCGCCCTCGCTCACGATCTCCGCGCGGACGACCGAGACGACGGGTTCAGCCCGGGCGAGATCAGGCGCGCGCTGGCCCAGCTCAGCTTCGCGCAGCGCTCTGCGCTGGCGCTGCGCGAGCTGGAGGGCCGTTCCTACCGGGAGATCGCCGAGCTGCTCGGCCTCACCGAGGCGGCGGTCGAGACGCTGATCTTCCGGGCCCGCCGCGCGTTCCGCGAGCAGCTCGAGGGGGCGCTCAGCTGCGCCGAGGCGGAGCGAGCGATCTCGCGACAGCTCGACGGGGAGCTGCCCCGCCGGGAGCGGGCCGAGCTCCGCGCGCATCTGCGGGCATGCGGCGACTGCGCCTCGCTCGCACGCAGCCTCCGGGCACAGCGCTCGGCGCTGAGGGGAATCGCGGTCGTCCCGCTACCGCCCTCGCTCGCCGGCCTGCCCCTGCCGGACGGCGCGAGCCTCGCCGGCACCGCGGCGCTCGGGACCGGGCTCGGGATCAAGGCCGCAGCGGTCGGAGTGGCCGCCCTCGTCGCCGCCGGCGTGGGCACGGAGGTGGCCAGGCAGCGGCCGGCCGCGCCGCCTCGAGCCATGACCTCGGCGGTGCCGCGCGCGCAGCCGACCGCTGCTCGCCTGGCGGCCCGGACGACGCCGCTCCGGACGGAAAGGCCGGAGACCGTGACGCGGCCTGCAACCCCGAGCGTCCTGATGCCGACTCGCCGGAGGACCACGGTACGTCCGGCCGTTCGGGCCGCGAGCAGTGCTCCCGCGGAGGTGCGGACGGCGTCCGTCGCCCGGGACCCTGCGCCTCCGGCCGAGAATCGTTCCGATGCCCTCGCAGCCGTCGAGCCCGTAGCCGTCGAGCCGGGCGGCCACGGAAGAGGCGGAGGCGGTGGCACGAGCAGCGGGCGCGACCGGGTCACGGGCGACTCGAACGGCTACGGAAACGGGGATCGCTCGGCGGGGAGGACCGCGGACGGCAAGGCGAAGGTCGAGCGCTCGCCCGGGCGGGCTGCCGGTGCCGGAGCAGCGGGCGGCAGCGGCTCGCCGAAGAACGACGTGAAGGCGAAGGCGATGCCCGAGCAGAGCCGCGCTGTCGAGGCACGTGCCCGGCAGGAGGAGGAGGCGCCGTTCCCCGGCGCTCCCGATTCGGAGGCCGAGGCCGCGACGACGACGGAAGAGGCGCCTGAGCCTGCGGCCGACGCGCCTGGCCAGAACGGCGGTGGGCCTCCGCCGGACGCGGGAAAGCCCGGCAAGGGAGGCCCGCCGGGCGCGTCCGGGCACGGCCGAGAATAGACCGGCCGGTGTCCAGGTGCGCGACCCGCAGGTTCGGTGTCGGCCGTCGTCGCGCCGACAATCTCCGGCCGAGCATCTAGAGTCACCCGAGATCGTCGTGAAGCGAAGATTCCTCGTTCTCCTCGCTCTCGCCGTCGCCCTCGTCGCGATGCCGGCGCTCGCGCTCGGGGACAGCTCGCGTCGGGCCGCGAACTCGACGACCTTCCCGGACTCGATCGGCGAGGACGCGGCTGCGCCGGACATCACCAGCGTGGTCGTGTCCAACACCGACGCGGGCCTGATCACGTTCCAGATCAACGTGAGCAACCGGCCGGCGCTGACGCCGGACATGTTCTTCCTGATCTTCCTCGACACGGACCAGAACGCCTCGACCGGCAGCCCCGACTTCGACGGCGCCGACTACATCATCGAGCTCGACCCGGGAACGGTCACCCTCTTCCAGTGGAACGGGTCGGACTTCCTCTCAGCCTCGGCCCAGACCTCGCTCGTCTACTCGTACGCGGCAACGGGACCGACGATCCGGATCAGTGCGGCCGAGCTCGGAAAGACGAAAGGGCTCCGATTTTCCACCTTCGCCGTGTCCGGCGTGACGACGGACGCGAGCGGCAACCTCGACCTCACCAACACGCACCGAGACGCGGCGCCCGACCCGGGCCACGGGATGTACGCGTACCAGGTGCTGACCAAGCTGATCCTGAGCGTGACCGGGTTCACGACCGCGCCGAAGCCCGCCAAGGCCGGGCGTTCCTTCTCCGCCAGCCTGTCGGCGAACGAGAACGACATCGCCGGCCCGGTCCAGGCCGGCACCGTCGGCTGTAGCGCGTCGATCGCCTTCAAGCGGATCGTCGTGGTCACCCACGTGCTCGCCAACGGCGTCGCGAGCTGCGTGTGGCGCATCCCGGCGACGGCGAAGGGGAAGGTCCTGCGCGGCGCGATCACGCTCACCGTGCAGGGCGTGAAGGTGACGCGCAGCTTCTCGTCGCGAATCGGCTAGCGGCCGACGATCCGGCCGGCGAGCGAGCCGCGCAGGCTGGTGCCCTTCAGACCGAGAATGCCCCCCGACGCTGCGCGCCCGGCCACGGTGACCGTGCCTTCGAACGTGAGCGGGAGCCCGGTCCTGACCAGCCTGATCGTCCCGCTGAGCGTCACGCCGCGGGCGATGCTGTAGCCCTTGAGCGTGAACGAGCGCCCCGAGGTGACCAGCTTGCCGCCGAAGATGCCGGGAATCGCAGCGGGCGCGGCGGTCAGCCAGATCGCCTCGGCTTCCTTCAACGTCGCCGCCGCGATCGCGTACGTGGCCAGGGCGCCGATCGGGCGGACGGGGCTCCCAGTGCCGGGCGCAGGCAGGGCCGGAACGGGCGCGACGTACGGCTTCGGCCGCGCACACTGGGCTGGGGCGACGCCGGTCGTCATCCAGCTTCGCACCGCCTGGATCGCGCACCCCGACGGATCGGCGGTGACGACGCTGTGGCCCACGCCCGGGACGACGAGCAGGTGCCCGTGGGGGAACTGGGCCACGATCGCCGCGGCTCCCGACGTGGGCGTGCGCATGTCGAAGCCGCCGCTCAGCGCGAGGACCGGTACGTCGGGGAGCGGGCCGGCGCCGTACTGCCCGCCGCCCGACGGCGACGGCCAGTCCAGGCAGCCGTACGCGTTGCTGAACTGCGCCGCCCACGTGCCGAACGGCCCGAAGGAGCCCGTCGGCAGCGAGGCGACGGCCGACTGGTAGATCGCCGGTCGCTCGGGGACGGGTGTATCGGGCTGCCAGGGGAACGGGCCGTCGCGGCAGACCGTCGCGACGTACAGGCCGAAGCTGAGGTCTCTCGAGGACGTCTTCGAGGTCATGTCGTGGATCCGCGCCAGCCGGAGCAACGGCTGCGTGTTCCCGACCCGCGCGGCGTGCACGACGGCGGGCAGCTCGGCCGCGAGCCCCGGGTTGAGGTCGGCGTCGAAGACCATCGACAGAAAGGAGAAGGCATCGACGCGCTGCGTCGCGCTGGCGCCGTTCGCGAGGAGGACCTTGCCCTGAAGCGACTTGGCCGCGAGCCTGTTGGCGACGGCTGCGACGTCGCCGGCCAGGTCCCGCGTCGCCGCGCGGCAGCTCGCGTCGCTGCAGAAGGCGTTCAGCGTGGCCGGCATCGCCTGCAGCTCGGTCGTCCCGAACGGGTCCTGCTCGAGCGGCGGCAGCACCGAGTCGAGGAGCAGGCGCTCCACGTGGCTCGGGTACGCGAGCGCGTAGGCGAGCGCGAGCTTCGTGCCGTACGAGACACCGAAGAGCGCGACCTTGTCGAGCCCGAGGGCGGCGCGCACCGCGTCCAGGTCGGCCGCGTGGTCGGCGGTGCTGTAGAAGCTCGCCTGCTGGCCGAGGGCCGACGCGCACTTCGCGGTCGCCGACCGCTGGGCGTCCGGCGCGAGCACGGCTTGCAGCGGCGGGCAGTCGATCAACCCCGAGTCGCCGGTGCCGCGATCGTCGTAGGCGACCAGCGTGTAGCCCGGGAAGAGGTAGCGGTACAGCGCGACCGCGTTCGGGTCGCTCAGGCCGAAGACGTGCGCGGAGCCCTGACCGGGGCCGCCCGCGATCAGGAACACGGCGCCGCGCGGCGTGCCGTCGGCGGGCAGCACCTCGACGTGCAGCGCGATCGTCCCCGGCACGCTCCCGCTGCGGTCGAGCGGCACTGCGACCGTGGTGCAGGTGAGGCCGGGCGTCTGGCCGCAGGCCTGCGCGGACCTCGCCGCCACCCCGGGCGCGGTCGCGAGCAACCCGTGGGAGAGGGGCCGTGGAGCGACCGGCCGTCGCTGCGCTCCCGCCGGCGCCGCGGTCCCCGTGGCGGCCAGCAGCGCGCAGCCGATCGCGGCCGTGAGCAGCCGTCCCGCTCTTCCCCTGACTGCACTGCGCGGCACGAGCCCAGAGACTGTAGCGCTCGCGGCTACGTGGCCCGCAGGACGACGAGCCCGACCGCGAGCGCGACCTGGGCTGCGGCCAGCGCGCGCAGCGCAGCCTCGTTGCCGGCGATCAGCGTCTCGCGCGTCACCTCCTCGAGCTCTCCGCCCTCGAGCTCGATCGCGCCCGAGACGGCCACCACCTGCCGGCGCAGCCGCCGAACCGGGTTGGAGAGCTGCCGCTGGGCGTAGCTCGAGAACCCGGAGAACGACGCGGCGAGGACCGCTTCCCAGCGGATCCGCTCGGCCGAGGCGAAGTACGCGGTCAGCAGCGGAAACGCACCCCAGGCCAGCGCGAACGTCAGATCGCCGTGGACGCGACCGCCGAAGAGCTCGAGGTTGTACGCGCAGACGACGAAGGCTCCGACGGCGACGAAGACGAGCAGCCAGAGGTCGTACGCGAAGGCTCCGGCGATGCCGATCCCGACCGCGGCGGCGATCGCCCCGCCCCCGAGGACGGCCAGCGTCCGCCCGGGGATCCCCGTGGCGAGCGGGCGTCCGTTCAGCTCGTCGAGGGCGTGCGCGCCGATCCCGACTGCCAGGAAGAACGCGACCAGGGTCGCGATCAGCCGGTTCGGCAGCCAGTCCGGCGCCAGCGAGGCGCCGATGACGACATAGCTGAGGTGCCAGAGCGTGTAGGGCGGGTGGAGGAGCGTGACGTAGTCGCGCCAGCGCCCCGGCGCGAGGGCGTAGAACGCCGGCCTCGCCTGGACGCTCACCGCTTCACGCCCCAGAGGACGACTCCGCCGCCGAAGCTCATCCGGCGGACGCGGACGTCCTCGATCCCCGCCGCCGCCCACAGCGTCAGCAGGCGAGGCAGCGGCAGGCGGCGCCAGAGCTCCTCGATGCTCGGGCCGAGGAAGTCGCCCACGGCGGCCCAGCCCGGTGCGATCAGCCGTCCCGCGGCCGGAAGGCCGAGCCCGACCCACCGGCGCCAGAGGAATCGCGCGGCCGGACTGGGCGGAACGCCGAACTCGAGGCCGGCGATCGTCCCGCCGGGCCTCACCACGCGTGCCAGCTCCCGCAGGGTGGAGCCGGGATCGTCGACGTAGCGGAAGAGGTAGGTGAACGTGAGGCTTTCGAACGTCGAGTCGGAGAACGGCAGGTGATCCGCGTCCGCCTCGACGAGCTCGACCGCTTCCGGCAGACGCCGCCGCGCGACCGCGAGCATCTCCGGGCTCTGGTCGAGGCCGACGACGGCGCAGCCCTTCTGCCGGATCAGCTCGAGCGCGACCGCGCCGGTCCCCGTCGCCACGTCGAGGACGGTGTCACCGGGCCCCGTCTCGACGCGCGAGACGAGAAACCGCCGCCAGCGCGGATCCTGGCCGAACGAGAGCAGCCGGGCGTACCGGTCGTAGGTGGGTCCGAGCGGAGCGAACAGCCTGCGGGCGTGCTGCCGTCGAGGCGATGCGACCGCCACCGCCCGAGTGTACGGCCGGCACGGGTGCAACGGGCGCAGCCCTGGCCGGCCTGCATCGTGCTCTTTAGCACGTATCCGTCCGAGCCGATACCTAGGTTGTGCTCGTGCCGCAATGGGTCGTCTTTCTCGTCGTTGCGATCGGGGCCTGGTTCGCGCTCTCCGTCGGCGGTGGTCTGCTCGTCGGCCGGCTGCTGAGCGCCGCCGAGCGTCACCGGCTGCAGCCCCGGCGCCGCGTCCAGCCGTAAGCGCTACGGCAGGCGAGGCGAGGTGAGCGCCGACAGCAGGCCGGCGGCGAGGAGCAGGCCTGCGCCGATGGCCAGGAACTGGTAGGTGATCTCCGTCTTGCCCGGCTCCCGGCCGAGCCGGGCGCCGAGATGGGAGTAGGCGGAGGAGAGGGAGCGGGCGTTCCGGGCCTCGAAGAACTGCCCGCCCGTCGTCCGGGCGATGTCGCTCAGCGTCTCCGGGTCGGGTGGAACGGGAATCGGTCCGCGGCCCTGCCCGAACCCGCCGAACTGGCCGGTGTTCAGGACCCCGTTCGGCGTTCCCAGGGCGACCGTGTACACGGGGATGCCGGCCTGCTGCGCCCGCTCCGCGCCCTGAAGCGGCTCGAGCAGGCCGCGCGTCTGGTGGCCGTCGGAGAGGAAGAGGATCGACGTCGAGCTGCTCGAGGCGGCGATGCGGTAGGCGATCGTCTGCGCTCCGGCGGGCTTCTGGGGGCCCGCCAGCTCGACGGCGGCGGCCAGTGCGTCGCCGATCGCCGTCCCGCCGAAGCCGCTGAACAGGCTGAGCGTGTCGAGCGACTGGCGGACGAGGTCGTGGTCGGTGGTCGGCGGCGCCGCGACCTGCGGCTCGCCAGCGAAGGCGATGAGGCCGACCCGGACGCTCTTCGGCACCTTGTCCAGGAACGTGCGCGCCGCCGCCTGCGCCGCGCCGAGCCGCGTCGGCCTGACGTCGTTCGCCTGCATCGACCCGGAGACGTCGATCACGAGGATCACGGTCGAGCGCTTCGAGGCGACCAGCGTGCTCCGGTGCGGACGCGCAAGCGCGAAGCACAGCGAGGCGAGCGCGAGCAGGAACAACGCGGGCGCGAGGTATCGAAGCCAGCGCCGCCCGCCCGCGACCGAGGCGAGCACGTCGAGATTGGTGAACGTCATCGCGTAGCGCGCCGGCCGCCGCTGGAGATAGAGGTAGACCCCTGCCGCGAGCGGGACGGCCAACAAGGTGAGCAGGAGCAGCGGGTGACCGAAGCTCATCGTCCACCTGCACAGACGGCCTGGACCTGGACGGCGCCGCGTCCCTGGCGGGCCCGGGCGACGACGGTCACCCGGTTGCCCTGGATGCGCTGGACGGCGGACAGGCTGGCGACCAAAGCGGGGCTCGGCGGGGCCTGGGTGAAGAACGCCCGTGCGGTGTGGGCTGCGACGAGCCGCTCGTCGCCCCGGCAGGAGACGGTCACGGTCGCGCGCGACCCGATGCGGCTGGTGGTCACGCGACGTACGGTCGGCTGTCCGGGCGGAACCAGTCCGACCGCGGTCGGGGTGCGCTGCCCGCCGCCGGTCGCCGGCACGCAGCCGGCATGGGGCTTGAAGCTCGGCGCGCCGCGCGCGGGCGTGGCCGTGTAGGTGGCGACGAACACGACGACCCGCGAGGTCGTGATCCCGGGGCTGACCGGGCTTCCGGACGCCCCGATGATCGAGACGTCGATCGCGCCGTCGGTCAGCTCGGCGTCGACGCCGCCGACGACGAAGCCGCGCGGGCACGTGAGCTGGTACTGCACGTCGGGCGGCGGCACCGCGCGGGCGACGGGCACGACCACCCACGGCCCGGCGATCGGGACGCACGGGTTCAGGCCGCGGCACTCGTTCGTCGCCCCGGCCGGACCTGCGCCGGCCGCGAGCGCGGCCACGACGGTGGCGGTGAGGGCGATCGCCACCCGCACTAGGGCAGCCTCCTGAACCAGAGGGCGGACAAGGTGCCCCCGCCGAGCAGCAGCACCGCTGCGCCGCCGGCGAAGAAGTCGGTCAGCTCGCGCGACTCCGTCTTGTGGCCGATTCGCGACCGCAGCTGCTCGTACACCTCGCGCAGCCGGGTGTCGCTGCGGGCGGTGAAGAACTGGCCCCCGCTCGTCCGGGCGATCAGGCGCAGCGTCTGGGGGCTCGGCGGAACCCGGATGATCTCGGTGTAGCCGCCGGGAAGGGTGTGCCGCACCGTCCCGGCAGGCGTGCCGACCAGGATCGTGTAGACCGGGACGTGCGCCGCCCGAGCGCGCCGTGCGGCGACCAGCGGAGCCGTCCGGCCGCCGTCGCGGGCGCCGTCGGAGATGAGGAGGACGGTGGTCGGCGGCACCGTGCCGTCGCTCGCCCGCTCGCGCTGCCCGAGCCGCGTCGCGAGCTCGACCGCGTCCCCGATCGCCGTGCCCTCGCCGGGGCGCAGCGACGAGATCGCAGCGTGGACGAGGTTCCGGTCGTCCGTCGGCGCAACCGCCACCTGTGCGCGCGTCGCGAAGGAGACGACGCCGATCCGGTACTTCTTCGGCACCTTGTCGGCGAAGTCGCCGGCCGCGAGCTGCGCCGCGCCCAGGCGCGACGGCAGCACGTCGGTCGCGCCCATCGACCGTGAGACGTCGATCGCGAGCAGCACGGTCGCCTCCTCGCGAGGGACGCTCACGTTCGCGCGCGGCCGGGCGACGCCGACGATGAGGGCCGCGAGGGCGACGAGCAGGACGGCGATCGGCAGATGTCGCCGGATGCCCGGCGCGCGATCGACGAGGTTGGGGAGCAGGGAGGGCGTGCCCCAGCGGGCCGCGAAGCGGGTTCGGTTGCGCTCCCGGTACGCGTAGAGCGCGACGACGACCGGCACGGCGACGAGCGCGATCAGCACGAGCGGCTGGTCGAAGCTCACCGCGCCCTCCTGAGGAAGACGGCGAGCGGGCGCAGCCACTCCGCCGCGGTCGAGAGCACCAGGTGGCGGGCGCCGACCGACGCGAGCTCCTGGGCGACCTCGCGGCGCTCCGCCTCGGCGGCGGCCGCGAAGCGTCGGCGCAGGCGCTCGCTGCGCGTGTCCACGCGGAGCTGCCTCCCCGTCTCCGGGTCGACCAGAAACAGCTCCCCGGCGTTCGGCAGCTCCTGCTCGCGCGGGTCGCGGACCTCGACGGCGACGACCTCGTGCCTGCCGGCGAGCTCGAGCAGCGGGCGCCGCCAGTCCCGGGGCCCGCGGAAGTCGGAGACGATCACGACGAGGGAGCGCTGCCGCGCCAGCGCGCCTGCGCGGCGGGCCGCCTCGCCGAGGGACGTCGCGCCGGGCCGGCGGCCGTCCGCCCCGGGCTCGTCCCGGATCGCCGCCAGCAGGCCGATCAGCCCCATGCGTCCCTGCCGCACCGGCGCGGAGCGAGGCTCGGCGCCGCCGAAGGTGATCGCGCCGAGACGGTTGCCGCGACGCGTTGCCAGGTGGCCGACCGCGACCGCGACTCCTTCGGCCACGTCGGCCTTACGGCGCTCGGCGGTGCCGAACTGCATCGACGGCGACGTGTCGAGCACGAGCCACGTGACGAGCACGCGCTCGGCGAGGTCGATCCGCACGTGCGGCTGGCCCGTCCTCGCGGTCACGTTCCAGTCGATGCGGCGGACGTCGTCGCCGGGCTCGTACGGCCTGATCTGCGCCAGCTCGGTGCCCGAGCCCAGCACCGCGGAACGGTAGTCGCCCGCGAGGAGGCCCTCGAGCCGCCGGCCGACGTTGACCTCGAGCGCGCGCAGCAGCCGATCCGGGATCGGCCCCGGGCCCGGGCGCTCCGGGGTCGGCTCGGTGCGCAGCGCGCGAGCCAGGCTCACGGGAACCGCTCCCCCCAAGCGAGCGAGCCGACGGCGAGCGGCTTCATGCCGCGGCGGTCCTCGAGAGGTCGAGCTGCGGAAGGGGCACGGCGGCGATCACGCGGTCGAGGATGGTGTCGGGGCTCACCTCCTCGGCCAGCGCCTGGTACGAGAGGACGAGCCGGTGCCGGAACGCGTCCTTGACCAGCGCGTGCAGGTCGTCCGTGACGACGTAGTCGCGACCGCGGATCAGGGCGAGCGCGCGCGCCGACTGGACGAGGCTGATCGGTCCGCGCGGGCTGGCGCCGAACGAGACGTACTCGGCGATGTCGTCCAGGCCGTGGCTCGCGGGATCCCGGGTCGCGCCGGCGAGTGTGACGGCGTAGCTGATCAGGCCCGGGTCGACGTAGACCTCGAAGACCTCGCGTTGCAGGTCGCGGAGGTCGTCGAGCGTCAGCGTCTCGCGCAGGTCGGGCGGCGCCTCGAGCTGCCGCTGCACGACGGTCAGCTCCTCGTCGTGCGAGGGGTAGCCGATCAGGATCTTCAGCATGAAGCGGTCGACCTGGGCCTCCGGCAGGGGATACGTGCCTTCGGACTCGATCGGGTTTTGCGTCGCCATGACCAGGAACGGCTCGGGAACCTCGTGGGTCGTGTGCCCGATCGTCACCTGCCGCTCCTGCATCACCTCGAGCAGGGCCGACTGGACCTTCGCCGGCGCGCGGTTGATCTCGTCGGCGAGCAGGAAGTTGCAGAAGACGGGGCCGAGCTCGGTGTCGAAGGCGGCCTCGCCGGCCCGGTAGATCCGGGTGCCGACCAGGTCGGACGGGACGAGGTCGGGGGTGAACTGGATCCGCGAGAACGTGCCGCCGAGGACGCCGGCGGTCGTCTTGATCGTCAGCGTCTTCGCGAGCCCTGGCACGCCCTCGATCAGCAGGTGGCCCTGCGCGAGCAGACAGACGAGCACGCGCTCGAGCATCTCGTCCTGCCCGGCGATGACGCGGCGGATCTCGAACAGCGCCTGCTCCAGGCGCTCCCTCGCCTCGGCCGGTGAGGACGAACGGTCGTCCACGGGAGCGGTCACGGCGATCCTCCTTGGTCGCTTGGACAGCGAAGGACAGCGACTGCAGATGAGTTTTTGCTGAGAAGTGGGCCGGCGTACTCCAGGTCGAAACGATACCCGCCGTATGATCGGAGCCGTGGAGGCCGGGCCCGACGCGAAGCCGACGGTCGAGGCGCTCGAGGCTGAGCGCCGCCGCCTGAAGGAGCTCGAGCGGAACCTGGCCGCGGAGCGCGACCGCGTGCAGGCTGAGGCGGCCCGCGAGATCGCGCGGATGCAGGACGCCTTGCGCGAGGCTGCCGAGCGGGCGGCCGTTCGCGAGCGGGAGCTCGAGGTTGCGAAGCGTCGGCTGGAACGACGGCTGGCGAATCGCGAGCGAGGGCTGCTGGGCGGCTTGCGGGCTCGCCGCGGCGAGGGTGCGTCTCCCGTGACCGCGCTGGAGCAGCGCGAGCGCGAGCTCGCCGAGCGCGAGGCGCAGGTCGCGGGACGGGAGCAGGCCGTGGCCCGGCTCGCCGAGCAGACCGCGGCGGAGGCCGTCCGGGCCCCGGTCGCCGCCGGCCCGGACGCCGAGGAGCTCGCCGCGCGGCGGCGGCTGCTCGACGCCCGCGCAGACGAGCTCACCGCGCGCGAGGTCCTGCTCGAGCAGCGTGGGGACGAGCTGGTGGAAGCGGAGCGGCTCAGCAACGAGCGGCTGTCCGCGCGTGAGGCCGAGCTCGCCGACCGGCTCGCGAAAGCGGAGCAGGAGGCTGCTGCCCTGCGCGCGCGTGAGGCCGCCGTGGCCCTTCGCGAGCAGGCGAGCGCCGACCGGGAGGCAGCGCTTCGCTCACGGGCGAGTGGGCCTTCCGAGGTCGCCCCGGTGGCCTCCGACCTGCGCGCCGAGCAGGAACGGCTGGAGGCGTGGACGAGGACGCTGGCCGAGGCCGAGGAGCGCCTCGTCGCCTCGCGCTCGGAGCTGGAGGCCCGCGAGCGGCAGATCGCGCGCGGCGAAGAGGATCTCGCCGCGCGGCGGGCAGAGCTGGACGAGCTGGCCGACCGGTTGCGGGACGTCGAGCAGCGGGAGGCGGCGCTCGACGACCGCGCCACCGTGCTGGACGCGCGCGAGGCAGAGCTGGCGGAGTCGCTCGCCGCGCTCGAGCGGCAGGAGGGCGAGCTCGCCGGTCTGCGCGAGGAGCTCGACCGGGAGCGGCAGCGGCTCGCCGAGCGGGCACGCAGGCTGGGCGAGGCGGAGCGGCGCGTCCCTGTGCGGGCGGCGTTCGTGCCGCCGACCGTCGGCTTCAGCGCCGGCTTCCGCGAGCTGGCGCGGAAGCGGGCACCGGATGAGCTGCGAAACCGGAGATAGGCGAGTCGTCGATGCTGTCAGGTGGTAGCGTGCGCGCGTGCTGAGCGCCCTCGCCACCAGCCACAAGGTCGGCATCGCGGTCGTCGCCGGGGTCTTCATCGTCTTCGCGCTCACCTCGTCGTTCCTGCTCCCGGCGCTGCGGCCGCAGTTCCCGGGGCGGGACGGCGTCCGCTGGTTCGTCGCGGTCACCGCGCTGATCACGGCGGGGATGCTCGCGACCATCATCGCGCTCGCCGCCGAGCCGAAGGAGTCGCGTGAGGCGGAGGCGGCGCCCGGCACGACGTCGAGCCAGCCGGCCTCCCCGGCACCGGGCCCTGCCGCGCCGAAGGGGGACCCGGCCGCCGGCAAGCAGCTGTTCAGCGCGCAGGGCTGCAACTCGTGCCACACCTTCAAGCCGGCAGGCGCAACCGGCAAGGTCGGGCCCGACCTGGACAAGCTCGCTTCCGACGCGCAGAAGGCGAACCAGGGCTCGGTCGAGCAGTACGCGGCCGAGTCGATCGAGGATCCGAACGCCTACGTCGTCCCGGGCTTCCCCAAGGGCGTCATGCCGGCGTTCAAGCTGAGCAAGCAGCAGGTCGGCGACCTCGTCGCCTTCCTGACCGCCGGCGGCTAGCTCCCGTGCCTGGCACCGGTGTTCGGCCCAGGCATGCGGTCTCGCGCGCCTGAGAACCCGTGCCTGGCACCGGTTGTCGAGGCCGAGGGGCCCGCGTTTGCGGGCCCCTCACCGCCGCAGGCCTACTGGTGGACGACCTGCCGCACGCGCTCTTCGACCTGCTCGCGCGGCTGGCCCGTCTTCTGCTGAATCGTGTCGACGATCTTGTCCGGGTCGTCGCCGGCGTCCTCGACGTCCTGGTGGGTGAGCTCCTTGAACTCCTGCACCAACCGCGGCTTGAGGTCGGCCAGCCGCTCCTGCACCTGCTGCTTGAGCATGTCGTCGAGACCCATTCGTCCCTCCTCGTCGATTGACGGGGATGTTGCCGTTCGGCGGGAACGAAAACGCCACTCGCGAGATTCGCCGCGGCGACCGACCTGGCGGGCGCGGCTCCGGCGGCTGCTGAGGTGCGAGCGGGGTCGGGAAGGGGGTCCATGGGGGGAACCGGCTGTTCCCCCCATGCCAAGCCGCCGCGACCGACCTGGCGGGCGCGGCTCAGAGCGGCTGCTGAGGTGTGAGCGGGGTCGGGGAGGGGGTCCATGGGGGGAACCGGCTGTTCCCCCCATGCCAAGCCGCCGCGACCGACCTGGCGGGCGCGGCTCAGAGCGGCTGCTGAGGTGTGAGCGGGGTC
>Ga0070741_10009009_pt1 | contig 19652 bp, 12 predicted proteins | sample Coa_R1_4_FD_66440 | JGI IMG/M metagenome (GOLD analysis project Ga0070741, IMG submission 66440) | Surface soil microbial communities from Centralia Pennsylvania, which are recovering from an underground coalmine fire - Coalmine... | ecosystem: Environmental > Terrestrial > Soil > Unclassified ...
GATTCGACCGTGCCGCGCGCGCGGACGGTCGGCACTGGATTCCAATTCGGGATTCGTCGACCCGTCCGCTCTCCTTTGCATCCGACCGGACGGCGGCGATCCTGGACGACCTCTCGACCGGGGATGAATCTTCCGTTCAGCTACCGGATGGGATCGTGCGGGATGTGCTCTGCGTGGTGGAGGGCCGCGTCGACCGGAGCACCCGCATCTTCCTCACCGAACACCAGATGCAGCACGGTTCGTGTCGTCGTGTCAGGCGCGCCCGCTGACCCGACGTCGTGGTGCGCATCTGGACGAACGAGGAGATCGATCAACTCCAACGAGCCCGGACGTGATGAAGCACGTGGATGGTGTGTCGTTCGAGGTCATCGAAATGTCGCAAACGACCGCTGTGACGCAGCGCAGCTGTTTGGCGCATACGCGCCGCTACATCGCGCGACGCCACAGATGACCCCACAGGTGGTAACTGACGTGCCACTCGGACGAGCTCCGATTGCCGCGCATGGCGGCGAGCACCTGCTCCAGACGCTCTACCGACGTCCCCGTCAGCTCCGACATGAGCAGCGGCGCGAGGGCCGCGCAGTCCTTCTCCGCCTGCTCGAGGGCTCCGGGGTCTCGATCGAGCAACGCGAGATTGATGCGCGCGCTCAGTCGTTGCGGCTTCTGGCGTAACCCTGTCTCCAACTCTTTGCGTGCCAGCTTCAGCTCGGCCTGCCGACGATAACATTCACCTCGATAGACATAGAGTGTCGGTCCCGGCTCTCCGCCCGTTCGGGACAGACCTCGTTTCCAGATCTTCTGTGCCCCGCGCAGGTCGCCCTGGAACATCACACTCGCCCCGAGGCCGATCCAGGCCCAGCGCACCCGGTCGTCGCGGTCGAGCACATCTCGGAAGATGCGCTCGGCATTCTCATAAGCTCCCATCCAGAGCTCGAGCTCACCGTGATAGATCCTGTACAGTGGGTGATTGTCCACGCGGGGCGCGAGCTCGTCGTACAACGCCCGGGTCGCCTCGGCACCGCGGGTCCAGAGTACCAGCTGAACGGTGCTTCCCAATTGCCGCGGATTTTCGGGGAGCGGGTACGAGCGCAGGACGCCTTCCTCGGCGGTGCTGAGATGAATCGTGTGGTTTCCCGCGAACCGCTCGAGAGCAGCTTCGAGCACTGCGATCGAGTCGCGTGGGTTCACGCCGAGCGGATAGAGCGCGGCGGCATTTTCCAGCTCTTCGATTCTCCGCAGCCGGAATGGCCCCGAGAGGCCGAACGGAACAAGGCGCCGGAGCCAAGCGAGCGGACCACGGCCCATCCGTTCACGATCGGAGGCGAGCTCGCGTTCCAGCCTAGCCACGAAGTTGAAGCCGGAACTCGTGCTGCTCGCCGCGTCGGCGGCCTGGACGGCTTCTGCGTAGCGTTCCTGCTTGCGGAGCACGGTCGCGAGCCACGCCCATGCCTCCGCGCGCACGCCGGTGTCGAGGAGCTCCCGGAGCCGCGCCTCGCCCTGCTCGAGGTTGTTCTCCAAGACGAACGCGATCGCTTCCAAGCAGCGGACCTCGGGATCCGGAGCAAGCGTCGCGAGGAGCGGGCGCGCGACGTCCGGGCGGTTCCGCCACAAGGCGAGCCGCGCGCGCCAGAGCGTGAGGCCGTCCGCCTGGTCCACGAGACGGACCGCCTCGTCCACCCGACCGCAGCGTACCCACCACCGGACCGCCGCCTCCAGCGCGGTTTCATCTCGATGCGCCCGACCCCACGCCGCGATCAGCGGCGCGGGGTCGCCGAGCGCGAGCGCGGCCTCGATCTCCAGCGCTTGCAGCCGACGAGATTCGCCGCCGGCTTCCGCCAGCAGCTCGCGAGCCCACCAGGGATCGCCGCTGTTCAGAATGCTTTCGATGAGACCTTCCCATGCCGGAACTCGCCCCTCTCTCCTGGTCGACTCGAGCTGCGCCGCATGGGCCTCTGCCGGCAGCCCCACCGACCGCAGCGCGTCTGCCAACCAGCGTATGTCCTCCGGCTGGCGCATGAGGCGCTCCCAGCTTTCGAGCGCCCCGCGGATTGCGGCCGCGCGATGGCCGTCGTCCCATAGCTGGCGCAGATCTGCGGAAGTGGGCGGTTGCATCGCGGCGAGGGGTTTTCCTGCGCTCGCCATGCCGGCGCTCTCTACCATCCGGCTTCCACGGGCATCAATTGCTCGAAGAAGTCGACCGGCGTGAACGCATGGTTCGGCTCGCACCAGAAGTTTCATTGACACCCCGTCTTCAGCTGTGGGACGGTTCTCGGACAACGGCGGCGTATCGTCCGCGACGAACCTACGGCTGAACTCGGATCTTCCAAGTCGTATGAGATCACCGGATCATGGCCATACGCCCGCCGGAACCGATCTTTTTCCGGTGATCGAGATGGCGCGGTTTCAGAAGCGCTATCCGCCTGAAGTACTGCGGCCGCGCGCCGCGCACACTGAGCGTGTCGCGCGAGGGTTGCGCGACCGATTGGGGCCACGCTCCATCCTCGGCCTGGCGTTCTACCCGTGGCACGACCAGACGACGCTCTGGTGGTTCGAACAAGGCATGCTGACCTTGCTCGCGGCGACGGGCTGGGACACGGTCTGGCACACCGACGCGCGTTACGCCTTCGATGAAGACCGGTTGGCCGAGCTGGACGGCCGGGTCTCCGTCGTGCGCCATCGCCCCGACGATCACTGGGACTCACCCGATGCGCGCTTTGACGCCGTCATCTCGCTCTTCCCGTGCGATCGGGCGACGCGCGCGGCGCGCAAGGCCGGCGCCCGTCTGATTACCTTCGCTGTCAAGAACCTACACGAGGACGAGCCGCCGCTGGTCGAGCGGCCACCGGACGGGACGCCACTGTGGCATGCGTTTGCGGGCTCCACGACGTTCACCGACGCGGCATACGGCTCGAAGTTCGGCCCGGACGACCAGCCACGCGGCCGACCCATCGTCCCTGGCCGGTTGGGCAGCACGAAGTTGGCCTGGCGGCTCTTCGGCGCGCCGTTTCCGAGTAATCGATATTACTTCCCGCTCCGCCGAGCGACCCCCGTCTATGATGCGCTGCTGTTCGGCAGCAAGTCGCGCGACTACGATACCGCCTTCGCGGCACTGTCGTCCGCGCGTGTTCGGCGTGTTGCTGCGCTCGCCAATCTCGAAGACATCGAGGACGTCAGGCATTCCGCCCAACGGCATGGCGTCGCGTGCGATATCACGGAGCCGTTGTCACACATCGATCTGCTCGAGCTGCTCGAGAAGACCCGAGTGGTCGTCAACCCCATCGTGCCGCCCGCGGAGAGCCATTATTCGCTGAGCGTTCCGCTGGCGCTCGGACGCCCCATCGTCGCAACGGAACTTGCATCGACCCGTCCGTTCGCCGGACCCGGTGTCCTCGTGGCGCCTCAGGGCGACGTCGCGGCATGGAGCGATGCGATTGCGCGCTTCTTGGCGGAGACCGCCGAAGAGATGCCGCATCGGCCGGCATTGAAGCAGGGCCTCGATCACCACGACGTCGACCGCTTCTTCGCGTCGGCCATTCTCGCCACGATGACCGCGGAGTACCCTCCCGTGGCGAATTTGCCGCACCCGTGAGGCCGCGCTAGGTCCGTCGACCTGCTCGACGCGGCGCTACGACAGACCGGCTTCTCCCATCATTCGCCAGAGTTCCCTTCCCACCAATTCCCCGTACGCACGTATGCCGTCGAAATTGAAGTGCATGTCGGCTGTACTCCAATAGTAGCGCTCGGCATGCGCGCCGAAGCGGGTCGCGAGCTCGTCCTGCGCGTCGAAGAACGCGACACCGCCGCGCGCTGCTGCAGCGGCGACGAGGTTGCCGACTGTGCGATTCCACGCCGGCCCGCTGCCGTCGTGTGACAGATGCCAGAGGTGGGGGTGGCGGACGACGAGAACCCGCCTGGCAGGTAGATGGACGCGGAGTGTGGCAAACAATTCGTCGAGCGTGGCGCTGAAGTACTGCATCTGCTCGCTGAGCTCCGGGTCCGCTTCGGGGTGTGTCGCCCCGGCAACCGCGAAGAGCTGCTCGCTGCGCCGCTCGCGCCAATCGAGGAGTGCGAGACGCGAGCGATAGTACGCGGCGGCGCCGAGTTGCAGCAGACGCAGCGGATATCCGGGTACGGCGGCGCATCCCTCGACCAATGTCGCGCGCTGCTCGTTGCGCCCCACCGCGACGATCCGACCTTCGCCATCTCGTGTGACGAATGGGCGGTACCGAACGGCATCGTCGAACAGGTCCGTTTCATCGACGTCGATGACGACGAAATCGGGGCGCAAGACAGGGAGAAGCCGCTTCGCCTGCACCGTGAAGATCGTCGGTGAGTACGACGAGTATGCCGCGTTCAGGACGATGAGCGGTCGATTCGGTGATTCGTGCTCGACGATCCATTGATATGCGCGTTGGGGGATGGTGTTGGCGTCGTCGTATCCCTCGATGAACGAGTCACCCATGAAGAGCACCCGGTTGCCGTCCCCGTCCTGCGGGCGTAACGCCGACCGTTTTATGCCGAGTTCGTCGTAGACCTCGTCATATTCTGTCCCTGCGACCGCGCCGTAGCTGGACGCGGCGCCGAACTGTTGCCGTATCAGGCCGGCGTGCGGCGCGTGATTGAGCGGCGTGACGCTGCTCACCTGTCCGCAGCCCGAGACGAACGAGGGATCGACCGGCTGAACGAACGCCAGCCCGATCTCGAGACATGCCGCGATTGCGGCACACGCGAGCAACGAGGCCGTCGCCGCCCGTATGCTCCTCATGAGCTGACGGCATTCCCCGCGATGGGAGAAAGACCGATATCGCCGATCCCGGAAAATGCCGCGGCTGCACGCCGAGGACACGGCAGAGCACTGGGAGGCCGACGGAGCCGATGGTTCGGCGCGAACATCACCCGGTCGCCGCCGCGTTGTCGGGAATCCCTCGCACAGCGCTAGTGAATCGGCGATCTCTTGGCGCGTGCATCAGCGAGGCGCTCCCGCTGCCTTTCGCTTCACCTGTACAACGCGCCGCTCAACGCGGGCAAGAGAGTTTGACCCGTTGGCCGCGACCAGAGGCGGAGGCGCAGACGATCCCCGTCGTCGCTCGGCGTCGCGACCGCATCCCGCGCCGCTCGCGCCTACGCATACCGATGGAACCTGTCCGCGCCGCTCGGACGCGCCTCTTTGGCGCACCGTTGCATTGCCGTAGCGTTGCGCCGTAAACGACTCCGTGCCCTGCGATGGCGCCGGGAATGTCACGTGTCGTGAGCCGCAAACACCGCGCCCGAGCGTACATGGGCGCAGTGGCCTGCGTCGGGCTCGCGCTGATATCGCCGCGTGCCGCGTGTACCGAGGAGCCGCCGAAGCGCTCGACCACGCCCGCGATTGCCGAGGCCGTAGATGAGCGCGTCGCTCGTGTAGCCGGCGGACGCGAGCCCGCGGTCATCGGCCCCGGCCACGAAGATCTGTTCGCGGCGATGCTCGGCGGCGGCATCCCGCTGCCCGACGGCTGCGCGTTCGCGAGCGGGGACATCGCGCCCAGCTTCGTGCGCGGGGTGTACAGCTGTCCCGCTGGCGAAGTCGTGATCGAGCTGCGCCATCCCTCGATCGCGCCGGCCGACGCCGTTCGAACCGAGAAGTTCGCGATCGTGACCGCACGCGGCACACCGCCGACGGCGTTCTCCGCGGCATTGGAAAAGCGCGTTCGTGAAGGCGAAGCGGCGTTCGAATGGGTGAGGCCCAAGATCCAGGAGCCGGATGTCCCCGGGGACGCCGTGATCCATACCCACGTCAACGAATCGGTCGTGTGGTGGATCGTCGTTGGAAAGACCTTCTTCATCGTCCTCTTCGTCGGGATCCTCGTAGCGCTGTGGCGATCGCGACGGGAGATGCTGACCCGCGACGCCGTGCCCGTTCTACTGATCACCGCGCTGGCGCTCTTCTTGCGCGTCATCGCGTATGGCGGACCGGCGGACATCCGTGCCGTGATCGGGGATGCACGCCCGAGTCGCGGCGGATTCGTCGTCTTCAGCCGGCTCGTCTTCGCGCTGCTCCCGGCGACCGACGAGAGCATCTGGACCGTCGACCGCGTCTGCGGCGCACTCTCCGTGCCGCTCCTGTATGCCGTCGTGCGCAAGCGGTTCGCCGACCCGCTGATCGCTCTCGGCGCAGCGACGGCGCTCGCCATAACGCCGCTTCTGGTACGCTTCTCGGCCTCCGATACACCGTACATCCCGCTGTGCGCCGCGTTCCTCGGAGCATTCGTGGCGTACGATCGCTACGTCGAGAGACCGGCGCTGAGTACGCTCGCGCTGGCCTTCGGGCTCCTGAGCGCGGCAATGCAGCTTCGTCCCGATGGAGGATGGCTGCTCGTACCGGCCGCACTCGTCGCGCTGGCGGGCCCGTTGCCAGCCCGCAGCGCCGTATTCCGTCCGGTACCCGTCGCCGGTGCCGTCGCCTTCGTCGCGATCAACGCGCTACCCGTAGCGGTCGCGGCCAGCGGACATGCTGGCGGTGGCTACTTCGGGTCGTTCGTGCTGTTCGGTACGCTCTACGGCAGCCCATGGGCCGTGCCGGCCATGACGCCGCGATCGCTCGCACTGCTGCTCGTCGTCGGCGCCGTCGCGGCGGCCGGCCATGGGCGAGCGGGGCTCGCGTGGCTCGCGGCGACATTGGTGGCCGACCCGGTCGACTTTTCCGCCGCCTGGGGGCTCGGGCACTACAGTAACGCGCGCTACCACATCCCGGCGATGTATCTCGCGTGCGCGCTCGTCGGGATCGGCGCGGTTGCGACGATTCGATTCTTCGGCCGCCTACTCGGGAGGAAGATCGCCCCGACTCCAGGACTCGCGTTTGCGGTGATCGCGCTCGCCGCCGTCCCACGTCTCGGGTTGCTCTGGCACATGTGGACTCCGCAGCGGGAGTTCGCGTTCTTCCGGGACGGTGTGACGCACCTCGACCCAGAGTGCCGACTCGTCACGCTCGCCAACCCGCGCGATGCAGGGTTCGTCCCCTTCGACTATCTGGTGCCGCACCGGCCGGTCGACATCCCGGACTTCCTGACCGACCCAGGCGACGGCTGTTTCGTCTACTACCGGGCCGCCAACTGCTACAGCGGTAGCCTCGACCTCGCCCCGCCCGACTACGACATCCACCCGTACTGTCGCGACATCGAGCGCCGGTTCCGTCTCGAACCGATTCTCGAGGCGCAGCTTCGCGCCGACCCGTATCGCGACGAGCGCTACGTCCGTGACCCGCTACCAGTCGGGTTCTATCGTCTGACAGCGCGCGACCACGCACGCCGTCACGCAGCCCGCCAATAGCGCCGGACTGCATCGGAACGACGACCGAGACCGGCCAGCCACCCGAAGGGGATCAGCCCAGCGGGGAGCCGCCGACGATCGGGAGCGATCGACCGTCGAGGACAGGCCGCGGTGTCACGGGCGTGCGTCGTCGAAGCCCGGTACGAACGCGAGCGGCGACGGCTCGCCCTGCGGCCGCTCCGCGAACGGCACGAGCCCACGCGTCCCGAACAGCCGGAGGTCGCGATCGCGCGGCCCGATGCACGCGTCGCGCAGCGCACATGGCGCGCACACGTCCGGCTTCCGGCGGGAGGCGAAATGCTCGGGCGCAATACGCCCGAGGGAAAGAGGCACGACGACCTCAGGAACGTCGCGGAGCACGCACGGCGGAAAGGCGCACGAGCCGACCGCCTGCACCGGCACGCCCCCGGCGATCAGGATCCGCACGGCGGCGGACAGTGGACCAGCCACTTCGTCGAGCGGGACGGGGTCGCCGTCTGCAGGTTCGTACGCCTCGGACTGGTTCGAGAACGAGACTGTCAGCGGGCGCTGCGCGAGCGGCACGAACTCCGCGACGATGCGCTCCGCGGTCGCGGGCAGGCAGGCGAGATTCCGACGGCCGACGACGCAGTTGAGCCCGAGGCGCATCCCGGCACGCAGGCTCGCGCGGATGCCCGCCTCGGTGCGCACGTGGGTGCCGGGCGCGCGCGTCAGGAGGTCGGACAGCGCCGGATCCGCCGCGTGGTACGAGACGATCAGCCCCTCGACACCGGCGTCCACGAGTTCCCGCGTGAAGTCCGGCTTCGCCATCCGGATCGCATTCGTCTGCAACAGCGGCCGGAGACCCGCCGTCCGCGCGCGCCGCACGAGATCGAGCAGCTCCGAATAGACGGTCGGCTCGCCCCCGGAGATCGTCAGCTGATGGACGCCAGCGGCCGCCATCTCGTCAATCCACCGCTCGAGCAGTGCGCGCGGCGGGGCGGGCCAGTCGCGACCCTGCCAGCAGAATCCGCAGTCCTGGTTGCAGCGGAAGCCGACACGGAGGATCGCCTCCGTGTCCGAGACGTTGCGGAATTCGGTGTCCTGTATCCGGGCGAACGGCCTCCACGCGTGTAACGCCGCCTGCAGCGCGTCCACCGGTGTGCCGTCCCGGTCGGCACGGCGGAGCCGCCGTACGAGCGCCTGCAACAGCACCGGGTCCGGAGCTCCGCGGTACGCGAGTGCGAGCCGCTCCCCCGCGAAGCACGTGGACGCCGAGCCCGCGGCATGGAGCTCGAGCGCGACGTCGCCAACCATCACCTCCAGCCGCCACGGCTCCACCTGCTTCTCGTGCCACACGAACGGCAGGTGCGCCGGGATACCGAGCAGCTGGCGCAGCGCCCCGGTCACCGCGGCCGCCAGGCCCGGAACGAACGGGGTCAGCGCAACCGTCACGCCATTTGGCTCCATCGCTGCCTGCCGTCCCTGACGTCGTTTGTACCGGTGTTGGCCGCCCGGCGTCTACCGGCGTGACGCAACAGACGCGCTCGCGCGCCCCTCCGCTCGGCGTCAGCTCGGCTTACGGCTCGAAGAACCCGAACGGCTCGTCGACCGACAGGACATGGAACGTCCACGGTCGTCCGTCCGCGCCGCGCGGAATGTCGGCTGCGGTGAGCGAACGAACCCTCCAGGGATGCGCCTCGCCACGGAGCGCCCGGCATTCCGGGCGCATGCCCGTCGGGTGTTCGCCACTGGGCGCGTCCCGTTCGTTCCGATCCCACGAGATGCAGGCGAGGCCCAGATAGAGCAGCCGCGGCCCGCGGTACTCCCTGATGCGGGCATCGTCCTGCAGCACGACCTGCGACCGCTCGGGCAGGACGAAGTCCGGGAACTCCGTGAGGATCGTCCCGCTCGCGTAGCGACCCGTGGGGAGGATCACGAGCGTCCCGGGCTGGATCTGCGGCGCCGCCTCGACGACGAGGCGATGTTCCACCACCGCGGGATCGATCGGCTGCCGCATCGACGGGAGCGGGAATGCGACGAGCAAGAGAACCACGCCGGCGCGCAGCGTCGCCGCACCGGCGCCGTCGATCGACGTCGGCAGTGGAGTCCGCCACAGGCCGGCCACGGCCAGGCTCGTCGCGAGGCCCACCAGGGCGCCCTGGTACCGTACGGCATCCGAGCTGCACGCGGTGACGGCGAAGAACGGAACCGCCGCGAGTGCAGCGGGCAACACCGATGCCGCCATCAGTCGCCAACGCTCGCGTCGCAGGTTCAGCACCACCCAGAGCAGGACGAGCGGGGCGAGCAGCGGCGAAACCCAGCTCGAATCGACGAAGAGGTTCGCCGCCTCGAACCCGTGGACCGCGTTCGCCAGTAGGCCAGATCCTTCGTTGCGCTCGGCGAGCATGTCCCAGCAGGTGTCGAGCTGTACGAGCCACGCGATGGCGACCACGAGAAGCGCGGCGATCGCGTCCGCGCTTGCCCGGATGTCGCGGCGGGCGGCGAGCGCCCATGCCACCACCAGCGCCGCGGGCCATGCGAGCATCGCCGTATGCGACAGGGTACCGACGGCGGCACCGAGGACCGCCCCGGCCAGGAGAACGCGTGAGCCCGACGAGGCCGCCGCCAGGAGGAGCGCGAGCGACCAAGGGAGCATCCACGCCGGAATCGCGAGTGCCGACCCGGAGACCGCGATCGTCCGTGCGAGCGGCATGAGACCTACGACACCACCTGCCGCGAGTCCGGCGCCGGCGGACCGTGCCAGCACGATCGCGAGCAGCGCAGCGCCACCGGCGGCGCCCGCGCTCGCGACCCGGCTGATGCGAAACGGGTTCGCGCTCCCCGTGAGCATACGTTCGACGTCCGCAAGGAGCCACGCGAGCGAGATGCCGCCCTTGCCGTGGAGGAACGGCGCGAGGCCATCCGTACGAACGCCGACGGGCGCGAGGACTTCTCTCGCCTCACGCCAACCGTGACCGTTCGCGTGGAGTGGCTCGTCGCCGCGTTGCCCCACCGCGGCGGCGGCGAGCACGATCGACGCGAAAACCGCGAGCAATGCGCGCGCGCCGCCGAGTCCGATTGCGCGCCCGCAGAGAAAGCAGAGCGCGGGCGCCGCCAGGATCAGCAGCGCCCAGGCGGCTTCGATGACGGTGATGTCGAGCCCGCTGATGTCGCGGCGCTCTACCACCGGACTCGCGCGGCCAGCAATTGGAACGCTCGGCGGCGCGCGGAGCGTCCCGATTTGCGCGCCCAGCGGCACGCCGAGTAAGCCTGCGCCATGTGCGGGATCATCGGCATCGCCGATCTCGCCGGGCGACGCCCGGACCACCACGCGATCGGCCGCGCGATGCCTCGGACGGGCAATACGTGTACCGGCTCGGATTCTATCGACTGAAGTCCCGCACGTGACGTGCAGACCGACAACTCCCCCGCCCTCGGGGTGCCCGAGCGAACCGGGTCGCGACGATGCCCTCCCGCTCGCTTCACCACGACGGGGTTCGACGCCAGTGCCGTCGTCGTGTCGTCCCGGTCGAAGCGACGACTCACGGTTGCGCTCGGCGGTCCGTGTCTCCTTCCTCTCTGCTCTGCTGATGGCACAGGCTGCCGTCGCGGAGCAGCGCTCGTTCGCCATCTCATCAGAAACCGCGCAACGAATATATGCTCACATGAAGAGCGTACGCGTCGGCGACGGCTATCGCTTCGATGGCGTGTCGACGAGCGAAACCGAGATGGCGGTGCGCTGGTCCCTGACGGAGACGGCATGCCCGGTCATCGCGATCGTCCTCGTCGCCTCCACACCATTCGACGAATCACCGAGCCTGCAACTCGCGGCACCACCGGAGCTGGCTGCGCGTTGTCCGGGGCTCGACGTTGTAGTGAAGGAGCTCGCAGGCGTGTTGGCTGCGGAGCATCCGGTCCGAATCGTTCGCTCGGAGCCGGCGCCGGCGCTACCGCCGTACGTCGGGCTGATCGGGGTGATCGGCGTGGCCGCCGCGGTCGGCGTGTTGATGCGTAAACACTTGGCGCCGGCCGCTCGAACGATCGGTACCCACGTTTTGCCGAGGGTCCGAACGGTCGCTTGGGGTGCGAACGGGTTGATTCTCTGCAGCGTCGCGACGGCGACACTCTACCTTCTCGGGCCAACGCTCGTCGTGACGGTGGCGTTGGGGGTCATGTGGGTAGTGTTCGGCATCTTGCTATTCGACCGCGACTGCCTGCGACAGGAGACATATCTCCTGCGACTTTCGCTGGTCGCGCTCTTCGGCTTCTCGCTGATCCTGAACTACGCGTTGTCTTCGGGAGGGCCGGGCAATCTGCGGCTCAGCCTGTCCGGCATCTGGTTCTCGGGATTGGAGCTACGCTGGGGACCGGCACCCATCGCGCTCTTTCGGTTCATTGGATTCGTTCTGCGAGACGTGCGCGACACGCACATCATCTGGTGCAACCTCATCCTGGGTAGCACGCTGCCGCTGCTCCTCTACGCCATCGTCGCCGATCTGGGAGTGAGCGGGATTGCCGCGCTCCTCGCGGCAGTCGTCGTGGCGGCCCATCCGTTTGTCATCGCGTTTTCGGGTGTACTGGAGCGTCAAGCGACGTGCGGGTTCGCCATGTTTGGTGCGCTCGCGGCCTTGGCCAGCTTCCTCCGGCGCGGCAAGAGGCGGCAGCTCGTAGCGTTCGTGCTCGGTGCCGTTCTCGCAGCGACGTCTCGTCCGGAGGCCGCGACGATACTGATCCCGGCAATCGCGATGGTGGTGCTGAACCCGGCGCCGTGGCGGCGGAGAGTGTCGGCGGGGACAGCGGCGGTGGTCCTGGGCGCGCTCACGTTTGCGTATCTCCACGTCTTGAGCTCGAAGTTGACTCCCGACGTGATCGGTCCTTCCATCGGCGGCCTTTCCGCAATTCTCTGGACCGTGGTGCTCGATGGCGATTACACCCCGCTCGCGTGGATCGTCGCCTGGATCGTGGGCCTCGTCGTCGGCATACGGCAGCGCGCTGCCGCGGTGGCCCTGGCCTCGCTGATGGGGATCCACATGGCCTGGCGATTGACCAGCGTCTACCCGATGTTCGTCGGCTATCCCCGCCAGGTCGCGAGCGCCCGCTACGAAACGATTCTGCTGCTGCCATTCGCGATCGGCATTGCGCTCCTGGCTCAGACCATCATCGGCATGCGCCGATCGGTCGCCGTGAGTGCGCTCGGCATCCTCATCGTTTGCACCGCTCTGACGTTTCGACGGCCGTTCGACACGTTGTTGACGCCGTTCACCATCGACTACGAATACTCGTTTCTGAAGAAGTATGCGCTGACGTTGCCACGGGAGTCGCGGCTCTACGTCCTTGATTCACCGGTCGATGATATCGGCCTCATCGACGCTGCTTTCGTCGGCCGATTCGTCGGTAGTCCAGTCTGGTTCGGGGCGTGGAGCGCACGTCGCTGCGAGGCGTTCATGGATGATGGGGCGCCGACGTATCTGTATGTCGGCTCGAGCTGCAGCCCGCTCGTCAATAAACCGGAGCGCCCGTTGCAGTCCGGTTATACGGCCTGGATGAATGACTGTGCCGCGATCCGCGAACGGGTGAACGGTGATGCGGTGGAGACGATCGATGTGCCGGCGCACCGGATGGCATGGCACGACTTCGAGGACGCCACCGTGCGGCTCGCCCTGTATCGATTGAAGAACCCGTCCATCTGCGCCATCGGCCCGACCTACCCGTGGTGGTAGGTGTCCCGTCCGCTCGTCACGACGCGCGAACGGCACGAAAGCTCTAACGGCTGACCTCTGAAACCCTCGCCGGCGCGCGGGAGCGCCTCACGGTATTTGCGCCACCGGCGGCGCTCCGAGTAAGCCTGCGCCATGTGCGGGATCGTCGGCATCGCCGACCTCTCCGGGCGGCGGCCGGACCACGACGCGATCGGTCGCGCGATGCGCGACGCGCTCACGCATCGCGGCCCCGACGAGGCGGGCGAACGGCGCGACGGACCGGTCTGGCTCGGCAGCCGCCGTCTGAGCATCATCGACGTCGCCGGCGGCCACATGCCGATGGGCAACGAGGACGGCACGGTGTGGACCGTCTACAACGGCGAGATCTACAATTTTACGGCGCTTCGTACCGAGCTCGAGGCGGCCGGGCACCGCTTCCGGACCCGCTGCGACACCGAGGTCGTCGTTCACGCCTTCGAGGAGTGGGGGCCGGCGTGCATCGAGCGGTTCAACGGCATGTTCGCGCTCGCCGTCCACGACGTGGCGAACCGCCGGCTCTTCCTCGCTCGCGATCGCATGGGGGAAAAGCCGCTGCACTACGTCTGGGACGGCGGGCTCTTCCTCTTCGCGTCGGAGATCAAAGCCCTCGTACGCCACCCGGACGTCTCCCGCGCGATCGATCCGCTCGCGGTGAGCAAGTACCTGACCTTCGAATACGTCCCGGCGCCGCACGCGATCTTCCGCGCCGTGCGGAAGCTCGAGCCCGGACACTGCCTGCTCCTCGACCTCGCCGACCGCCGGCTCGAAACCCGCCAGTATTGGGACCTCCCGCTCCTGGACGACGCGCCGAACTACAAGCGCGACGAGGAGTACGCCGACGAATTGCTCGAGCGCCTCCGCGAGGCGACGCGGATCCGCCTGGTGAGCGACGTGCCGATCGGCGTCTTCTTGAGCGGCGGTGTGGATTCGAGCAGCGTGGCGGCGCTGGCGGCGCGCCACCACGCCGGCCCCCTCGAAGCCTTCACCATCGGGTTCACCGATCCGACCTTCGACGAGACGGCCTGGTCGGAGACCGCGGCGCGTGCCGCGGGAGTCGTGCACCATGTCGAGCGGTGCGAGCTCGAGCGCGTGCTGCCCGAGATCCCCGCGATCATGGCCACCCTGGACGAGCCCCTCGGCGACGCGTCGTACGTGCCGACCTTTCTCCTTTCCCGCTTCGCCCGCCAGCGGCTCACCGTCGCCCTCAGCGGGGACGGCGGCGACGACATCCTGGCGGGGTATCCGACCTTCCCGTCGCTGAAGCTCATCCGGTACTACTCGATCTTCCCGACCGAGCTGCGCCTCGTCATCAACCGCGTGGCGGAGTGGCTGCCCGTCTCGTTCACGAACATCAGCTTCGACTTCAAGATCAAGCAGATGCTCCGCGGCGCGGGCGTGGCGACCGAGGTCATGTTCCTTCTCTGGATGGGGTCGTTCACGGAGGCGGAGAAGCGGGCGCTCCTCACGCCCGACGTCCGCGCCGCTATCCCCAACGCCAACGCGTTCGAGGACGTCCTCGACCACATCAAACGCAGCAACCTGCGCAACGACCTCGAGCGGGTCCTCTACCTCTGCGCGAAGCTGTATCTGCAGGACGACATCCTGGTGAAGGTCGATCGCGCGAGCATGGCGAACTCGCTCGAGGTCCGGTCGCCGTTCCTCGATCACACCCTGGTCGAGTTCGTGAGCCGGCTGCCCACGAAGCTGAAGCTCAACCGGCTCACGACGAAGTACCTGCTGAAGCGTGCCGTCAGCGGTCTCCTCCCCTCGGGGCTCGTGCGGCGCGCGAAGAAGGGCTTCGGTCTTCCGGTGGGGCGCTGGATCAACGACGGCCTCGGCCCGCTCGTCGACGCCGCGCTCGCACCCGAGCGGCTTCGGCGAGAGGGGCTGTTCGATCCCGCGTTCGTCGCCGATCTGCTCGCGGCGCATCGCGCCGGTCGGCGCGACAACCGAAAGCTCCTCTGGACACTCTTCGCCTTTCAGACGTGGCGCGAGCACTGGGCCGCGTGACGGGAGTCGTCATGGTGTCGCACCGCGATGTGCCTGCGCGAGGAGATCGTCGCGGACGTACACGCCGATCGCCTCGTGGCGCGGCACGGAGAGACGCGTGAATCCGGCCTCCTCGGGACTCAGCTGAAAGCGGCCCCACGCGGGGTCATCGACCCGGAAGCTGTCGCGGCCGCCCTCGAGGTTGATCACGAGGCCCACGTCGCGCGCGCGCATGTACGCGTCGAGCGGCGCGTTGCCCTTCTGCCAGAGTCTGACCTCGTCGAAGCCGCTCCCGAGGAGCGCGCCGATCCCGTCGGTCGCGGTGAGGACGTGTACGGGCACCGGAAGGTACAGCCCCCGAACGAACTCCACCGTGTCGGTGACCGTGCGCGTGACCACGATCCGGCCCGTCAACGGTGTCCCGGCGACTCCATCGGCCGCCGGCACGACGAACGGCCGCGGAATCGCGGCGAGACACGCGAGCGCGACGAGCGCGCGGCCGCCGAACGAGAGCCCGGACTCGGCCGGTACGAGCACGCTCACCGCCAGCGCCGCCGTGAGCATCAGGAGCACGCAGGGAAGCGCGAGATAGTGCGGTGCCGGAAAGACGAGCGCGGCCGCGACCGCGCACACCATCCCCACCGCCGCGTACGCGAACAATGTGTCCCCGTACTGCTCGCGCAGGACGCGTCGTGACTCCCCGCGAGCGGCAACCGCGACGATCGTGACGAGCGCGCCGGCGCAGACAAGCAGATTCTCCGCAGCGACCCAGCGCGGGCGCGTCACGGGCGCGAGCAGCGGGTAATGGTCGAACGCCGAGCTGGCGAGCACGCCGAGCGTCCCGAGCACGTTGTCGCCGACATGGTGCGCAACGGCGCCCGGGTTGCTGAGCGCGGCGCGCAGCATCGTGTCGGCGGCACCGAACTCCTGCTGCCAGATCGAAAACAGCGGTGCGTGTGCCCGATGCCAGCGGTTCCAGTTCCAGGCGAAATGTTCTTGAAACGCGAACAAGAGGCGGTCGTTCCCCTCGCCCCGGGCGAGCACCGGCACGCCGGTCCACGCGGCCGCCGCAAGGAAGGCGATCGAGAGAGCGAGCGGCCAGGCGAAGATCGCTCGGCCCGCTTCGCGGGCTTCGCGACGGGCCAGCCAGACGGTGGCCGCGAGCAATAGGAGCGCGGCCGCGAAGAGTTCCGGGCGTGCGTACGACGCACAGAGCACCCCCGCGCTCGCCAGGGTCATGCGCCGGGCGCCCGCCGGGGCCGATTTCGCTGCGGCGAAACCCGCGACGACGACGAGCAGCGCGAACCCGCTCACCTTGCTGTCGAGCGGCACGTTCCAATCGGAGATCAGAAACAGCAGCGAGCCCGCTGCGGCGACCGCGGCGCGCCGCGCGACCAGGAGGAGATGGGCGTAGAGCGCGACACAGACGGCGACCGACAGCACGCAGACGTTCGCGAGGTAGACGCGCAGCGGATCCCGGAGTAGCGCCACGAACGGCTTCAACCACAAGGCGTACAGCGGACCCCACGACGGATCCCCGTGCAGTATCTCCGCGACGGGACGCTGCGCCATGTCGATGTAGTACGGATCCATCGACATCATCGGATCGAGGACGTGGCCGAGTCCGGTCACGTAGCGCGCGCTTGCGCCGATCACCAGGACCAACCCGAGCACGGCCGCGCTGCGGTCGATCCGGAGCCGAGGATCATTCATGTGCCGCCCGCGTGCCGGACCCTCGAGCGCTCGCCCATTCGAAGTGGCTCTCGCGTGCCCGGATGCGGTCGGCGACGGCGTCGAGCAATCCGGCCGGGGGCGCACCGTCCTTCACCGCGATGGCGAAGCGCTGCGTGCGGACGTCGGCGGGCCGCGCGGTCTCCGGATGGACGACTTGCAGCACCACCTCCGCGGCGCCGCAGACGTACCTCGCGAGGAGAGACGCGGGCTCGATCTCGCCGCTGCTGAGCGTGCACCCCCCTGGCAGCGCCTCTCCCTTGCCCAGCATGTCGGCGAACAACGCCGCGGCGCCGGGACGGATGACGTACTGCGCTCCCTGCCCAACGGGACCGTCCGTGCCGTCCGGCCGTGCGCGCTCCACCTCGCCGACGCACGAGGCTGGCGCTGCCACGCACGGCGCGAGGGCGACGACGGTGTCGCTCAACGGATCGCGGTAGACCACTTGGAGGCGTTCCCGTTCGAGGAACGACGCGTCCTCTCGCGGGAACAATACGTAGAGTGACCGGCCGAGCGGGATGGGGTTCTCCAACCGGATCTCGTCGAGGGTCTCGCGGCCGGAGCGTTCGCGGTAATAGTCGAGCACGAAAGGGTATCGCCAGTTGGTCCCGATCCGCCGGATGCCGTACTGCTCGCTGTACGCCGCGACGGCTGCATACAGCCGGTCGGAATTCGCGTTCCAGTACCATTCGGCGAACCACGTGAGCCGCAGGCACAGCAGAAAGTAGCAGCCCATCGCCACGAGCAGCGCCGTCAACGCCGTCTCGGATGCGCGGCCCAGGGCGAGACGCGCACGGAACCGCCGCGGCGGTGCCGACGGCGAGCAGCACGAGCACCGGGATGAAGAGCCCCGTGCGACCACGCGGCCACAGCAAGTGGAAGCGCCACACGAGGACACCATGGAAGAGTACGATCACCGGGATCGCCGTCGCGATCAGTAGAAGTAGGTCGACGAGCCAGCTCGATTGCGCGTCACGCGCCAGCGCGACCATCCGCCACAGACACGTCACGAGCAGCATCGGGTAGAGCCAATGGCGCTCGCGCATCAGCAGCTCGGCGGCGCGGGCGCCCAGGATCGATTCGTTCACACGATGGAAGAGTTGCGCGTCGATGGTCTGCATCGATTCGGCGAACGTCTGCGCGCCCCAGGTGAGCTCGCTCCGCGGCCAGTGCGCGAGCACCGGCCCCGTGAGCGCCGCCGCGACCATCGTACCCGGGACGATGGTGGCCAGCGCGACGCTCGGCCGGCCGTACGCGCCGCACCACAGCCCGATCCCCGCGAGCACGACGGCGTCCGCGATCGCGAACGAGAAATTCGCCGCGAAGGAGAGCGCCATCGCGACGGAACAGAGCGCGCAGGTAATGGCGGGATCGCGGCCGCGGCGTTGTCGCCATCCTGCGATGGCGATCGCCGCGGTGAAAAAACCCACCGACAGGCTGTAGCCGCGCGCCGCGACCAGGTAGTCCATGATGAAGGGGTTGAAGAGCAGGCACGCCGCAAGTCCCAAGCGCAGCGCGAGCCGGTTCGTCATCGCGACCGCTAGCGCACACACCGACGCCGCATAGAGGATCGCACCGAGAAGCGCGGGCAACCGCAACGTGAGATTGGAGACGCCGAGCAGCAAGGTCGACCAGCGCATCAACATCGAATTCAAGACGTGGTTGTTCGACGCCGGAATCCAGTACGATGGCGTGGGGGTGCCGACGAACGCGCGATAGGTGACGGCTTCGTCGGTCGTGATGGATTGAACGTCGGCACGCGCCGCGATCCACGCGAGCGCGAGCAGGGCCGTCAGAACGACGGCGAGCGACTCACGGACCGATTTCATCGCGGCCGGGGCGACGCCTTCGTCTCAGGGCGAGGCGGAGGGCGGCCCACAGCACGACGATCGCGGCCAGACTGGCGGCGGCAACCCGTATCAGCCGATGCGTCGTTCGTGTGCGGCCGCCGCCGACGTTCATCCATTCGAATCCCGCCTCGCGGGCGCGAATGCGCTCGGCGACCGCGTCGACGAGCCCGGCGGGCGGCACACCGCTCTTCACCACGATGGCGAAGCGCTGCGTGCGGACACCGCCGCGTGGCGCGATCTCGGGATGGAGCAGCTGCAGCTCCACCTCTCCGGCGCCGCACTGGTATGTCGCGATGACGGACGTGCGTTCGATTCGGCCGCCGCCGAACGTGCAGCCACCCGGTAAGGTCTGCCCGCTGCCGAGCATGTCCGCGAACAGCGGCTCCGTGCCCGGTCCGATGGCGTACTCCTCGTCCTCCGCGGCGACGGCGTGGGGCGCGGCTACGCGTTCTGGCTCCGCGCGCGCGCGCCCGATGAGCGCCATCGCCGCGAGGAATGGAAAGACGATGCGGACGCTCCGCATGTGTACGACCTGGGGCCGGAGTAGCTACCGGGGCTCGCCGGGCCGGTCAACGACGGCGCGAAGAACCCGCGAGGGAGACGCCCGACTCGGACGGCGACTCACCTGCGGAGTACCGAGACGTCGGAAGTCGCAGTCAACACCGATGTCGACGCGTCGCGCTAGTCTCCGACGCACCGGACTCGGGTCGGTGCCGGGGACGTTGGTTCGTGCATGGTCGCAAGATCATCGGGCGACGCCACTCCCCGAAAATCTCGCTCCCTCTCACCTCAGTGGCCGTGACCACAAAAAAGATTGGCCACTCCAGCCTTTTTCGCTTGACGAAGGCCCCCGCAGATTGGTACCGGCGTTCCACGACACAGCGACGTACAAGTAGGAAGCGCCCGCTGATCATGTCTTGGGGAACTGTGTGTTTTGTCGACGGTGACACGCCACCCGGTGATCTTCGCGCTCCTCTTGTCTCCAGCCGCAGTGTTCGTCGTCGTTATCCGCGCGCGGACATGACGCGCGCGTCGATCACGGGCCCCCGCGCAGGGCGGTGCGGCCTGTCGGCACCGG
>Ga0070741_10009010_pt1 | contig 19650 bp, 14 predicted proteins | sample Coa_R1_4_FD_66440 | JGI IMG/M metagenome (GOLD analysis project Ga0070741, IMG submission 66440) | Surface soil microbial communities from Centralia Pennsylvania, which are recovering from an underground coalmine fire - Coalmine... | ecosystem: Environmental > Terrestrial > Soil > Unclassified ...
TAATGCGCGTCGTCAGCCGTGATCCGAGCAAGCCATTTCGCGGCCTCTTCGTAATCTCCAACCAGATAATAATTCCGCCCCAGCTCGAACGCGGCATCGGGATATTTGTCGCCCGCCTCTTTCATCGCGCGACGCAAAAACAAAATCTTGTCTTCGCGTTCGGGGGTGAGCGCGGCTTTCACATAACTTTCAAAAGCATTCAACGGAACAGCCGTCGCTGTTTTTACCATCTGATCGCGAGAATACGGCAATGCAGGATTTCGCTGATAAAGAATCGTCCAGGCAAGCTCGCCTTCGATTCGCTGGATGTCGGAAACCAATCCACCACGTTGAAACTCGTCGCCGATCAGCTTGCCTTCGCGAACATCGATTAAACTAGCGGTGACGCCAACACTCGCGGTATCACCTTCGCCTTGGACTGTGTAAGTGCCAATCAGCAACAGGTCCGCGTTTGTTCTTTCCGCGATTTTGATCGATGTTGCTTTGGTCAGGATCATTCCACTTGGAATACCGAGCCGGTCGAAAGCTACATTGCGCTCGTCAGGACCGATTGTGACCAGTCCCGGTATCTCAAGCAGATCGGACATCAAAACGGAAAAGCTCTCGCCTATCCAGTTGTATTCCTGTCGATTCGACACATTTTCAAACGGCAATGTCAGAATCGTATCCGCGTCAGCAGTGCCGACTATTGTGAAGGTGAGCGCCAGTAGAACAACCATTCGCAATAAAGAAAACCGACGCGGAGACGCGGAGACACAGAGACACGGAGACACAGAATTATCTCTCTCCGCGTCTCCGTATCCCCGCGTCCCCGTGTCTTTCTTTATCATCCTTTGATTATAGCGAATGTAGTCGATGTTTTCAGTCGTGCGTGTCTCGTTTCTTATAGATACCGCGAACCGTTTTTTCCATATATCGTTCCGGCGCGTCAATGGAGGTGAAGCCAACTCGATTGTAGAGCCAATGCGCGTCCCTGGTAAGCAACGACCATCGGCGCAACCCCTGAAGCTGTGGATGAGCCATAATGGTTTCCATCAACCAGACACCCAGACCTCGTCCTCGATGCGATTCGAGCACAAACACGTCGCCTATATAGGCGTAAGTCGCCAGATCGGTGATGACTCTTGCAAAACCGACCTGTTGTTTGTCTTTGTAGATTCCAAAACAAAGCGAGTTCTCAATCGAGCGTTTGACCACATCCATTGGAATGCCTTCGGCCCAATATGAATGTGTCAGGAAGTCGTGAACTAGATCGATGTTTATCAGGTTACGATCCGTGCTTATTAAATAATCGTCCCATTTCCATTCGTCGGACATTCACAAGTCTCCCAAAATAATTCCGTCTACCGCGTCTGTAATTCTATTCGCGGCCCCAAATTAAGGAATTATCCGGGGAAATACATAGGCCTGCAAAGTGACCTCTATCCCAACCAATGCTGCCAGTACCAGACTGTGAATAAATACGTAACGCAATATGCGTCCTTCCTCTCCCGCCTGTCCTGTCGCCACACCGGCAACGACGATGCTTTGAGCATCAATCATTTTGCCCATCACACCGCCGGAGCTATTCGCCGCGGAAGCCAGCACCGGCGAAATGCCAAGTTGTCTTGCAGTGACTTGCTGCAAATTCCCGAACAGAATATTCGACGAAGTATCGCTGCCCGTTAACGCCACACCCAACCATCCAAGTATGGGAGAGAAGAAGGGAAACAGCGCTCCAGTGCTGGCAAAAGCCAACCCCATCGTAGCGTCCAATCCGCCATAACGCGTCGTGTACCCGAGCGCCAGCATTGCCGCAATCGTCAGCAACGAATGCCGCGTTCGTTTCAGTGTTCCCCAAAAGATCTTCGCCAGTTTCAACGGACTCAACCCCAGTATGGTTCCCGAAATTAATCCTGACAGCAGCAACCCCGTTCCTGTCGCCGATAACCAGTCAAGTCTATAGATGACTTCTTCAGCCTTGGCCACCGACACAACTGGTGGGACGCGGAAGACAGCCTTGTTTAGAACAGGAACAGGATAAAGCTTCGAAAAACTGTTCATCCATGCCTTCACTCCTGTTAAACCCCAGACAAAAACAACCACAGACAAGACAACCCAGGGCCTCCACGCGACCACACCTTCGCGGAATGATACGCGGCGTTCGGTGGTCGTTATTGCTTTAGTTGCGAAAGGTGAAGTCATCAGCGGCGCGATCTGTTCCGGCTGCGGCTGCGCGACCGGTTCTGTTTCATGCGGAAACCGCCAGATCGAACGTGGCTGCCAGAATTGCAACAAGATCAACAGCGAAGCAATAGACACAACAGAGGCGCCGATATCGACCAGTGTCGGTCCGTAGAAATTGCTAATCAAAAACTGAACTATGGCGAAGCTCAACCCTGATACCAGGCACGCGGGCCAGACTTCGCGCACTCCCTTTCGACCGGCCATTGCCCACACAATCCAGAAAGGGATTATCAGCGCGAATAACGGCAATTGCCGACCGACCATCGCACTCAGCGTATTGGCCGGAATTCCAGTTACTTGACCGAGAGTAATCACCGGCGTTCCCAGTGCTCCAAACGCCACCGGCGCGGTGTTCCCGATCAACGACAGTCCAGCAGCAGGCAGAGGCTTGAATCCCAATCCGATCAGCATAGCCGCAGAGATTGCGACAGGGGTGCCGAATCCCGCTGCGCCTTCGATGAATGCTCCGAAGCAAAATGCGATCAGCAGAGCCTGTATGCGGCGGTCGCTGGCTATTCCCGCAATGGTCGACTTAACGACTTCGAATTTTCCGGTAATCAGGGTAATGTCATAAACGAAAATCGCGTTCAGGACAATCCAGCCGATGGGCAATAATCCATATGCAGCCCCGTAAGCAGCGGCAATCGACGCCAGTTTCACGGGCATTCCGAACACAGCGATTGCGATGATCAAAGATGACGCGAGACCGGCCAGGGCAGCGATATGCGCTTTGATGTGAAAGATCCCCAGCATTCCCAGCAGCACGATGACGGGAAGAGCAGCCACCAGCGCGGACAACAACAGACTGTGGAGGGGAAAATAGTTTTGCGACCACTGCATCGGGTTTCTCCTGTGGATGATCTCGACAACGGGAATGGCCGCCAGATTCTAATGTATAAATGCACTTATGACATAACAGAGATTTTAAAGCGGACGCAATCACCGGCGCAGTTCTGGGTTATACTCTGGACCTGGGGGCGAATCTGGCTCGGTTCGCATCCGGGTTCATTAATATTCTTTAAATTCCGGATACATAAATTTCATTTTGGCTCGGAGATAAATGATGAAAAGAGCTCGACTCATCTTCATCCGTTCAACAGTTCTGTTTCTGCTGGTGGTGCTGCTGATGCCGCGCTCAACGGCCGCACAGACTCCACAAAAAGAGACCGTTAGCCCCGCACCTGTTGTTCAAGGTCCTCAGTCACCAAAGCTGTCACCAGGCGCAGAGGAAGTCGCGAAAGTAATCGGCGTGAGATCGTTGCTGACAAAACTCTATAGCTTGCCTCCAGGCGAACGAGGGTTGAACGGCGGCGTGATGAGCCCCGAAGCACTTTCGCTCAGACAGCAAATCACCGAGCAGGTTCTCAGCGCTTCGCTGGAAGTCGACGGCGTGATGGCTGAAATAGATGACGAGCTTTCCGAAATTGCCGAGTTGCGCTCGGCGCTTGAATCACAGCGCGACAAGGTGATGAATATCAATGCAATCGCCAGCATAGTTACGGGCGGCGGACTGGGCGTCGTCAGCACTGCCCTACAGTTCAAAAACAACACACAGAACCTGGGTAATGGCATTGGGGTAGCGGCTGGCGCGGCCTCTGTTGTCTTGTCGGTTCTGGGTCTGCATCAACAGAAGGGCGGCGCCAACTCGCTTTCGATTGCCCCGAACATGCTGGCAAAGATGTTTGATCGCAAAGCCGAATTTCACAGCGAATACCCCGATGAGGTGTGGGTCTACTTAAGCGATATTCCACCGAGTGCAAGCGACAAACAGACCCGAAGACAGGAACTAATTCAACGATGGATCGACCGCGGTCACATTGAAAAACCCGGCACCAAAAAATACGAAAAGAAGATCGACCAAATGACCAGCGGCGCATCGAATAAACAGAAACTCAGTCTCGATGCGCTGGCGGACCGAGCTGCCATGCTTTCTGATGTGCGCACACAAATATCTTTGATGAAGCGCGATATGAGCAAATTGATGCTGGCAATCAGAACTTCGTAAGAATCACTTCGAAAGTCAACGCAGAGGGTGAGCCAGACTCAATGCTCACCCCCTGAAATCTTATTCGGCAAAATTTTTTTTCCTTGGAACTAAGATTTCCTGCCGTTGTCTAATACTTCATCCGTTCCTAATCCAGAATAATAAAAGCGCCGGGTTGTTGCCCCGTCTGGAAATCCTATGGCGCCAGGAGACAAACACATGCTGAAATTGACCTCATTGGTCTTGATCGTTCTGTTGGCCTGCGCGCCATTCACAGCGCAGACCAAATCGTCAAAGCGTCCGATGGTTGCAAAAGTCGAAACCGCTGTTGCCAAACCAACAAAGACTCTTCCGCTGAAACGCCTGGTTCTTTACAGCAATGGCGTTGCTTATTTTGAAAGGCGCGGAACTGTTACCGACAACGCCGAAGTCGAGCTCCCGTTCAAACAATCACAGGTCGATGACGTGTTGAAATCGATGGTTGTGCTTGATTTAGGAAAAGGAAAGATCGGCGCGGTCAGTTACAATTCATCGGCGCCGCCTTCCGCGCGTTTGGACGAGATTCCATTTTCAATCGAATCTGGAACCGAGGACAGCAGCGATAATGCGTCACATGGACTGGCGGGTGTCTTAAGCCAACTACAGGGCGCACGTGTCGCCGTCAACACGGGAATACGGGAAGCAATAGGGTCCATTCTGACGATCGAAAGGCGCAAAATCAAAGATGACCCGAAAGAACCCGAACGATCCGTTGAGCAATTGGTAATCGCTTCGGATTCGGGTGAGCTCTCGAGTTTTGATCTATCCGAAGTGAAGTCTGTACGATTGCTTGATGATGTCGCAAAACACGATATCAAGGAATTTACAGACGCTTCGGCTTCGGCGCGGCGACGCGATGCAAAAACCATTGTCATATCTTCGGACGGAACTGGACCACGAGAAATGGTCGTCAGTTATATCCTCGCGGCTCCGATATGGAAAACCAGTTACCGCGTCGTTCTGGATGATTCAGGCAAACCGTTCTTTCAGGGATGGGCAATAGTCGATAATGTAAGCGATGAAGACTGGCGCGACGTTTCGTTGTCTCTGGTGTCAGGACAGCCGGTTTCTTTTATTCAGCCCATTCAGCAGCCACTTTACAGGTACAGACCTGTTGTTCCGATTCCCGACGACCTGAATCTGGATCCACAGGTCTATGAACCGGCGGTTAGCCGGTCCGGGAAGGGCTATGGGTCAGGTTCGGGAGGTGGAGTAGGTGCTGGCAGCGGGAGCGGTTTCAGCGCTGGCTCTTCGCGCGTGATTGCCCCGCCACCACCGCCTGCTCCCAAGCCTGGCGAGCCAATTACGACCACCAGCGATATTGTAAGCGGAGAGGAATCGGGCATAGAGACCGCCGCGACCGGAAACGAGCTTGGCGCGCTGTTTGAGTATAAGGTTGACCGGCCAATAACGGTGCAGCGCAATCGCTCGGCCTTAATTCCTATTTTGCAAACGCGCTTGGAAGGCGAGCACGTTTCCATCTACAACGAAAGCGCACGGGCTGATCGACCTATGAGCGGTCTGCGTTTGAAGAATACTTCGTCGCTTACGCTGGAAGGTGGGCCGCTGACAGTAATTGATGGAGATGCCTATGCCGGTGAAGCGTTGATGGAGCGACTGAAGCCGGGTGAGGAACGATTTATCTCTTATGCGCTCGACCTGGGCACGCTGGTGACCACGAATCAGAAAGGTGATCGCGAGCCCGTCTTTCTGGTTCGCGCGATCAATGGAGCGTTTCAAACTCATTTTTATCAAACCCAGAAGAAAACCTATACGATTACGAATCAAACCGATAAGCCTCAGGTCATCTATGTTGAGCATCCAATTCAGCAAGGATGGGTACTGTCTGATCAAACACAAAAACCAGTTGAAAAGACTGCGACCGTTTATCGATTCCGCATTGATGTCGGATCTCGCGCGACGGTCGAGTTCCCTGTTGTGACGCGACAGGCTTTGATGGAGACTTATGCCCTTTCCAATTTAACGACCGACAACCTGCAGCTGTTCGTATCCAAACGGTATATTGATGATGAGACGAGGGCCGCCTTGCAGCACATACTTGACCTAAAAGCGCAGATTGCATCAATCAACAGCAGAATCGCCGATGCTGACAAAGAGCTAGGCGATATAGATAAAGACCAGGCTAGACTCAGAGACAATATCAAGGCGCTGAAAGAGACTGCTCAGGCCAATCAGTTGATCACGCGCTATATTGCAAAGGCTAACGAGCAGGAAACCCGCGTCGAGGAATTGACCGCCGCAAAGAAGAAGTTGAGCGAAGAGCAATCGAAGCTCAACACCGAGTTGGATCAAGCTATCAGATCGTTAAACCTGGATCGCAAACTAAGCTGATTTTGGAGTGCGCCGATCTGGTGGCGCACTCCAAAATACGTTCCTCGCTTTTGCGGAAAACTCGCAGGTGTTACTATCACCGGCATCCGATCATTCGCAGTCGATGAGGAACATTCAATGACGCGTTTAATTTCATTACTCCTTATACTGGCTTTGTTTTGCCTGCCAATAATTTCGGCGCAAAAAACAACGTTGCTGCCTGACGCCCAGCTTAACGCGATTGTGGCGGAAGCGTCAGGTAGCCTGGCCAAAGATACAGTCATCGCTCTGGGCCAGTTTCATAGGGTCCACGCCTCGCCCGGTTATCACGAGGCCGCAGAATACATTGCCAATAAAGCGCGCGAATACGGACTGCAGGACGTACACATCGAGTCATTCCCGGCAGACGGCAAGACAACATACAACACGTTCAGGTCTTACCTGGGATGGGAAGCAGAATCAGGAGTGCTGACTGAAACATCGCCTCGCAACGAAGTTATCGCTGATTACTCGAAAACGCGTGTAGCTCTCGCCGATTACAGCAACAGCGCCGATGTTCAAGCTGAACTGATCGACGTCGGACAAGGAACTTCAGCAAACGATTACTCAGGCAAAGATGTTAAAGGAAAAATTGTCTTGGCCGGAGGCAGCGTGGCCGCAGCACATCACGAAGCTGTCGAGGTGCGAGGCGCGGCGGGAGTGCTGAGTTATCAACCCAACCAAGTCACCGGTTGGAGCGGCGATTACCAGGACAACGTTCGATGGGGACACCTGTCGCCGTACAACACCAAAAACGCATTCGCCTTCATGATCTCGCTCCGGCAGGCGCGCATTTATCAGGACCGGCTGAGTCGTGGCGAACACATCCAACTTCACGCTGTTGTCAGAGCTCAAATGAAACCCGGCAACTTTGAAGTCGTTACAGGCATAATTCCGGGCACTGATCCAGCTCTCGGCGAAATCGTTTTCAGTTGCCATCTTTGCCATCAAAAGCCGGGAGCAAATGACAACGCCAGCGGAGCGGCCACCATTCTTGAAGATGCGCGGATTCTATCGACATTAATTAAACAAGGAAAATTGCCACGCCCGCGAAGGACCATTCGTTTCATCTGGCCGCCAGAGATCGCGGGAACGATGTGTTATTTTGCCAGGCATCCCGATCTGGTTAAGAACTTTGTCGCCGCGATTCACATGGATATGGTCGGCGGCGATCATCAAATTACAAAAGCAATTTTCCACATCACGCACACACCCGCGTCACTGCCGAGCTTTGTTAATGACGTCGCCGACATCTTCGCTGATTACGTCATTGAAGGTAGCCGTCGCGCTGCGATGACGGGCGATTTCTCAGACGCGATCTTGTCTCCTGATGGCTCGAAAGAGATGCTGGTCGCCGACCATTCATCGTTCACAATGGGCAGTGATCATGACGTCTATGAAGAAGGCAGTTTTCGGATTCCAACCATCTATATGAATGATTGGCCGGACGTGTTCATTCATACGAATAATGACAAGCCGGAAAATCTCGACGCAACAAAACTCCGAAGAGTGGCCGTGATAGGAGCTGCTTCGGGATATTTCATGGCTCTCGCGGGTTCTACAGATGCCGCTGTTCTCGCTGACGAAGTATACAATCGAGGAATAGCGCGCGAAAGTGAAGCCGCTAAACAGGCTTATGCACTTAATTTCAAGTCACACAGTTACGCAAATGACGACAAAGTCCTTATCGAACAGGCAAAGTTGCATGAGTTAAAAGCCGTTGAATCGATAGTGCGACTAGCTCCAAATGACTCCTGGCTTTCAAACTATATTAAAAAGGTATCGGACGATGTTGCCAGGCGGCAGGCCACGGAGTTTCGAATGCCGTTTGACGCCCACGTCGATCAAACTGAGGCGGCCCTAACTGTACCTAAACGTAATCCTCAGGTAATTGGTAATATTAATGTGTATTACTACAATTATTTGACCGATCATATTAGCCAAACCGAGATCGGAAACCTTAATCGCCTCGAATCGCTGCCAAACGGCGAGACCCTAGCCTATGAAACGCTCAACTTGGCTGATGGCGTTCGCTCGGTTAAAGAAATTCGGAATATTTTAAGGGCCGCATATGGGGATGTCGAAACAGATATAGTCTTTGATTATTTGCGCCTCTTGGAAAAGGCCCGCGTAATTACCCTGGAGAAGCGGCCGCAATCTGGAAAATAGTCGAACATCCTACTACTATTGCCGCTTTGGCCTTCTAGGAAATTACCCCAGCAACGAAAGAACGGATCGTTAATGAAGTTTTCGCTTTCTGTTACCACAATGCCGATAATCGCTGCTTCGCCTTCGTTCGGATGGCGACAACCAGAGTTGTTGATATGGTTCGACGGAGTCCACGAAAAAGAGCGCATCTTCTTAAGCGAAGTGCAGGACCAACCCGACACCGGTGGAGCATTGCTCGTCGTTCACCAGAACGATCATTTCTCAGGCGTCAGCAGGCGTTGCGTAACCTGGAAAGAAAGAGAAGAACTCTATCAGCTTCTTCAAGGCTCCGGTCTGCCGTGGCGACAACCGAGGTTGAAAGGTCAGCACGATACTTCCGGTCTGAGTGTGCAGGTTTATCTCACAGGCGAAGTCGAAGGCAATCCATTCTCAATGGAATTGCAGTTGATGAATTCGTCTTACACAGGGCAAGATTCAAAAGCGTTCGCGGCCTTCTGTCGCTACCTGTTCTGGCTCGCGAACCTTAAGCGCAAAGGCGGAACATCAGGTTATTTCAACGAGCGACTCTGGCGAACGCTCACGTCACCGGCCAGCAAATAATCTCAATTGCCGTCGTTTTTTACTGTTGTGCTCTTCGCGTCGGTTTTCACATCTGGAGTTATTGGAATAATCAGTTCGATGCGTCGATTGCGCTCGCGACCTATCACAGACTTATTCGTGGCTCTCGGATTATTGTTGCCCATCGCGATTGCTGTCATCTGGTCGGCTTTCACGCCCTTAAGTTCAAGGTACGACACTACAGCCTGACCACGTTTGTTCGCCAGTTCCTGCCGTGATTCTTCTGTACCGGCATTGTCCGTATATGATTCCAAACGAACCTTGCGATCCGAATAGGTAACAAGGAATTTCGCCACAATATCGAGTTTCGAGTTCGTCTCATCTTTTAAATCTGTAGATGTGGCGCTGCGGAAGAACGAGTCCGGAATAATCACGATATATCCGCGGTCGTCCTGCTTGGTCTCAAAATTTGCGTTTATCTCTTTTTGCGTTTCGACAGCCTGTTCGATCAATGCTTTTTGATTGGCTTCAGCAATCTGCTTTGCCTGCATATCATTAAGCTTATTCTGCAGGTCCGCATTCTTGTCGCGCTCGGCTTTCAGATCGTTGTTAGCTCTGGCAATCTCGTCAGTATAACGTTTGACGTCGCTCTTTGAACGCTCCAGGTCCTCTTCAAGCTGTCGCAACCTGTCTTCTGCCTTCTCTTTCGATGCTGTCTCGCGCTCGAGTTTCTTTTCAGCGTCATAGCGATTTTTATCGCTGGCCTTTGCGATATCTTCCAGCTTTGCAATCTCTTCATCTTTCTGGTTGATCAGGTCGCGCGCTTCCTTGGCCTTCTTTCGCGTTACCGCCAGCGATCGCGCGGATTCGGCAAGAGCTATGGCGCGCTGCGCCGTATCGGCCGACTCGTCATACTGGCGTTGACTGAATTGCCGCTCGGCGGTGTCCAGCATTTCACTAGCCTTGGCGTAACTCTGCGGCGCATATTGATCCGCCTGGAAAAATCGCGCTACGTCCATTGCGCGTCGCGCGCCAAGCAATTCAACAGGAATCTTGTTGTACTCTTCGCGACCGATCTCTCTGTCGGGCGTGAATTTCAGCATCGCAACTTCGGAATCACCGGGAAAACTGATCGTGGTAGGCTCGCTCTGAATACCTCTATCAACGGGAGGGCGATTCGAAACGATAACCGTTCTGCTGGGTGTTTCGACCATCGAGTAAGGCTCAGCCGTAATAATCAGGCTGAAAGTCTGGAAATGAGTCGCGGTCTTGAACGGAGTTCCAAGCCACACGTCAAACGTATCGCTGCCGCGACGACGAAACTCTCCAAGATTCTGAAACTGTCCTTCGGGAGTTACTGCCCACAACACATAGGTAGTATATTGCGATCCCAACCGAGCAGCCGGGCTAAATCCGCCGATACGAAGGCTGATACTGGTGACACCTTTGTTGTGCTCGATGGTGGCCTTACCAGAGATTGCTTTGCCGGACGCCTTCAGACCGAGCTCCGTCCCGGTCAAATCCAGCTTTACCTCTTTGCCTTCGGGGTAAGTGACCGCGACAGTATCGAACGTAACGTCGCCGCCTGATTGCGCCAAAGCAAACGATGGCAATATGAGAAGGAATAATACTGCTGTTATGATTGAGAGAGATTTGAGTCTCACTTCGGCCTCCCAGATATTCAACAACCCATGTGGCGTGGCTTCCAGCCTGCGCATTTAATAAACGTTCACAGGCAAGATGCCTGTGCTACATGATTAGTGCTTCTTTTCATCGCCAGCAAAATAACCGCTGCGATGCACTACCTGCCAGTTTTGATTGCCCTTTAACCTGATCTCGACTTTGCGAAATGTTCCGTCCTTGGCGATGTTCTTTGGCTCGTAACCGACGATGTACTGACTGCTCAACTCTTCCTGAATCTGTTTGAAAGCGTTATGCAGATCCGTCTCATCCTTTGGAAAATAGGCCTGACCGCCGGTTGATCGCGCCAGATCCTCCAGAACCTTGTGATCGACTTCGCCAAACCGGAAATTGTCGCCGATGCCAATTGGATAAATCAGAATTCCGTAACGATTAGCCTGTTCAATCGCCTGCTTCATCGTCCATTGGCTGGTCGTGTCTTTACCGTCAGTGAGCACAATCATCGCTTTACGAATAACGTAACGGAATTGATCGTCACCTTCAGTAATTCGTTTCGCAGTTTTATCCGCCAGAACCTCGCTGCTGGTGATATGGATAGCTTCGTAAAGTGAAGTTCCCTGCGACTCTGCGCCTTCGTCTCCGCGAAATACCAGATCGCGCTTCAGACGCCGCAGCGACCGCGTCAACCGATCCGTGTTGCTGGTCAAACCCTGGACCAAATCCGTCTCTCCACGGAAAGTCACAATCGAGCCATAATCTTTGCCCGGGCGGAACGCAGCCTGGAAAAAGCTTTCCGCCGCATCTTTTTCCTGCGGAAGAACAAATTCCTGACTTCCGCTCAGGTCGATAAGCAGCGCCGCAATAATCGGAACGTTAGTATTCTTGTCGAAAAATCTTACTTCCTGCTGGACACCGTCTTCATAAACTTCCAGCTGATCCTGTTTGACATTTGGCACAAGCCGGTTTCGCTCATCCAGGACAGTGAAGACAATGTCAACCAATTCGGCGTTGAGCTGAATCGGTCCTTCGTCCTGCTCTACGGACGATTTCTGATCCGCGTTTTTTTTATTTTGATCCGATTTTTGAGGAGCAGCCGTGCGCGATCTGCCTTCCTGGCCGCTGGTAAGGGTTGTCGAGAACGTAACCAAGCTGATTACAGCGAGAATAACGGCAACAAAACGGAAGAGTCTCATTTGATCCCCTATGTAATCTTAAACGCCAATCCGGAAAACTCCCGGCAAAGAATAGTACCTGGTAAAGCTAACGGTTGTTTGATGCCTGCGCGTTGTATTAAGTAGCCTGTTTCGATCAAGGAAAATTTCCCGGCGTGCCTGCCTAATCCCTTTAATCCCCGGTTTAATCTAACGATTTTATTTCATCTGCGGACGCCAGCGATTTGCCTCCCGTGGCTGTCTCTTCCTTTGGTTCCGGCTGAGCCTTCGATTCCGCGACTTTTGGCGGAGACACTGTCTGATTTACGGGAGGACTCACTCTCTCTGACGCGACGTCGCGTTTATATTGTGAGAGAAGATCATCCACTACTGACTCGGGTTTTTCCAACTCTGCATCGGCCGCCGCAATGCGCGCATCCGCAGTCTGAGCGCTGGAGACGGCGCTCCTTTGTTCGATCTTCGACTTCATCTCGTCCATTACCCAGAACGGATCGTCAGCCTTTGTGGGCATAGAAGTTCCTGCCAGGGTTTCTCCCATCTGCGCCAGTCGCGCGTTGTTCATTGTCTCGCGGACTTGGCCCGGGTGTTCCTTCATCGCTTTCTGAGCTTGTATCGCCGAACCACGCGCCTGGGTCAATCGTTGCTGCAAATCCAGCAGTTCTGCCCGCGACGTATCAAGTTGAGATTGCATAATCATTCGTTGAGTATCGTTAGAGAGCAGCGGTATGCGGCTCTCTAACGTCGCGATCTTTGCCTCGGTTTCGGTAATTCTCTTTTCAAACATCTTTACGTTCGCAAGGCTCTCCACAGCGCTGGCGCCCAGTTGCGACGCCTTTACCGTGCCGGCATCCTGCACCTGCTGGTCCGGCTTCTCGACTTTGTCGATTAAATTATCCAGATAAGAATTAACCAACCGTTTCGTTCGATTCCACATACTCTCTCCAATGGCGGCGCCCGTTGTCGCAAAGATCACGATGAATTACGAATTCTCCACAATCAAAGTTTAACATAGCAGATGTGCGAATGAAATTCCCTCTCAGATCCGCGTCGTTCGAGTTCTATTCTCGTTCTGCCCAGTCAACGTTTCTACTATTTTCTTGAAATAGAGTTTCTGGACGTGGTAGATTCCGGCCGCAATATCTTTGGCTCTATTCGTCTGGATCTAAACATCGAATTTAGTTCCGCCTTATAAATTCACGACGGCCCGAAAGTTTTACTGCTGATAAAAAACGAAAGGAATGATCTATGTCGTCAATTCCCCTGTCCAATATCGACCACTTTGTGGTGGTGATGCTTGAAAATCGATCTTTCGATAATCTGTTGGGCTTTCTCTACGCCGACAACAATAACATCTCGCCGGCAGGACATGAATTTGCCGGATTACAGGGCACTGAATCAAACCCTGACAAAACCGGCAAAAAGGTTCCAGTCTTCAAAATAGACAAGACGCAAAAGCTCGCCTACTTCTACCCACGAGCCGATCCTGGCGAAGGCTTTGCCAACACTAACGTGCAGCTTTATGGAATCAATCCTCCGCTTGAAGGAGCGAAACCGAATAACCAGGGCTTCGTGAAAAATTTCCAGACCAATATGACTATGCCGAAGGCTCGGGCCCTGGCTGGAACGCAGCTGAGCGACATCATGGGCGTTTATCCGCCAGAGATGGTACCGGTATTGTCAGGTCTGGCGCGCGGATATGCGGTATGCGATTACTGGTTCAGCTCTGCACCGACAGAGACGTTTCCCAATCGAGCTTTCGTAGCCATGGCCACATCGCAAGGGCGACTGGGCGATGCACCGGCACCGTTCACAGCTCCCAGCATCTTTTCATTGCTGCAAAAGAATAATTTCACCTGGGCAATGTATGGTTACGACAAGCCCGCTCTGGCCCGTCATTCAATTGCCGACATCACACATGCATCAAACAGTCACTTCGGTGTGTTCAAGGATTTCAAGGCAGCTTGCTCAGCCGGCAAACTCGCTAATTATGTTTTCCTCGAGCCGCAATGGGGATCGGCCGGCAACAGCCAGCATCCGAATTACGATGTTTCAAAAGGCGAGCAGTTCCTTCACGACGTTTATTACGCAATCTACGGCACCAAAGTCTGGGAAAAGACTCTACTGATAATCACGTATGACGAGCATGGCGGCTGTTACGATCATGTTCCTCCTCCGGAAAATGCGGTAACGCCTGATGCTTCCGTCGGGGAGCAAAACTTTGACTTCAAACGGTTCGGCGTCAGAGTTCCCGCAGTTCTGGTTTCGCCTTACATCGCGCAGGGCACCGTTTACCGAGCGCCGGGATGGGAAAAAGGAGCGCCGGCCGGAACACCATCCACACCGTTCGATCACACTTCGATTTTGAAGACGGTCGAGAAGCGATTTGGATTACCAAACCTTACTGCTCGTGACGAGGCCGCACCAAATATCGCCAGTGTTCTGACTCTCGTCGCGGCCCGCAAGGACGATCCGCTCAGCGATTTGTCTCGGCCAAAGGCCAACAAACAACCAGCATTCAAGAAGGCGCCCTCGCACCTTGAAAAATCAATCGCGGAAATGGCAGAGCATGTTCCGATCACAGATCAAACAGGAGACATTCGCGCCGACGAGGCTCCGCCGATCAAGACCGGCGAGCAGGCCCTGGACTTTGCTCACAATCGATTCAAGCAATTCCACAAGAGTCGGGAAAAATTTGAGAAGACGCGCGGCCGACGCTGATCCCAGGGTTACGTCATCGCGATTCTGTTGTCGATTTTTCGTCTGTTTCGGTGTGCGGAATGAGAGCCGGATCAACCTTTGGGCTCTCTGTCTCTAGATTTATGGCCCGTCGGCTCAACCGTTGTGGAATCAGGGGTGGACCTGCTTTGCGTGCGAGCACGATTCCACCCCAGACGGCAACGAACCCGAGGGTCAAACTAATCACGACGTTCGCCAGGGCGCTGAAACTCGCGCCCTTCTCTATCAGGTTAAACGTCTCGTATTCGAACGTAGAAAACGTCGTGTACGCTCCGACAAATCCGACAGCAAAACCCAGCCGCCAGTTCGGATGAATACTGATCTTTTCATTCACCAGAGTCAAAAACAGCCCGATTATGAACGACCCGGTGACGTTGATAATCAACGTGCTGTATGGGAACCGCGTTGGGTATCGCGTACCGACAAAAGTATTGATCCAGTGGCGAGACATTGCGCCCAGCGCACCACCCAGGGCTACGGCAAGATAACTATCCAAGGTGATCATTCCCTCCTACAGCATCAGGTTCTGGTGATCTCATCTGGAGGTAAGGCAGGTTCGAACGAAAACTCCCACCTTGTTCTCCAAAGAGATAAAGCAGGAGTCATTGACTGCAGTGTAGCAGTGGTTATGGTGGACTCCACCACCGTCATCGCGGCGGCAAGTTCAGAGCCTTTAGGCTGCTGTCGCTGAAACAGGCAAGTTAAAGCTTGGACTCTGAACTTCAGGATACCGTAATGCGCCTTAAGAATAGACGGTGATTGTAGATTGTGTCAATCTGATGGATCCTGACGTAGGACCAAATAGATTTCGCAGTGAACGAATCGTAATACTACCAGATAATTTTTATGGGCGCATGTGACTGAATATCAGAATCTTTGGTAAGCAAACTCACCGAATGCCCAACACTTTCCAAATATAATGCTGAAGCCACAATCAGGCGATCATGCATTTCCGGAACTGCAGAGGCAGCCAGACTCTGTTGCAATATTGGCAGGGTCAGATCCTGAATCTCGATTCGATTATCCCCAGTCACATCTTGAAGCAGGTCTGAGACAGTTGTAATGCTGGTCCGGCCTTTCCCAACTATATAAACCGCCTCGGCCAACGCAATAACCGGAAGAACCATTTCGCTCGTCTCGTCGTCCATTACAGCCAAAGCGGACTGTCCAAGCTTCGGGTTACCTTCCAAATACCAGATCAACGCGTGTGTATCCAGAACAAATTTAATGGCCATTCATTTCATTTTCTGAAGGGTGCCATTCGGCCAATTTGAAATCGTCCTCTGTCGACATTTTGTCCTGGCGGTTGTACTTGCCATATACCAAGCTGTGCTGCATTGGATTCTGAGCATTAGGTGTCAGGTCAGCAGCGATCCGTTGAATCAGCTTTAAGCGCTCGTCAACGGGGAGTCGTCGAATCTGCGACATAATGTTTTCAATCCGATCCTGCATACTTTTCACCTCTACCCGGTTCTGAAGCTCAAGAGCTTTGCTCCTATTATACCCTGAATGGCCCTTTGTAATTCTAAATAGTCGAATTTGACGAAATTTGAGAATTAGTCTATTCATCAAATCAACTTTTAGAATAGGCGCTAATCAGCGATTGTGCCAATCTATTCATCTATGCCAGAGTATTGCGAAATCAGAGCCGATTACGATGCAAATTCGATTGTAGTCTATCAGGCCTACAGCCCAGCCATAGCCGTCCCTTCTCTGAAAGCTGGCAAGTTTGTATCGCCGTTTTCGCTCAATCGAATGACGTGGATCAAGCCATCGTTCCTGTGGATGATGGAGCGATCTGGATGGGGACGCAAAGCCGGACAAGAATATGTTCTGGCGGTGAGAATAACCCGTGCTGGTTGGGAAGAGGCTCTGTCGAATGCAGTCTTAACCACTTATGCGAAATCGATCTATGGCAGTCCCGAACTCTGGCAGCGCCGTTTCGACGAAGCGGCAGTCCGAGTTCAATGGGATCCGGAACGTTCCATTCGTGGCGCGAAGCTCGATTATCGCAGCGTCCAGGTTGGCCTGAGCCGCCACAGCATCAAGAAGTATGTAGATGAGTGGGTCATCGGGCTTAAAGATCTGACGGTGACGGTTCACAAGATGTACGAGCTGCTTCATTCCGGCCACATTGATGCGGCCAAACGCCTGTTGCCAAAGGAACGCGTCTATCCTATTCCGGCAGACATTGCGAGAAAAATTGGTGCTTCATCAAGTTAATGGGAACACTCAAAATCAATCAGGCTGTTGTGCTTTTTGCGGTTGAGGCGCTTTTTCTTAATTCCCTACGCGCCTGCCACGAGCTTTCCACCTTTGTCACTCTAAATGAATATCGCGAAACGCGTGGGGCAAACCTTATCATTGCTTCCGCAGTCGCAGCATATTTGTCTGCGGGAACACCATTCTGCAGAAAACTTTTTGCCCGTATCCAATCAGGGTGGGATGTCAGGTCAAGTTTCGAATCCAAAGCGGTTACGAGATCAGGAATGGATTTCGTCGCTCTTTTCGGGTTCGCAAGCTTCTCTTTGTGCCAATCGCCAAGCACATCCATAATGTGCATTGATGCCGCAGGTGCGCCGGTAATTATCGCCAGCAAAATTATCACTCCCTTGAACTGATCACTCTCTCCTTTTTCGCCAAGAAATGCTTTCAATTCTTTCTTGCTTAATCCAACTTTGATCAATCTGTAGCAGTTTAGAAATCTCTTGACGGCTCGCGGTGACCGAATCAGCAGAGGAGCCAGCTCTTTCATGAAGTTGATCTCTTCTTCGGTAAACGTCAGGCTTTCTGGTGACAGGTCAATTTTCTCGCTTTCGTTCTCTCCGTTGCTAACCCGCTCTGCATTTTGTTTGTCATTGGAATCATCTGCGGGTTGTTCAACGGTTTGGGACTCGCGATTCGTCTCTGTCTTTTCCGAGTCCACGTCACCTCGAGGTTCAGCCTGCGAATTGGGTGTGGCTGTACCGCCTTGTTGTGTCTGTCGGTCTTGCGTCTTACGCTCAGAGGCCTGACTCTGATGTTGATCAGTTTCCTGTTTCTTTCCGGTTTCGCTATCCGAGCTCCCGGGCGTGCCAGCAAACTGCCGTGCTTCGACAAAGTCTCGAGTCAATCCATCGATTAGAGTCCTGCAAGTAGATTCCTCCATCGGCCTCAGCCAGAATGGTATCTGGAAAATCTTTTCCAGATAGTCATGCGGCGTCGCAACGCGGCCTTTGTTGTGGTTCCTGTCATTCGCTTCTTCCTGATCTTCTTCTTCGCCATCTTCGTCATCGGCTCGCAGCCATTCGTAACTCTCCTGTAATGATCTGCTGACCCAGCGCGCATCGACCCCGACGACTACAACAAACAGAGGAAACGCCAAAAGCAAGTGAATGGCCTGTAATACGTCAACGACGCGCTTTGGTGGGCATCGATCGAGGTCGTCTATATAGAGGATAATCCGATTTATTGTTTTCTGGTTCATCGCGACGTTTCCGCTGGACTGCTCTATTCGCTGGCGGACGAAAAAGTCAGATAGCTTTTCAAAATCGCGACGAACAAGCGCCAGCATGCCCAAATGCCTGCGGTAATCAGCGGCCGATGCGCGGTCCTCGATAAACTCGGCCAAAAGTTTACTTGAAGTCGTGCAAGCAAGTTCCGTTTCCAGTTCACTAACCTGACGATTGATCGTTTCAGCTTCGCGCTGGGCGTCAAGATATTGTTTCGTCAGAACAGTAACTTCGCTTTCGAGCTCAGTAATACGACGTTTGCGCTGGTTCTCGATCTCCTTGTTCTTTTCTTCCAAAAACTCCAAACCGTTCTTTATCTTTGTCCAATAAGGTTTGATCGCCGCAATCAATGAAAGCGTAAACGTTACGACAGGAGCGATATAGGCGGCGACACCCGCAATCAGGTCTCCCGTAACCCACTTCACTCCGACAGCCACCGCTATGCCAATCACGATCAGCAGGATCTTCCAGAGTCGCGCAGGGTCTCTCCTGAAAGTCTCTAACTGAGCCCGCGCTCTGCCACCGACAGTCTTTATGTCGTCGTATTGCTTTTTCAATTCGGCCGGCGATTTCAAATCATCTTCGGAAATACCAATCTCTTTCAGCAGTTCTTGTTGCCGATCTGAAAACTGAATCGGTTGCACAATCTCGTTTAGAGCGCTCGATACCAGATCATCTTTCAGTTGCTGCAGAGCCTGGGATTTCTCTTCTCTTTGAACTCTGGCATCTGCAGCCCGATTCTCTGCTTCTCTTTTCTTAACCTCGAGTTGTCCTTTCCGTTCGTCAACTTTTGCCTGTATTTGTTTTTTGATCTCGAGCTGCTCCATCAATACAGTGCGTCGCTCTTCCACCAAGTCCTTTTTCTCGTGATCAGAAAATCTCAAATTATCGAAAATGTGTTCGACGAGGCTCGCCCATAGATTCCCTTCGATGTAATGCCAGGCGTTGAACTCGATCTGCACTATATTTTCGTGATAACCGAGCGGTCGGGTTAAATGTTCATTCTTCAAGCGATACTTACGCGTGTCATTTGCGAGTTCCTGAACCCGTGCCTTCACCATCTTCATGAAGTGACTTTTGCCGGAACCCCAATCTCCGAATAGTCCAATGGAAAGCGGCGGCTGGACACTTGCGGCCGCTATCAGCGAAGCGAAAGCCTCGACATCTCTTGTGATATCCAGCAGATCATCCTTGTCCCAGTTATCGCCCGAAAAACCAGCCAGCCTGGCTTCCAATACGTCGGGCTCTTTTTCCTCTTTGGAAG